>Ga0307516_10004682_pt1 | contig 16751 bp, 16 predicted proteins | sample 19_EM_MG_FD_203310 | JGI IMG/M metagenome (GOLD analysis project Ga0307516, IMG submission 203310) | Populus trichocarpa ectomycorrhiza microbial communities from riparian zone in the Pacific Northwest, United States - 19_EM | ecosystem: Host-associated > Plants > Roots > Unclassified | place...
AACTCAGAGGTCGTTTTGAGGCTGTTTCGGACGAGGTTGATGGTCGGAGCGAAAAGTTCTTTTCGAAAACGTGGGGGGGTGGTTCGGGAGAATAGATTGCGTGGAGAAGAATCTCCAGACTAGCTACTGCACCCTTCCTTTATACCTTTCCTTTCCTCTGTGGAATCACAGCTTGCCCACAAGACTGACACAGTTCCTCCCTAGCTCATCATGACTCGATCGCCGCACCCAAGGAAAACACAGGATCGTACTCGGAAGCCGCACGGCCAACACTCTACTCGCGGCAAAAGGAGAAAGGACGCGGAAGCAGTAACAATAAAGGAAAGGGAGACTGACATACAACTTAATCAAGGGAAAACAATACTCGTAACGAACATGGGAGAAGGACGTGCAAGCTCAATCAAGGGGAGGCAACAAACCTAGCGGACAGGAGAAAGAACGCGCAAGTAACATAATGGCGACGAAGGAGAGAGGTCTAAACCGGCCAGCGGTCGGGGATATCGCTAGCGGAGCGATATGGCGGAGATCGGTCGAGGCGCCTAAGTGCGGAGGATGACCGTGGCTGCGGCAGCGGAAACGAGGACGAGCCACAGGGCAACAAGGGTGAGAGTGCCACCAGCACTGGCGCAAAGGAGCTTGTCGCGCCAGGTTCGTGACAGTACGTCCCCTGTCCAGACCGAAGCTCCAGCGAGGTCATGTTGGGTCGTCAGGGTCTGGCGGCGGATGGGGGTGTGGTAGATGTGGACGGGCCGGCTAGCCTGCTGCCGGGCTTGGAGTTGTTCGTTCATTCGCTGTTGTTCAGTGATGATCACTTCCAGGGTGTTGATCATATGCTGGAGTTGCTGTTGGTCAACATAGTGGAACTCGTTCATCCGCTGGGTGAGCGTCCGGTGTACGACGTGATTGCGGCAGGCGTCCCGGGTGGTTGTTTCATGTATCATGGTGACGATTTCCCCCAGGAGGGCGAGTTGCTCGTCCTGTAGTGCCGCAGTCGCGGCCGCGGGGTTTATGTTTTCCTGATCTTCCTGTGGTGGCGTGATGTCTGCCAAGGTTTCACGTGGGGCTGCAGCAGTGCAGCGGAGGTGGTGGTTTTCCATGTTCACGAGGAACCGGCATTCAGTGCAGACCCGCTTTCCTCGGTGCCAGTCCGTGCATGCTTTGACAGGGTTGAGGCGTCGTTCGCGGGTTACTTCGAGTAGTTCGTTAGGGTGTAGGAGCGGGCAGTCGCAGTTTGTCGCTCGGCGGCGGCGGCTTTGGCACGGGTAGTAGTTGTTGTCCTTGCTCTGGCGGTGGGTGTTGCAGTAGTTATCATAGCAGGCCGTCCAGTGCAGGGATGCATGGTCGTTGGTATGGGGCTGTCCTGTGGCGGACAGCAGGGGCGAAGGTGCGGCTTGAGGGGCACCCCATCCGTCGGTCGTGGTGGCAGCAATGCCCCAGTCATTGTTAGGTTCGTTGGTGGGTAGTTCGGTTTGTTCGGTATCGGCGGAGGTTGTGATGGAAAACTCAGAGGTGTGGCTGCAGCCAGCGAAGGTCCAGCCTTCGTTGGTGTTGACAGTGGCGGTGGTGGACATATCGGGTTTTTTTAGAGTTGGGGTGTAGTTTCCTTAGGGTATTCCTCGTGGAACTTGCGGACGAGGTCGGGTGAGTTCTCAAAGTTGCGGGCGGCATACCAGGTACCATCGGGGTCGTGGAAACTGGTCCACTTGACTCGATACTGGATCTGGTTTCTATGGTGTCGGGAGTCGAGGATTTTCTCTACCTCCTACTCTTGCTGTTCTTGGATGATCATAGGTGGTGGCGGTGTTTGTTGGTGTCCCGGGATGGGTTCGGTGCTGGCTGTGGTTTCGAGAAGGCTGATATGGAAAACTGGGTCGATCCTGACAGTGGCCAGGAGATCCAGTTTATATGCTCTTGAGCCTACCTTCTCGAGGATGGTGGACGTGCCTATCTGCTTGTAATCCAGTTTGTTCGATGGTTGGGTTGTCCGGATTTGTTTCTGTCGTAGCCAGACCCTGTCGCCTGGGTTCAGTACCGGGTCCAGATGTCGTGCTTTGTTGGCTTACTCTGCTTGTGTCATTTGGACCTCCTTAATCTCTGCTCGAAGTTCTTCATGCAACCTTCTCAATGCCGCAACATACTCCGATACTTCCGGGGTCTCCTCGTTCTAGGTGCCGAGGTCTGGCAGGAAACGAGGGTGATATCCATAGTTGGCAAAGAAGGGGGTTATTCTTGTGGTTCCGGTTTGTGTGTTGTTGTAGCAGAATTCTGCAATTGGCAACAACCTTTCCCAGTCATCCTGTTGGTAGTTGCAGTATGCCCGGAGATACTGCTCAAGGGTGGTATTGGCTCTTTCCATTTGTCCGTCCGTTTCTGGGTGGAAGGCTGTGCTGAGGTTGCGTGATATCCTGCGTGCTTCCGTTACTCGTCTCCAGAAGTCTGAGGTAAACAGGGACCCTCTGTCTGATACAATACTGCTTGGCAGTCCGTGGGGTCTTATTACCTGTCGAAGGAAGTGGTCTGCCAGGTCTTCGGGGTTCATGGTACCCTGGCCGGCGACGAAATGTCTCCTCTTTGTGAGGCGGTCGATTATGACCCATAATGCGTCTTTTCCGTTGCTCATTGGCAGCGTGGTGAGAAAGTCCATTGATATTGTGTCCCATGGCCAGTGTGGGAGTTCGAGTGGCTTTAGCAGTCCAAATGGCGCGTGTTGGATTGGCTTGATGCGATGGCAGGTGTCACAGTGGTCGACGTATCTGTGGATGTACTTTCATTGCCCTGGCCAGTAGAAGCTTTCACTAACTAGTTCCAGGGTTCTTGCTTGGCCCGGGTGTCCCGCGGCTTGTGCATCATGGTGGTCTCTTAATATGCGTAGTCGCCGTGTGTCATCCTCCGGGATCCATATGAGGCCGTCATACATTAGCAACCCGCTGTTTTCCTCGCATAACCCCAGTGCGATCTTTCCGTCACGGGTGGACCCACTCGCCTTTTTCCTCCGGATTTCTTGGATCTCTTTATCTGTTGCGCTTAGTGTCCGGATTTCATTCAGAAGTTCCTTGTCTATCTCAAGGTTGATGGTTTCTGTTGTATTGGCCTGGAGTGCTTCGAACGCTTCTTCGGGTAACAGGATTCGGCCATGGTTCTGCCGATGGTTCATATCACCTTCCCAGGGAGAGTCTCCTGACTCTCTGGAGAGGATGTCTGGCTTGCCGGCCAATTTCCCGGGTCGATACTTGATCACGAAGTTATAGTTAGCTAATCGCTCACCCCACCAGGCTTGTCGCAAATTGAGGTCTTTTTTTGTTTTCCAGTATTCGAGGTTTTAGTGGTTGGTGAGGATCGTGATTTTTGGTTCCGTTGTTTCACAATGGGTATCCCATTTTCGTAGTGCGTCGACTATCGCCAGTAACTCCTTATCGTGGATGTCGTAATTGCGCTCTGGGTCTTTGAGTTTCCTCGAGTAGTATCCTACATGGTGCAGGATTCTGTTTTCGTCGGGTTGTGAGCAGATTGCTCCTATGGCGTAGTCGGAGGCGTCTGTTTCGATGGTGATGGGTTGTTCCGGATGGAAGTGTTGTAGTATAGGTTCCATGATCATTGCTTTCTTGAGCGTCTCAAATGCCTCTTGTTGTTTATCACTACATTCCCATCCTTTTTCCTTCCTTGTGAGGGAGGATAGGGGTGTCGTGATTTTGCTGTAGTCTCTGATAAAGCGCCGGCAAAAGTTGGCAAAGCCGAGGAAGCTCTGGATTCCTTTGACGTTTGTTGGTTCCTTCCATTCTTTGATGGTCCAGATTTTTTTTCGTCCATTCGCAGTCTCTGCGGTGATATGACGTATCCCAAGTATTCTATTTCCGTTGTATGGAATTCGCATTTGGATGCTTTCAGTGTCAGCCCGGTTTCCTCAACTCGTCTCAAGATTGTCCGGACGTGTCTTCGGTGGTCTTCCAGATTTTGCGAGAAGATGAGGATGTCGTCCAGATATGCCACACAGAAGATATCAAGGTATTCGCTCAAAATCTCGTTCATCCATTGTTGGAACGATGCCGGTGCATTGGTCAATCCGAAAGGCATGACGCAGTACTCGTATAGTCCGTACCGGGTTCGGAATGCTGTTTTCCATTCGTCTCCTGCTGCGATTCGGAGGTTGTAGTAGGCCTCTCGGATATCTAGTTTGGTGTAGATGGTGGCATTGGATAGTTGATCCAGGGATTCTCCGATTAATGGCAATGGTGTCCGGTCTTTGATTGTGAACTCATTCAGTTGTCGATAATCCACACATAGGCATAGTCCCCCATCCTTCTTCTTGACAAAGTGTATTGGCGCCGTAGCCACGGAGGTGGATGCCCGGATCCATCCCCGTTTCTCATTGACTTCTAGGTATTCCCTGAGAGCCTTCATTTTTTCTTCGTTCAGGGGTCGCAGGGGCTCGTACGGGGGCGTCTTTCCTTTCTCCAGTGGAAAGTGGTGGTCATGAGCGCAGTGGGGCGTGTTGAAGATATGCTACGGTGCTGGACGAGGGTGCTAGCGAGTGAAGGGCAAGTGGGGAATTGCAGGAACGAGGAGATAGTGGGAACGAGGGAATATGTAGTAGAAATGAAGGGATAGTTCGGTTTCAGTTTGTTCCTGGGATTATGCACATCGGGGGGGGAATCGGGTTTGCCTTCGGGCATTTGCTTTAGGTGCAGCGGGGAGGACGTATTTGCTTTAGGTGCCGTGGGGAGGATAAATGGGTCGCTTGAGCGCTGGTAGCTAGAAGACCATCAATCTTAAGCATCATCACACGCTTATAAAGTTGTTCAGGACGGAGGTGCCGTAGGTTCTTTTTCGGTGAATACTTCGAGGAACTCGTGATATTCCAGCGGAATTCGGTTTTTGCTGGTCTTGGAGGTTTCCTTGATTTTGCTGATGACGGTCTGGCATACTTCCCATGGGTCCATTTCGCCAATCTCCCAATTTTCCGTTGTTTTCCTGTAGTATTGATCTGTGGCCTTTTCTTCCGGGACCGTGTTCGTTCTTGGTGAGCTAGGTAAGCATTTTTCGGCGCAGTGGTCCGAGTGGAATTTCACAGTATGATTCTTCCACCCTATCACCAGATCATGGAGCTTGAGCCATGGGAGTCCTAGGATAATTGGCGCATTTCCAATTGTGATGCAGTGTAGCTGGATGTCTTCCTCGTGATGATTGATTGTGAGGTGGACTTGGGTGGTGTGGGTTACTGACCCGCCGGCAACCTCGCTCCCATCCACGGTCAGGACCCGTCTTGGTGTCGCTTTTTGCTGTATTGGGATTCCACTTGCTTCGGAGTAAGCCTTGTCTACAAAGTTCTCAGATACCCCACTGTCCACTAGGGCAGTGCTGTTGTGTTCGTTTCCGTCGGTTCCTATGATTCGTACTTTGATCTTGATCTTCTCTTTGCGGTCGTACCTGGTTGTTCGTATTCTGTAGGGTTGGTCTCGTTCTGCAACGGGTTTCTCCCTCGGGTGGCTGTTGCCTAGGTCTATTCCTGAGGGTTGTCGTTTCCCGCCGGTTTGGGTTCTTTCCCTGCTTCATTGTTTATGGTGTATTCTTCGTACGTGGCTTCTTCTGCCCGGTATGGCCTTCTCCATGGGGCTCTTGCTTTCTTGGGCTGGGGGCATTCCTTCGCAAAGTGCCCCTTTTTTCCGCAATTGTAGCATTTGACTGTTTGTGGTCATCAGGGGAACCGGGTCGGCGTTCTTGGTGCGAACTTGAAGCATCGGGTAGCATCTAGGTCCATTGGGTCCCCCAGGGCGCTGATGGGTTCTTTCGTGTGGACATGGAAGCACGCTTCTGGACTAGCTGCAGGGTGCCGACTAATGACTTCAAGGTTGCATAGGCGGCTGTCTGTTTTGATGGCCACGATGGCGTAGTCTACCAGGACGGTGGCTGGTACTTCACTCATGACCAGGTGCCTTTTTACTTCTGGGTGTAATCTGTCTCGAAATCACGCGATGCATACATTGTCTGCGTACTGGAGATCTGCTTTGATTCGTTGGAATTCCGCGCAGTAGGTTGATGCCGTCCGGTTTCCCTGCTGGATTTTCTGGAATTTTTCAAAGGCTACTTCCTCGGCATCTACCTGGCCGAAGGCGTTCTTCATGTTAGTTTCCAGTTCTTCCCATATTAGGTTGATTCCTCCCTCCTGGTTCAGGAAGGTTTCCACCTAGTTCCATGCCACCCCCAGGAGTAGGGAGGATGTGTATCCCGTTGTTTTCTCATTGTCGTCGAATCGATTTCCCTCAGTTCTAAACATCAGCTCGCATTGGGCCAGGAACGTTTTGAATTTTGCTTTTTCTCCTTCGAACGGTTTGGGGTCCCGGAGCTTTGGGTAACTGGTCTGCGGCGTTCTGTCGCGTGCCGCTAGGCAGGCCTGCAACATTTCCATTGTCAACAGGTGGGGTCCTTCCGTTATTCTTCTGGTCTGTTCTGGTGACTCGGGGGTCTGTGGCCTGAATCTTTACTCTGGGGTTACTGGACTCGGTGCTTGCTGGTCGTCAGGGACGTCCCTAAATTCGCCCAGGTTGAGGGGGTCTGGGGACTCCACCGTGTCTTTCTTGTTGCTACGTCAGGTGTCGATAGGGAGACGCAATCTAGTGTCAAGATCCTGCCTTCACTACTCGGTGCTGCTCGACAGGTAACGTAGGCTCGGTTCTTTGGGGCAAGCTCGTGATCACACTTCCGGCGTACTCACGAGCCGCTCGTAGTCACACTTCCGGCGTACTCACACCCCGCTTGTAGTCACACTTCCGGTGTACTCACGCGCCACTCATAGTCACATTTTCGGCGTACTCACGCGGCACTGGTAGTCACACTTCCGGCGTACTCACATGCCGCTCGTAGTCACACTGCCGGCGTACTCATGCGCCGCTCATAGTCACACTTCCGGCGTACTCACGCGCCGCTAATAGTTACACTTTTGGCGTACTCACGCGCCGCTCGTAGTCACACTTCCAGCGTACTCACGGGCCGCTCGTTCTTACACTTCGAGTGTACTCACGCACTGCTCGTAGTCTCGCAGTATCCGTCACGCCCGGCGTGGTCTCGTCGCGGTCCTCTCACACACCTTGCGTGGGCTCATTGTTCTCGTGGTATCCGTCACGCCTGGCGTGGTCTCATCGTGGTCTTCTCACACGCCTTGCGTGGGCTTGTTGTTCTCGCGGTATCCGTCATGCCTGGTGTGGTCTCGTTGTTCTTATCGGGGTGGTGGTCGCAGCGCCGGTTCACGGGTAGAGAGAGGTAGGTCTGTGGAGAGAGATAATCGATTGCGTGGTGAAGAATCTCCAGACTAGCTACTGCACCCTTCCTTTATACCTTTCCTTTCCTCTGTGGAATCACAGCTTGCCCGCAAGATTGACACAGTTCCTCCCTAGCTCATCATGACTCAATCGCCGCGCCCAAGGAAAACACATGATCGCACTCGGCCGCTGCACGGCCAATACTCTAGTCGCGGCAACAGGAGAAAGGACGCGCAAGCAGTAACAATAAAGGAAAGAAAGACTGACGTACAACTTAATCAAGGGAAAACAATACTCGTAACGAACATGGGAGAGGGACGCGCAAGCTCAATCAATGGGAGACAACAAACGTAGCAGACAGGAGAAAGGACGCGCAAGTAACACAATGGAGACGAAGGAGTGAGGTCTAGACCGGCCAGCGGTTGGGGATATTGCTACCGGAGTGATATGGTGGAGATCGGTCGAGGCGCCTAAGCGCAGAGGATGACCGCAGCTGCAGCAGCAGAAACGAGGATGAGCCACAGGGCGACAAGGGTGAGAGTGGCACAGGCGCCGGCGCCAAGGAGCCTGTTGTGCCAGGTTCGTGACACAACGCCAGGGCGAGCAAGACCTACGTCAGCTCATGGAAGTGTACAGCTACACGGTAGACCACACGGACTGATGAATCCAGCTAGTCGAGAAGGCATACTACAAGCTGTCGCAAGGAACTCAGTACATCTATGATTGAATGGAAGCAAAGGAAGAAATAGCGGAAGCATGGGTAAGAAACGAGCTCACCGCGGTCGCTAACGCGTACCAGACATTCACCCGACAGATATGGGAAGCTATCATCGAACGAACCAAGGAAGCCGAGGTCCAGCGACTCCACCAGGCAACCCAGGTAGCCCGAATGAAGGATGCTGTGACCATCTTGGGGGAAGCCGATGTGGCCAGAAATCAGCATCTGGCTCTGTTCCAAGGTAATGTGGAGAAATGGGCCGCTAATCACCAACAGAAAGTGGACGGTCTGGAACTAGAACGACGAAGGGACCGAGAAAGAATGGCTAGGCTAGAAAAGCAGCTAGCCGAAGCCCCTGAGGAAATTCGGAAGGTGGCTGTGGCGGTCCCGCTACCTCGATCACCAACAAAGCGAGCAATGGGAGCCCCCTTCCTCCCTCCAACAGCGACAGGACCGAGGCCACCAGGTAACACAATTTCCAGACTAACCACGGGGGAAATGGGAGGAGACAGGAGAGGTCCACCAAGAAGGCCAAGAATACCGGCTGTGTACCTGTCACCCTCGTTGCCACCCAACGAAGACGACGGGGACTATGAAGACCTATACGAACGAAACCTGCCCACAGGAAGACCCACGCCGGGCATGAAGGAGCCAACGGAGGGCCAGCTAGCCACGATGCTCACACCAGAAAAAATAGCAAGGCTTGTGGGTGCAGGTATCGCGGCGGCCCGTCAGCCAGAACAGCCAGCGAATGGGGTCCGGATACAAACCTCAAGGCTAAAAATGGAAAACCCCGACAAATTCGACGGGAAAAGCTCGTCCACCTTCAACCAGTAGTGGGAATCTGTCACGATGTACCTGGGATTCTACCCGGAAACGATCGACCGCCAAAAGATCGACTGGGTCGGAACCCTTCTAACCGACACCACCCTGGTATGGCACCTCCACCGGTACCGAGAATTGGGAGAAAATGATATCTGGGTGAACTATACCACGGCCATCCGAGCGGAATACCAAAACGAACGCGAAGCGGCGGACGCCCAGCTCAAGCTAGGACAACTCAAGTACCAAGGGCCCATTCGCGGTTATCTCACTGAATTCCGAGCCCTCAACAACTTCACCCGAGCAACCAGCAAAGCGCTAGACGAAAAAGTCAACCTCGCAATGCCCGACGCGGTACTTGACATGCGGTTCGCCCACTACCTGGAAGACTTCGCGGATGACGAAGGCTTCCTACAAGCCAGCCACCAATTGGGCGTCCAGCTAGAAAAGAAAAAGGCGCTCAAAGCGGCCCGGGAAGCATCGAAAGGAATTCATTTCATGAGTTTCGTCCTGCACTCCGTAGGTCTGTGCTTCAGCGGTCTGCGCTTCTTCGGTCGGTGCTTCATCGGTGGTGTCTGGAAACTCAATGGCTTCCATCTGCTCTTCTGTGTGTGCATTTTCTTCTTCGGCAAACACTACACTCAAGCATTCCACTACTCGTCCGATTTTTCCTGATTTGAAATCCCAAATTCTCCAGATTTTCGTGGTGTTATGAATATATCCCAGCATCATGCACATACTGGAGCGGTTTCCGAATTTCTTCTCCGTTCTCTGAGCGGGTGGAATATGTTTGTATGCTTGGCATCCGAATCGTCTTAAGTGTCCGATTTTCGGAATGGTGTCATACAATGCTTCGTGTGGTGACCGGTTGTTCGTCAGACTCGATGTAGGTGACCTTCGATGCAGGTAGCATGCCATCCTGATGGCTTCCGGCCAAAATATTATCGGCACGTTTGCATCCAACATCATACTTCGTGCCTTCGCATTCAGTGTCCGGATCATCCTCTCGGCCGTTCCATTCTTGTGTTGGGTGTACAGGGGGGAGGGTTCAAACGTAATTCCTTTTTCTCCCAGTAAACCTAGGAATATCGAGTTGTTGTATTCTCTGGATCCATTGTCACTGCAGAAACGTTTGATGTGGAATCTCTGTGTTTCCACCCAGGCTTGATAATGTTAAAACTTGGCTGATATTTCTTCCACGGTTTTTGTGATCAGAAAGTACACCTCAGTGTATCTTTTACAGTCATCAATATAGATGATGTAATATTGGGCGCCTCCGATACTGTGCTTCATAGACCCGCAGAGATCTGAGTGCACAAGTGCAAACGGCGTTGAGGACCGGGGTGCCTTAGTGCGTACCATATGTTGTTGTTGCTTTGCATGAACACATGTTCAACACAATCCAGGTGTTTCCCAGCAAGGACTCGTGTCCATACGATCCGTCACCGGCTCGACGTCCGTGTCCGTAAAGCGCTTGCCTGAGGATGCCAGTAGTCTTCTCTAGTCCTGATGGTTAAGGTGCGCGAGCCGTTGATGCCACATGTTTATTGAGTGGGAATGTGATGTTGTTCGCAGCATCTTTATTTCGGAGATGTGTGCTGATCCATCCGTTGATAGTATGTACAGGCCATCTTCAAGGTTGGCGCTGAGAGCTTTTTGTCCTTTTGCATCAGCCATCGAGCATATCCCTGATCGGAATGTTGTTGTGTATCCATGTGAGTCGAGTTGTCCTACTGACAGGAGAGATATTTGGAATTCAGGAACGAAGAACGCCCCAATATCCACTCCTCCCAGACATACAATTCCTTTCTTCTTTGCTTGTACTTGATGATCATCTCCCAACTAGATGATCATATTCGTTTGCTTAACTGAGTTCTTGCGGAAATCTAGAAGATTGTTGCCATAATTGTGAAATGCCCCCGAATCAATTACCCAAGTCCTTGTTGTTATTGCCGATCGATATGACGCCACCATTACCTCCGAGCTGAGGGAGGTAGACCCCGCAAGTCATTGCTGGTTACCTGTGACACTGGGGTTGTCTCGTAACCGGAGTGCGTATAGAATCAAAGGTAATCAGGCTACTTTCGATAATTCACAACGGAATAATCTTAGGTCTTGTGTGTGGGTTCGGTGGGATTTGGTTCGGTATTGTTGTAGGTGTTTGTTCTGGCTGATTTCTCTTGGTGAGGTGAGAAATCCTCTTTCTTTTGTAGAGGAAGAGCCGTCGTGAGATATGATGACTTCGCGTGAGAAGTGGTGACTCGGGTTTGGATTCCCCCGAGGTGCATAGACCCCGTGGGTGGATCATTGGCCCTGGCCGGGGTGTAGATAAGGGAGATGAGTTCGTCATGCAACTGGGCGGGGAACTCTTGCGTCTAGACTCGTACGTGGCTCCCCCCGCAGGGATCCAAGCCAGGCTCCGCGAGGACCCAGTTTCTCTGCGTACGTGGTTCCTCCCCGCAAGGAGGTTAACCAACGTCTGGTCTCTCCCCGCGAGGAGTCAGACCAAATCTGCTAAGACCGCTTCGTTTGCACTCAGACCCCTACCTCGGATTTCCCTTGTCCGATCCCCGCAAGGTTCGATCTTCCCCACAAGGTTCGATCTCTCGGCCGTAAGCTAACTCCGGCTCCTTAACTCCCTCCTAGACTCTTGATCCCTCATCTGTCACCCGTGAGCCTTCCCACTACTCTGTCGCTAAGTAATCTAGATACTCTATGTACTTCGTGAAATATTCAGGTGCAACACTACCTCCCCTCCTCCTTAGCCTCGTCCCGAGCGCCAATTTTCGTTCTATCTAAGTAGCCCGTTTCTTTTCTTGGTTCGTGAGATTCTTTCAACGCTGAGTTCCTTGCAGCGTCACGGACTGCAGTCCTGCTCCCCTGTAGCCCTCCCAGCTACCGGATCAGGGCATCATTCTCTGTAATCCGTCGGAATGGCTGGGCCCTCAGAGTAGGACAGTGCGTACTCATACTGTCGATATCTCCCGCCGGGCCGCCGTGTCCATGAAGACGGAAGCACCAGTTTTCCCAGTGCGCATCCTGTCGATCTTTGGCTGTGGCACATGAAAGGTGTGACCAAGCCCGAGCAAGCCGAACGAGCCAATGGTGTGCACACAGAGGTGTCCGTCAACCGCCAGGATCCGCCGCCTGTTGGTGGGTTCGTCTTCCACGGCCATTACCCCGGTGCGGAGTTGGTTCGTCCGTCGTTGGCTGAGTCGGGCACTTGTGGACGAAAGTATATGACGCTTTTCCGGGTCTGGGACACGTGGAACGAGTGACCTTCTCGACTCAGGGTTCGTGCCCGGGCGCCCTTCTTGCCCTCGTAGGTGTACATACAGAGGTGTGCCATACTGAGCGCCTACGGCTTCCGTCCGATCGAGTCCGACGTATCCTACGACGGTTTGTCGTGGCGGAGCTTCGGTGCCCGAGAAGCGGGTCTTTTCCTCGTTTGAGTGTGAGATGAAGTCCTCCAGCCCCTTCATCCCTACTACCGCCCGTGCTTCGAGGGCCCTTCTATGGACATCCCTTCTAGGCGTCGGCGAGTCGGTAGTCCCTCGGTGCGTCTGGATTTCGTTGGTGAAACTCCCGGAGTTTCTCCAGACCACCTACCGAAAAGTTGTCGAATGGTTCTTCCGTCCAGTCTTTTCGTTCCGGATAATCGTGCCACTTGACGAGGTAGAGGATTCTTTTGTTGTTCCCCCGGCCGCGTTCGACCGAGGACATTACTTCGTCGACATCGTATTCCTCCGATTGCTCAATGTCGTCAGCTTCTCGCAACACCTTCGATGGGTCCAGAGGTGCTCGGTGTTCGCTGGTTCGGTATGGTTCGAGGAGCGAGACATGGAAGACGTTGTGGATCTTCCACTTCCGAGGTAGCGTGAGTCGGACGGCCAGCGGAGAGACGATTTTTTCTATCTGAAAGGGACCATGATTTTTGTGGTCCAGCTTTTTCGAGGGCCGTCTCGTTCTGATGTTGCGCCCATTGAGTATAACCAAGTCTCCTACTTGATATGCTGGGGGTTCCCTTCGGTCCGGGTCGGTGTAATGGCGTATTCGCTCCTGCGCGGCCTCCAATCCTTTTCGTGACTCTTCATGCACCGACTGCATCCAGTGGCCGTAGACTGTGCTGGCTGGATTTAGCGGTTCTTCTTTATCGTCTGGGGGGTCGATCGTGGCTGGATGTCGTCCGTAGTTGGCATAGAACAGCGACATTCCATTTCCTATCGTGACTGAATTATTGTAAGCGAATTCGGCCATTGGTAGGAGGGCTACCCAATCGTTCTTCTCTTGGGTGACGAATGCGCGGAGGTATGCTTCAATTGTCTGGTTGAGACGTTCCGTCTGTCCGTCCGTTTGTGGGTGGAAGGCCGTTGACATTTGGGGTCGAATTTTCAATAGTCCTAGGAATTCCTTCCAGACCTCCGATGTGAACCGGGAGTCTCGATCGGACACAATGTCCGTCGGCGTTCCGTGGTGCCTCCAGATTTCCCTTGCAAAGATTTTCGCTAGGTCGGCTGCTGGTTTTTCTTTGAGCGGGAGGAAGTGCGCCATCTTGGTGAATCGGTCGATAATTACCCAGAGCTGGTCGCATCCTTCTGACAGCGGTAGTTCCGTGATGAAGTCCATTGCGATTGATTGCCAGGGCACATATGGCAATTCTAGTGGCGAGGACAACCCGTAGGGAGCGTGGTGTGACAACTTATTCTTCTAGCATTCCGGGCAGCTTCTGACGAAATCGATGATTCGTTCGTTCATGTTGGGCCTCCAGAAGTTTTGTCGAATTAGCTCGGTGGTTTTATCCTGTCCCATGTGTCCTGCTACCTTCATGTCGTGCTCGGATTTCAATATTTCTTGGATTGTGTTGTCCCCTGTGACCCACAATCTTCCTTTCCTATACAGGAGGTCGTCCCGTATTTCCAGCGTTCCTTCTTTCTTGTCCTTTCGGACTTTCGACCCTGGGTTCCCCAGGATTGCTTCCGATTTCCATGCTTGTTGATATACCGGATCTTTTGGCGCCACCTCTTGGATCTTCTTTGCGAATTCTTGATTCCATTTTTTTGTGGGTAGTGACGCTAGGCGTGCCGAGGATACCAGGAACGATTGAGAGAGCTGTTTCTCGAAATGGTTTTTTCCCAAGATCGTCGTGATTGGCTGGTTTTCTACCGCCCCCTTTTCGGGGCGGTACTCCGAACGCCTGGACAGCGCGTCTGGTTTCCCATTTTGGGCGCCTGGACGGTAGTATATCTTGAAGTCGATACCGGCCAGCTCCTGGGCCCATCGTGCTTGCCGTCGATTTAGCACCTTTGTTGTAGTGAAGTATTCCAAGTTCTGGTGATCCGAAAGGACTTGAACCGGGTGCACCGCTCCTTCGCAGTATCATCTCCAGTGTTTGAACGCATCCACCACAGCCAGTAGTTCTTTGTCGTGGATTTCGTAGTTGATTTCCGCCGGCTGGAACTTCCTGGAGTGGAAGGCTACCGGATGAAGGCGATTATCCCTATCTCGTTGCGACAGGACTGCTCCAATGGTGAAATCCGATACGTCGGTTTTGATGATAACTGGTTTCGTTGCATCGAAGTGCGCCAGGATTGGGGCCGTGGTGAAACGGGTTTTCAGTTCTTTGAACGCTTTTCCCGCTTCCTCCGTCCATGCCCATTTCGTTCCTGTTTCCTTCTTCGTGAGTTCGGTCAAGGGCCGGGCTACCTTGGAATAGTCCTTGATGAACCGTCGGTAGAAGTTGGCGAACCCTAGGAACGACTGGACTTCTGTTAGGGAGTTTGGTGTTTTCCAGCTGAGCACCGCTTCCACTTTGGTCGTCGACATTTTGATTCCTTCTCTTCCTATTATATACCCTAGGAATTCTACCTCCTCGGCCTTCCATACGCATTTTTCGGGTGCCACTGCTAATCCATTTCGTTGCAACCTTGTAAGCGCTTCCTTGACTAGCCTATCATGTTCTTCTTCCGTTTTTGCATAGATTAGGATGTCGTCCATGTAGGCCAGTACTCCCACATCTAGTATGTCTGACAGGACGTGATTCATCATATCCTGGAAGGTTGATGGGGCATTGGTGAGACCGAAAGGCATTACCTGGAATTCGTATAGTCCGTATCGAGTTCTGAAGGCGGTTTTCCATTTGTCGCCTTCCCGGATTCTAATGAGGTTGAATCCGTTCTTCAGATCCAGTTTGGTGAACCATTTTGCCCCTTGTACTCGATCTTGTAGTTCTTGCATCAAGGGAAGCGGATATCGGTTCGGGATGGTGATTGCGTTTAATCCCCGGTAGTCTACGCATAGTCATAGTCCCCTTCCGCTATTTTTTGGAACGAAGAGGATTGGCGATCCGGCTGGCGAGGTAGACCTTCATATTTTCCCGGATTTTTCCATTTCTTTTAGCCATTCTCGGAGGGTCTGGAGTTCAATCTCGGAGAGGGGGTAGATGGGTCCCCACGGTGCCGTCATTCCTTCTTTTAGGTCGATTTTGCAATCGTACGTTCGGTGCTCTGGTAGTTCATCCGCCACTTCCTTTCCCATGATCCCCAGGAATTGTCGGAATTCCCCGGGAACCTTATCCAGTGGGTCGTCTGAGGCCACTGCTACGTGTCCCAGGAGTCGCGCCGTTGGGTCAACAGCCACCGTTTCGTCCCACGTTAGCGAGAATTCAGCCGTTTCGTGCTGAGTGCATTTTTCCAAACAGTCGCTACTGTTGAACCGTATTTCCTCCGTAGTCCATGTTCCCTGGGGCGGGTGCTTCATGATTCATTCAAATGGGAGGAATACATCGATTTCTGCGTCCATGGGTGTTACTTCGAATTTCTGCATTGAATAATGTTTCCGGTGTTGCAAACGCATTGGCTTGGTTTGAAATTGGCCGGCTCCTTTTACTACTTCCCCGGTGTAGTTTTCGATACTTCGCGCCTGAGCGTGGCGTTCGCATTCGATGTTCTACCTATCGATGGTCCGTTGGTTGATCAGGGCCACCGAGCACCCTGTGTCCAGTAGGACCTTGATCCGCCTTTCCTGTTCTTCTTGATGCAAGACCATGTCGATTATCGGTCGGTGTGACACTGGAACGTCCGGTCGACGTCGGAATGACGGTAATATTATACTAGTCAGGGTTCTCGATGTCTAGTCACGAAGGAGATGGGGCGCGTGCGGTCTTCGCCGGCGTTCATTTATTGTACAAGATAACACCCCACATGATCGTCCTCCTAAAATCGCCCACCGTTAAGGGATTCACAGCGAATAATCTAAGGGGTTCGGTTCGATCTCTGCGGCTCCGCGGCAACGGATCGCTCGGTGGACGGCGCTTGCCCGGCGGCTGCCCGGCGGCTTGCGCGACGGTTTGTCCGTGGTTCCGCGGCGACGGCTCGCTCGACGGATCGTAGGTGGTCGCTCAGCGCATGCCCGGCGGCTGCCCGACGGCTTGCGCGTATCGCTTCGGCGTAATGGTCAGATCATCTGACGCTTCAGTGTAATGGTCAGATCGTCTGACGCTTCGGCGAATGATTCGGATCGAGACGGGCCCGGCGTCTTGCCCGACGGCTCGCTCGTGTCGCTTCGGCGGGTTTCGATTCGAGACGGGCCCGGCGTCTTGCCCAACGGCTCGCTCGTGTCGCTTCGGCGGATCTGCGCTTCGGCGGATGGTTCGATTCGAGACGGGCCCGGCGTCATGCCCGACGGCTCGCTCGACAACTGCCTTACGGGTATCCTTATCTCTGGTTCGTATGCAGCGGCTACCGAGTTCTGCTTTCCTTAGGTCATCACAGCCCTTCGGATGACTGGCTCGGCGTAGTGAGGATTTAGGGATTATTGGCGTGCCCAGCTGATTCCGGACCGGCCTCACCCCCCAGTACCCGGGGACCACTCGGCTGCTTCCCCTCAAGGCTGCTTCACCCGGCCGAACTGCTTCTGGCCCTAAAGATTCGGCGTAAGATATGGTAGAGGATACGCTCACG
>Ga0307516_10004683_pt1 | contig 16744 bp, 29 predicted proteins | sample 19_EM_MG_FD_203310 | JGI IMG/M metagenome (GOLD analysis project Ga0307516, IMG submission 203310) | Populus trichocarpa ectomycorrhiza microbial communities from riparian zone in the Pacific Northwest, United States - 19_EM | ecosystem: Host-associated > Plants > Roots > Unclassified | place...
ACCGTTGTAGGACGCCCTTAGGTGGGGTGGGTGCTGCAGATGCTGCTGATAACATCGCGTCAACTGAACTCATGCGTGGCGTACTACTTATGGGGCTAACATGAGATTCGAAAACAGGATATTTAATGATCGGCTCAATCCGAACGACTGCCATTGCTCGGCGAGTGAGGAGGGCTGCGGGGATTTCTCTCCCGGTTGCCTCGTTCTAGCCTGGCCTTTTTGGCGCTATTATCCTGGGAACATTCACGGGCCAAGATGCGCGCCTCGGCCCTTCCTTCTTCCCCACCTTGTCGAGTCCCAGCACGACAGAATCATGGATTACTGCTACGAAATGGCCTCGACATTCTTTACCCTACTTGCCTACGGCTTCACTAGGATGCAGTGTCCAGCCGTCGTCCCACCGCCAAAGTTCCTTGGCTCTCCTGCGCCCCAAACCAGCCTCAGTACGAGCTCTGGTGCCGATTCCTTCGACGACGTGTTAATCTGTCTCGCCTCGTTTCGCAGTTTTCGAGCTCCCAAACGAGCTCATCCTTTCCATTCTCTCCTACATCTCGCCAGACCCGCAGCTCACTGGTCACCATGCGCGATTCCGCGTTCAATACAATATGGAGACCAACGATCACCGTGAGCGGCGGGTGCGGTTTTTACGACCATTGAGCATGACATGCAAGGCGATGCGGTCGCGGTTGCTGCCGTGGATATGGGAACATGTCGAGCCGTCGTGGGGTAACTACGTGGGGAACCTCAACATCATCGCGAATGCTTCAAACGCGGATATATCCCTGGCTAGTAGCGTAAAGTACTTCTGTACCCTTCTTCGTTCCAGCGGGTCGGGGTTGATTTGTTCCTTGTGCAGGTTCATGACGTTGCATTCTCTGTGGAACGTGGCCAATCTCCCTTTGTTTGTCAGATGCCTAGAGTCCCTTCCAAACCTCCACATGTTGGAGATAGGGTGGTCAGACAACTATATTACGACCCCACTCGAGAATGCGCTTCAGGGTTCCAAACTCTCCCAGATTAGGGTTCTGATCCTGCCTCCTAGTGCTCACCCACTTCTCAAACGCTGTTGCAACGTTGAGGATGTTGATTGTGTGGTTAATGATAAACCCATACCCTCCGACAAATTCCATGACTTTCTTGCATCAATTCGGGGTTCGAAGGTCAAGCGGCTGGCCATTCCCCTGGTTTTGTACTGTAATACATCCAGTAAGTGGTCCGGCACTCCCTGGTATCGTATGGTAAGAATGATGACTGACCGTCTCCAACATCAGGATATGTGGCTGCGTGTCGAAGGCTCACCGAACTCACAATCATCTACCCTCACTCAGGTGACACCCCGGTCTCGGGAATGGAGGTTCGACTTGACACGGTTGAAATCGCGCGCTCCGAAACCCTAGAACTGGTCAACACGTGCAAAGCGCTCCAGGGTTTTGATACAATCCAGATCATGTCTTTTCTCCCAAGCACATGGATGGGACGTGTCGGCCTGTCCTCCTCGGAACAGCTGAACCAGGGATTGAGGGAGCGGGTGAACGGTGTGAGGGATGTGGCTATTGACTGCTTGAAAAGGCCAGGGACGGGGTGGGGAAAGGGAAGGAAGAAGGCCACGGTGAGGGTCATCGAGTTGAGCCCGGACCATCCGAAGCCTCACCTGGGCTCTGTAAAGGTTGAGGAGTACGGGGTGTAGGGGTTTGATAGCAAGGATTCACAACGTGTTTAGTGGTACACCAAAACGGGGTGGAAAACACCATCTCTGGCTCTCCAGATGACTTGCAAGGCCTCCCCTTACTTCGAAGGCACTGGTTGTCTCTTCCTCCTTACGATCCGGGGCGTTTCTCTCCCGTCCAGCAAACACCCTAGCGACCTCTACTTCCGCAAGGATAATAGCACACCTCGTCTCAATGTCATCCGACTCCACTGAAGCGGTGAAAATGTGGGAATTCTCCAAGCCCTGGGTCGCCACGGAGAAACGGCCCAGGTCTCTATTCCACTGTAATTTGGGGTATATACCATGTAAACTAAGAGCATATTCTAAGACTCAGTGAGGTTGGAGTAATCTTGTTCCGACGTAACATCATCGGGTTGATCCCGAGGCCCAGTGGAGCCACTTGATTTGGTAGTCACTCTGTGCCAGACTCACGAATTTCGAAACGATGGATGGTTAGAACCTCAAGGGTGGGTGAACACACCACCAGAAGTTTTGCCAAACCATCCCCAGACTGAGAGCTGAAGACCGCGATCGAACGAAAACGGATGCCACCTGGAAGGTCCACTGGGCACTCCATGAGGTTAGTGGTCGTTCGGCCAAGATCCAGGTGACCTCCAAACGGTAATGACTGTTGAAGTTGTAGCGTTTCGGCCCTGGTGGAGCGTTGGCCAACGGCAAGCAAACGACTGGGTAAATACCAAGTCGCCCAGATGTTGGAACCGGCAGACGAACTCCATAAGCCGGCGGACTTCCTCGTAACTCATCCTTCGAAGACCGAGGAACCGCAGGGTGCGAATGAACTGGGAGAAACAACTGTCGAAGGTAGACAGAATCTGGGGCGAACCAAGTGGGAGGGTCCAAGGGTCACACTGAGACTGGGTTTTCCCCACGTGCACGAGATCCATGGGCAACATCCAAAAGTGACGGATCTACCGCAACCTTTCAATAGTTCCCTCCTTTCCCGACCCCTTTGTTGTGTCTCCGGTCCCAATCCAAGCAGGATCTCTCCAGCTCGCCGGAGACTAGCCAGGTGTCCCGCGGTCAAGATCTCCCCGAAAGTGGTATCGGGCCCTTAGGCGTGTTGGCGGTGCTCCAGTCCCCTGCGGGCGGTCAAACCTTCACCGAACCAACCACGCCATTGGCCAGCCTCAAACCTTATGTGGTAATTGGAGAGTCATCCGGTGGCCAGCCACTAATCGGCTCCGAACTCCACCAGGGGTCGCAAACGTGGGAATTATTTGAAAAAGGCCAGGATCTCTCAACGGAAACCGATCAGGAAATGCACACCTGGACCCGTCCAATGGTGAGCTAACGCTCATTGAGGATAGTAGTTGATAGCCGGACAAGCAGACGCAAAGCTGATGGGGGCATCTGTTTCATAGTATAGGAGTAATACAAGTGCACGTAAACCTACATTCGACGTCCTGAATAGAAGAGGAATTCAGCGAGCCTGCGCAAGAAGTGGGATGGGCAGCAGTGAAACGTCTAAACCTGCAGAGGAGGGGCGTGGCCGAACCAACTCGGCTCAAGTGCGAAATTGGCACCCGGCGCTCTGAGATTCTCAAAACGCGGGCGTTGGTGCTGGACACATCTCCTCCTTCTCTCAGGCACCTCGTCGAATCTCAGGCGGTAAACCCTACGTGACAGTATTATGGACTACCACCACCGTGACACCCCAACGTTCTTTGCCAGGCTCGCGCATGGCCTCGTTGGGAAACAGCGCCCAGTCATCCGCCGATCTCCCGCACCCCAGACCAGCCTCGGTACGACCTCTTCCATCGGCTCTCTCGATAAAATGTTAACCCACCCCACTCCGTTTTCGCAGTTTTCCAGCTCCCAGACGAACTCATCCTTTCCATTCTCTCCCACATCGCCCCAGACCCGCAGCTCGCCGGTCCTTATGCACGTTTTTGTGTCCAGTATGGGATGGAGATCAACGACTACCATCACTGGCGGATGTGGGTTCTGCGACGGTTAAGCATGACATGCTGGGCGATGAGGTTGCGGTTTCTGCCATGGATTTGGGATCACATCCTGCTGTCACGATGCGATCGCTCCCATGTCCACAAAACATCAAGCATTTCGTGGGAGTTTACCACCACCGCGTTGGCTTCGTCTGTGGACGCCTCCCTGACTGCCCGTGTGAGGTATTTCCATGCCCTTCATTGTCCATGGATCGGGGCTGATTCGTGTCCCGTCAAGGTCTATGACCTTGCATTTCCTAGACGATGGAGCCATTCGTCCGTTTGTTCGATGCCTATCGTTCTTCCCAAATCTCCACACACTCGAGATAGGTTCATTGGATTACGGTCCTCATCCAATCCTACTCAAGAAGGCGCTTGGGTCGATCAAGCTCCCTCAGATTAAGACCCTGGTCATACCTGTGTCTGCTCATCCACTCCTCAAACACTGTCGCAACGTTGAGGACGTTGTCTGGGTGGTTGCGGGTTCACCTATAACTTCTGACGAATTCCTTCGATCTCTTACGTCAAACCGAGGTTCAACTGTCAAGCGGTTGACGATTCCCCTGGTTTTGCCGGGTAACCCGTCTCGTAAGCGATCCAACACTCTACAGGATCACAGGATGAGAATGATGACCGACCACCTCCAACCCTAGGATACGTGGCTGGGTGTCTGAAGCTCACTGAACTCACAGTCTTCTATCCTCACCCATTCTCGCGCCCACACCCACATGGCCCCCCGGACGCGGGAACTGTACGCCCTGCAATACGAGAACTAGTTAATGCGTGCAAATCACTCCCAAGTTTCGACACGCTCCAGATCGTACACTGTTCCCTCACCGCACCTCCCCCGATGCCCCGGTGTTTGCAGTGTGGCGTCCCGGAGTCTTACACAGAACAACAGAACCAGGTATTGAGGGACCAGATGCAGGGTGCGAAGGATTGGGCGATAAACTGTTTGAAGGAGCCGGAAACGGGACGTCAAGAGGGAGAGGGAAAGCGGAAAACAATGTTGAGGGTCATCGAACTGAGCTCGGACCCCACCCTTCCGAGGAGCGGCTTCAGAGCCGCTCAGAGGTTTTATCTGGGTTCTGTGAAGGTTGAGGAGTACGGAGCGTAGGGATTCGATAGTGGTTGTCCGCAACGTGTACGATAACGTGTTAATATTCCCAAGGACCAGGGGGGACAAAGTACGGAACCCAAGTCCGCCGTTGTGGCAAGACTACAACGAGAGAATCCACTGACACCGGACTTACGGGGGGATCACAGTCGAAGAGATACCTGTACAGTATTCCCAGGACCGAAAATCTCGGGTCTTGCAGTGTTTTCATGTGGGGGTCGACCGGCGGCAGAGTGAGAGTCCGGGACTCCCGTGTTGGTTCCAAGAAGACATGGTGCTCCCCGGCGGGCACTGGCGGCACGTGGGACGTTTTACTCTCTTTACCCTCGCGTAAAGCCAGTAAAGCCTGGGCGCATGTTGTAGGTAGCAGTGAGGCGTCTCGACCTACCTGATGGAGGGCGCAGTCGGACCGACTCGCCTCCAGCCGAAATTAACAGTCCGCGCTCTGCCATCCTCAAAACGCGTGCCTTGGTTCGAGCCACACCTTCTCCCCCACAACAACTCGTCAAATCTTCGGCGGTGAACGCTGCACTACAGAATCATGGGCTTCTACCGTGACTACACCACAACGTCCTTTGCCAGGTTTGCCAAGCTAGCATACGGCCTCGTCAGGAAACCTCGATCTCCCGCGCCCCAAACCAGCCTCAGTACGATCTCTTCCATCGGCTCTTCCGACGGAATGCTAACCCACCCCCTTCCATTTCCGCAGTTTTCCAGCTCCCAGACGAGCTCATCCTCTCCATTCTCTTCCACATCGCCCCAGACCCTCAACTTACCGGTCCCAATGCAAGGTTCTGCCTTCAGTATTGTTTGGAGATCAACGATTACCATCACCAGCGGATGGGGGTTCTGCGACAATTAAGCATGACATGCCGGGCGATGAGGTTGCGATTGCTGCCATGGATCTGGGGTCTCATACTGCTGTCACGACGCCACCACTCCAATGATCACAAATCATCCAGGGCTTCGTGGGAGCACGCCACAACCGCGTTGGCTTCGCACGTGGACGCGTCTTTGACGGCTCGCGTGGGGTACTTCCGCATCCTTCTTTGTCCATGAGTCGGGGCTAATTCGTATGTTCTCGAGGTTCGTGACCTTGCGTTTCCTAGACGATGATGCCATTCGTCCGTTCGTCCGATGCCTGTCATTCCTCCCAAATCTCCACACGCTCCAGATAGGCTCAGTGATGTACGGTCCTTCTCCGACCCTACTCAGGGAGGCGCTTGGGTCGATCAAACTCCCTCAGATTAAGACTCTAATCATACCCCAGTCCGCTAATCCACTCCTCGAACGCTGTCACAATGTTGAGGACCTCGTCTGGGTGATTGATGATTCACGAAGTAGCGCCAACCAATTTCTTCAATCCCTCATGTCAAACTCGGATTCAAAAGTCAAGCGGTTGACGATCCCCCTGGGTTTGCCCCGTGATTTATCCCGTAAGTGATCCAACACTCTGCGGGATCATAGGGCGAGGACGATGGCTGACCGCCTCCGACATTAGAATTTGTGGCTGCGTGTCCAAAGCTCACCGAACTCACCGTCCTCTTCCCTCACCCGTACCCGCGCGCCCACCCACACAGCTCCCCAAGTCAGGCGATGAGATATCTACTTGGCACGGTTGAACCTGCACACTCTGCAATGTCGGAGCTGGTCAATGCGTGCAGAGCACTCCCAAATTTCGACACGCTCCAGGTTGTACACTTTTCGCTCACCACACCTCCCCCAACACGCCTCTGCTGGCCGGAGCAGTGTGGTGGCCTGGGGTGTTACACAGAACAACAAAAACAGGTGTTGAGGGAGCACATACAGAGTGTAAAGGATGTAGCGGTAAACTGGCTAAAGGAACCAGAAACAGGATGTCAGCACGGAGAGGGAAGGAGGAAGGCAACGTTGAGGGTCATCGAGTTGAACTCGGTCCTCACCGACACCCCTCGGCGCCCCAAGCATGGCGCCAGTCCGATATTCCATCTGGGTTCTGTGAAGGTTGAAGAATATGGAGTGGATAGTAATTGTCCGTAACGTGTGCGATAACATGCTGATATCTCCGAGGAACGGGGGAAGCAAAGTAGGGAACCTATGTCAGAGCTACGACGAGAGAACTCGCCAGCACCTAGAACTCTGACGTTGGACGAGGTCGCAGTCGAAAAATCGATGTCCGGGTATGGTACTGACCAGACTGTCAACCAGTGCACCATGCACAAACCGTGCACGCCATGGGGAATCTGATCATGAACGTACTTGAAAACCCAACCACATCTATCCCCAAGCCACACACATATAATCACATCCTCGCCGCCTGTTAGACGCGCCCTAGTAGATGGTCGATGATGATCACCTTACGCACATCTCCAGCCGAGGAGTCCCCCGGTTCCAGGACATGGCTCACCGGTCTCGTCGCTGCTCAGGGGTGTGGTCCCCGTCCGCAGAGAAGATTGTCCACGACGCCGCGAGGATCTTAAATCACAACGCTTCGGCCCAAGGCACACCCCCATCCACCTTCTAGATCCAAATGCGCGAGGTCTGCATTTGACATCCTGAATAGAAGAGGAATCCAGCGGGTACGCCCAAGAGGCGGCGTGGGCTGGTAGCAGTGAACCGTCTCAACCCCGGACGAGCTCGAGCGCGAAATTGTGTCGAGCCGGCGCTCTAACGCCTGGAGTCCCGAAACGCGTCCACGAGTCGCCGGCCCGCCTCCTTCTTTACCCTGCCTCGTCGAATCTCCGGAGGTAAACACTGTGTTACAGAATCATGGGCCGCCATCGTGGAAACACGCCACCGTTCAAGTTCTTCGCCAGGCTTGCATCCGGCCTCATTGGGAAACAGCATCCAGCCATCCGTCAATCCCCTGGCACGCCCCAAACCAGCCTCAGTACGATCTCTTCCATCGGCTCTTTTGATGGAATGTTAACCCGCCCCATTCCATTTTCGCAGTTTTCCAATTCCCAGACGAACTCATCCTTTCCATTCTCTCCCACATCGCCCCAGACCCTCACCTCACCGGTCCCAATGCACGGTTCTGCCTCCAGTATTGTATGGATATCAGCGATTACCATCACCGGCGGATGGGGGTTCTGCGACAATTAAGCATGACATGTCGGGCGATGAGGTTGCGATTGCTGCCATGGATTTGGGAACTCATCCTGCCGTCGCGACGCGACCCCTCCTGTGACTATAAATCATCCACCGCTTCGTGGGAGCACACCACAACCGCGTTAGCTTTGCACGTGGACGCGTCTCTGATTGCTCATGTGAAGTACTTCCGCATCCTTCTTTGTCCATGGGTCGGGACTGATTCGTGTCGTCTCAAGGTTCATGACGTTGCATTTTCTAGACGAGGATGCGATTCGTCCGTTTGTCCGATGCCTATCATTCCTCCCAAATCTGCACACGCTCCAGATAGGGACAGCCAGGTACGATCCTCCTTCGACCCTACTCAAGAAGGCGCTTGGGCGGATCAAACTCCCTCAGATTAAGACTCTGATCATACCCGAGTTTGCTCATCCGCTCCTCGAACACTCTCACAATGTTGAGGACGTCGTCTGGGTGATTGAGGATGTACAAAGTGGCCCCGTTGAATTTTTTCAATCCCTCATGTCGATCTCGGATTCAAAGCTCAAGCGGTTGACGATCCCCCTAATTTTGTCGGGTAATCCATCCCGTAAGTGATTTGACACCCCATAGTAGGATCATAGGGCGAGGACGGCGACTGACCACCTCCGACCTTAGAATTTGTGGCTAGGTGTCCAAACCTCACCGAACTCACCGTCCTCTGCCCTCACTCAAACCAACGCATACCCCCCCCCCATCACGCCCCAGACGAGAAAATGAAATATCTGCTTGGAACGGTTGGAGCTGCGCGCTCCACGATGATAGAGCTGGTCAATGCGTGCAAAACGCTCCCAAGTTTCGATACGCTCCAAATCGTACACTTTTCGTTCACCACAGCTCCCCCAACACGCGTGTGGGAGGGTGGTGGCCTGGAGTCTTACACGGAACAACAGAAACAGGTGTTGAGGGAGCAGATACAGGGTGCGAAGGATTCGGCGATAGATTGTCTGAAGGAACTAGAAACGGAGTGTCAGCAGGTAGAGGGAAAGAAGAAGACAACGTTGAGGGTCATTGAGCTGAGTTCGGTCTTCACCAGCACCCGTCGGCATCCCGGCTATGTCGCCACTAGTCCGATATTCCATCTGGGCTCTGTGAAGGTTGAGGATTATGACGTGGAGGGATTTGATAGTACTAATTGTCCGTAACGTGTGCGCAATAACATGCCAATAACCCTGAGGACCAGGAGATGGAACCCGTGTCCATCGTCGCAGGCTGAAATTCTGGCGTTGGACTTTTGGAATGGAGGATCGCGGTGGAGAAGAGATATCCACACCGTATTACTGACCAGGCTGTCAACTGAACTCATACGTGACATACGTGTACGAAAAAAAAAAAGCAAGCACATAAACTTCATTGTTCATCCTTCGTGCGTCATTATGTCTCCACATCCGTGGCCCGGGTCATCCCAAGGCACCCGTCAAGCCAACCATCTACCCGCCACTCGTAATCTCCAACAACATCTCAATACTCCTCTCCACCTGCCCCTCGCTCCCTTCAAGCACCCACTCCAGCACCTCCTCATCGACTCCGGGGAAAATCTGCCTCAAGGTATCCCTCGAAGCCTGACTCTGTTTCTCATGCGCTCTATCAATCTCCGCCTGCAAGAACTGTATGTCCGGCGCATCCGTTCGAGCCTGCCGGGATTGGAGGTATGATTCCTGCGCTTGCACGAGAGACGCGTACGACTCCGAGGGAGGCTGGGGGCCCCCACCATAGTTGTTGCTTGGGTCAGGGTTGTTAAATCCTGGATTCGCCGAGGCGGATCTGCCGTGTCGTTGTCGAGGAGCTGGCCTGATCGCTGGAGTCGGCGAATCGAACGCCGTGGAAGATTGACCATCTCCGAACCCGAACCCGAGGAGTGACTGTAATTTCGAAGGAGCGGGACTCGGTGACCTCCCAGGTGTCTCACCGGGACTCACAGCCAACGGTTGGTTCGAATACGTGTACATCTTCGTAGGACTCTCGTACCAGCTCTGTCGTCGTTGGCCTTGTTGGTCACCTTGAGAAGGTCCGCCTCCGTTCTCACCACGAGGTGGTGTACTCGGTGAATTGACCCGTTTGACTCTCGGCTTGTACGGAGTCTGGATCTGTCCACCGGTCTGGTGAAGTGGCGTGGCGAATTGTTGCCCGTACTGCCCATGCGTCTGACTGTACGGGTTCTGGTCTTGACCAGGATGCTGTTGCCCTCCCTCCCCTCCGAATGGCAGGAACCGGAGTTGGTCCTCGGCGTTATCCAATGCTTCGCTAAAGATCCTCCCCAAGGCGTTCAACGGTTTCGACACCGCATCCCCGGTCTTCTGCAATAGCCGCTTCGCGTCCTCCCCGAGGGTCTGAGGCGTAAGCCCGTTCTGTTGACTGGGTCCTCCGGCACCGCCGAGTTGGCTCAGTTGGAGCTGTAGGGCGGCGAACGGGGAAGCAGAACTTGGCGGGGAACCTGATGTACCACCCGTTAGAGGTTCGGCAGACTCCTCGCCGACGTGGAAGGTGGATATGGGGGTCCCCACTCGTGAGATGATGGGTTTCGATGGGGTCGTGGGGGTCGTGGCTGCGAGCAACGATTGAGTGGCGAGATGGCCACCAGACTCTTCTTCGGAGAGTGAGGCCATAGCTGATTCGACATTATCCTGGAACTCTTCTTGTGTGATGTTTGAGAGAGCGGTGTGATCCATCGTTTCGATGAACGATATGGCTCCCATCTATCGGGGTTCGGTCAGTATCTGCTTCTAGCGGGTGAAAACATGCGCACCAGACTCGATAGGTAGTACCCGGCTTCGCTTTGCAGCCTCGCGGGGTTCCTAAACCGATTGATGAACCTGGGAGGAACCGTAAGCAACCATGAGAAAATCAAGTGTTCAAGGCAAGCCGTCGTACTCGACATTGGAGAACAGGTGCTCCGGGTTTGCCTTCAACACCACAAAGATCAAAATGGGCAAGAATGCATCCGCTCCCTCCTCTTTGTGGAGGTACCTCAATAAACCTAAAGAACGGGCGGACGGGAAACCCGGGAGGGAGAGGAACGGTAGTCAGCCAAACAACGACCGATAATGGGAGACATGGAAAGAGGTATTTCGGACCGAAGATGACCTTGCAACAGTTGAGTACGCATATCAGTTTATCCCTCGGGGCCTTGTAATGGTTGACCTTCAAAAGCTCTAGTGATCGGGCCCGTGTCGGTCAGGGGTCAGCAGACAGATGGATGGAAACCGGTACCTTGTTGTGCGAACATGAGGAACCCTCTACTTCCGTCCTCCTCGGGTACATCTAGGTGTTTCTCCGCTATCCACCCAAATAACGAGATTCGTTGGGCCAAAACATGATCGCGTTCCAGGTCGTCGGTGGTTACTTGTCTGGGGGGGACGAGACGTGGGGCTTGGGGCGTGAACGTACTGAATTGTCAAATCAACGGATAAGATATCCGAATAGACGATTAGGCTCTCCGATTTTTCGGCCCAGCGACGAGTTCTGGGGGACTTACTATTCATAGAGCCGATTCATGACAAGTTTCTCCATCGCCTCGAGCGCGTTATCGAACTCGGGCTCCGTTACATTTCTCCAAACCTCGCATTCTCGCATCTTTTGGGAGATGAACTGGAAAGGCACGGATTAAATCGAATTTCGGGAGCGTGGGGTGCGGCCTTACGTTCAGGAAATCGTGGATCAACCTCACTTGATCATTCACGGTGAACGTACGTTTCGAAAAGTTGGTCAGGAATCTAGGAATCATTATTCAGTGATCCGACCAGGACGCGGTGATGGTGGAGACGCACGATCTGAGGTACTTGGCTACAGGTTCAGCAGGTTTTGACTTGATCTGTTCCAGGAAGGATTGGAAGTCAAACGGAGGGGGCTGGTCCTTATCCACATCCTTAGCGGCGCTCTTTGGTGTTCTGGGTACCGATCCTGGTGTATGTGGTCGGTTCTCGTCGCGGTGCAACCCCGCTTCCAGGTTCAAGGGCGACGACGCCGGGCCCTGGGACTGGGATCTTTTGTGGCTGGCACCTTGTTCCTGCGCGTAAGCCCCGAAGGTAGAGGTAGTCGGGCTCGGGATCACAGTCGCTTGGTCGATCGACAGGGGGCGTGATGGCCGTACCGGGGATTTCGGGATGAACGTCCGCGCGATAGCAGCAAGTCCGGAGAGGGAGGGTACGGATGGCTGGGTTATTGGCTGTGTGGGGTCTTGAGTCGTGGATGTGGTGGAGTTTGGATCTGGGAGGGGCTTGTCCGTGATGGCTGGGGGGATTGAAACGGGGTCTGGGACGGGGATCGGAGCGGGGGGAGGGAGAGATTGGGCGCTGGTTGGTAAGGGGGCAGGTGCATCGTAGGTTGCAGGTTCAGGCTGGACCGAGGATGGCTTTGGTGGGACTGGGGGGTGAGGTTCCGCTTGCTCCCATGCCTTCCTGGCTTCTTGCTCGGTCTTGTTACCTAGCGGGTCGAATTCATCGATGATGGCCTGGTCCACCCGCACGTCTGGCTCTGAGGATGCGAACGGAGGGGTTTCTATGGGGAGAGGCGGGGGTCCGTCGGACCCTGCACTATCTGTGATGCTGCGCTTGGAGTCGGTTGTGGGTGGGTTCGTGGCGAGCGCCGGATCGTCTGTGCCGTTCGCACCTAAGGGGCGAGACCAGGGATCTATCGGTTCTGACAGGGAGAGGCCGTCGAGATTCTTGGACAGGTCCGGGTTGGAGGTGGAGGCCATGAGTCGTAATCTGCTGCGGCGTCGCGATCGACCGTCGTCCACCCGCCTCGTCCTCACTCGAGCCACACGGTGTCAGGCGTCGTCGGTCGTCGCTGGGCAGCCGCCACCGGACCGCTCGGGCGTTTTCCAGGCGTGATCTCGTCTGCCCACCGTAGCTAAACTCTGGCCTTGTGTCCGCTGGTTACAGCCTAGCTTTGCCTACACTAGTTCCGTGTTCCACCATGCACAACAAAAAAATAAGAGAGACAATTAGAAAGTTTGAGGACTGCTCGAGTGTCCGGTTGATCGGTCGCCCGTTTTTGAGTGGTACGATCCGGAAAATGGGACCCAGGTCTGCTGTGGCTATAAAACCTCGTCACCAATTTCCCTCCTTCTCCCTCACCCCACCCTCCTCCAACCCACCCCCTCCTCCCCGCCACACCCTCGCTCTCTGCCAATATGCCCGCTGTCAACGGCGTCCACACCAACGGCACGTCCGTCCACCCCTCCGAGACCCGCCCCAAGGATGTCGGCATTCTGGCCATGGAGATGTACTTCCCCCACAGAGTGCGCCGTTTCGTTCTCCACACCACCCCCAACTCACCCTCTGACGTGCCTTTTGTTGTCCCCACAGTGTATCTCCCAGGAAGACCTTGAAGTCTTCGACGGTGTCCCCAAGGGCAAATACACCATTGGTCTCGGCCAGTCTTACATGGCTTGCACCGACGACCGCGAGGACATCAACTCTTTCGCCTTGTCTTGTGAGTCCATCTCTGCAGAGGCGCATATATTCAACCTAATCGCGCCTCTCGTCTTCCCGTCACGCAGGCGTCTCCTCTCTGCTCGAAAAGTACAACATTGACCCCAAATCTATTGGTCGCCTAGAGGTCGGCACAGAAACCATCATCGACAAGTCTAAATCCGTCAAAACCACCCTCATGGACCTCTTCGCAGAGTCCGGCAACTACGACATTGAGGGTATCGATAGCAAGAACGCCTGCTATGGCTCCACCGCCGCAGTCTTCAACGCCATCAACTGGGTCGAGTCTGCTTCATGGGATGGGAGAAACGCCATCGTCTTCGCCGGTGATATTGCCATCTACGCCGAGGGTTCTGCCCGGCCTGCTGGTGGTGCCGGAGCCTGCGCTATGTTGATCGGACCTAACGCCCCAGTCGTTTTCGAACGTGAGTGTTATTCCAAACCTTTTCCGTTCTATATATAAGCCATCACTCGTGTTCGATTCCTTGTTTGATCTGCAATGCGTTTGCTGATCGTCGTCCCAACCATACAGCCACCCACGGAAATCACATGGCCAACACCTACGATTTCTACAAGCCCAAGCTTGATTCCGAGTACCCCGAGGTCGACGGACCTCTGTCCATCTCCACCTATATCTGGGCTCTCGACGGCTCCTACAAAAGTTACCGGTCCAAGGTTGCCAAGAAGGGCGTCAACTTCTCTCTTGACTCCGTAGATTACCCCGTCTTCCACTCTCCATACGGGAAGATGGTCCAGAAAGGTCACGGTCGATTCCTTTACAACGATTTCCTCGCCAACCCAAATCACCCCAAGTTCACAAACGTCCCTGCCGAGGATATCCTCAAAGTTGAGGAAAAGGCTTCTCGAACTGACAAGGTCATCGAGAGGACCTTCATTACCGTCGGCAAGGCCGAGTACGCCAAGCGTGTCGAACCTTCGATGAAGTGCTCGAAGCGTTGCGGCAACATGTACACCGCCTCCCTGTACGGTGGTCTCGCCTCGGTCCTCGCCAGTGTCGAACCTGCCGTCCTGAAGGGCAAGAAGATCTCCATGTTCGCCTACGGATCCGGCTTCGCTTCCTCATTCTACACCATTACCGTCAAGGGCGATACCACCGAGATCAGGGAGAAGCTGGACCTCGTGAACAGGTTGGCGAGCATGAAGGTCGTGCCTTGCCAAGAGTACGTGGATGCTATGTTGTTGAGGGAGAAGAACCACAATGCTGGCAAGTATACCCCCACTGGATCGCTCGACGACATTTGGCCGGGAGCTTATTACCTCGAGGAGATTGATGCCAAGTACAGGAGGAAGTACGGCAGGAAACCCCTCGCTTAAACCCCTTCCCTCGTACCCTGCTTCATATAGACCAACCCCTTCGTTCTACACGCCTTAGTGGCGGCACCTCATGCTTTTATTGGTCTCACGGAAAATTGTTTAGGAGGAAACCGTGTAACGGTTCTTTGTAAAGTTTTGTTAGGATAGAGACAAGATATAATGACGTCGGAGGTCGAATGCATAGAAGTTTTCGTTTCCATTCTCCCTTGGGTGGCGTGAATGGAGTCCTTGTGGGACGAATTTGAGTTTGACAGCGTATGGAAGACAAATGAAACATTTAGTAAACCGGGATTTTGAATGTGAGGTTCTCTTATCAGATAAACCGCCGTCCCCAAGGGTTCCATCGCAATGTCAAAATCAGGGCACCCCCGACATGGAGAGCTGTAGCGTGTCGTACGACACCCCATTGTACGAGCCAGTCCAATTTTACTCCGGCGGCGTCGTTGATTTTATCTGAATAGACCGCCCTCTGACCCATCCCCATCACTCCTACACACCCACCCACCCGCTGGAACCCCACCGCCACCAACCCGAGTCGCAGCGCTCAGCGCCGAAGTACCCACACCCACACAGTTCCCAGACATCCGCGGTCGTGACGCCAGAAGCTCAACACGGACTCGCAGCCAGTCCGCGGGATTTCTATTAGCACCTCCGCGCGCTTCATTTCAACGATGTAGATGAACGCCCAAGGGAATGAATGAGAATATCCAGTCCGAATTATCATTCCCGCTGGTCCCAGGCATCCAACATCGCCGAGTCGCGACAGCCAGTGGGTCGAGGAAATGCATCTCAAAACGAATAAATGAGGCGGTTTCCACACCTTTCCAGCATAATCAATCGTGGCAGAAACGATTACAAACCAGTGACGGAGTCCATCCAAACCCTCAAACGCTAACCCCTGGCTTGTAGTTGATCCCCACGGTAATACTCTGGTCATAGTGGTAGTAATCTTCTTCAGTCGGGTTCGTAATTTGGTGCCTAGAGAAACACCAAAGTCAGAGGGTGTCCTGTACGCTGTATACTTATAAACGCGGGGAGGAACTCACGAACGAGCAAGATGATCTCTGATAGCGTTGAACCGGTTACCATTCCAATTGTGGCCATCAGGTTCCCCTGTTCCCCAGCAGCGGAGACAACCCCAACCAAAGCTTTGGTCCTCCGGTTCGAGTACATATTCCGGTAATTCGTCGGACCGCAGGAGTCGAGACGCTACATCACGGTGGTAGCGTTTATGCTCAAGCTGACGGCATCATGAAGCGGGTAAGGCATGGGATCATCCGGCGGACGGACTTCAAAACTTACTGATTCTGACCAGTTGAGCACGATGACCGCCCTATCCTGGCGAAAGCGTGCGAAGCGATAGTGCCCCCCGTTCATCTCCTGGACCGTGGCCGTGTCCGGGTTCTCACCACACTCAACGATAACTCCCCTAACAAGGGCCGAGAGCTTTGCAGAGTATTCATACGTGGCTAATCCTGAATTCCAGGGAATTCCCGCGCGACCGTAGAAGGCGTTTGCGCTGGCGGCGCTGGCGAAGTTCCCTACCGTAATGGTAGTCGGAGCAGCGGTGTGAAAGGGCGTTCTCGATGCGCATTCCAAACTCGTCGCATCTCATACAATCAAACAGGGTTGTCACCAGTGAAAGGTGTTCTAGCCCCGGAGAGTCTTGCGGCAAGAGGTGCAAAAAGAATCTTCTGCGTTCCTCGAGCCAGGCGGCCGTCAATTCCGGGATCCTAGATCGGAGATCAGCCTCACAATCTTGGAACTCCTCATCTGTGCCGTCGATTATGGTCTTCTGTACTTCTGGAATCCAGCACAAGTCCGCCTCCGAAGGACAGAAGTCACGGGGATGAGGAAGTGAGAAGCGGAACGAATCAACGACGACCCCGATTCTGTCTATGCGGGACCCGCACCGTTGGGCGTCGAGTCGAGCATCAATGCGCTTTAATTCGTTCTTCATGAACGCGTTCAGGGGGCCCCGAAGTTCCATCCACGCTACACGGCGCTCTCAGGTCATGGGAAATCTGGAATCTGGAGTGTGCACACCTTTGTCGCAGAGGGGACGGGCCGTCGCCAC
>Ga0307516_10004684_pt1 | contig 16742 bp, 5 predicted proteins | sample 19_EM_MG_FD_203310 | JGI IMG/M metagenome (GOLD analysis project Ga0307516, IMG submission 203310) | Populus trichocarpa ectomycorrhiza microbial communities from riparian zone in the Pacific Northwest, United States - 19_EM | ecosystem: Host-associated > Plants > Roots > Unclassified | place...
TATATATATAATTTAATTTAATTTGTTTTTACAAGTATTGAAGATAATCATATTTAGAATGTTAGTTATACCGTTTGGGAACGCAGTGCAAATCGTGTTCTTAAAAAATTTAATTTTTTTTTGTTAAAAATTAATTTTTGTGTGTGTGTTTTGGATCATTTTGATGGGTTTATCTCAAAAATAATTTTTAAAAAATAAAAAAAAAATCATTTTAATAAATTTCAACACAAAAATACACTTTAAAAAACAACCAAAATCATAATTCTATTCTCAAATAATATTTTGAATAGTCATGTTGTTCCGTAGACTGTGAGTGCAATTAACGAAGCAACTGTGTTGTTCCTGGATTCCAACCACCAGTGCCAAAAATAATAATAAAATAAACCATGACCTTCTGGAGCTAGATGATATCACAAAAATCAAGGGAAAATAAAAATAAAATAAAAAAATAAAACACCTTCCTAATAATTTCCTAGTAATCTGATTTTATCGGGAATCCTAATATATGATCTCATCTTGATGAATCATATGGCTAATATTTTATCATATGTGCTTATGATTTGAACACCTTCTATCTTTCTTGGGAACATATAACCTCAACAAGATCTTTTCCAAACTTCGAAAGAATAAATTATTCTGATTTAATTAGATGCTGATCTAGACATGGAGGCTTTCAAAACTAGTTTTTGATCAGAGTTGTAGCAAAGAAATTCATGTGCTCCATTAAAACAAGCTGAAATTCCTTTGAAAAACAGTATAGTTACATCCTCAAAAATATTGTTTGGTGAAACAAATGGCGTTTTTTATTTTTTACCCATAAAACTTAACACTGGTTTTTTTTTAAGGGCATTGAAATATATTTTTTATAATTCATTTGACATTATTAAATAAAACAAGGATAAATAAATATTTTCTCATCTTAATTGTATAATAAAACAACTAAAATACTCTTGAAAGCAAAAAAAAATAAACCTAGCATCAAGGAGAATTTTTGTATTTTAACAATGATTTTTTGGTTATTATAATGCCAGCTGAGAGGTAGTTTGGTATTTTTCTGAATATAAAAAATAATAAACAACTAAAACACATGGTGAAACAATGAAAATACTCTTAAAATAAAAAATTTTAAAACATGGAGTTAAAGGGTGTTTTTGGCTTTTTCACAATGATATTTTTGTAATTACCAAATTAGCTCAAAGACAATTTCATATTTAGCTAAAAAAACTTAGGCGCGTGTACTGCATCGAAAGGTGCGTGGGAGGCATTAGCGTAATTTGAGTGGAACGTGCAGCACCTCCCGGTGTTCAAAAATACCCTTTCGTCATGTCGTTAGAAGAGTCACAATGTTCTCTTCCATTTAGAGCAATGCGTGTTGGCTTTGATGGTTCATTTTACCGTCGGTAAGCCTTTTTTCTTTCTTTCTTCTCCGTAGAAAATTACAGCTTGGCTCTTTTTGTTTAATATTTTAACTTCAATCTTTATTATTTTGATTTCTAATTTATGTTCTTCACTCTTTTGTAGAATTTTTATCTGAATTTACAAATATTATGTTTTTCAATTCCATCCTTCTATTTAAATTTACAAATATTATGTTTATCAATTCCATCTTTATTCTTTTGAATTCTAGTTTTTATCCTTGACTCTTTTGTAAAAGTTTTATTTATTTTTAATTTCATCCTTCAATCCAAATTGATGGCATTATATTTTCAAATATGGTCCTCATTGTTTTGATTTCTATTTTTTTCTTGGTCCTTTTGGAAAAGTTATTATCCTTTTCAATCTCACACTTCAATATTGAATTTGTTTTTATTTTTTATGTAAATTTTGATTCTCATTCTTTTGATTTTTTTTTTCCTTTTGCTAAATTAATTTTCCCTTTCAATTTCACCATTCCATCAAATATAATTTTTTTTTGTATTTGAATTTTGATCCTCATTCTTTTAATTGTTAATTTTTTAAATCCTTTTGTATAATTCAAATACTTTTTTCAATTTTATCCTTCAATATTTGATTGATTGGGAATTGGATTTCATGGTTTTCCCAAATATGATACTTCAGGTTTAATGACCCGGGTCATGGATTTAAAAAGTTAACACGGTTTTGTATTTTTTTAAAAAGCTTTATCATTCTCTTTATTTTTTTTATCGGGTTATCCCAGTCTCATTATCTAGGTTGCGAGTGTGGCGGAATATACTGGGTTGACTTGACCCTGATTACTAGGGTTACATGATTATTATGCTAACTCAGGTTAACCAGAACTGGTTTTTTTTGTTATTTTTTTATCTCATTTTGTTCTTTCATGTTTAATAGTTTGTGAATTGAGGTACATCATTTGTCTTCTTTTGAAGAAAAAAATTTCCTCAAGTTATCCTAATTACTTTTCTTTTTGAATTTGATCAATCTATTGTCCTTTTCTTTTAATTGAATTAAAACTAGCTTATTCAACCCATATGGGTCTATGACCCGAGTCAGATATTTTTTTCCTTTATTAAAACATGCAGTAGCTGAACATCATTTTTTATGAAAAAAATTAATTTGGCCTCGTGACGAAACGCATACACCAAGTCTAGTTTATAAACTAACCCAACCTATTCTGTTAATAAAAAACAATTATCTTTCTCAAGTGTGAGTGGTCTATATATATCCTCCATACTAATCCAATAATATAGCTTAACTAATGTTTTTTTTCCTTGTTATTCCGTAGGTCAAATCTTTTTTTTCAACATTAAAAAAATGTAAAAATATTAGAAAATCAAAATTTCGAATTTATACAAGCCAAAACACTTTTAAAATACTTAAATGATAGTAGATTGGATGACATATATTTTTAGAAAAAATATTGAGATGACAGCACATTTGATTGACTCGAACCAACCATGGTTACCTTACGAAACTCGTGATGTGAGGTATGAGATTGTGATACAACCATGAAATCTATATCGAAATAAATTAAGAAGCCTAATTATAATGAACTAAATATTGAAGGCCGAAAGCAAAAAAAAATCAATAAAAAAAAACAAGTGAACTATAATTTAATAAATTCAGTTATATATATATATATATATATAACAACAACCCTAATTTAATAACATGAAATACCAAGCGAACCCAGATAAATCTTTTAAACATGAGTTAATCTTTCAAAATCATAACTCGTGAAATTTCATACCCGAGCTCAATCTAGAAACTCAATTCCCAAACAATTTAATATTAAAGGATAAAAAACAATCAGTATAAAAAACTTATTAAAGTAAAAAAATAACAGTAAAAGAAATGAGGACCAAACATGACAGAACAAAAAATCAAGGAGGATGAAATAAAAAAATCAAATTTATAAATCATCTACAAAAATAAGAATACAAATAATAGGGACCAAATCTGAGAGATGAAAAAACTTAAGAAGGATGAAATAAAAAATAATTTCCAATTTAAAATAATTTCTTCAAATAAAAAATATAATTAAAAGAATATGGACTAAATTGAGGTGGAGGAGAGATTGAAGGGTTGTTGTGAATTTTTTTAGGGGGGAAACACAAATCAAAGTGAAGGAGAGAGAAATGAAGGAAAGAATAAAACTAAATTGGCACCAAACCGGATGGAATCACAATGCACACACTGTCTAAGAAGGAAAAAAACACTGAGACAAATCGAATGACATGGTGGAACAACGTTCTCTAACACTAGAGTCAGTCGCACGTATTTCCCCAAGGCAGCTGACATATGCTATACAACTTTTTCAATTTTTTTATTTTTATTATCACAATATCACATTACCCCTAGGACCAAATAATTATTATGAAAAAACCGTTATAAAATTCTAAATAAGCCTTTGTAGCCATGCTTTGAGAAGTTTAATTTAAATGGCAATAGAGTCATTACATTGTGCTTAAAAAGTAACATACCAAAAATACCCCTAGACCATAATAAGTTTTTTTAAGGGTATCCAAATAATTCTACAATACAAATATATATATAAAAAAGATTGAGATGCCCTTTAAGAATTCTAGAATGATGATTTGACACTTTAAAATGATGTCATTTTAATTTTTATTTTTTAAAGACACTGGGTTTTGATCAAGTTGACTAGGTCAATTATATGGTGATTGTTTCTTAGATCGATCCCAAGCCAGAAGTGGGTTAGCCGAGTCCTGACTGATCTGTCAGGTTAAGTTGAGTTTAATAACAATACTAAAAATATAATTCTGGCCTAAAAATTAGTTATTAAACATACTTAGTAGTTACATTATTGACTAAACTATGGTTCTCTATCCTTGATCTTAATCCTTGATTATTTTGATGGATAGATATAATATAATTAAGTTAAAGGGTAATTCGATAAACAACTATGAGATGTGATACACATGGACACTTGAGTGTTTTTCTTACATTACAATGCAAATTTCAATGTATCCTTAGTGTTAGTGTTGATAGACATATCACTTCTCATTGAAAATTCTTTGACTATACACTTTCCCTATATACCAAGGTTAAGATTTTTAATGATTATTCAGCTAAATTTGGGATTAATTGATACATGCACAAAACATACAAGACTATATAGCATGATTATTTTCTAAGTGATTTAAATAAGATTCGAGTATCAATTATCATTTTGTTTGGAGAACAAGCACAAATGTTGTGTTCAATTTCAAGTTGCAGAAAATCAAATATCTTAAATGGATTAAGATGGAATTGGATCAGATTTGGTTAATATAATTAGATTCAATGACCTTGATTTACCATTTACTTTTTTTGCAATAAGCTTTTCACTCTTTTTTCTTACATCAATGACAACTTTTTTTTCTTCAAATTTAGAAATTTTGTTGTTATACAACTTGATAAAGTTATGAATACTTGGAGTTTTTTTTTTTTCATTATTAAACCATAGATTAATGTATTTTTTAATAGTTTTAATCAATTCATCCATAATATATAGGGAAATTGCTCTACGTGTCTTTATATTAAACTTGAACCCACAATATTATCTAGAACAAGAAAAAGAAAATCAGAGGCATTTCTTAGGGATCATCACCAAGACACCATATAAGCTTAGTTTATGAAACAATTCAGGCAAAAAATCTCTTTTCTTTTGCTTGGTTTCATTTAACTATGGCATTGATTCAACTCATGACTTCAACTTTTTCAGTGACATGAAATCCTAGGCTTTTCAACTTTATAAGAAAATTAGAGGCATTTCTCAAGGATCATCACCAGGATATTAGTTATTTTGTCACACTTTTGAAATACAACATTTACTAAATGTCACTATTTTCAAATGCGACAAGATAGTTATCGCATTTCAAAAATACAATAGCTTAACATGTTGTATTTTAGAAGCGTGACATGTTGTGAAAAATAATAGTTGTCCAGACCATGAATTCTTCGAGAGTACTACAATGGATGTAACAACAAAAAGGTCCCATCAAAGCTCAGGTTTCAGACTTTTCAAAACACATACATACATAGAGATCCATAAAAGGTGACACATACCCATTTAAACTCTAGTGATAACTAGAGAGGTGACCCGTGCTATGCCATAGGCCGGGTCAATTTTTTTATAAAATAAATAAAAATGTCTAGTCAATGATAAAGTCAATTCAGGTTAACTTGATCAACACGTGACTCGAGATATGAGATAAGAACAACCTTGTAAAAAAAACAAAAAACAAAAAAAATCACGAAGCTTAAGGCCCAATAACTAAATGTCAAAAGATGAAAGTAAAAAAAATTAATTAAAAAAAAGATACATCGAATAAAAAGACTCGAGTCACGTTGGGTTAACTTTACAAACTCGCCAAATGAAATATGAGATTGGAATTTAAAAACTATTTTTTAAAAAGGACCCTGAAAAAAAGATAAAGGTTAAATAAAAAAAACTAAAAAAAAAACAAGTCAACATGTGTTAACTTAGCCACCCCGCACCAGGGATAACCCCACTTAAAGGAAAGTAGAAAAAATCACAATGCTCAATGGTCAATAATTTAATGGCAAAGGATAAAATTAAAAAAAAAATCAATTTAAAAAAAACCGAGTCAGACCAGGTTAACTCAACTAACTTATGATTTGATATATGAGACAAGGATAACCCCATAAAAAAGTAGAAAAAATCACGAAGTTTAAGGCCCAATAAGTCAATGTCAAATGATGAAAATTAAAAAAAAATTAAAAAGGATTTTAAGAAAGACCAAATTTAAACTAGGTTAATCATTGAAACTGGTGGACCGAGTCATATGACCAAGATTACCCTGTAAAAAGCAAACACAAAGAAATCACAAAGCAAAACTAATGCGAACCTCGTGATCACGTGGTCATGCAACCCACACACAAAGACACCAATTCCCAGAAAGCCAAGTAAATCAGGTTTGATAAGAGTGTGACATAAAGATCACTTGTACCTAGGCACCTGCACTATTAGAAACAGAAAACCCCCACCCAGCGAATATTGATTCGCGAACGAGAAGTATAAGGATGACACCACGAAGCCAGTTGTTATTCGATAAGTCATTTTCAGTTCTTTAGATAACCATGGAAGGGAGATTATCTCACCAACACACACACACACACACACAAAGTGCGGCAAACAAGAAGTTTTATTAATATGAATTGTCTAACTTACATGTCTGGTTATGCCTTTATTTATACTAACTCTAGACTTAAATAAACCTTAATGGACCCCCCTTAGGTGAACTTATATGAGGCCCACTTAACACTTGATCCAAATAAGTAATAATAACCCAAATACTAAGGCCCCGTTTGTTTGCTGGAAAGTAGTTTCCTTTTGGAAAGTTGTTTCCGTGGAAAGTGAATTCCCGGAAAGTGAATTATTTTTCGATGTTTGGTAGTGTTATGGAAAATAAACTGAAAAAAACTTTCCGGTGTTTGGTTATATTATGGAAAATGAACTGGAAAATAATTTATTAATGAATTAATTTTTTTTTCAAATTTATCTAATATATGAAAATATTTAATATAAATATTTAATCACTTACAATAAAAGAATAAAATCTAAAAAGTGTAATGATGAATTTTTTTATTATATCCTATATTCATATATAGCTTATTTTATAAAATATAACTATATATTATTTTAAAAAAAATCTTATTTTCATTTTATATTTTATATTCTCATCTCCCTCATATTCATTTATCCTCCATGTGAATAAAATTTTCACTATTCTATTTGTTATTACCAAAGCACTAGGAAATAAAAAAGCACTAGGAAATAAAAAAAATGAAAAAACAAGGAAAATGAAAGTGAAGGAGACAATTACACGTTTTTTGCTTGTCACAAGGAGACAACACACATTTTATTTTGTTTAAACAAAGGAAAACACTTTCCTGCCATAAAGCTTTACTTTTCTCTTTGACTGGAATTCAGTTTCTTTGACTAACTTTCCTTGTGTTTACCAAACATGAGAAAGTGAGGAAAATGGTTTCCAGGAAAATAAATTCCTGGAAACAAACAAGGTCTAAGAAGAAAATAATAAAAATAAAAATAATCCAAAAATTACTATCCTAAATATGCTAAAAATCATATTTTTCATCATTAAGAAGTTCCAAATAGACTAGAAAATCTGATCTGAATGTAGAATTAATTCTGAAGTCTTCTTTCCTTGTTGTAGCTAGGATGAATAAGGAATCCTTGTAAGAAAAGAATTCTAAAACATTTATGAATCCTTGTCACATTTGGAAACTATGTTGCAGCCCATTAAAGATCTTTGGAGATCTAGGAGGTTTCTAAAATAAGCTACCACATCCTTTTAGGAAAAGAATCCTAGCCAAATAGGAAGTCCACAAGTCAAAAGGAAGTAAATAACAAAATTCATACAGTCTCCATTGACATGTATTGCGATGCCTTCCAGAACTCCGATTGACCTAAAATTTTAACCCAAGGTAGGAGCACATGTCAGGAGACTCCATGTAAAATGTCAATCGGATCCAACGGTCGGATTGCGAATTATGACTGTTGCCGTAAAATTGGATAGTTGCATATTTTACATCAAAATCCGAATTTGACCTTACCTGGATCGTATCAAAAATCTCAATCATAAAAAATTAAAATGAAAAAATAAAATGAAAACCATGAGGACTAGATCTTGCACAAAAAATAATTGAAATAAACTAATTAGAGATTAAATTGAAAAACAAAATAAATGAAGAAAAGGATAGAAAAAAGCAATAAAAAATAAGGACTAAAATTAGAAACAAAATAAAATAAAATAAAATTCTAATGGACAAAATAAATAAATAAATAAATGCAAAAGATTAAAAAATAGTAATAAAAAGAATAAGGACCAAATTAGATACAAAAATTAAATGAAATTAAATGATGAGGGATGAATTTGAAAAAAAAAGGTCAAGAAGCATTAAAATCAAAACAAATAAAAATCAAAAGAATAAAGATCAAATTAAAAAAAATACAAATTGGAGGACACAATTAAATTTTTAAATACTCGACATTAATACCAAGGCTCAGGAGAGAAAAAAAAAAAAAAAATTCATCACTATCAAACCGTTGTTAACCCGGTTAAACACGCCACTCCAACAGCTACGCTGACACCTAACTCGTCAGATGAGATGGCGATCAATAGTTTTTGGCCATTAGAATATTTCCCACGCGTCTTCAAAATAGTAGAGGGATAATGACGCATAAACACGTGCAGGGCATGACAAAATAGGTAAGTACAACGAAGGATAAAATAATTAATACACTGTCTGAATTCACCATGTTTCTCCACACAAAAACATTGATACATTTAGTTTTTTTTAAAAAAAAATTTGTATTAAAGACATGCAGTTACAAAAAAATCCTAGCTTTTTCTTAGATGGACAACAGTTTCACAAGCCTATAATGCTGCCATACATTAGCAGCAACTATTTCCTTGCCTGACATCAAAGACAAGAGCCTGTCACAGGTGATGGCTGCTCTTTGTTCGTGCATGGTGGAGCTGGTTGGCCAGATCAGGTTTGGTTGAATGTGGAGTTGGTTCTGTTATTGTCGTACATGGTGGCTATTACCATCGACCACGGTCAAGAGGGGAGGAGTTGTTGGCTGTCAGCTGGAGGATGGGAGCTTTTTGTGTTGTTGGTGGTGAGGAGTTGCTCGCTGTGAGTTGAAGGGAAGGGCTTGGATAGAGACAGATAAAAGAAAATGTCACGGGAGAACTATGATAAAATTATAATAGATATCGTGTGGTTCCTAACCTGACATTTAGTCAAATTCTAGTATTTTTGAACAATAACTTTAATTAAATGTCGCATTCTAAGTGATGACATTCTAAAATTGTCTATTTTTATTTATTTATTATTTCTATGTCATTTAGCTATTTGTTTGTATTTTATTATATGCTAATTTCCCCATTTATACTAATAAAAGCAACAACGATGACAAGTGGAGTAGTGCTGTTGTAATGTCCTTGTAAGCCCTGCAGCAGGCTGTGTGCATTTAAAGCAGAAAGAAAGTAAGGAAACGGGTTATAGCCTGTTTGGCAGTGTGGTAGTGGTTGCTTTTCAAATAGTTTTTCATGCTAAAATACATGCCAATGATTTTTTTTTTATTTTTTAAAAATCATTTTTGACATCAGCACATCAAAACGATCTAAAAAGTACAAACCGCACTCAATTTTAACAAAAAAAAAATTTGAAATTCAGTCAAAAACAGGTTCAACCGCATAGCCAAAACTAGAAAATTATGACATTGTTTTTTTGTCTGAAACTTCATTGTCAGCTTGTCCTGCGATACACTTGCATGATTTTTTTAGCTTCAAAGTAATAGTAATAATTATTTTTTATATGGGTAGGGACCAAACATGGACCACCTTATTTTGTTGTCCTCCTAGGGCTGCCTTTGCCCCTTCCTTATCCACTCCTCTCAACGCACTGCCTGATGGACACATCATTGTCCGGCGGCCATAAATTAAGTTTCACGATTTAAAAATATTAATTTCTTTTTAATTTTAAATTAATATTTTAATATTTTATGCTGGTATTAAAAATAATTTTTTTAAAATAAAAAATAATTTTTTTAAAATAAAAAATAATATTTTAATACATTTCAAAATAAAAAACTTTAAAAAATAATTGTCACAACATTTTCAAACATCACAATCAAGAAATTGTTGATCAATATTTAAATTGAACCGAGTCCGACCCAGTAAAATAAAAAAAAATTAATTTTTATTTTTAATTGTGTTTGGTTCAAAAAATTAGTGTTTAACATTATTCAATGACATTACATAAATTAGACGGAGATCGCTTAATGATGTAGTATTTGCAGAATTTGATCGCAATCCCAATTTTATTCCTGATGATATTTCACTTGATGTTGTTGCGCGCTTAAGAAACCAAGGAAACTGTAGTCCTTGTCGGATGTATTTCATACGTGATGGAGTTGTAGATAATTTAATGGAACAATAAAAAATATTTTATATAAAATATTATTTATTTCATGATGTAATAGCAATAGTTAAATCTACAATATTTAAATTAAAAACCATCAATATAAATATATATTTTTTAAAATTATTTTATAACCCCAATTTGAAAAGCATTCTTAACTAAACACATTAAACTAATTTTTTATTCAACCTTAATTTCAACCATAGTTTTAACCAAACATATATAAATATCAAACCAACTTCAACCAAAAATACTTTTTGTAAAACAAATTTTTTCAAACTACAACCACAAAAATTACCTGAATATTATTGGGATTGAAGTTTGTGTAAGTTATCTAAATATAAAACTATTTTTTTTTATGTTTTTATATAAAAAAAAATCAAATTTATATTATACTTCTATGCCCCCAATAAAACATTTTTCTTGTGATCAAGAACTAGACTTGTTACATTTTGGATAAAAGTTTGTGGGCAAGGTCTAAAAATAACTGATATCGTTATTCACTCAAAATTATTTTAATGCATGGCTAATAATTGAAATCCTCTCAAAATACAACGAAAAAAAAAAAAACTAAAAAAGGTTAACCCCTCGAGATCATAGTTGCCAACCACAAAAATGCACATCATTTTGTTTTTTTGTTTTAATAAAACATGATAAAAATAAAATAAAAACTCTCAAAGCTAAAGTCTTATTCATGTAGGTCAAGTCAACCATATTGTTCTAAATTTAATCAAAATTAATTAATAAATTATTTTAAAATAAAACCTAACTCATATAGATAAAGTTTTAGATTGAATGGTTACTAAATTGAGGGTGGTTTTTTTTTTTTTTTAAATAATAGATGATGCTTAAGACTAGACATGAGAAACAAATACACAACAGCACCATGTGCCGGCCAGACTAGAGTTGAATGTAACAGGATGTTCCCTCTTATTTGCCATCACATACACAAAGTACACTTCACACCTCCATAGTCCATATCACACACACACACACACACCACACACAAATGTTCTTTACAGTTTACACCACCCCCAAATTAACGAAGATAAAATATACACATAAAACCAGGAGGAGAGAAAAATAAAAAAAACATTATTAGAGAATTAATAGAGATATATGTAAGTTAATTCAGATATTTATAATAATAATAATAAAAAAAAACATTATTAAAGGATGGAGATATTAATTAGGATGATAAGAAAGCTTGCTTTGATCAGTTTTAACTTTCATATTTGAATTTAAAGGGTTGAGTGATGTTGTGGTTGGACAACGTATTTAAAAATAATTAATTTTTTTTAATATTTTTGGATTTTTTTGATATGATGATATTAAAAATAAATTTTAAAAAATAAATAAAAATATTATTTTAATAAATTTTAAAATAAAAATACTTTAAAAAATAACTGTTATTGCAACACTAAACAACCTTAACAGAAATATTTGGTTAATTTTTAAAAATTATTCTAATGCTTAAAAGAAATATTTATTTTAAAAAAATCAAAAGATTTTTGTTCAATTGAGACTAATTTTTTTTTTATCAAATCATACGGGGCAAACCCTCTATTTATTATAAAATCCCATTTAGATTAATTCTCGAGTCGATAAGTACCCGCTAGTTCGAATTTAATAAGATGTTTCCAAGAATCTCCATCCAACAAAAGCTGACCGATTTTTTTTTTTTTTTAATATAGCAAAAATATAAAGTTATAAACTAAAGACTTCACACACAGAAAAACACAATGTACACGTCGCTGTCCTAAAAATACCTTTCGCCCCCCTCTCTCTTCTCTCATAAGACACCAACTAGCAAACTCTCTCTCTCTCTCTCAAATATCAACACAGGCATATACAGACTCCTTTCTCTGACCTCAAACTCGGGGCTCCAAAGCCCCGACCCAGGAACCCAAAAATCGGATTTTGGGCACCATTTCAGCATTTTCTGTCACTTTCCTGGGAAAATATTTAAAGGGTATTCAAGAATGTACTCTGCAATACACTCACTGCCTTTGGATGGACATGGGGACTTTCAAGCGGCATTAGATGGGACTAATCTACCTGGGGATGCGTGCTTGGTTCTCACTACGGATCCAAAACCAAGGCTCCGCTGGACTGCAGAGTTACATGAGAGATTTGTTGATGCAGTTGCCCAACTTGGTGGACCTGACAGTAAGAACTAGCTCGCACTACTTTGTTTTTGTTATCTTTGTGTTTTTTTTTTTTTTATAATCAATGGGCTGTTTTAGCTTTTCTGCGTGTGCCTTTGTTTTTTCTTGAATGTGGTTTTATTGCCTTAAAGTTTCTATTCTTACTGGCCAGAAAATGTTAAGATATTGTAAATATGTTGGTTATTTTGTGGTTCTTTCTATGAAGAATGTTTGTTTTAATTATGGGCTGTTCTTGAAAATGTGTTTTTGGGTAAATTTCTTCTTTTCTTTTCTGTTTCTTTGAAAGAAATGTGGACTTTGATCTTCAGTCTGGTTAATTTTGATGCCTGAAATAGTTCACTCAGTTTTGTAATTATTTCTTTTTTGAATTTCTTGTGATTATTAATTGATGTGGTGATTCTGGATGTGATTAACCACTTTTGTTGATAATGGATTCGAGAGATTAAAGGAGGTCCCTTTTTTCCTATTATTTAATGGAGGGTTTATTCTGGTTTTTTGTTGTTTGCAAATAATTTTATGTGTTTATTTTGGCAGAATTGGCAATTGGCGATTATTATTGCTGTAGTAGTTAGGTAAAGTGTTTTCAATGAGCATGTTGGTTAAGAAACTTGAGATGGCCTGCCAGTCAATTTTTTTAATGTGATTCTTTTAGGAAGATTATCATAATGATAGCATGAGAGGACGGACTTCTCTTTCGTAGTTTAGTTGTTTTTTATTGATTTGCTGTCTAAGCTGCCTTGATCTTATGTGCTTTTATTCTTTTAATGTTTGTGTTAATTCCCTGGTTATTGTGCACCAAATGTGTATAGCATAGTTCACCAAGTAGAAAATACAACCAAAAGGACAAATGAGATGAACTATAGCACTTTGTCCTTGACTAGGAAAGAATATTCTGTTATTTGGGAGTATTAAATTTGTAAACATTTGTGGTTCTACTTTTGAATGGAGATTTTTACTCACAATTACCAAGCTTTTATTGTCTATAACACTAGTCAAAGCAGCTATGATACAAGCTCTTTATGTTTTTTTTCCTCTAAAAAGCTTAAATCACCACGGGATTTAATTATTTTATTCCTTTCTAAATGCAAATGTTGAGTTTGCTTGTCTCGGAGTTTTGACCATGCAATATAATTGATCCACGTACCAGGCTGGACACTTCAGACATAACTCCACTTTGTCTCTGGAAAACTTGGATAGTGCTGTTCAGAATAATCTTTGAAACCAGGATAGTTTGTGAGTGGATCTGCTAAGACAACAAACTTCTTGTGGTTAGCTAGGGTGAGGTGGCAATTTTATTATATCTTTCACTGTAGTTGCTTGATTTAAGAAGTAAAAAATGTTTTTTCTCCAAAAAAAGAAAGAAAATTACAAGAAGTGGAATGTTGTGCTGTATAGTAATTGACCCAGCCTGTTTTCTATTTTAACTCCTAACCAGCTGCCAGTCTTCATTACCGAACTAAGGAAACTGATATGGAAATTGTCTGTGGTAAAGCTATATTTTCTTTTAACAGAACAAGGGCCAAAGAAAAGATAAGGCCTTGTTCGGTAACACAACAAATTTCCTTTTTCATTTTCAGTTTTCTTCTCTTTTTCCAGTTTTTCTTCTCCAATAGAAAATCAGAAAACATGTTCATTTCTTAAAATTTATAATATTTTTCCAACTCAGAAAATGTTTTCATAATATATTGTTTTCCATTTGGGAAAAAATGGCTCAATGGAAATCATGTTCAAATTAACTTATTTTCAGGATATTCTTTATATTTTGTTTTTTTTTTGTTTTTTTGTTTTTTTTTTTTGGGGAGGGGGGGGGGTGTTTTTTTGGGGGGGGTGGATATTTTTTATTAAATTGTCCAGTGTTTGTGGCAGCTGCAGCCATGTATACACTGTCCCAAGCATCTCCATCACCATACTGCCAGCAAAACAAATCGACCTTGACCAGCCTGCTATGGTGATTTTTTTTTGTTTCCAACCTGCCATTTGTGCAGCTGCTACCTCTAGAATGTGTTAGAAGTACCAACTTCTAGTAAGCTAGAAACACCAACGGCTGTGTAATAAACCATTTTCATAAAGGCACAATGAGACCAGTGCTGAAACATTTAACCTTTTTTTTCCCCTTAATCTTTAATGGGTCATGGTATTATTGTGACATTTGAAGTCCCTCATTATGTTGGCAGCGTGTTACATGACATCATGAACTCCTTACTATTCTTCATTTCTTAGGCACACAATCATGCTGATTTTCTTATCAAAGTTTTCTGTTTTGTTTTCTTAAATGAATTGCAGAAGCAACACCAAAGACAATTATGAGAACAATGGGGGTAAAAGGCCTCACCCTTTATCACTTGAAATCTCACCTGCAGGTTTGCTGATACCATTGTCTCTTTATTCTTTTTGATCTTCAAGGTATTAGCTTTCTATGATTTCATGCTCATTCCTCTAGTTGACATTTCTACTTGCAGAAATACCGGCTGGGAAAGCAGTCCTGCAAGGAATCAACTGATAACTCCAAGGATGGTATTGGCCTCGTATCATTAGAACGGTTTTTACAAGTTATTTTCTTTACTCTTTTCAATTAAAGTGCTTACCAGAGGCATAAGATTATTCTTCAAATAATTTCCCTCTCCTCTGCATGTGAACTCCTCTATTTGTTTTCTTGCCACTTGCATGTTTTGTATTTTTCTGTGCAATCACCATACTGGCAAATGTCTGGATGCAAATTTCTATCTAGTGTCAATTGTAAATAACGAAACCTATTTTTACCAAATTTGTCATGCAAGACCCCAAAAATGGAGGGAGGGGTGGTGGGTGGATACCTTGGGTGCCATAGCAGAACTCCTTCTGGTGAAAATTTGTTGTACTTGAAAACTTGCTGATTTAAGGAATGATGTGCAGTTGGGATTGCAGCATCAGTTGCAGAAAGTCAGGATACTGGTTCATCAACTTCGGCATCATCAAGAATGATTGCACAGGATCTTAATGAGTATGCTTTCTCTACCCTTGTTATGTCAAACTTGTTCCACCTCTCCTTGTGTTCCCATATTTTCTGCCTTTTATCTTTCAAACAGTGGTTACCAGGTTACTGAGGCTTTGAGAGTGCAGATGGAAGTCCAACGAAGATTGCATGAGCAGCTTGAGGTTAGTTTTCATTCACGTGTTTAACCTGGTTCAGAAAATGTGGCTTTTGGACTTCTAAGATAACATAGAAGCTAGAATACGATACATCTAAGTTGCTATCAGTTACCCCCCAGTATTCAATTATGCATGAGACAAGGTAAAGCCTAAGTTGTAGAAGCTTTTCACTATTTAATCGCCTCCAATTTAAAGCATGGAAATGTTAACTTCTCATTTGACGTAGAAAATATGAAGCGAGCCTGCCCCACCATGGGCTCATGGTGAGCGAGATTCGTGATACCATTTCTCCACTCAAGGGATTACTGGAAAAAAGCTTCTACTGATGGCTTATTACAAGCTAAAATAATTGGAACTTTTACCTAAAAAATATCCTTTGTTTCGTTTTGGAAAATTGTCTTTAATCCATGTTGCTTGCTATCTCGGCTATGATTTTGAGCTCTTTCTAAGGGTTTTACAATAAGCAGGTACAACGTCGTCTCCAACTTCGGATTGAAGCACAGGGGAAATACTTACAGTCAATACTTGAGAAAGCTTGTAAAGCCCTGAATGATCAGGCTGTTGCGACTGCAGGACTTGAAGCTGCTAGAGAAGAGCTTTCTGAATTAGCAATCAAGGTTTCCAATGAACGTGCAGGAATTGCCCCACTTGATACCATGAAAATGCCTTCCATATCTGAACTTGCTGCTGCTTTAGAGAACAAACATGCTTCCAATGTGCCTGCTCGTGTTGGCGATTGCTCTGTCGAAAGCTGCCTGACTTCAACTGGGAGCCCAGTTTCTCCAATGGGTGTGGGCGCACAGGTTGCCTCCACGAAGAAAAGATCAAGGCCCGTGTTTGGTAATGGAGATTCATTGCCCTTCGATGGCAACATTCAGCAAGAAGTTGAATGGACAATGAACAATATTGTATGATTAGCAGGGAAATTCCATCCTAGAAACAGAAACTTCTTTGTTTCATTTTTTTTAGTTGTCTAGCTGATCTAAATGTCACATCGTAATCAACTTATCGTCAGTGGCCTGTATATTCTCAGATCTTTTGATTAGA
>Ga0307516_10004685_pt1 | contig 16740 bp, 18 predicted proteins | sample 19_EM_MG_FD_203310 | JGI IMG/M metagenome (GOLD analysis project Ga0307516, IMG submission 203310) | Populus trichocarpa ectomycorrhiza microbial communities from riparian zone in the Pacific Northwest, United States - 19_EM | ecosystem: Host-associated > Plants > Roots > Unclassified | place...
GCTTGCAGGTCAATCGTCCCGAGGTTTGCACAGCGCTTCTTGAAATGGTATGTCGTATCATGACCAAATTCGCGGACGGCACGGTCATGGAGGAAGTACTCATCGAGTTCCGGTTCTTTAAGGGTACTGTCATTGTACTTCTCACTGAATTCGTGGACAGAGAGGCCATGCTTAGCCGCATAGGGCTCCAGAACATGGGTAAAGTGAGTTGCCTCTGTCTCGGGGGGAATTCCAACACCATCTGGGCGGTATCAGGACAGCCCTGTCTTGGGGTCCAGGTGGTAATCGCGTTGTCGGCACTGATGATCAGCAGTCCAGGTAATGGTGGTGGGTGGTCGATCATCCGGGTGGTGGGGTGATTGCATTATCAACGTGGCCGCGTTTGTGGTCAGTTGTCCAAATAGTGGCGGTGATTGTCGGTGTCCAAGTGGTTGTGGTGTTCAATGCTGGTAAGTGGTGGCCATGGTCGTCATCCAAGTCATAGGCACGGTCGCGCCGTCGACACTAGTGGTCGTGGATCGTGGGTCATCCTGGCGATGGTGGTGATCGCGTTGTCGACGCTGGTGGTCAGTCATCCAGGCAGTGGGTCGTGGATCGTCCAGATGGCGGTGGTGTTCGACGCTAGTGAGTGGCGTGATTGTTATTGTCATCCAGGTCATAGCTTGTGTCCGTTGTCGTCGTCACTGTGAGTGTGAGGACAGTGGCGAAAGTGGTAGTGGTGATGGTACTCATCGTTTATCGCCATGTGTGCGTGCTATGGTGGTGGCGGCAGCACTCGTTTCCACTGGCGTCGTCATTGTGAATGTGAGGTGGTGGCGGGGATGGCCGTGCCACTCATTGCAACTATCGTCATCATCGCGAGTGTGAGGGTAGTGGTAATGGTACTCACTGCAGTAGCCACATGGCGCCGTATCGTCATCGTCGTCATTCCTTTCCGAATGCAACCTTCTCCGCCTTTTCGGTGTCTTGCTTAGCCCGCTCTTCTTCTTCACGTTCCTTGTCATAACCAAGTTTCTTGATCGTGTCTCTCCTGCCATATTCCATTCAGGCCGCGCATCAGCAAATTTGATCGGAGCTGCGAGCTGCAAGTCCTCCAAGCTTTGACATCATGGGTGCAGAGGAAGAAGTGGCAAATAGAGGTCAATGAAGTGATGCCAAATTAGGTCAGTCAACTTTGGTCGCTAAACACTCTGCAGTACCTACTTAGTACTTTCCTCCTCAGCCTGAGTCACCATGCCCAAGGTGAAGCGGAAGCTTCATCGAGCATTGAAAACATTGTTCTGTCCCGACTGCGGGAAGAGGTTCGCAAACGAGACGTGGGTCCTCCAGCACCTCAATCAGCCCTCAAGTGCTTGCGGGTCATGGACAAACACGCTATCACACCTCCATCGCTGTGATCACCTGAATGGCCCTCTGGTTGAGCCCAGGAGTCAGCCCTGCCAAAATTACGATGAATTTCTTGAAGGGGAGATCGTCAGCGGTGCTTCTGCCCTGGGTGGATTCAGGGACCCTTCGTATTATCCGCATCAAGATCGCGCTCCTACGCCAGTTGTCGACAATCACCCACATACTCCTTCTGTATATCCCGGAGGAACCTGCTTCATGGGACAGTTCTTCACCGACCGATATGCAACATTTTGGCAGCAAAATCTATACTATCCGTTCGCATCAAGAGTTGACTGGCAACTGGCGTCGTGGCTCCTGCGCTCACGTCTAAGTATGGCCGCCATCGATGATTTCTTATCCCTGGAGTTGGTGGGTCCCCTTTTCTTGTTTGTTTGTTTTTTTGAAGTTAACTCGTATCTCAGATTAAGCAGCTTCCCATATCTTTTTGTTCAGCGAAGGAGCTTCACCTTCGTGCAGAAATGTTACCGTCTGGACCCCGCTGGAAATCTCACACATTCCATTCTCAACTCTTGAAGAAGCATAAAGTCGTGCTTTACTATCGCGATCCAATCGAATGTCTTCAATCCCTACTCAGCCATCCATTCTTCACTTCGCATATTTCCTTTGTCCCGCGGAAAGTGTGGACATCCTCTGCACAGATAGTTCGTATCTATGAAGATTGGATGTCGGGAAATCATGCGTGGAATTTACAGGTACGCTAATTGCTCTCCAGAACTCGACATCTCTCTGACTCAGCCAAGGACCGGATACCAAATGGCGCAACACTTCTCGGTGTCATGTTGTCCTCCGACAAGACAAACATCTCGGTTATGACTGGGAACAGGATGGCACACCCGCTACTGCTCAGCCTTGCCAACATCGACAGCGACATCCGTAGCAAAGGGTCAATGCATGGCCATGTTCTTCTCGCGCTTTTACCCATCGGGTCCTTCACCCATAAGAAAACTCATGTTCGCACTCTGTTATCCAACTGGCTCATCCATGAAAGCCTCAACTTTGTGCTCAATCCCCTCAAGATCGCTGCTGCAGTGGGGGTCATGATGAGCGATCCCGTCGGTAACTTGCATTACTGTTTCACGCCTCTCGTCGCTTACATTGCGGATACGCCCGAGGAGAGTTTACTGGCATGTATTGGCCCCAAGGCTTCACCGGTGTCGACCGCAACACACAAGGAATTCAGCGACTCCTTTCCCCATCCCCCACGCACTGCTACCAGCACTCTTGATGCCATTCAGAAGGCCTGCTTGGATGCTGATCCCGACGATTGGGAACGGTTTCTCAAGGTTGTTAGGCGCTGCTCCCTTAGTGGTGTGCACAAGCCCTTTTTCAGGAACTGGCTGCTTTCTGATCCCTCAATTTTCCTCACACCAGAGGTTCTACACCATTTCCATCACTTGTGCTGGGACCACGACCTGCAGTGGTGCATTGTCGTTCTTGGACCAGACGAGATCGACTACCGATTCTCTCTTATCCAAGCTGCAATCGGATACCACTCGTTCGAAGAAGGAGTGTCAAAGCTAAAGCAAGTGACGGGTCGCGATCACTGTGCCGTGCAGAGGTACGTCATCGGAGTCATCGTGGGCACTGTGCCCCTGAAGTTCTTAGCGGCCGTTCGCGCCCTTCTCGACTTCCGCTACCTTGCGCAAATGCCTCAATTTGACAACAATACCTTGGCCAAAGTCAAAGCGGCGCTGCATGCATTCCATGACAACAAACCGGCTATCATCACTGCCGGTGGAAGACAGGGCTCCAACGGGCCTCTCGAACACTGGGAGATTCCCAAACTTGAACTCTTACAGCATGTCATATCATCTATTCGCGCTTCTGGGCCCATTATGCAATGGACGGCCGACATCACAGAGCACACGCACGTTACAGAGATCAAGCAGCCCGCACGTGCCGGAAACAACCAGGACTACCATACACAAATTGTCTGGCATCTCGACCGCAGGGAAAAGTGTTTTCGATTTGACATTGCTACACATTTTGCATCCGTTGAACAAGGAGGATTTGGGGAGGATGACGAAGACCAAGAGGATGAACACGAGCCAAACCAGGAAGCACTTCGCGTCCAACATTACTACACCCCATCTCGCACATCCATCAACTACTTCGAAGCTGCCAAAGCGATCGCTAGCGGTACCGTTCCTGGTGCCGTACTCCCTCACAGAATTTTCACATCTTCCATGACTGCATTTCGCCTGGCTGTCAAGCCAACGCTACGGATGTCGATTGATGAGGCTGCAGAGGCATATGGTTTGCCCAACCTACGGTCGGCTATTACTGACTACTATTGCCATGCTCGTTCTGCAGAAACACAGGTGGAAATAACTGCCGAGAATATGCAGATTTGGTCCAAAGTTTGAGTCCAGCAGCCAACCTATCACGACCGACAGTTAGTTGAGCCGCCCCAAAGTCTCATTGCCTCTCCTCCCTCTATGCGACTCCCCAGTGGCCGATATGACTTCACTATCATTAGTCAAACGGACGAAAGCGACTGGCCTTCAAAGGGTCTCGAAGGTATGTTTTGAAGCGAGATGCCTCATCATTTGTTCACTTGTCTTACAGGGCATGCTATTGTACAAATTCGTATTATCTTCCGCCTCCTTCGCAGTAATGATTTCCTCGCGTACGTCCAACGCTTCAACCACACCCTCCCTGCTCCGTCGTGCAGCACAACTGATGGTGCTGCTGGCCTACACATTTTGAAACGGGTAGTCAGGAACAATGGTGTCCGGGTGGGAAACATCATTCCACTGCATCACCTTCGTTCTCCGGCCCATGTTATTCCTTGTTTCAGGAAAGAGGCGAATCCGCGTCTAACGCGTCACACTGCTTACGAATTCTCGAATGAATTTTGGCTCAATAAGTATTGGAACAAGGAATTCTTTTATGCATTGTCACTTAGTTAGGTATTAGTACTAGGCTTTTGTGGTGTTTGTAATGCAAAATATATGCCATCGTCCCCTCCTTGCCACTGAGCCCCATTGATACTATGCCTGTTCATTATGCCACAACACAGAATAGCCCTCTCAAGCTCAGAACCACCTCCATTCCTACTACGGGAAAAATCTTCAAGGCGGATGACGTTAATCAAAGCCTTCTAGTTGAACTGGACGGTGCCACTGTTCATGAAGACACCCTCAGCACATCTCACTACATCCTTGATCAATGCAAGAAAATAGCACCTGCTGTCACGCAGAGTGTTCCAGGGCAGCGAGGCTCAAATGGTCTCAAGGTGACGTCGTTAAAGCTAAAGGATAACTTTTTCTATCGCGATGGTCGCTGGGAGCCAATGACAATTCCTCACATCCTTAGATCCACCGATGCTGGCTCATTGCTGCGTCGTTCATCGAAGAGGGGTCGTTTGGTCTCTGGCCTCCAACGTGAGACTATCCACAGGCCCATCTCTGGGACTTCGGGAGAGATTGTCGAGGGGACCTTCATACCTGCTGCGGGTTTGGAGGAGAATCACGTTGCGAATTGGTTGAATGGGATCACGGAAGCCCTACAGGTCTTAATCCCCGAATCCATTCTTCCAGCACCCACTGTCTCAGAAAATGCAACCGTCCGCAGGATACTTACGCGTTCCACAAAACCCCTTACCAAACCCCTCCGTGTTTGGTCCTCGGAGGCATCGTGCAAACCGGTCAAGGGCGGTCCAATGTCTTATAAACCAGATCTGGTCTTACAGGAGGAACCCTCTCGACTCAGACCTAAGCCGGAATTTTCATGGAAAGATGTTGTCTCTTTCTTGGAGCTGTCGTCAACCCCCTACTCGAACTCCGGTAGCACAAGTACCATTCGCAACAACGTCATGTGCAAAGCATATGCAATTTTTGTGTCTCAACCCGGCCGACAATTCTTGTTCGCAATATCTATTGCACATCAAGAGTTTCGCACCCACATGTTCGATCGCTCCGGGGTTGTCCATTCCCGACCTTACAACATACACCGATTTCCCCGCACACTGTTATGCATACTAGCTCTACTCACGTTTTGCAAACCCGAACAAGTTGGCTACGATCCTACCATCATTTATTTCTCACCACATCCGTCGCAGAACACCGGGCGCAGCACAATCCAGGTCGGCTCCCTGATATATGACATCATCAAGCGGGTCTTTTTCAACTACCTGATCTGTGGCCGGGGGACATCGTGCTGGCATGTCTGCCGTGACGGCCAGGACTACATCGTCAAGGACTCGTGGACCCATGAAAGCTGGGTGGACCGTGAGAAGGATATACTCACCAAAATCCATGGCTTGAAGGGAGTTCCACAACTTGTTGCCGCCTGGACAGTTCAGATTGGAGGTAAAGATGATCGAACGGATACATGTCGTCCCATTCCCGCTTCTAGCAGTATTCGTGTCCACTGGTGGCTTCTTATGCAGCCGGTTGGGATTCCACTCTCAGATTTCCAGTCTATACATGAACTTCTTAGCATCTTTATTGATGTTCTCGACAGTACGTTCCAATAACCATTTTGACTAGTTGACCTAACACTGTCCACAGCTCATATGGTGCTTATCCAAAAATTTCGCATCCTCCATCGTGACGTCAGCATCAACAACATGATATATACTGATCCCCAGGGTGGCAATCAGGCTCCCGACGACAATGCCGAGGCTAGCGGAATGGATGACGAGTCACTCGAGCAGAAGCTCGCTCGGTGGGACCTAGAAAGGCGTAAACAGATCCAGGCTGGTATTCTGCATAGTGGCCTTCTCGTCGACTTCGATTATGCGACTGACCTTGATCAAAACCTACCCATAGTTTCTAGCGACCGTACCCTAAGTATTATCACATCTGCCATTCATCTTACTCATCGATTTTGATCAGGGGACGATACCATTCATGTCGGCTAACATCCTTCTCAACTATAAGCAAGCCCAGACGACGCACTTTGCCAGCGATGATATAGAGTCGCTTGTTTACGTCCTTATCTGGATGTGCATGCTTTATGTTGGCCCAGGAACACTTCGTGAAGACAAGCATGTCTCCGAAACTGTCTTGAAGCCCTGGGTTACGGTGAGCACCGCTATCAATGCAGTGACCCTTGGGGCCTTCAAAGAGGGGCTAAAATATCAGCCGAAAATCGTGACTGATGAGTTTACGCGGTACTTCAAGCCCCTCTGTCCAGTAGTCGACAAACTCCTCAGGGAACTCGGGCAGTGGTCCACCACCGACCATATTGATCATTACAAGGCTGTCAGAAATGTCCTGGTGGAAGGCTTTGGCACAGTTGAAGAGGTACAAAATTGGAATGCTGCCAAGGACATGCATGGGTATGGACTACTGGAGCGTGATCCCAAGCGTAAAGTACCATCTTGGGCAACAGACGGATATGATCTTGAAGCTGAAGCAGAGTCATCTCAGGCTGTTCGTCGGCCTCGTTGTTCTTGAACCTCGTTGTTTACATACACATTTGTTGTTACTTAGCACTGTTTCTTATTTCCTACAAAGGTGTTTTCCTATGGACATGCAGAGCCATAATAGTAGAGAGGAAATGACTACATTCACAGTGTTTTATTTGTTACTGGTAGTAAAGATCGCGAAAGTGAATGCAAAGGCTGGGTGCGGTTTTTGGCTAATGTCGGGCATTGACAATTGACAACCGTCGAAGGTGGTGGCCGCATATGTGAGATCTAATCAGTTCCGGCAGGATTTAAGTCAAAGGCAACACTTAGGATGCATGTAATGAGCTTGGTTGCCGTGGAGCAAATAAACTTCAACGAAGCGACGGCGAGGAGCTGTAATTCGAAGTCGAGTGTTGAGCACGGACCCTACAATGGTAGTGCTTCTTGTCCGCAGGCATGAATTGAACACCATCAAGACCGAGAATCCCGGTGAAGTTGCACACAGATGCCATGATGATGGATGGAAGGAGGAGGATAGCACAATGATAAATACACGCAAGATCGTCAGCACCCTACGTCACAATGACTGATGATATCACTCACAGACGACTATTGAACGCACCGATGCGAAGATGAGACAGAAAGAAATGGACCATGACGAGGGGATGGAAGGAGGAAGATAGCACAACTATGAATGCACGCAAGATCGTCACCTATGTCACAACGACCGATGATTGATGATATCACTCACAGGCGAGTAATAAACGCACTGATGCAAAGACGAGATGGAAAGAAATAGACTGTGAAGACAGATGGAAGGAGGAGGAGATATGACAGATGAAGTGAACGCAAGTGAGTCATTAATGACAAAGATGATCATGTGCAGAAGGCCATATGTTGAAGTCTCGAGTCAATCAAAGTCCCTCCATCGCACTAAGGTTCATCACCATACAATCTTCACCCCAGCCGAATGAAACGTGCACACCCCAGATTTGTCTTGTCACACAGCTATAGAACATGTGGCGTCAACATGCAGCAGGCGAGTGGCCAAGGGTAAGCGCTAGCTCTTGAGACCTCTGTCCCTTCTGTTTCAGTTCCTTCATGCAGATGAGTCTAGGAAGCAACTCGGCCTGAAGATATGCCCCAATATGCCCCAATAGCCATAGAGTCTTGACGCTCGAACAAAAGCCAGGAACAATGAACGGTGATTGTTATCTATTTTCACGATTTTTACCTCAGTTGTCTTATAGGTGACTACGTCTTCACCTCAGCCGACATGTCATATGGACTCGGATTGATTTTTCTGAATAAGCGTTCGATCGATGGAACATGCGGGTTTGGCGTGTACATGCAATATTAAAGCAAGTGGCCAGCGATGTGAGTTCTTGGGCTGTTTTAACTGTTCTTTTCACTCGCAATCCTTCGAGATGGCTGCATCCGACCCAAGGAAACGGTTTACTCAGGCTGAAGATACATCGTTGGAAGGTTTTGACACCCACAAAAAACCGAGGAGGATGAATGCTGATCTCGGTGCATAAAGGCATTTTTCTTATTTCTGGTGTTCACGTTGAGTTCCTTGCTTGACAGATGGCACTGACACCCAGACTGTACGCCGCTCCTCCAGGGCAACTAAAGGGAGCGGCAGTCAAGTCGCTCAGCTCCAAAATATTGAACGCATCCAGACAGAGCGGCCCGTTAATGCCAAAGCATCTCATACTACCTGGCTTGAAATTGCCACTGCCAACGAACCATTGAATCCCATGGCCCCAACGAAGCCAAAGCCCTGCGTCAAGACGTCTTCTGCTCGTGTGTGACAGGTTAGTGGTCAATCAGGTGCCGACTTGGTGTGCAATTCTTCGCATCCTCAAAAGTCTACACACTGACAATAATGTCAGCCTAGTCAGAGCTTACAGGAACCTGCAACTCTCGACAGAGCGCCTCCACCTACATATCAAGCAGCTATTCAAGGTTCTCGGTATGGCTTTCGTCTCGACTTGGAACAAAACGATACCAACGCGGTTTGTTTGGACAGCTGCGCAACGTCGCTGTCGCACACGTCTGTCGCATCTTCTGTCGCTTTTACATCTCATGGAGGATCTGTTATCACTGCGTCCCATGGAGGAACCGTGCCCCCAACGTCTCGCGGAGGATCTACTGTTGCAAGCTGTCACAGGGGATCTGCTGTTCCAAGTTCTCGTCGGGGATCTGCTGTTCCAAGTTCTCGTCAGGGATCTGCTGCCCCAAGTTCTCACGTGGGATCTGCTGTCCCAAGTTCTCGCGTGGGATCTGCTGTCCCAAGTTCTCACGTGGGATCTTCTGTCCCAAGTTCTCGTGGGGGACCTACTCCACCAAGTTCTCAGAGCGGGTCTGTTCCAGTCTCTCACAGCACATCCGCTGGCAAAGTCTCTGGTTTGCGAAATGAATTGTTAACGGCTGATGGCGCACTCCCTAGGTCACAGTATTCGTCGGGTCTACCCCCGATGATGATGCACATCCCCCAGGAGCGTCCCATTTCCCCTGCACCGCCTTTGGTCGGATATAATTCAGACAAGCAGGAAAGCCAGCTACCGGACAAGTACTACTGTGGACGTGCAACAATCAATGATGATGACTTTCCTTTTGAAAGTACCCAGTGCCCACGGTTCGGTGATGGTATCGTAAGTATTCACTATGGCTCTCCCCTTTTCCCCTCTGCTATCTGATATTTGACTGAGCAGGATCCTGACATTGATTTAAAGTATCTCCCGATGAAGATGACAGAGCGGTGGCGAGCTTGATTCGAAATCATTGGCACACAGGTGGGCAATTGGCCATGATCAAGTTACTCACACCTACCCCACCTCATCCTGTAGAACGTCATTCACAACAGCCACACAACTCTTATTGTTTTCCTGACCGTAGTGTCCCTTCCCCCCCAATTGGTAAGCAGTACTGTTTACATAGAACGTTGCTAACTTTATTTGGTCAGATCCTATACTACTTGCGGAGGATGCACGCACCCAAACCGATGTGGTCGAGGAGCACCACCGCCGAAATCGTTTCCCTCGCACTCCAGATCCTCAACAACTATGTGACATCCAACAACAACACTATCCCGACCATTCTTCAGTTCCATGCGATGCGCTGAATGTTTCATCTTCCAACATAGAATGCGCTGCCCAAGATGTTGTGGAACAAGGGCCGATCCCACCTGGTGAACTAAGCGGTCCTGCAACGAAATTCCACTCGTATCCTTACAAATTCCGCGAAGTTATCGAGCGAGCCAAGCAGCTTGCACATTGTGGCAGCACTACAGATCCCTTCCCCAGCCGAGCGTGGTTCATAGACAAGAAGAGCACTGTTTATATCACTGAAGCGATTGCTGAACGGGAGGAAAAGGGCATCGTCATTCCGCTTGGTGAGCATCGTGCTGCTTCAATGAACTGCACTTCCTGATGACAGACAGGATACTGGCCACAGTATTGCCAAGAACTCGGCACTCTGGTTCGTTTTTTCACTTTCTTATCACCCACACTCATATTTGACAGCTCTGGGAGGCGCTGGGGACATGGCGATCAACCCTCAAAGCCAAGGCTCGTGAATATGTCATTTGGCACTATCCTTTGGGCGGCCATCGATTGGGTGAAGAAAACTTGGCAACCGCGCAAGCGCTCGTCCGTGGTGCAATGTTTGTTAGAGACGGTGTCGACGCAGACGTCTGTCCTCCTATGTTTCACATCACATGCACTAACTAAGATTTATTTTACAGGGAACAACAAGGAATATGGCATCTCCAGCTCTGGCCGGTCTAATTGTGGAATTTTTCTACACTGGATCCTCTGCGCTCCATGCTCTTTTTCCGGAAATGTTTTCCCAGGAGGTCCCAAAGACCATTGTTTGCCTCGCCGCAACAGCAGTATGTTCCAATTTATTTACTTAGCATATCCTTACACGATTTTGGCAGTTACGAGCTGCTATTGATGAGTATATGGTCACGGGAGTTCGACAGGACTGCCATTTCGAATCCGGCACTTACTCGCAAGTCTTCACGCAGCTCATGGGCATGCAAGCCAAAATTGATGCCAATCCCAAGCATGCCACAATGACTCATGCGCTTAGGGTTGGTTGGGCAACTACTGGGAGGTGAGTACTTATGTTTTCCCGCTGCATCGCCTCATTTATTGTGCAGTGCCTTGCTTGATGATGGCAATATGATTATCGGTGACGAGGATGATTTTGGCGTAGTTCTTGATTAGGATTAGCATGGATTTTTTGTTGCACTGTTTTATCCGAACCATTTGTTTGTAGTAATATGATATTCTGTGCAATATCATACATGGTTTTACATTTCTGTGCAGCCTGTGTGGTTTTCTTGGCAATGACTGTACAGTATAGGTGCATGCTATCAAACCACCACTATACAGTACTAAAGTGAGAATGATTGGCTTGTACAACCCTCTAGAGCTCTGTAATGGTAGGTACCTTTCTGTGGAGTCTGTGACTCTGTACAAGTCTGTGTAAGGTCTGTACAGAGGAGGGCTGTTTTGCTGATGCACCCCTGTTATCAATCCATCATCACTGCTCAACCCCAGGACTCTTCCTAACCACTGTGGTAGGCTGAAGAGGAGTCAATACCATCCCCAGTCGCATATATTCCCCATCAGAAGCCCTTCCCTTCCCTCCTGCACCTTGCCTGAAGGCTTGCAGCACATCCCCCTGTGGAGATCATATACCAGAACCGCAGAGGAATACCACCACTCGCTTATTGTTGTCATTTGGTGTTGGTTGTTGGTTGTTCTGACCTCTTCCCTCACTTAGACGCACACCGGGTCTACTCTGATAGGGGGTCCGGACAAGTCCGGACAAAGACGGACGAAGGAAGAGAGCAGAGGGCTGGACAAGAGATTAGTCCGGCCAGAGTTGGTGACCGCTTGGATTCAACGACTAAGGATAACGAGCGTTGATCCCTTGCGTAGGTTCCGGTCAAGATGATTGAGGCGGAGACGGAGACGGAGACAGATAGAGACTGGAGTAGTGACTAAGTTGATTTCAGACTGAGGAGTACAGGATAATCTACAGAGTACTTATACTAAGTGCAAACTAGGGACGAGTACTTATGGTGACAAGTAAACAGCCTAAAAAGCAGACAAGGGATAACCGGAGAAAGTAATAGGTCAGGTCTGGGTAAAATAAACCAGGTCTGATGAAAATGATACAAGGTGCAGGATATATTGAGAACACGGAGAACTCACAACAAGGCAGGGTAAATGGCGAGGTGTGGTAACGAATGAATAGAGGATAGTCCAAGGGTCATACTTAACAGAGGCATATCTGCGCGAGCGCAACCGGAGTAAGTGGTGAGCGACCGGAGTGACCGGATAAGGGTCGTAACACTCGGTGGACATGGAGGAGCGCCCAAATGAGATTCATACAAAGGTGAAAAAGGCCAAAGCCAAGCTGTAAATTCTGGATCCGTGTGAAGGGGTTGACATCCTTGATGCACAGAGCCTTTGCGCCACATATGCGAGTGTTTGTTGACTGGTCATTGATACTTGGAATCGCAAGTTCAGACAACTGTGCGTGGGTCATTTGCAGCTGATTGATATAGACATCGTTGATCACAGCAATGTTGCCTGTGATGGAGCTCTCGTCGATGGTTGATGTCCACAGGGCATATTGTTTGGTATGGTATCCCTGTGGAATCTTTTGACGTTCACAATGTTGTAAGAGGGGATGGGACCGATGTTCGTATATATGAAAGACCTTGCAATGATCAAGGAGGGCTTGGACAACGTGTACTTTAAACTGAGTTTGGAATGCACAAAGTTGGTCCAGTGTAGGATGGATGGGAGTGTTGAATGTAAGTGGAGTAGCATGCTGAGTGCGGTAAAGTATTGGTGCGAGTGACATATGAGTTGCATTAGCATTCCGGACTTCATAGAGAATGGCAAAGGTTCCAGATTGAACCCTGGCTGGTGCTGCGGAGTGCTGCTCAACAAAGATGGATGTGCTTGTTGAAGTCGCACGTGCACCCGGCGTAAACCATCGACAAAGTGCGCACAAGACTGCGACCCATATTAGTGTAGACTTAGTAATAGTCCTCTTTAGAGTAGATGTTACATGTCACATGTCACGCATCACAGTCACATGTCACAATGTTTGTTGTATATAAACAGCATTCATCGCTTATATAATATAACAGCTCTTGACCAGCTACTGCTATCATCTCAGCTTGTGCACTCCACCATAACAGGTGAGCAGGAGTAGCAGTTCCTCTACGTACATAGGTATTGCTTCAACAGGTTATGAGCCCCGTGAGTGCACTGTGTGCAGCAATGCACCAGACAGTGCTCCAGCTCCCTGTAGCATCGCTTTAACTAGCTTGATGCTGTGGAGGACAGTGAGCTCCTAGTTGAGCCCCTGCACAGCCACAAGGCGAAGTTTGTTGATGATTTGCGCCAGTCAGTGAGCTCCTTAGTTGAGCACCTGCACAGGTGAAGTTCGTCGATGACTTGCACTGGCTGACCCTAGTCATGAGTTAGCTGTTGACAGAAGTGCTTTCACTAGCACTCGGGTGTTTCTTCTTTTCTTGTCTGTCCGTTGTCGCATTCACTTGCTGACTCCGTTGACCCAACAGAATTCACCATGTCCAGCACTCTCAACAAGATGGTCCCCATGTTCACTGGCTCCAACTGGCAGCAGTGGCACACCTCTATGCAGGCCTACCTTCAGGCACAAGGCCAGTGGTTCGTCTATTCGACTACTCAGCCCACTGATGGTCATGATGACCGTAACAACTGGGACAACAACACTGAGAGAGCGCTCGGTAATATCACCTTGCGCCTTGCTCCCTCCATCCAGGTTGCTATTGCTGACCTCACTACTGTAAAGGAGGTCTGGGATTACCTCAAGAAGAGCTTCGGTGCCCCCAGTATCGGTTCTGCCTACGCCGAGCTTAGCAAACTCCTTTCGACTACGATTCCCACTGGCTCCCATCCTGCTCCCGCGATTACAAAGATGCTGAGCCACTTCACATACCTCAAGGACACTGGCTTCAATTTCCCTGCCCCTGTGCAGACCATGATTATTCTCTGCAAGCTCCCTCCTACTATGGAGGTCGTAGCTCAGATTCTCAGCCAAATGTCCCCCAATGAGATTAAGAACCTGAAGCCGGAAGGTATCGTCAAGGCCGCCACGCTCTCTTTCAAGCAGAAAGGCGCCACTTGCGGCGGCGGTAAGGGCCCTCAGGCCAATAAGCTTAGCACTGTGAAGCACAAGCCAGCTGACCCCAAGTTTGCCCAGCAGCAGCAGCAGCAGCCCCAGAGGCAGCAGCAGCAGCAGCAAGGCGGGTCCAACGGCAGTGTGAGCAGAAATGCTCCTGCCCAAGGACAGGGAGGCTGCACTTGTCAGAGTGGCAAGAAGGCTTGCGCTTGTCGCGAAAATGCCCAGCAAGCCGCCTTCGCTACTTATGTCCACTATGATGGACCTGAGCCCACCGTCGACCCTCACGCCTTGGCCCACACCCCCGGTGCTACCAACTTTGGCCCCCCCACATCCGATAATACCATCAAGGCCTTTGACTTGGCACACCGCTTGGGGGTAGAGCCCTCCTGCCAGACCATCCACACCCTCAACCAAGTTGTGTCAATGGCTAGTGCGAACCTGGACCAGCCTGAGGCCGGTCCCTCCTCGCTGAAGCGCCCTTGTCTTGAGGAGCACATCACGATGTATGAGGAGGATGCCATCTCCCTCGGGGATGATGAACCCATTGCCCACGAACCGTTCGCTGACGACGAGTTTGATGAGATCGACACGATGGTCCTTGACCATTACAACACGACGTCAATGGCAATGGATGCAGAGGCCAGCCTTTTCAGGCAAGTACCTTCTGCACGTGTACTGATCGACACTGACACGCTCCCTTTACATGTGCGTTATACACCTGCACTGTATATAGCAAGTAGTCACTACAATATGTCATGTCATATCTCGAGTAAAGCATATACTTGTTCGTGTTCGAATAATGCGTGCTGTGCTGGCTGTAAGGGAAAAATGGCCGATGATAGTGAACTCTCTGGAGCCTTCTGGCTGCTAGACTCAGGCGCATCCCACCACTTTACTGGTGACATAGGCAATTTCGCCTCCTACAATGTGCTAAAGTGAGCGCACTACACCAAAACGGCTAATAGTGTAGCACTAATTGCTGGCATTGGCACGGTTTTACTCCGGTGCCTAGACCACAACTCTGGGGATGAGAAAGTAATCACACTCACCCAGGTGCTCCATATGCCAGGCACTACTGCACGCCTTATTTCTATGGGTGAAATGCTCCAGCACAATTACAAAGTCACTGGTGATAAGAGAGGCATTAGCCTCACTCACAAAGCTGAATGCCTATGGTTTGGGCCAGACCCAGAAGACGATCGCAACGTTATCTTTGGGATTAGATCTATCCCAATAATTAGATCTAACTATATCGCCTCTGTAAGCAAAGTCGATTACGACATTATGCACTGGAGATTCAGGCACCCCTCAAAGGAAGTACTCTGACACGCGCAAAAGCATACACAGCGCTTCCTAGAGGTCCACTTTCCTACTGAGGACTGTGTTTGCCCTGGATGTGCTCTTGGCAAGATGCCCAATCGAGCTTTCCCAGAGAACGAAAGATGTGCTTCCAAGCCTTTCGAGCTGGTGCACTCTGATCTCAAATCCTTCCCAGTTACATCGTACCGGAAGTTTAAATATGTTATTACCTTCTATGATGACTTCACCTCTCATGCCTGGACTATGCCTCTTCGCTCCAAAGCTGCAGCGATTACAGCTGCCAAAGATTTTCTCGAAATGGTGCGCGTCCAACATAATGTGCAGGTCGTTGGCTGGATGTCCAATGCCAGTGGAGAGTATAAATCCGATCTGTTTGATCAAGCACTCCTTGAGAAAGGAATTAAAATATACCAAAGTGCTCCTAGAACCCCCATGCAGAATGGCCATGCCAAGCATTTAGGGTGCACTCTCATGGATAAAGCTGAGTCTATGCAGCATCAAGCCTGCATTCCTGACTCTTGGTGGGAATTTGTGTTCGCTCACGCAACCCACATCTACAACCGTACTCCGGTAGCTCGCCTACGATGGCGCACCCCCCATGAAATGCTTAAGGGGGAGATGCCTAACATCGATCACCTCCGTGTGCTTGGCTGTGGAGCCTTTGTCTACCTCCCAGCCATGGCTAGAGAAAATAAGATGGCTCCCAAGTCGGAGCTTATGACTTATGTCGGTGTTGCCCCTGGCAATGAACGCAATTTCTTGTTTATGCGCTCCACCAACGCAGTGTTTACTGCTGCTCACACCATCTTTGACGAGCGTCATTTCCCTTGCTACCCCAAAAACCGGCGTGAACCTCTCAAGAACCCCTTTGGAAGGGTAAATCCAAAACCTACCACCGATCAACCAGGGAATCCCCCTGATGATATCAACAGTGATGATGATGTGGAACACGACCATGGCTACCCACATCCCCAAGCACAGGATGACGATCCAAAGCGCGAGGAACCACAGGCTCCTGAGGAAGAGCCTATTCAACCAAATCCTCCCCGTACACCATCTCCAGTGCCTCCACCAGCACCGAGAATGCCTTCACTGGCAAGAAATCCGCCACCTCCGGCACCGCAGCACCCTGGCCGAGCTGAACACTGCCAGAATGTGCTGTGACCCCCTGCATTGAATATCCCTGCCTGCCCCCAATGTGAACATAGAGCGCCATTGCACCCTGGTAATGTGTATGGTGAGCAGCAACATCCCATCGAGCAACTCCGGGATATCAAAAGTGCCTCGCTATGGCGAGAAACAGTGGGTGAGGCCCCTAGGCCCCCACAACCGGACACACCAGACCATGTTCCTGGTGGTTTCCCCGACACCTCTGCAACGCCCAGTGAGGAAGATGTGCAAAAGATGTGTGAGGAAGGGGGAGCAAACCTAGTCCATTTCCTGATGGGCAA
>Ga0307516_10004686_pt1 | contig 16740 bp, 12 predicted proteins | sample 19_EM_MG_FD_203310 | JGI IMG/M metagenome (GOLD analysis project Ga0307516, IMG submission 203310) | Populus trichocarpa ectomycorrhiza microbial communities from riparian zone in the Pacific Northwest, United States - 19_EM | ecosystem: Host-associated > Plants > Roots > Unclassified | place...
CGCACCTGGATGAGGCCCTGCTCGGCGATCTCGATGACCAGCGCCGACGGCGGGATCTGATAGTTCTCCTGGGCGGTGTGCAGGCTCGCCTGGAAGGCCGGGTCGACCAGCTCGCGCGGGCGGACGTTGACGGCCAGCCACAGCGACTCGTGCTGCCGTCGCCAGTTGACGAGCAGCCGGCAGGACTGGTGCAGCGCCCAGTGGCCGATCTGGGTGAGCAGGCCCAGATCCTCGGCCAGCGGAAGCAGTTCGTCGGCCGATACCGGGCCGAGCGTCGGGTGCCGCCAGGTCAGCAGGGCCTCGACGCCGACCGGGCGCCGGCCCTGCAGCTCGACGATCGGCTGGTAGCTCAGATCCAGCTCACCGCGGGCGACGGCGCCGGGCAGGTCCTGTTCCAGGGTGGACCGGCGCAGCAACCGGGTCTCCATCTCCTCGTCGTACCACTCGACGGCGCCCGGCGGGCCCGACCGGACCGACCGCAGGGCCAGGGCCGCGCGGCGGATCACCTCGTCGACGTTCGCGTCCGCGGTGAGGTCGGCGAGGCCGGCCCAGGCGGACAGGTGGGAGACCGTGCCGGCCGCCGTGTACGGCGCGGTCAGCGCGTTGAGCAGTTGGCTGGCGAGCAGGTGGGCGCGGACCGCACCGCAGCGGGTCAGCACCGCGAAGCGGGTGTCGCCCAGCCGGGCCGGCACGTCCACGCTGTCCACCCGGGTTCGCAACCGGCGTGCGGCCTCCACCACGACCACCTCGGCGAGGTCCGGTCCGTGCACGTCGCCGATCGCGGTCAGCCCGCCCATCTCGATGACGATCATCGCGCCCGCGTCCGGGATCAGCTCGCCCGCCCGGCGCAGGCCCTCCCGGTTCGCCAGGCTGGTCTGCTGGTCGAGGTGGACCTCCTGACGCAGCGCCTGCTCGAGGTCCCGCAGGTTGCTGACGTCGCGGACGTGCACCACCAGGGTCCGGCCGGGCTCGGCCGGATCCGCGCCGCTCGTCGTCCATTCGGTTTCCCGCCACCGGCCGAAGCCGTCGCGGAGGCGGACCGCGATGCTTTCCCCGGGGGATCGCACACCCTCGACCATCCGTACGGTCAGATACGCGTGCACCGCCTCCGCCTGGTCCGGGTGGACCAGCACAGACGCCGCCCGGCCGAGGACGTCCTGATCGGAGAGGCCGAACTGGCGCGCCGCGGCCGGCGACTGCCAGCGCACCGCCAGGTCCGGGTCCAGGACCATCGCCACGTCCGCGGCGCCGAACACCAGGCTGCGCAGCCGGTTGCCCTGATCGGTGAGGTGGTCGGCGTGCCGGCGCAGGGCGATCGCCGACGTCCACTCCCGGACCGCCACGGCCATGACCGCGGTGGCGGCCAGGATGATCGACACCGTGTCCAGGCCGCCGCCGTTGATCAGGTGGTACACGGCGACCAGCGCCGAGGCGAGAATCGGCAGCGCGAACAGCGGGATGCTCGCCGACGGTTCGCTGCCCGCGGGCGGGATCGGACGTTCGTCGGGGCGGATCCGGACCGATCCGTGCCACAGCAGGCCGGCGGCCACGTTGATCGCGCCGGCCGCCGCCAGGGACGCCATCGCCGCGTTCGGCTCGAACGGGAAATCCATGCCGATGACCAGCGCGGTCAGCCCGATCAGCGACAAGGCCGCGCCGGGCCCGCACCACTGCAGCGCCGCCCGGTGCCGGATCGCGTGGACGCCCGCCACCGCGACGGCAGCGGCGGCGCCGCCGCCGAAGATGAGCGCGGTGATCGACGCACCCCGCCTTCCGCCCTCGCTGAACAGCAGCAGCCAGGGCGGGAAGATCAGACTGGCCGTCACGCCGAGAATGTCCAGCCCGACCCGCAGCCGGGCCAGCGGGTTGCGGCGCTGGTGCGGGCGCAGGATCGCCGGCAGGTACGCCCCCGCCACGAAGAACAGGGTGACCAGCGGGATCTCCGCCGGCAGCGGGACCTCGGCGACCAGCACGTCGGGCGCCACCAGTACGGCGACGCCGCTGGCCGCGCCGGCCAGCGCGGTGAGCAGGACGCCGATGGCCAGCGCCAGCGCGCGCGGGTGCGGCCCGCTCGATCGGCCGGAGACCACGGCGCGGATCATCATTGCGGCGATCCCGGCGGAGCAGGCCGTCAGCAGGCCCGCCCCGGCGGGCGCCGGGAGCAGGGTGAGCACAGCGGTCAGCACGACCACGGCGAGAAACGCCGGTACGGCGAACACTGCCGACCGGCCGGTACGGCGTGAGGTAGATCCGCCTGCCATCGGTTTGTCATCCAGATGCTACGAGGGGTGAGTTCGGCGCGCCGACGAGTGCACCATACCCATCAACGATCGACCCGCCGCGATGGTTACGGCGATCGCTCCACCCGTCGGCGCTCGCCCCGGTGACGACGGCTGGCACAACTGCCGTGCTACTCGTGGCGCGCGGTCGGATTGTCGACGAGCGACTTGAGGGCCGCGGCGTGTCCGACGTAGGCCCGCCTGCCCTCGGCGGTCAAGCGGACCCAGGTCTTGACGCGGCCCCGGCCGGTAGGCTTGGTGATGGTGAGGTAACCGGCCTCCTGGAGGACCTTGAGGTGCTTGCTCAGCACCGAGTCGGCCACGCCCAGCAGGTCGCGGAGCACGCTGAACTCGGTGCTGGACGTGGCATCCAGGAAGGCGCAGATCCGCAGCCGATGGGGGGCGTGCACCACCTCGTCGAACTTGCCGGTCATAGGCCCGACCGCAACTGGGCCCGCAGTGCCGTGTCGAACCGGCGGCCCAGGATGATGCCCGCGGCGAACGCCACCGCGGCCAGGCACCATGCCGGCCAACTCAGGTGCGTCCAGTAGGTGATCGCCCAGCCGGCGGCGACCAGGACGCCCACCAGCACGCCCAGTGCCTTGGCCCACCGGCTGGCGGGGCCGGCCTCGAAACCGGACACCCAAACACCGGTCAGCCGGCGGTAGGCGGACACGAGCGCCAGGCAGCCGGCGGCGAACAGCAGGCTGGTGATCAGCCTGGCGGTGGTGTCGCCGAGGCTGACACCGAGGACGTAGCCGGCGAGGAGCAGGCCGAAGATCGGGTGATACCACATCGGGGTGATCAGCCGGTCGGCGACGGCCGCCCGGGCTGCAGCGATGATGGCCAGGTCCTCAGCACTCTTACTTTCCATGACGGAAAGTCAATCACATTCCAAGACGGAAAGTCAAAGAATTGGTCTTGCCGACAAGCGGGTGCTTGGATCCACGATCATGGAAGATCATTCAGGTTCGTGGGGGCGTCGCCGCACGCTCGCGGTCATCGCCGGCGTGACAGCCGCCCTGATCGCGATCACTGTGGGCGCCGTGGTGATCTGGCCATCCCGCGAGCCCGCCGCGGTGGCGCAGCCGCAACCGAGGCCGTCCCTGCCGCCGACGCCGTTCGAGCAGGCTGTCAAGATCCTCGACCGGCAGGCCGCGGCCCTGCTGAAGGGCGACGAGCAGGGCTGGCTCGCCCCGGTCGACCGGGACCGGCCCGCGCTGGTGGCTCGCTACCGAAGTATCTTCCGTAACCTGCGCGGCCTCGGCGTGAGCCACGCCGAGTTCCACGCCTCTCCGAGGCTGGACGGCAATCCCGGTGCGGTGACCGCCAACGCGGCGTTCGGCTACTGCTTCAGCGGGGTGGCCTGCCCCGACTGGCGCAGCGAGTCCGGCGATGGGCCGCCGAAAATGATCCAACTCCTCATCTTTGAGTTGATCAATGGCGAATACACGATCACCGTCTTGGCGGATGGACTGGGCGCCGGTGCAAACCACGTTCAGCCGGCACCGTGGGACGGCGATGAGCTGGTCTTCGCCCGCGGCAAGCGGGTCACCGTCGCCGCGGCGCGCAGCCAGGCGAAGCACGTGAAGAAGGTGCTGGCAGCTGCCGAGAAGGCAGCGGTCGTCGCCGACCGCTTCGCCGGCCGGGTGGGCAATCCGCAAAAGCGCTACCGCGTCTACCTCGCCGATGATCAGGCGTGGAAGAAATGGTACGGCGGGGACCGGCCGAAGTGGTCCATCGGCTACGCGGTGCCGCTGAACTCGACCGGCACCGACGTGCTGTTGCAGGCCGGCAAGGTGTTGCAGACCCGGCGTCAGCTTGCCTTCATCATCCAGCACGAGCTCGGTCACGTGGTCACCCTGGCCGGCCTGACCCGGAGCAATACCGCCGGCAACAAGTGGCTGGTGGAAGGCATCGCCGAGTACATCGGCGCGTATCCGCGAGCGGCGACCAAGACCGGCAACTGGAACGTCCTGGCGGCGGAGTTCCGGCGCGCGGACGCACCGACGACGATCGCCACCGAATCGCTCGCCGACGACGCGGACGACCGTACGGTCGACCGGCTCTATGCCATGGGGCACTTCGCCGCCAGTTGCATGGCCGACAAGTACGGCGAGCGCAAGCTGTTCGCCTTCGTCAGCCGCGTGCTGCGGCAGGGCGACATACCCGATCGGGCCGCGCGCGCCGCGTTCGGCACGTCGTTCGACGCGGTCGACAAGGCCTGCCTGAAATGGATCAAGGGCAAGGTCACGTGATCTGCCGGCTCGCGCGCAGTGCCGCGATCGCGTGCAGTTCGGTCTCGGTCAGCGGGCCTCGGGCCTCGGCGGCGACGCACTCGTCGAGTTCCGTGCGGTTCTTGACGCCCAGGATCACCGAGGCCACGCCGGGAACGCTCAGCGCGTACCGGTGGGCCAGGGCCGCCGGCGACTCGCCCAGCTCGGCCGCCAGCTTGCGGAACGACTCGGCGCGGGCGTAGTCCGCACCGGCCGGCTGGCCGGTCACGTCGCGATCGACGGCCGAGGTGAGCGAGCCGGCCGCCACCACGCGGATGCCGAGCACCGGCACGCCGTGCGCGTTCGCGGTCCGGAGGATCTCCTCGTTGGCCGGCGGCACGTCCGGGCCGAAGACCCACATGTCGCCGCTGAGGTCCAGCGCGTTGACGACGACCTGGGCGGCATCCGGCCGCGTCTCCTCCCCCAGCGCGCCGAGCACGGCGTCCGGGTGGCCGACCGCCGTGATCCCCCAGGCCCGGATCTGCCCGGCGGCGCGCAGCCGCTCCAGCGCGGGGACCACCTCCTCGCGGTACGTGCGCCAGCCGACGGTGTCCGCGGCGGCGGCGCTCTCGTCGGCCGGGCGGATCTGCTTGTGCAGCAGCAACAGATCGAGGTGCTCGCGGCCGATCCGCCGCAGGCTGGCGTGCAGGCTCCGGTCGATGCTGCCGGCCACGTCCGTGCCGTCGGGCGGTTGCACCTTCGACGTGATCAGGACGTCGGGCGCGGGCCGCTCCCGCAGCGCGGCGCCGACCACCTGTTCGGACTCGTATCCGGCGCCGTAGCTGGGCGCCACGTCGAGCATGGTGATCCCGGCGTCGATCGCGGCATGCACGGTGGCGATCGCCTCGCCGCGTCCGGTGCTGCCCCAGACCCCGGCGATGCCGCCGCCGCCCAGGGTGAGCGCGCTGACGGTGCCGAGCCGGCCGATGTTCCTGGTCTGCATGGTGGTCCTCTCGCGGTTGTCGCTTACCGGAGGGACCGTACGACCTGGAGCGCGCTCCAGATCAAGCCTGCGGCCGCAGCTCGACGAAGGCGATGCCGGGCATCGGCAGCTCCAGCTCGATCGAGAACGAGCCGTCGGCCGGCACGGTGCACTCCCGCGCCGGTTCGGCCTCCGCCAGGTGGTCCTCGGCCGCCAGCGCCGACCACTGCTCCTCGTCCGGCCAGTCCGCGCCGCCGGACATCGCCGCCCACCGCGACCGCAGATCACCGTGCCGGCCGTCGACCCGCCACACCCGGACCGTGCCAGGGCCGGGCGAAAGGCCGTTGAACTGTACGGTGACCAGCCGGTCCAGCCCGGCCGCGCCCTCCACCTTGGACTGGTCCAGGGTGCCGTTCCAGACGAGCACGCCGGTGTCGCTCGCCCAGGCCTCGACCAGGCTGCCCGCGCCGTCGCCGGTCACCGTCACCGGCAGCTCGGTGTCGCCGAGTTGCTCGGCCAGTTTCAGCGCCCAGAATTTCGGCTTCGCCAGGTTGCCCACCGTGAGCAGCCCGAACCCGCCGTGCAGCAGCCGCCCCGGCCGGCCGAGCTCCTCGAAGTGGTCGGACACCACCCACGGCGCGAGGGCCTCCACCCGGCCGGCCGCCGACCGCATGCCACGCAGCAGGAACGTCGCCGCGAACACGGTGTCGTTGATCGGGTTGCCGTGGGTGGCGGTGACCCCCCACTCGGTCCACAGCAGCGGCCGGCCGCCGGCGAGGGGCCGCAGATCCAGCGGCGGGGCGCCGTAGACGTGCGTGGACAGGAAGTCGACCGGCGCGTCCACCGCGAGCTGACCACGGATCCAGCCGACCGCCGCCGAGCCGGGCCCGCCGACCCGGAGGCCCGGGTCGACGTCCTTGACCGCGCGGGCCGCCACCTCGTACAGCCGCCAGTACTCCGCCGGGGTGCCGGACCAGAACACCGACAGGTTCGCCTCGTTCCACACCTCGAACGCCCAGTGGTCGCGCACCTCGTCGCGGCCGTAGCGGTCCACCAGATGCGCGGTGAGCGCGCGGACCAGGTCGGCCCAGCGGTCCCAGTCCCGCGGCGGGGAGATGATCCCGCGGTAGGTGAACACGGTCCGCGACGGGTCCCGGGCCAGCGCCGACGGCATGAACCCGAGCTCCACCACCGGCCGGTAGCCGAGCGCCAGGACCGCGTCGTACACGTCGTCGACCCGGCCGAAGTCGTACCCGGAATCGGTCACCAGGCCCAGGTCGTCGCAGAGAATGCCGTGCGCGCGGACCGTCCGCACGCCCAGCTCGTCATGGGTACGCCGCAGCGCCTCCCGCAGGTCCGCGCCGATCGGCCGGCCCCCGGTCAGCTCCTCGCTGAGCAGCAGCGACAGGTGCTCCGAACCGACCATCGCCCGCCACACCCGGTGGATCGGCGTTCCGCCGGTGCCCACCCGGACGGTCACCCGGGCGTCGTCCGGGCCCGCCTCGACCGGCGCGACCGCGGACAGCGGCCCCAGCGCCGTCACCGTGGCCAGCGCCGCCACCGCATAGTGGGTGCCGCGCGCGGCGGTGGTGTCCGCGAACGGGCCGTGCGGCACCGCGAGCACATCACCGCCGCCGAAGTCAGCCACCTCAAAGGGGCCTTCTAAGCCGGGGGCGCGGTACACGGCGTACCCGATCGCCCCGGGCACTGGATCCCAGGACACGGTCACCTGATCCCGGCCGGCGACCGCGCGGACCCCGGCCGGGGCCGGCAGATCGGCGTGCACCGCCGTCCCCGGCGCCCGGTCCTGGGCACCCCCGGATCCCATCAGGGCGGCCCAACTGGCCTGGGCCTCTGTCACGAGGCCGTGGTTCCGTGGAGCTGGAGCTGCGGCAGGGGTTGGCGGGCCGGCACGTTGAAGGTCTCCTGGGCCAGCAGCGGCCGGACCTGCCGCTCGAACTCGGGCGTCACGAAGGCGCGCTTGATGACGTCCGCGGCGAGCTCGTTGCCCAGCGCACCCATGATCATTGCCTGGTCCAGGGACAGGTGCCGCTTCGCCACCTGGCCGGTGCCGACGTTGATCGCGTCGTAGAACCCGCCCGGCCCGTACGCGTCGAAGTTGCTCTTCAGCTTGGCCAGGTTGGCCACCACCGGGCCCTTGGCGTACGGCAGCGCGAGGAACGCCGCGTGCGGGGTCACCACACCGTCGCCGTAGTCCGGGGCCGGACCGGCCGGGCGGCAGTCACCGAACCCCGCGTCGTACCTGGACTCCTGCACGTCGGAGGGGTAGCCGTTGGTGTCCATGCCCATCGCGTCCACGCCGTAGACGCTGTATCCGCCGGCCGGGTTGGAGGCGGGGGAAAAGCCCCAGTAGCCGTAGCCCGCGTCGTTCAGGCCGTGCTCGATCTGCGCCGCCACCGTGGCCGGGTGGTTGCGGCCCCACGACCGTGGGCCCCAGGCCGCCTCGGGCACGAAGAGATCGGGCATCAGCGCCTCGAACATGTCGCCGCCCCAGCTCGGCACGAACGTGATGCCGCGGTAGCGGTACGAGCCCTCGTACACCGACACCCCGAGGTGGGTGGTGTCGAAGCCCCGCGGTTCCATCTCCTGCCACGAGTAGTCGCAGTTGTCGGGCAGCGTGCGCATGGTGTCGAAGTACGCCTTCCGCGGGATCTGCCCTGCGCCGATGCCGAGGTAGGTGGCGATCCGTGGCTCGGTCACCGTGATGTCGTAGTGGTTGCAGGTGAACCACACCCCGTTCTGCGGCACCGAACAGCCGGGCGGCGGGGTGTCCCAGAAGCCGCCGCGGATCAGCCCGCGGGTCCCGATCGGTGAGACCGCGGCCGGGTTGTAGAAGAAGCCGAAGTTCATCGGCGCGAGCACCCGGTCGGCCTTGCCGCGCAGTTCCGGCAGCGCGCCCTTGACCACGCGCAGGGCGGCGGCCAGCCAGCCGTTATCCACACTGGACAGGAACGGGGTCACGGTGGCGCCGTCCTCGGGCCAGACCGTGACCACGGAGCCGTCGGCCGGGTCGTACCAGTTGTAGAACATCCCGGAGGCGGTGTGGTGCCGCAGCGTGGCCAGGGTGTCGAGGGTCTTCGACACCCGGGCGCGGGCCTCGCCGCGGGAGATGATGCCGAGCCGCTCGGCCACCACGGCCGACCACAGGTAGCCGCCGATGTTGGTGGGCGAGGTGTACTTCGCGGGGGTGGCCAGGTCGCCGGTGATGTTGTCGGACACCAGGCCGGTGCCCGGGTCGGCCATGGCGACCATGGACCGCCAGGTGTCCCTGGCGTAGGTGCGCAGGCTCCGGTCCGCGCCGCCGGCTACCGCGGCCGTGCCGGCTCCCAAAACCAGAATCATGGAGATGACGGGTACGAGCAGACGTCTCACAATCCTTCTCCTCGGCTACTTGAGTCCGGTGGTGGCGATCCCGCGCAGGAAGTGCCGTTGCAGGACCAGGAAGACGATCAGCACGGGCAGCACCACGACGACCGCGCCCGCCAGCAGCAGCCCGAAGTCGGTGCGGTTCTGCCCGATGCTGTAGAGCGCGAGCGCGACCGGCAGCGTGTACCGGTCCTCGGTGGTCGCCACGACCAGCGGCCACAGGAAGTTGTTCCAGCTGGACAGGAACGTGAGGATGCCGAGGGTGGCGAGCGCCGGCCGGCACAGCGGCAGCACCACCCGCCAGAAGATGCGCCACTCGCCGGCGCCGTCCACCCGGGCGGCCTCGATCAGCTCGTCCGGGATGGACCTGAGGAACTGCCGCATCAGGAACACCCCGAACGGCCCGGCCAGGAACGGCAGGACCAGCCCGGCGTACGAGTTGGCCAGGCCCAGGTTGGACACCAGCACGAACTGCGGCACGAAGGTCACCATGCCGGGCACCATCAGCATGCCCAGCACGACCAGGAACAGCGCCTTGCGGCCGGGGAAGTCCAGCTTCGCCAGCGCGTAGCCGAGCAGCGAGCAGAACAGCAGGTTCCCGGCCGTGATCAGCACCGCGACCAGGGCCGAGTTCATGAAGTACAGCGGGAAGTCGAGGCGGGTGAACAGCTCCCGGAAGTTGTCCAGCGTCCACGTCTCGGGCAGCCAGGTCGGCGGCACCTGGCGGATCTCCGACTCCGGCTTCACCGACGCCAGCGCCATCCAGACGAACGGGCCCACCACGACCAGCAGGCCGGCGATCAGGATCGCGTACAGCGTGATTGTGGCCGCCCGGTCCCGCGGCCGGGTCCGGATCTCCGTCACCGTGGCCATCTCAGTCCCTCTCGCCGAGCAGCCGGAACTGCAGCACCGACAGCGCCACGATCGCGACGAACAGCACGTAACCGGCCGCGGCCGCGTAGCCGTAGTTGCCGAAACCGAACTGGTTGTAGATGTGGTACGACACCGACAGCGTCGAGGACAGCGGGCCGCCCTGGGTCATCACGAACGGCTCCTCGAAGAGCTGGAGGAAGCCGATGCCGGTGATCACCGCGCCGAACAGCAGCGTCGGCCGCAGCAGCGGCACCGTCACGTTGCGGAACTGCTGCCAGCGGCTCGCCCCGTCCAGCGTCGCCGCCTCGTAGAGGTCCTGCGGGATGCCCTGCAGCCCGGCCAGGAAGATCACCATGAGGAAGCCGAAGTTGCGCCAGGTGGCCATCACGATCAGCGACGGCAGCGAGGTGCGGGTGTCACCCAGCCAGTCCGGCCCGTCGATGCCGATCACCCGCAGCAGGTTGTCGATCAGGCCGGCGTCCGGGTCCAGCAGAAACCGCCAGACCACCGCGATGGCCACGATGCTGGTCACCACGGGCAGGTAGAAGCCGACCCGGAACACCGCGCGGAACCGGATCAGCCCCGAGTTCAGCGCGCTCGCCGCGGCCAGCGCCACCACCATGGTCAGCGGCACCCCGATCACCACGAAGATCAGCGTGTTCACCGCGGCCTTGACGAACAACTCGTCGCCGAAGAGCCGGGCGTAGTTGTCCAACCCGACGAAGTTCACCGCGAACGGGTTCCGCAGGTCGGTGGAGCGCAGGTCGGTGACGCTCATCGCCAGCGAGGCCAGCACCGGCAACGCCATGAAGACAACGAACAGGACGGTGAACGGCGCGGCGAACGTCCACCCGGTGACCGCCCGGCGCCACCGCCGGGCGCGGCGTTCCGGGTCGGGGCCGCTCGCGCTGGGCGGCGCGGCCGGCTTCACGTCGAGGACGGTCACGGTCTCAGCTGCCCGTACCGATGGCATTGGCCTTGTCCTGAATGGTCTTCGCCGCCGCGGCGGGGTCGGCGCCGGACTTGGCCAGCTTCTCGACCTCGGTGTCGACCACCGCGGCCACCTGCTCCCAGGTCGGGAACGTCGGCGGCGCCTTGGCGTCCTTGAGCTGCTCGCCGAACACCTTCAGGTTCGCGTCGCCGGAGAGCGCCGCGTCCTGCCACGCGGACTGCACGGCCGGCAGGTCCGTGGTCGCCTGGTACCACTTGACCTGCACCTCGGGCCGGGACAGCCACTGGAGGAACTTCCACGCGCCGTCGCGGTTCTTCGCGTCCTTGAACACCGCCAGGTTGCTGCCGCCGATGAACGAGGTGGCCGACTTCCGCATGGGCATCGGCGCCACCGCGAACTTGTCCTCGAAGCCGGCGCCGCCCTGCTCCTTGAGCAGGCTGACCTGCCACGGCCCGGACAGGAAGGCGGCGATGTCCCCGCGCACGAAGGCCGGGATGAGCGCACCCTCGGCCAGCTCCTTGGGCGCCAGATTCTCGGTGAAGTACGACTGGTAATAGCGCAGCGCCTCGACCATCTCCGGCGAGTCGAAGGTGTACTTGCCGCCGTCGGCGAGCTGTGCGCCGTTCGACCAGGCGAACGGCATCACCGACTGCCAGCTGCCGGTCTTGCCGGGCTGCAGGTTGATGCCCCACTTCGCGCCGCCGGACTGCATCGCCTTGGCCAGCGCCTTCAGCTCGTCCCAGCTCGCCGGCGGCTTGGTGATGCCGGCCTTCGCGGCCAGGTCCTTGCGGTAGAAGATGACCCGCGTCTCCACGTACCAGGGCACGCTGTAGGCGGTGTTGTCGACCACCGTGGTGTCCCACGCGCCCGGGAAGTAGGCGTCCTTGGCGATCAGGTCCATCGGTGTCGGGTCCAGCGCGCCGGTCTTGGCGAACTCGCCCTGCCAGGTGGTGCCGATCATCGACGCGTCCGGGGTCTGCTTCGCCGCGATCGCGCTGGCGATCTTCTGGTGCGCGGCGTCCCACGGCACCGCGGTCACGTTCACCTTCGCGTCCGGGTTGGCGGCCGTGAACTCCTTGGCGAACGCGCCGAGCTTCTCACCCTCGGCGCCCATCGCCCATACCGTGATCTCGCCGGTCGCCTTGCCCGCCGCGACCGACTCGGCCTGTTCCTCGCCGCCGCCGGATTCCCGGCCGCAGCCGGTCAGGGCCAGCGCCGCCACGGCCGCCACGCCAACAATTGCCCGCACGTGTCGCCTCATCGGGACTCCTCGGGAGTGTGCTCACCGCAGCTGCGCCGCACGACGAGCTGGGTGGGAAGGATCCGGCGCCGTGCGGCGACCGGCTGGTTGTCCTGCTCGCGCTCGGCGATGCGCTCGTGCAGCCAGCGCGCCGCGGTGGCGCCCAGCTGCCGCATCGGCTGCACGACCGTGGTCAGCCCGGCGAACCGGGCGGCCATCAGGTCGTCCCAGCCGGTCACCGCCACGTCGCCGGGAATGTCCACACCGGCCTGCTCGGCGGCCAGGTGCACGCCCAGCGCCACCTCGTCGTTCGCGCCGACGATCGCATCCGGTGGATGCTTCAGCAGCTTGCGGGCGGCCTTGCGGCCACTTTCCAGATCAAGCCCGCACGGTACGGCCACCGGCGCGGCCACGCCCCCGGCGGCGAGCGCGGCGGCCAGCCCCGCGTACCGGCCCGCGACGTCGGGCGCGCCGGCCGGGTCGCCGAGGAACACGAAGCTGCGATGCCCGTGCGCGAGCAGATGCCCGGCCAGGGCCTCGGCGGTGCGCTCGTTGCGGGTGCGGATCGTGTCGACGCCGTCCACCGGATCGCGGGCCAGCAGCACCAGCGGCAACCCGATCGCGGCGATCCGCCCGACCACCTCGTCGTCGACCGTGCGGCCCATCACGGCCATCCCGTCCACCCGGCCGGCCAGTTCCTCGACCTTCGCGGCGGCGTCGGCCCGGCCGTGCGTGGCCAGGATGAGGACGCTGCTGCCGTACCCGGCGGCGGTCTCCTCGTAGCCGAGGATCACTTCGGCGTAGTACGGACCGACCAGATCGGGGAACACGATGCCGTTCGCGGCATGCCGGCCCTCGGCCAGCGACCGGCCCGACCGGTTCGGCGTGAACCGCAGCTCACGGGCCGCTTCCTGGACCCGGGCACGGGTCTGCTCGGTGACCAGATCGGAGCCCCGCAGGGCCCGCGAAACGGTGGCGATGGACACGCCCGCGAGCTGCGCGACCTGATAGATCGTCGCGGCCTTGGATCCTGAAAGCGCTTTCATCGCCATCGCCGGACCATAACCACGCCGCTCCGGCCCCGACACTCGACCGGCAGCCGCATTCGCAGTCTGCAGTTTCCGGCAGAAGCCGCAGATCACCCCGGGCCGGGCAACGTGGCTGGAGCCCGCGTGTCACCCAGGTGAGGTCGACTGTTCCGCGGGCCCGCCGACGAAGTGATGTGGAGTCGACGGCGGTGCTGGACATCGTCGAGGTCCAGCGGCGGGTGCGATGAGCCTGGGGTCAGTTCAGCGGCACCAGTTGTAGCGCGCGAGACTCTTGGGGCGGTCCGAGCGAAATGTGCGCGGACAGCGCGCGGAGGAAGTCGGGCGCGTCGAAGATCTCGCCGGCGGAGGCGACGCCGCTCGTCCTGGTCTGACCGCCGAGAATGCGACGGACCGCCTCGACCGCCAGCGGCGCGCTGATGGCGTAGATGTCCCGCCCGGCGGCGGCAACGCGTCGTTGCGTGTCGCCGGCGCGCACGATGACGTCAACCGTGAACGTCTGCGCGGACCGGCCAAGCTCGTCGATCGCCGCCGGCGCCGGTGTATCCGGAGCAGCCAGCTCCCGGGCCGCCTCCGTGGTCATGTAGGTGCGCACCTCGGGAATGGACAGATGACTGGGGACAGTGACGACGTCCGCCATCGTGAACTCGCCGAGGACCGCGCGGGGGCCCATCGGAGCGGGAAAGTCCCAGTCCAGCGTCGGTAGATCACGCTCGGTGGCGTAGTACTCCAGCCGGCCACCGGCGTAGCGGACCCGTCGGCCATCGCGCCGCTCCCGGGAGACGGTGCCGGCGGCCAGGGTGCCGGCCGTGGGGTGCCAGCTGCTCAATCCGTACGCGATGTGCGCCTCGTCGGCCGCCGTCCAATCGCCCATCGCCGTCGTGACCAGCAGATCGCCGAGTCCGCCGAAGAAGGCCATCGCCGGGACCACCGCGACGCCCATCGCCCGGGCGCGATCGGCGAAGCGCGTGAACGTGTCGACGTTGGCCTCGATCTCGGCCGCCACATCCACGTACGGGATCCCGGCGCGCAGGGCGGCCTCGATCACCGGGGCCGCGGTCGAGGCGAACGGCCCGGCGCAGTTGATGACCGCGGCCGCGCCCGTCAACGCCCGGTCGAGCGAGGCCGGATCGTCGGCCGACGCCACCCGGTGTTCTAGCCCCGGATGCGACGCCGCCAGCGCCTGGAGCTTGCCGGCGTCGCGGCCGAGAAGGAGCGGGACGAAGCCGCGTTCGTGCAACTCCGCCACCACGAACCGGCCGGTGTGTCCGTACGCGCCGAACACCGCCACAGTCTGACCTGAACTCATCTGTAGTTCCCCCTTTGAGGAAACCCTCTCAGCCGCGGCAGCCCGGGAGTAGTGTCTGGAACGCCATCCCCCGTACAGTTTCGGACATGGCCACCATCGCGCTCGCCGCCACCGACGGGATGCTGCATTTCGAGCTGGCCATGGCCTGCGAGATCTTCGTCCGCGACCCCTCCGGCCTGGCAAACCCGTGGTACGACCTCGTGGTCTGCGGCCCGGGACCGGTCCGGATCGGCAGATTCCGCATGGATCCCGACGACGGGCTGGACCGGCTCGCCCGCGCCGACACCGTGATCATCCCGGCCGTGCAGGACATCGACGCGGAGGTGCCACCCGACCTGCTCGACGCCGTCCGCGCGGCCCACGAGGCGGGCGCCCGGCTGGTTTCGCTGTGCACCGGTGCGTTCGTGCTGGCCGCCGCCGGGGTGCTGGACGGCCTGCGCGCGACCACGCACTGGGCGCACACCGAGGCGCTGGCCGCCCGCTATCCCCGGGTGCGGGTCGACCCGGACGTGCTCTACGTCGACAACGGCAACGTGCTCGCCTCCGCCGGCAAGGCCGCCGCGATCGACCTGTGCCTGCACCTGATCCGCCGCGACCACGGCTCGACGGTCGCCAACGCGGTCGCCCGCCGCCTGGTCGTGCCGCCGCACCGCGCCGGCGGCCAGGCCCAGTTCGTCACCACCCCGGTGCCCGCCCGCGACGACCATCCCCTCGCCGATCTGCTCCCCTGGGCGATGGCACGGCTGAACCGCCCGCTGACCGTGGAGGATCTGGCTCGCCAGGCGAACATGAGCTCGCGCAACCTGGCCCGTCACTTCCGGTCGGCGACAGGCACCACCCCGCTGCAATGGCTGGCGACGCAGCGGATCCGCCGGGCCCAGGAACTGCTGGAGAACACCGACACGAGCATCGACGGAGGTCAGCCAGCGCAGCTGCCGGCGCGCCATCGCGCAGGCGGCCGGCATGGGAACCGCCACGACGCTGCGCCGGCACTTCAGCCGCACCGTCGGTGTGCCTCCGGACGCCTACCGCCGCACCTTCCGCAGCGCCTGATACCGCAGCCACCGTTGTGATCATGGTGGGGCTCTGGGGTGGGATGGCGTTGGTGTCGCCGTCGTGACCGGTGCAGACAGGGCTCAGGCTCGGAGGTCACGGGCGGCTCTGTTGGTTGAAGGTGTTGGTCAGGCTGCGGGCATCGTTGACGGTCGACCCGATCGAGCCCTGCCGGGTGGGGCGTCGCTGTCGTTTGGTGGCGGCTGTCGGCGGCGCAAATCGTCGCGACGGCGAAAGCCACCATCAGTTGCGGGCGTCGGCGATGCGGATCGACCGGACAGCACGAGGCGACCGCTCTGGCCGTGAAGTGGTGCCCGGAATGCTCCGGGGAGCGACTCAAGCGCAACCCGGTGGGTCTATTGGCGACGGTGGAAGGTGTTGCGTTGAGGTCGGCGCTTGGAGTCGATAGTGGGCGGTGGGAGAAACTCGGGATGTCCGTCGGGGCCGAGGTGCGCTTGCCAGCCGCTGTTGTTGTGGAGGAGCCGGTGGTGCCGGCGGCAGATCAGGCAGGCGTTGCTGAGGGCCGTGGCGCCGCCGGCAGCCCAGGGCGTGAGGTGGTGGCCCTCTGACCAGCGGGCGGGTCGATCGCACCCTGGGAAAACGCAACCGCCATCGCGCAGGATCAGGGCGCGGCGCAGCGGGCCGGTGAACAGTCGCCGGGCGCGACCGAGGTCAAGGGGCAGGCTGTCGCCGTTGAGGACGGCGGGCAGGATATGGGCGTCGCAGGCCAGGCGGCGGGCTTCGGCGGCGCTGATCGGGGCTCCAGTGTCCAACCAACCCACCCCGCCACCAGTACTGGCACCCGCGCTGGCACCGGCGTTGGTGTTGGTGTGCGCGCCGGTGCCGGCATGGGTGTCCGCCTGGGAAGCCCGAGACTGCCCGACAGGCGTGGACTGCCCGGCCGGACCGGACTGCCCGGCCGGACCGGACTGCCCGGCCGGACCGGACTGCCCGGCTGGTCGGGACTGCTCGGCCGGCGTGGACTGCTCGGCAGGGCCGGATTGGCCGGATTGGCCGGCTGGGCCGGGCCGCTCGGCTGGTCGGGTTCGCTTGGTGGGTTGGGGCTGTGCGGTGGGTTGGAGGTGGTCGGTCAGGGTGGTGAACGGGATGGTGACGACGACCTGGACCGGGTCGTGGCCGTGTCCTGGCAGGTCCGAGCCGTGGCGTAGCGCGTCGGTGCAGATGTCGATCAGGGCGTCTGCGCGTCGTTGTGCGGGTGTGCGTTCTTCCGCCGGGTCGTGGCGGGGGTGGCAGAGCGGGTCCAGGGCGGCGGTGACGGTGGCAGCACCGGTGGTGTCGAGGTAGCCGCTGAGTCGGACCTGACCGTTGCCGAGTGGGCTGAGGGTGAACCCGCGCTTGCGGTGGGCCTTAGCTTCTTGGCGGGCCAGGAACTCGGCTTCGCG
>Ga0307516_10004688_pt1 | contig 16731 bp, 18 predicted proteins | sample 19_EM_MG_FD_203310 | JGI IMG/M metagenome (GOLD analysis project Ga0307516, IMG submission 203310) | Populus trichocarpa ectomycorrhiza microbial communities from riparian zone in the Pacific Northwest, United States - 19_EM | ecosystem: Host-associated > Plants > Roots > Unclassified | place...
GCCGCGCCCAGCGTGCCGTTGACCTTCCCCGATATCGGGTTGCCGGTGGCGTTGCCGAGGGCGAGTAACTGGGTGCCGGCGGCGGTGATCTGACGGCCGCGCGATTCGGGATCGTCGATGAGGGTGTCGGTTCCGACGTTGATGACGACGAAGCCCCAGGAGGCGAGGCGGGGTGCCAGCCACTGCAGATTCTGTTGTGTGCCCAGATAGCCGGGCATCAGGACGACGCCCGGGTACGAGCCACTGGCCGTCGGGTACGTGACCGTGCCGGAGCCGTACCCGCTGGGGCTGGGAACGGCGTAAGTGGCGGTGGTCAGCGGCCCGTTGGTGGCCTCCAGGGAAGCGGTTGTCGGGTCCTGGGACAGCAGGCCGGAGGCGCCCGCCGGTGGCGCGGCCGCTGTCAGCAGAGTCAGGGCCAGGCCGATGGTGGTCGCCAGCGCGATCAGTGCCGTCAGGGCACGGGGCAGGGTCCGTAACGGCTCGGTCGTGTTGGTCGAACGTCTCGATGGACGCATTGATGTACCTCCCGAACGCGGTGAGAGCGTGGTATCCGGACAGCGAGGTGCGCCCGCACTGTAAGCGCTGCCGCAGTACACCGGAAGAGAACTCTCACAGCGCCTTGCATCCGCCCATACAAACCAACACATCGGATCTCTTTCGCAATGTGGACGACATCCCGCGCCCTCTACACCTTCCGACCCGAGATAGCTCCGAGGAATCTCTAAACGAGGCCGCGCCGTGCTGGGGACTGCCGGGGTGACCGGTGTCCCACCGCGACTTCACGGCGGCTACGACTACCTCAGCGACTCCGGCGTTGAGAAGATCGTCAGTGACCGTCGTGTCCAGCAGATCCTGGAAGGACCAACGAGATCATGCACGTCATCATGGCCCAGGGCCTGACGGAGGCTCCCGGATGACCGGCAGCGAGGAACCCGTCCTGCTGCACATCACCGGTCGGGCCGCCCACATCACCCTCAACCGCCCGAGGGCCATCAACGCCCTGAACCACACCATGGTGCGCCGCATCGACGACGCACTGACCGCATGGGCACACGATCCGGCCGTGCGGGCCGTCGTCATCACCGGCGCGGGGGAGCGTGGCCTGTGCGCGGGCGGCGACATCCGCGCCGTCCACGATGACGCCCGCGACGGGGACGGCACCGCCTCGGCCGAGTTCTGGCGGGACGAGTACCACCTCAACGCCCGTATCGCCCGCTACCCCAAGCCGTACGTCGCCGTCATGGACGGCATCGTCATGGGCGGCGGTGTCGGCGTCTCCGCGCACGGCAGCGTCCGGGTGGTCACCGAGCGGTCGAGGATCGCCATGCCCGAGACCGGTATCGGGTTCGTGCCGGATGTCGGCGGCACCCACTTGCTCGCCCTGGCCCCGGGCGAACTGGGCACCCACCTCGCGCTCACGGGGTCGCACATCGGTGCCGGGGACGCCCTGCTGTGCGGGCTCGCCGACCACTACGTACCGTCCGCCTCACTAAGGCAGTTCGTCGACGACCTCGCCGAGCTGTCCGTCCGGGACGTCCTGGACCGTCATGCGCGGCTGTCGCCGGAAGGGGAGTTGGCCGGCCGCCGGGAGTGGATCGACACCTGCTACGCGGCCGACACGGTCGAGGAGATCGTCCATCGGCTGCTCGCCCAGGGCGACCCGGCCGCGAAGGAGACCGCGGAGACCCTGCTGTCCAAGTCGCCCACCGCCCTCAAGGTCACCCTCGCCGCCCTGCGTCGCGCCCGGCGGCTGGGCCCGCTGGAGCGGGTGCTGGAACAGGAGTACCGCGTCTCCTGCGCGGCCCTGGCCACCCCCGACCTGGTCGAGGGGATCCGCGCCCAGGTCATAGACAAGGACCGCACCCCGCGCTGGTCGCCGGCCACCCTCGACGAGGTGACCGACGTCGACGTCGAGCGCTTCTTCACTCCTCTCGGTGAGCGTGAACTCGGGCTCGCCGGACCGGACATCACCGCGTAGGGGGCCTGAGGCGGGGCCGCGGTTCCTCGAAGCGCAACCGCGGCAGGAGCCGGCTTCCGCCGTCGATGACCGGCGAGCGGTCGGTGATCCGGGTCACCTGACGGGCGAGAACGGCGTCACGCCAGGTGGTGCGGTATTGGCCATGGACCCGACACACGGTACCGTCGCTGTGATATTGACGACGGCATCGGAAGCCGGTGAGAACCCGGCACGGTCGCGCCACTGTGGACGGTGTCCCCCGAGGGGGCGCACCGCGAGTCAGACCCGGGGCCGTCGTCATGTGCACCACCGAGATGGGACGCGAACTCCCAGAGGAGGCCCTGCCATGGCGCAGCATGTCGCCCAGCCGACAACCACCACCCCCGTCGTTCCCGCCACGCTCCCGCTGAAGGCCATCGCCCCCTGGGCGGCCTTCTTCGGCGTCCTGATGCTGGTCCTGCTGTACTTCGTCGGCGCAGAACAGGGCGCCACCTCAGTCGTCTCCGGCGAGAACGTCCACGAGTGGGTTCACGACGCCCGCCACCTCCTCGGCTTCCCCTGCCACTGATTCGAGGGACGCCGCACACCCATGAACTCCGCAACAGTGAGAAACCTGCTCGTTCGGGGCATGCTCGCCGGCCTTGGTGCCGGCGTGCTCGCCCTGATCGTCGCCTATTTCCTCGGTGAACCGAGCGTCGACAGCGCCATCGGTTTCGAGGAGTCCCACGCCCCCGCCCACGAGCACGAGGTCGAACTCGTCTCCCGCTCCCTGCAGTCCACCGCGGGCCTCGCCACCGGCGTCCTGATCTACGGGGTGGCGTTCGGCGGCATAGCCGCTCTCGCCTTCTGCTTCGCGCTCGGCCGCGTGGGCCGTTTCAGCCCGCGGGCCACGGCGCTGCTCCTGTCGGGGGCCGCTCTGCTCGCCGTGTACGTCGTCCCGTTCCTGAAGTACCCGGCCAACCCGCCCGCGGTCGGCGACCACGACACCATCGGCCAACGCACCACGCTGTACTTCCTGATGATGGCGCTCAGCGTGCTCCTCGCGATCGCCGCGGTGATCGCGGGCAAGCGCCTGGCACCGAAGCTGGGCACCTGGTACGCCACCGTCGTCGCCGTCCTCGGCTTCGCCGTCGTGATCGGGCTGGCGTACGCGTTCCTGCCCGCCATCAACGAGGTGCCGAGCGACTTCCCGGCCGCCCTGCTGTGGCGGTTCCGTCTGTCCGCCCTCGCCATGCAGATCACGTTGTGGGCAGGCTTCGGCCTCGTCTTCGGGGAACTGGCCGAACGGCTGCTGCACCCGAAGCCGGCCCCGGTGTCCGCGGGCACGGCGGTTGCCGCCCCGCGATGACCTGACCGACACGACGAGAGGGCCCCCGGAAACCGTTCGGGGCCCTCTCGTGTTCTTCGGGCGGCGACGACTCGGACCATGGACGTGCCGCGGCGACCTGACCGTACCGGCGGACGCGGACACCAATGGCCTGCGCTACGAGATCGCGTAGCTGCTGCGCTCCCACCGGGGCACGGCGTCATGGGACACCGGAGTGGGGGCGTGTGCTCCACTCCGCCGTGGAGTCCAAGCCCGCTTGCGGCAGGGCCTGTCGAGTCAGCTCCACTCAGTGGTCCGCGACCGCCTCGGCCGAGTCCAGCGGGTGCCCGAGCCGCAGGTTCCAGCGGCCGGCGCGCCCACTGATCGTGGTGGCCGTCAGCGGTGGCACGTCGAGCCGCCAGAAGGCCGCCGAGGGCGCCCCCAGCACGTGAACCACCGCGGCCCGCACGACCTCCGGCTCGACGACGGCGAGCGTACGGCCGCCCGTGTCCTGGGACCCCACCAGCCAGCGCGTCACCCGCCCGCACATGTCCTCCACGGACTCCCCGCCATGGGGCGCGGACGCGGGATCGGCGAGCCAGCGGGCCACCGCCTCCGGCTCACCGGCGCCGACCTCGGCCAGGGTCAGGCCCCGCCAGCGTCCGACGTCCAGTCCCGCCAACTCCGCTGCTTCCGCGCCGTCGAGACCCAGTGCGGCAGCCGTCTCCCGACAGCGCACGGTGGGAGAGACCACGACACGCAGGGCTGCAGGCAGGGACCCGGCCACGGCACGCGCCCGCGCCGCCCCGCCGGCGTCGATCGAGCCCCCGTCGTCGAAGCGGGCCTGACGCAGCGACGAGCTCATCGCGGGCGAGACGAAGGTGACACGAACGGTCACGTGGTGGCTCCTCCTGCTGCGGTCATGGGATGGACCTCCGCTTCTGGGCGCGTCCCCAACTTGCCGACAGCGCGGTCGAGTTCTGGGACCGCGACCGCGGCGGCGACGTCGGCGAGCGCGACGGAGGCGCAGAAGCCCATGGAGCGTTCGGGTGCCCCGGCTGCGCGGCGCGTCGGCTACGCGTCGGCCTGCGCGGGCTGCTCCTCGGACTTGGCCGATGTGGCCTGCTCCGGCGCGTCGGGAGCGGTGTAGAAGACGGACGATCCCTGCTTCGTGCGCTGCGCCTGGCTCTTGGCGACCAGCCCTTCGAGTGTCGTGCGCACCACGGTCGTCTTGACGCTTCGCTCGGGGTGGGTCTGGTCAAGGGCAGTGGTGATCTCCGCTGCGGAACGCGGTTCGTTCTGCTCGGTGAGGTGACGGCGGACCAGGTCGACGAGCGTCGGCTGGGCCGACTTCGCGGCTTCGGGCTTCCCCGCAGCCGACTTCCCCGCGGGCTGCGCGGCAGCCGGTTTCCTCGCGGGCTTCTCGGCAGCCGGCTTCGCCGCGGTCGTCTTCACCGCGGCAGGCTTCACCGCGGTCGGCTTCTTGGCGGCGGACTGACCGGACTGAGGGCCGGTCTTCTTCGTCCGTGTCCGCTTGCCCGTGCCGGACCCGGTGGCCGTCTTCCTGCGCGGAGCGGGCACCGAGACGCCGTCCGACGGGGCGGCGGGCCGCGCGGATGCCGGGGCTGTGCCGATCGCCTGCTGGATGTTGGTCAGAACCTTGTGGTCGGCCTGGACGGCTTCCAACTGCTCCTGCAGCGCGGCGATTTCCCCACCGATTCGGTCCTGCTCCTTGGCGTTGTGTTCGAGGTCGGCGGCCACTTGAGCGGTGTACTGCGATGTCAGTTCGGTGACTGAGGCGTTCTGCGACATGGGTGCACACAACCTTTCCTCGGCTTGAGGCCGAAGTCGAATGGACTGCCGCACGCGCGTGTCTCGGGCGGATGCCTGCGGGGCGGCAGTCATGTACAAGGCGCGGGGCCCTGTCGTAGCGATAGTACGGACAACAAGCGCGTGTTGTTCCGCTCACGCGGGTCCCGGCACCGACATGAGTGTTCCGCGGAGCGATGACGGGACCCGCGTACATGTGAGTCGTCCAACTGCCGGGCGGAGCATGCCGGAGACACGGGGACTGGCACACATATCCGGTGTGCGAGGATCCCTCCGCAGGTGGTGACGACCGTAACGGTGACATCAGTGCGTGACGCAGGCCACAGGAACTCCTCCCGGGTCGCGGAGAGAAGTGGTCGTGAGGGATTCAGAGAATGATGTGCGCCGCCGTGTGCGGGAGGGGGACCGTGAGGCGTTCGCCCAGCTGTACGACGAGTTCGCCCGCGCCGTGTACAACCACGGGCTGCGCTTGACCGGCGACTGGTCGACGGCCGAAGAAATCATGTCCGACACGTTCCTGACCGCGTGGCGCACCCATGAACGCGTGCAGGAGGACGGTGGCTCCCTGCTGCCCTGGCTGCTGGGCATCGCCACCCACAAGGCCGACAACGCCCGCCGGGGAGCGCGCAGACGGCAACTGTTCCTGGCCCGTCAACCGCAGCCACGTGTGGAGGAGGACTTCGCACCCCGGACGGTCGGACGCATCGACGACGCACGGTACCTGCGTGCCGTCCAGGCCGCCCTGAGCCGGCTCAGACGACAGGAGCGGGAGGTACTTGCCCTGTGCGTGTGGTCCGGCCTCGACTACCAGCAGACGGCCGAAGCCCTGGGCATCGCCGTCGGAACCGTACGTTCCCGTCTGTCACGTGCCCGCAGGAAGCTCGCCCAACTCGCGGCGGAAGAACGGGAACCACCCACAGCCCGCGGAGAGATGACAAGTGCGGCCGCGATCGCGGCCCTGCCCGTACGGGAGGAGCTCACATGAACGACAAGGCCACTGGGGCCTCCCCTGAGCGGCACGGTGACCGCGACGAGATCGCCCGCCTGCTGCCGGCCCCTGCCGACTGGGACCTTCCGCGCGGGCAACACCTTCGTCGCAAGGACCTTTTGATGCATCACATCGACCACGACCAGGTCGCCCCTACCCGGCCGGCCCGTCGGCTGCTGCGGCCCGCGGTGCTGGCGCCGGCGACCGCTCTGGTCCTGGCTTGCGCGGTGACCGCGGGAATCACGCTGAACGGCAGTGACCGGGGGCCCGCCGGCACCGCGTCGCACGGTGCGGCCACGGACATGCAGCCCGCCGCAGCGCTCCTGGAAAGGATCTCCGACGCCACGGAGAAGCGCACCGACCCCACGGTGCGCGACGACCAGTTCCTGTACACCAGGGAGAAGGCCAACGGGGCCGACCTGACCAGCGGGAAGGCTGTCCTCGGCCCGCTGGTGGACCGTGAGACGTGGAGCGCGCAGGAACCGGGGCCCCTGCGGACGCTCGGCATGACCCGGGAGGACGGTGAGACCTCCCGGATCAACGCCAACCTCGGTGACACCAACGGCACACCGGCCGGCCTCGGCCGGCCCACCTACCACTGGCTCAGCTCCCTGCCCACCGACCCCGACAAGCTGCTGGCCTATCTGTACGCCAACACCCCGGCCGCGGAGAGCCGGGAACGCGACCAGGCGGTGTTCGAGCAGATCGGCTCCCTGCTCGGTGGGTTGATGCCGCCCCGTACCGCCGCGGCCCTCTACCGGGCAGCCGCGAAGATCCCCGGAGTCACCCCGGCCCCCAAGGCCCGCGACGCGATCGGCCGCCAGGGCCTCGGGATCGCCCGCGACGACACGCGCTACGGCATCCGCACCGAGTGGATCTTCGACAAGAAGGACTACTCCTTCCTCGGCTCCCGCACCTACCTCACCAAGGACGCCCCATACGCGAAGGCCGGCGCGCTGCTCTCCAGCGAGGCCGAACTGGAACACGCCGTCGTCGACAGGGCCGGCCAACAGCCCGGCGACGCGAAGGGCACACAGAACAAGGGCCAGAACTGACGGTTCGGCCGCCGGCGGCGGGTGCCGAGATGGCGTTTCACACCGTGCGCGTTCAATGATTCTGATCGTCTCCAGCGCGCGGCGGCCCAGAGCCGCCGCGCGTTGACGCTCAGGTCCCAGTCCGCTCCACGGGAATCCACAGCTCCGCGTCCGCTTGGGCCGCGTCCTGCGACAGCCGGGTCCGCAGGATCTCGGGTCCCGGCCGGCTCCGGTACGGATTGGACGGGAACCACTGGGTGAACACGTCCCGCCACAGGTACTGGAGTGCCTGCGGAAACGGCCCGGAGTTCTCGAAGACGGCCCATGTCCCGGCCGGGACGGTGAGCGAGTCCATGTCCTCAGGCACCTCGGCGCGGGTCAACACGCCGTGGTAGTAGTCGAGTTCGGTTCCCTCGGCGCGACTGTCGTCGAGGTTGTCACTCACCGAGACGATCCCCTCCGGCGCCTGATCGGACAGGCTCTGGATCCGCTGCAGCGTCTCCTGGCCGATGCCCCGGATGAAGGCGCCGATGGCCGGGTTCATCCCCTCGTGCACGAGGGGGACGCGGGCCTTCTTGCCGACCACCCGGAATTCCTCCTTCTCCACGACCCTGTACCGCATGCTGCTACTCCCTTCGACGATGAGACGGAAGGACATCCGTGGCTGGGACCGCAGACTCGCACCGACCCGCCTGGCCTCGCCGGGACCGACGCCGTGCATCGCGCGGAACGCACGTGCGAACGCCTCCCCCGAGGTGTAGCCGTAGCGCACCGCGACCTCCAGCAACGTCCGCTCCCCGGCCAGCACTTCGGCACCCGCGAGCGTCAGCCGCCTGCGCCGGATGTACTCCGACAGCGGAATCCCCGCCAACGCGGAGAACAGCCGCCGGAAGTGGTACTCCGACGTCACCACGATCCGCGCCAGGTCTGCCACCTCGATCCGCTGATCAAGGTGGCACTCGATGTGCGCCATGGCCTGGTTGAGTCGCTCCAGCACCCCGGCCCCCTTCCCTTTCGATCACTACGTTAGGAAGAACCCACCCTGCCGGACCCGACATCCTGTGCCCGTTCCGGTCGGGTACACCAGAACCCGACGCCCCCGCGCGGGTCTACGCCGTTTCCCGTACCGGCGGCCCGCCGGGCCGGCCAGGATGGCGCGCGGGGTTACCGTCGGCGGCATGGACGCTGATCGCCGAGGCTGGCGCGAGTGCTTGCTGAGCGGGGCGGTGTTCGCCGTCTGCATGGCCGGAACCACGCTGCCGACTCCCCTCTACGGCCTCTATCAGGAGAAGTTCGGGTTCTCCGAGCTGACCGTGACGGTCGTGTACGCCGTGTACGCCTTCGGGGTCATCGGCGTACTGCTGCTGGCCGGCAACGCCTCGGACGCGGTGGGCAGACGGCCGGTGTTGCTGGCGGGCCTGGGAATCGCGGCCGCCAGTGCTGTCTGCTTCCTGTGTGCCACCGGGCTGGGCTGGCTGTACGCGGGGCGCCTGCTGTCGGGGCTGTCCGCCGGTCTGTTCACCGGGGCCGCCACGGCGTACGTGATGGAGTTGGCGCCGTACGGCGGCACATCACGGGCCACCTTCGTGGCGACCGCCGCCAACATGGGCGGGCTGGGTTGCGGTCCGCTGCTCGCCGGAGTGCTCGCGCAGTACGCCGTCTCGCCGCTGTACCTGCCGTTCGTCGTACACCTCGCACTGGTGACCGGCTCGGCGGCCGTGCTGCTGTGGCTGCCGGAGACCGTACGCGAGGCCCGGCCGCTGATCACCGTACGGCCGCGGCGGCCGGCCCTGCCCCCACAGGTGCGGGCGGTGTTCGGGCCCGCGGCGATCGCCTCGTTCGTGGGGTTCGCACTGTTCGGAGTGTTCACGTCGGTCAGCCCGGCGTTCCTCGCGCAGTCCCTGGACGTGAACAACCACGCCGTGAGCGGACTGGTCGTCGCGCTCGCCTTCTTCGCCTCGACGGCGGGGCAACTGGCGGTCGGCCGGGTCGGGACGGGGCGATCGCTGCCGCTGGGCTGCGCCGCGCTCTTCGCCGGACTGGCGCTGCTCGCGGGCGCGCTGCGGTGGGACCTGCTGCTGTTGGTGGTGCTGAGCGCGATCGTCGGCGGATGCGGGCAGGGACTGGCGTTTCGCGGGGCGCTGTCCGCAGTGGCCGAGGCGTCTCCCGCGGACCGTCGCGCGTCAGTGATCTCGACGCTGTTCGTGGTGGCCTACGCGGGTATCTCGGTACCGGTGATCGGTGTGGGCGTACTGACGGGGCCGATCGGCCTGGAGGGCGCCGGGCTGGTGTTCATCGCGTGCATGGCCGTCCTGGTCTCGACCGCGGGCGTCTACCTGCTTCGGCGTCCGGTAGGAGCGAGGGCGTGAGCGCGCAGGGACGCGGTGACTCCCCAAGTGCTGCTTCCCGCAAAGCGAGTTCGCAGCCAGTTCACGGCGAGTTCACGGCGAGTAGAGCCACATCACCCTGCCGGGTGGCTCCCTCGACGGCATCTCCGACCCTGCCGCTGGGGCCGGTAGGTTGTCCACCGTGGTGGGCACGGAAGAGACCCGGCTGATCGTCCTGCGGGGCAACAGCGCTTCGGGCAAGTCGAGCGTGGCGGCCGGCCTTCGAGACAGGTTCGGCCGCGGCCTGGCCATCGTCGGCCAGGACAACCTCCGGCGGATCGTGCTGCGGGAGAGGGACCGGCCGGGCGGCGCGAACATCGGACTGATCGATACCGTCGCCCGCTACGCCCTGGACGCCGGCTATCACGTCGTCCTGGAGGGCATCCTGTACGCCGACCGCTACGGCGACATGCTCGCGCGGCTGCGTGCCGACCATCGTGGCCCGACCCACGGCTACTACCTGCACGTGCCGTTCGAGCACACCGTCGCCCGCCACGCCACCAAGCCGATCGCCGACGAGGTCAGCGAGAGGGACCTGCGTGACTGGTACCGCGAACTCGACCTGCTGCCCGGCCATGCCGAGACCGTTGTCGGCACCGACAGCTCCCTGACCGAGACCATCGACCGCATCATGCTCGAAACCGGCCTGGGCGGCCTTCTTCGTTCGATCGCTGAGGGCAGCTCGACGCCGGACTTCGCCCCGAGCGACGGAAGGTGATCTCAGCCGACACGGCACACGCTTGGGTCATACGGCTCCGCAGGCGCCCTGCCGCACCGGGGCGCGGCCCGAGGTGCGCGATGGCCCGACTTGATGAAGTCTGATGATCATGCAGCGTAAGGGTGTGAAGGGAAGCGGAGGGCACGACGCCGAGGGGCCTCTGGACGAGCTCTACGCGACGCCGCCGCCCCATTTCGTCTCACGCCGTGAGGAGCTGGCCGCCGATGCCAAGGCGGAGGGGCGCAAGGAGGATGCCCGCCTGATCCATGCCGCTCGCCGCCCCACGCTCGCGGCCTGGGCGGCGAACGTGCTGCTGCGCTCGCAACCGGTGGCGAGTCGGCGATTCCTGGAACTCGGGAGGGCGCTGCGCGAGGCGTACCGAACCCTGGATGCCGACGGCATCAGGGAGCTGTCGGAGCAGCGCCGGAGGATTGTCTCAACCATGTCCCGGCAGGCTGCCGCGCTTGCCCGCGAAGCGGGTCACCCGCTGTCGGACGCGGCACAACAGGACGTCGCATCCACTCTGCACGCCGTGCTCGCCGATCAGGACGCGGCGGACCGGTGGGCGACCGGTCGGCTGCGGAGCGCCCTCACTCCGCCCGCGGACTTTCCGTCCGGCACCGCCGCCCCGGCCGGCGCCCCGCGGACGCCGGCACGAGCGCCGGCTGCGCCGCGGTCTTCCCGGGAGCGGGCGGGGACGAAGGACGAACTCGCGCGGCGTCGCCGCCGGCGGCAGGAACAGCTCGCCCAGGCCCGTAAGGCCGCCGAAGCGGCCGATCGGCGGCTTCGCGAGCAGCGCGCCGAACAAGCGGACGCTGACGCGTCGATGGAGCAGGCGCGTGACCGGCACGACCAGGCCCGTCAGCAGGTGTCCGCGGCCGAAGGGCAGCTGCGACAGGCCCGCGAGCGGTTCCAGAAGGCCGAGCAAGAAGAGCGGGCAGCGGAAGAACGGTGCCGGGCGGCGGCTGACGCCGTGGCCGGGGCCGAACGAGCGGTGCGGGATGCCGCGCAGGAGGTGGAGCGTCTGGCCGCCCCCGTCCGATAGGCGTCGAGGCGTCGGCCGCCTCGATCCGGAGGTGGCCGGTCCCTGGCGGTCGCGCCGGTTCCTGACGGCAACGTGGTCCCGCACCAAGGTCGAGCTGTGAGCTCGGCCTTGCCTCCGGGCGGCCCTCCCGCGCCCCCGCCGGGGGTCCGCCGAGCGACCTGCGCGACGACCTGCTGTCCGAGGTGCGCGCCGTCGTCTGCCGGCGAGTCCTGCCCCTGGCCATCCGAAAGCTGACCATCACCACGGCCCGGCTCGGTGAGAGCGCCGGAATCCATGGCGGCATCGCCCTGGCCCGCCGGGATGTCTTCAGCGCGCAGGGCATGGCCCGGATGCCGGTCGACGCCGCCGCGGACAGCTGACCTCGTCACCGCGGGGCGCGGTAGTCCTCGAAGAGGGTCAGGCGGGAGGTGATGGTGTGGGACGCGCCGGTCAGCGCCACCAGCATCCGGGGAACGTTGCTGCCCGCCGTGGGGGCGACGACCGACAGGGCGCCCAGATAGGCCTCGTCGGTGCCGCGCACGGGCACCGCGACGGCGAGGTAGCCGGCGCGGAACTCCTCGACCTCGGTGGCGTAGCCCTGTTCCCGGATGCGGACGAGATCGTCGGTGAGCTGGGCGGCGGTCAGCGTGTGCGGGGTACGGCGGCGCATCCGCGCCAGGACCAGCGGAAGCGGGTACTGCTCGGGGAGCATGGCGAGGGTCAGTTTCCCGGAGGCGGTGCTGTGCAGCTGGATGTTCCGGCCGCCCACGCTGGCCCGGGCCCGGTTGCGGTGTGTGCCGACGTTCTCGATGCACAGCAGTTCCGAGGCGTTCGGCACGGCCAGGGTGACGGCGTTGTTGAGGTTCTGCGCGAGGTTCTCGACGACGGGACGGGCGGCCTCGCGCAGGGTCCGCTGGCGCGGCGCGCGCAGGCCGATCTCGTACAGCTGTAGCCCGAGTCGGTAGCCGGAGCCCTCCCGCTCCAGGAGCTCGCCGGCGACGAGCTCCTGGCACAGGCGGTAGACGGTGGCCTTCGCGACGCCGGTGCGGGCGGTCAGCTCGGCGAGGCTCAGCGAGAAGTCGTCGTCACGGAAGGCGCTCAGAATGAGTCCGACCTTGCCGAGGACTGATTTGGGAGGCTCATGCTCCGGCCGCGTCTCTCCGCCGCTTTCACTGACCTCGTACGCAGCCACCATGACTCACCCTCCTCACCTGGGCGGGACGCCTCGGGGGAGGCGGCCACCAGTACTGAGAAGGCAAAATATAGACGTTCTTCAGTTACCTGGATACGTACCTGCTGTGACGCCGGGTTTCAGGGCGGCGTCCGTGATTGTGTCCAGGTGGTGGCACAGAGTGAAAACCGACGCCTTCAGGTCCTACCTGGCCGCAGTACCTGATCATGACTCATTTTCGTCTGTCGCGAACTCGACCTGTACTGCGCCCAGTTGACTGATGTGTGCTTCGAACCGGTCACCGGGGGCCGCGGCCGCCATCGGGCCGAGCGCGCCGGTCAGTACGATGTCCCCGGCCCGCAGCGGTTCGCCCAGGCCGGCCAGTGTCGAGGCGAGCCAGGCCGCCGCGTTGAGCGGACTGCCCAGGCAGTCGGCGCCGCTTCCTTCGGACACCGTCTCGCCGCCCCGGGTCATCGTCATGCGCACCGCGCGCGGGTCGAGCCCCGTCAGCGGTACCGGAGTGCCGCCGAGCACGAACAGACCACTGGAGGCGTTGTCGTCGACGGTGTCCACGATGCCGATGTCCCAGCCGGAGATACGGCTGTCGACGATCTCCAGCGCGGGCAGCGCGAAGTCGGTCGCGCGCAGAATGTCGGCCGCCGTGCAGTCCCGGTGTGGCAGTCCGGCGCCCAGCACGAGCGCGACCTCCGCCTCCACCTTGGGCCGGATGAGCCGCCCGACCCGGACGGGGGTGCCCTCGGGGACCGCCATGTCGGCGAAGAGCGTCCCGAAGTCGGGCTGGTCCACACCGAGTTGGGTCTGCACCGCGGGAGAGGTCAGCCCGATCTTGCGGCCGACGACGCGCCGCCCCGCGGCCACACCGCGTTCGACGTTCACACGCTGGACCGCGTACGCGGCCTCGACATCGGCGAGGAACGTGCGCACCGGCGGGCACGGAGAGTTCGCCGAGGTTGCCTTCCACAGCGCGTCGGCGGCCTTGGCCACCTCGGCGGCGACGGCGCTCATCAGGCGCTCTCCGCCGAGGCGTTGACGAGCGGTGTGTCGACACCCACCGCGCCGAGGCCGCTGGCTCCGCCGGGTGTGCCCAGCGCGGTCGCACGACCGGGCAGTGGCTCCTCGAAGAAGCGGCGGTTGTCGGCGCGGAACTCCGGGTCGGCGAGCCGGTCGACGGTGATGGCCTGTTCGGGGCAGGCCGTCTCGCAGGCGCCGCAGTCGATGCACTCCACCGGGTTGATGTAGAGCTTGCGCTCGCCCTCGTAGATGCAGTCGACCGGGCATTCCTCCATGCAGGACCGGTCCATGATGTCGACACAGGCCTGGCCGATCACGTACGCCATATCAGTTCTCCTTGTCCGTGGAGTGCCCGGGGAACAGGGCCGCCTCCGGATCGATGACGGTCGCCGCGTTGTTCACGGCGGTGGCGGCCTCGCCGAAGCCCACGGCGATCAGGCGCACCTTGCCCGGGTAGTCGGTGATGTCGCCGGCGGCGAACACGCGGGGCAGGTTGGTGGCCATCCGGGTGTCCACGGCGATCCGTCGTGCCCGCAGACCGAGCCCCCAGTTCTGCAGCGGGCCCAGGTCGGCGACGAAGCCGAGGGCGGCGACGACGCTGTGCGCCGGGAGCAGCCGGGTGGCCTTCGTGGTGCGGTGCCGGACCTCGACCTGCTCCACCCGCGAAGTGCCGTGCAGCGCGCTCACCTCGGAGTCGGTGATGATCTCGACGCCGAGGGCCCGCACCTTCCGCACCGTCGCCTGGTGGGCCCGGAAGCGGGCGGTGCGGTGGACGAGCCGGACGGAGCGGGCGATCGGCGCGAGCGTCGCCGCCCAGTCGAAGGCGCTGTCGCCGCCACCGACGACGACCACGTCATGGCCGGTGTGGTCGGCCGGGTCCGGGACGAAGTAGACCTGGCCGCGGCCGAGGTAGTCCTCGCCCGCCGGCAGCGGCCTGGGGGTGAAGGTGCCCACACCGCCGGTGATCACGACCGCCCCGGCCCGTACGGTCGTCCCCCGGTCGCCTCGGACCACGGGCCGGCCGTCGGGCTCGTGGGACAGCTCCACGGCCCGTTCCCCGAGGAGGTAGCGGACGCCGTACGGCTCCGCCTGGGCGACCAGGTTGTCGACGAGGTCGCGTCCACGCACCGACGGGAAACCGGCGATGTCGAAGATGGGCTTCTCGGGGTACATCGCGCTGATCTGGCCGCCGAGCTGGGGCAGTACGTCCATGACCGCCACGCGCAGTCCGCGGAAGCCCGCGTAGTAGGCGCCGTAGAGGCCCGACGGGCCGGCACCGATGATCAGGATGTCGGTTTCGACCACCGGGGACTCGTCCGTGGTGACCGGCTCATCAGTTGGAACGCTCATGGTTCAGGAGCGTATGGACGAACGGGCCCCCGCCCAACGGAACTGGTCCGCCTGGCGGGACGCTCGGCAGTTGCGGTGGCCCCTGCCGAGCGAGGGCGGCTCGGGACAACGAGGAACGCGGACGGCGAAGGTGATCCGGGAGATCACCTTCGCCGTCCGCGGCATGGACACCGCACCGCTCAAGGAGTCGTACGAGCAGCAGGGCATGTGAGTTCGACGTGCCCGGTGACGCAGGGAGCGCCGTCGTGCTTGAGTACGCGGACGTCGAGCGTCAACCACACGCCCTCGTCGCTCGGCGCGACCATACGTTCCGTTCCGGTCCAGGTGAGCGGCTCACCGGCCACCGCGGTCGTGACGTTGCGCCAACTCACCGATTTCAGCAGGGCGTCCGGCCCGGCCCACTCCAGCGCGTACCGGCTGAGCGTCTCGCCGTGCAGAGTGGACTGGACGACCACGTCGGGAAAGCCCTCCGTGGCCGCGAACTCGGCGTCGTAGTGGATGCGGTGGGAGTTCCAGGACACGGCGCTGAACCGGAACAGCTGCACCCTGCTGTGCGTGTACCGCCGCGGCGGACAGACCTCACCGGCGACGGCGACGGCGACGGGGTCGGGGTCGGGCGCGGTCGCGGGGCGATCGACAGGGGGGTTCATGGGGTCGCTCCCTCAGTGACGGCCTCCAGCACGACGATCGTCTCGTCCACCGCCGTCAGTTCAGTGCCGTCCGCCGAGGTGAAACGGGTGGCGAGGCCGAGCAGGACGAAGTCGCCGGAGCGGCCGTGCTTCTGTTCGACGGAGGTGACGGCACGCGAGGCGGTGACCCGGGTGCCCGCGAGCGGCGCCCGGGTCAGCCGTACCGACTGACCGCCGTGCACCTGGCGCACGGGGAGGCCCTGGGTGCACGGCGACTCCCGGGCGGCCAGTCCGTCCGGCCGCAGCTCCGCTTCGGCCGGCCCGTCCTCCCAGCTCATGGTGGCCGCCAGGAACAGGGCGGGCGCCTCCACCGCCGCACCGGCCGACTCCCGCGCGCGTGCTCGGCGGATGTAGTCGACGTCGTCGACCGCGGCGGCGTACCGGCAGAAGTCCTTGACGGTCAGCGTGCCGCAGTCCTCGTCCTCCCACCGGCCGATGAGACCGCGGGCCCGGGCCAGCACCTCCTCCAGCGTGTTCACAGGGCCGACCGCAGCGACCGGCTGATACCCAGGCCCGCGATGCGCAGCGCGCTCGCGTGGGCGGCGGCGTCCATGCGGTAGGTCGGCGCGGTGATCGACAACGCGCCCGCCAGCGCGTTCGGCTGCCCGAAGACCGGCACGGCCATGCTCGTGTAGCCGAGCCTGATCTCCTCCGCCTCGGTCGCGATGCCCTGCTCCCGGATCCGCTCCAGCTGCCCGCGCAACCGCCCCGGCGAGGTGATCGTGTGGCGGGTGAACGGCTTCAGCCCGGTCCTGACCACCTCACCGAACAGGGAGGCGGGGGAGAAGGCCAGGATCGCCTTGCCGGTGGCGGTGGCGTACAGCGGGAGCCGGCCCGCGACCCGTGACTCCTCGCTCAGCCCCCGGTGCGGCAGGATCTTCTCCAGGTAGACGACGTCGATGCCGTCGTGAATCGCGAAGTGGATCGTCTCATGGGTGGCCAGCAGCAGGTCCTCCATGTACGGCTGGGCCACCTCGCGCAGGATCCGCTGCCGGTGCACCCGCTGGCCGATCTCGAACAGCCGCAGCCCGAGCCGGTAGTCGCAGCCCGCTCTCTCCAACAGCCCCCACACCACCAGCTCCTGACAGAGCCGGTGCACAGTGGCCTTCGCCACGCCCGTACGGCGCACGAGATCGGCGAGGGAGAGCGCGTTGTCGTCGATGGTGAACGCTTCCAGGATGGGCCGGACCTTGCCCAGGACGGAGTTCATCGAGTCGGGACACGAGGACGGGGCGGATGAGGGGG
>Ga0307516_10004689_pt1 | contig 16729 bp, 14 predicted proteins | sample 19_EM_MG_FD_203310 | JGI IMG/M metagenome (GOLD analysis project Ga0307516, IMG submission 203310) | Populus trichocarpa ectomycorrhiza microbial communities from riparian zone in the Pacific Northwest, United States - 19_EM | ecosystem: Host-associated > Plants > Roots > Unclassified | place...
GCGCGTCTCGATCGGCCGCCGGCCGATCGAGATCGCCGAAAGTCATGTGCTCGCTCATTTGCTGATCGTGATGAGAGCTGCGGCGCCGATGCCGAACTGATAGAGGATCTGGGTCCATTCCTTTGCGGCTTGTACGAACGTCGTCTTGTCGAACTCTTCCGGGACGAACACGGTGTCGCCTGGGACCATGGACAGGTCCGCGTCTTGGTGAAACCAACGGCGCGACTGGCGTTCACTCACGACGCTGCCGTTGGCACGCACGACGAAGGTGTAATCCGAGTCCGCGCCGCGCGTGTAGCCACCGGCCAGGTTCAGGTACTCGCTGACGTTGCGGTCGTCCATGTACAGGAAACTCCCCGGGTTGTAGACGCTGCCGAACACACCCACCGTCGTCGGCTTCGGCGGCACGTAGAGGCGATCCCCTTCCTCGAGCGGCATGTTGGGCAGTTCGGTCGAACTCGGCGTCAATTGCAGCACGATGCGACCCGTCGGTTTGATGGCCCGCAGGCGCTCAATCAGGCGCGAGCCGGAGGCGGCCCGAGCCGCCTGGGCCGCCGCCTCGTCGGCTGTCAGAGCGTGTTGACTCGCCGAGGCGCGCGCGGTCTCGGTCTCGAGGTCGCGCAGTGCCCGATCGTAGTTCTGCTGTTGCTGCAGGCGGGCACTCTCACGATTGAATTCCGTGCCGAATATGAACGCCGACGCAGTCGTGCCCCCGGCAGCACGAAGCGCGTCGTCAATCGTGGCGCCGGCCGGCATCACGTACTCGCCAGGGCGCACAACCTCGCCTTCGACGCGGATGCGCTTGTTCTGACGCTGCACGGGCAGGATGCTGCTGACCTGGCTCAACGCACGCAGGATGTCGCCTGCGGCAGGGCGGCGTTGCGCGTCGGCGGGGAGCGCGAGTTCGCTCACGCGCACGCTGTTGCGGTCGCTGAGCCATTCGACGGCGAGCCGGCTGCGATCGGCCACCGCGGTGAAGCCACCCGCCATGTTGATCACTTCCGACACGGAATCACCGGGCTTGAGCTCGAAGATCGCCGGCTTGTTGACACTGCCGATCATCGCGACCTGCGGTCCGACCGGACCGATATAGAGCACGTCCTCGGCTTGCAGTGTCTTGTCCGCAGACTTGTCGCCACGCAGCAGGAGGTCGTACAGGTCGAAATTCGAGATTGTCTTGCCGTCGCGGATCAGCTGTATCGAGCGGAACGTGCCTGCTGCCGACGGCCCGCCAGTGCGCATCAACGCGTTGACGATGGTGGACAGGCTGCTGACCGTGTAGGAACCTGGGCGGGAGGTGAAACCGGTCAGGTAGATGCGGATGCTGCGCAACTGGCCGAGGGAGACGCTGACCTCGAAATTTCGGAAGACCTGTGACACCGCGCGCGTGACGACGCCCGGAAGGTCGGCGTAGCGCACGCCCGCGACCATGACGGCACCCACCCGCGGCAAGTTGATGCGACCGGTACGATCCACGGTCAGTCGGAGGTTGGCATCGACCGAACCCCAGATGTTGATGACGATCTCGTCGCCGACGCTGATTTGATAGTCGGAGGGCACCTGCGGCGCGAAGTCCGGAGCCGCCGACGCGGCGTCGGAGATCAACTCGACGCCGAAGCGGCGGATGGTCTGGGTCGTCAGTGCCGAGTTCTGGACGAATAGCTCGAATTCGCCCGGGACGTAAGGCGCAGGCGGCGGTGCGTAGGTTGCGCCGCGAGTGTCTGGCCGGTTGGTGTTGTTCGGCAGCGTGGCCGGCTGTCGCAACTGGACTGGACCGTTGACGCTCGGGCTCGGCACCTGAGCGTTGGACGGGTCGGCCGGCGCTGTCTGTTGACTCGATTGCTGCTGGGGATCGTTGTCCTGCTGCGCTGAAGCAGGCGCCGCGGTAACGCACGCTGCCACGACTGCAAGACCAACAAGCTTCGGAGTGCACCGGAGGCGCGCGTATGCATTCCTGAGGCGGTGAACGAAAGAAAGATTCATGGGCGAAGCGATGGTGTGTAGTGCGCACGCGCGCACCCCTCAAGCGGAATCGGCGATTCTACCAAGCGCGTGCTCGCGCGCCCTGCGCCAGTTCCCCCCTGCAGAGCAGCGTCGTGCGCGCCGCATGGCGGATCTGGCGCGCCCGGTAAACTACCGCCCATGATCAGTGTCCTGGTGGCTTTTCTTGTTTCTGCGCTTCTCACATATCTTGTGGTGCGATCGGCGCATCATCATTCGCACCTGTCCGGCGACAGCGATACCACGGGGCCGCAAAAATTCCATTCCGGATCGGTCCCGCGGATCGGCGGGATCGGCATCGTAGGCGGACTTGTCGCGGCGCTGTCCAGTCAATGGCAAGCTCATCCTGACGTCGTGAAACTGGCCGCGCTGCTGCTGTGCTGCGGCGCTCCGGCCTTCATCGTCGGCATGGCGGAAGACATCTTCAAGAACGTCAGCCCGAGACGCCGCCTGGTAGTGACCGCGTTCGCCGCGGGCCTGGGCGTCTGGCTGTTGGACGCGACCATCGATCGTACTGGGATCCCCGGCCTGGACTGGGTCGTATCGCTCGCGTTCGGCGCCGCATTGGTGACGGTCTTCGTCGTGGCCGGCGTGGCCAATGCATTCAACATCATTGACGGCTTCAACGGCTTGTCCTCGCTGTGCGTCGCCATGGCGCTTGGCACCATCGCGTTCGTCTCGTTCGAGGTCAATGACGAGGCCCTGCTGCTCTGCGCGTTGGCCGGCATCGGAGCAGTGTTGGGATTCTTCGTGTGGAACTTTCCGTTCGGAAAGATCTTCCTCGGGGACGGCGGCGCCTATTTCCTCGGTTTCTACGTCGCCGAGCTCGCCATTCTGCTGTTGCATCGTCACCCGACGGTGTCGCCGCTGTTTCCGCTGTTGGTGTGCATCTACCCGGTGTTCGAGACGGTGTTCTCCATCTATCGGAAGAAGTTCATTCGGGGCATGTCGCCGGGCGTCCCGGATGGCGTGCACTTGCACATGCTGATTTACAAACGCATTGTGCGGGCGCCTGCCGACACGGACGCACCGCAACAGCAGAGCCTGCGCAACTCGATGACTTCGCCCTACCTCTGGGTGCTTTGCGCCGGTTCCTTGCTGCCGGCCATGCTGTTTTGGGAGAGCACCGTGGCGATGAGCACGTCCATCCTCGCGTTCGGCTTCATCTACACCCTGATCTATTGGCAAATCGTCAGGTTTCGCGTCCCCCGCTGGCTGCCGTCGGGGCGACGCAGGCCCGCGACGACGAAGGGCTGACGCGGGCGTCGTGAATCGCGGCGAGTTCGTATTCCCGCTTGACTTCGAAAGGGTGGCTGCGCAGCCTGTTCGTGGTGCGCCGATGCCGGGTATCCCGTCGGGATGCGCGGCGCGCGGCATTGCTTTCCGGACATCGCTTCGGCGTCGGTAGAGCGGCCAGCTTCGCCTCCCCAGGAGGCTCTCGCGACGGCGGCCATGTGCAATTCATCCGTACAAGCGATAATGGCGCTTCATGACAGAAGCCCCCCAAGCCCAGGTCCCGGCTCAAACGGACCCCGCCACCGAGCAACAAGCCGCCCCCGCACCGGCCCGTTTCGACACTCTTCCACTCGATCCCAAACTGATCCGCGCCGTCGCCGATCAGGGGTATGCCTTCATGACGCCGATCCAGGCGAAGGCGATCCCGCTGGTGCTGGAAGGCCGTGACGTGATGGGTGCCGCGCAGACCGGCACCGGCAAGACCGCCGCGTTCTCGATCCCGCTGCTGCAGAAGATGATGCGCCACGAGACCGCCAGCGTCTCGCCCGCGCGTCACCCGGTGCGCGCGCTCGTGCTGGCGCCCACGCGCGAGCTGGCCGACCAGGTCGCCCAGAACATCAAGGCCTACGCCAAGCACTCGAACCTGCGCGTGGCCGTCGTCTTCGGCGGCATCGACATGAAGCCGCAGACGCTGGAGCTCAAGGGCGGCGTCGAGGTGCTGATCGCCACGCCAGGCCGCCTGCTCGACCACATCGAGGCCAAGAACTGCGTGCTCAACCAGGTCGAGTACGTCGTGCTCGACGAAGCCGACCGCATGCTCGACATCGGCTTCCTGCCCGACCTGCAGCGCATCCTCAGCTACCTGCCCAAGCAACGCCAGACGCTGCTGTTCTCGGCCACGTTCTCGCCCGAGATCAAGCGCCTGGCCAACAGTTACCTGCAGGATCCGATCACGGTCGAGGTGGCACGCGCCAACGCCACGGCCACCAACGTCGAGCAGCGCTTCTACAGCGTCACCGACGACGACAAGCGCAACGTCGTGCGCCAGGTGCTCAAGGATCGCGGGATCACGCAGGCCCTCGTGTTCGTCAACTCCAAGCTGGGTGCCGCCCGCCTCGCGCGCACCTTCGAGCGCGACGGCATGCGCACGTCGGCGCTGCACGGCGACAAGTCGCAGGACGAACGCCTGAAGGCGCTGGCCTCGTTCAAGAAGGGCGAGGTCGACGTCCTGGTCTGTACCGACGTCGCCGCCCGCGGCCTCGACATCGCCGACCTGCCGGCCGTCTTCAACTTCGACGTGCCGTTCAACGCCGAGGACTACGTCCACCGCATCGGCCGCACCGGCCGCGCCGGCGCGTCCGGCCTGGCCGTGACGCTGGTCACGCGCGACGACGCCCGCAACATCTCGGACATCGAGAAGCTGATCAACAAGAAGATCGAGCTCGAGCCGTTCGAGGTCGAGGACGAGCGTCCGCGTCGTCCGCCGCGTCGCGTGAACGACGACGAGCCGCGCCGCGAAGAGGCGGCCCCTGCCATGCGTGTGCCGTCGCCTCCGCGGGCGCCGACGCCGCACAAGAGCCGCGATCCGTTCTTCGACCGCCCGTACGAGGCGAGCAGCACGTCGACCGTCGCACCCGAGTGGGAGAAGGCCGCCCCGGCGGCGCCGATCGGCCGCGCGGCGCTCTCGGCCAACGTCCGGTCGAAGCGCAAGGTCGCGGCGCTGCTGGGCGGCGGCATCAAGGCCTGACACCGGCGTGCCTGCGGGCGACGACGAGCCCCGCTGCGTTCGCGCACCGGGGCTTTTTCCATTCAGTCGGGCCGCAGCGTCAATCGGCGCCTGGCCAGCATCGCCGGCAGGTTGGCCAGCGTCAGGTGATCCGCGGCGCGGCCGAGCGCCCGCAGCAGCGTCCGCTGCCAGGACTTGACGCGCCAGGGAGCACCGTCCAGGCCCAGGCGAGCGCGGATGTCGGCGGGCAGGTTCTGCACCGCGGCGGCGATCAGCAGCGCCTGCATGCCACGCAGCGGCGCGGGCAATAGCGGGACGCCGCGCATGATGGCGAGGAACTCCAGCACGATGGCGGACGGTTCGAGTTGCGCACGCATGCGCTCGAACAGCGCCTCGAGCTCGCGCTCCGAAGCCGGCGGTGCGTGCACGCCGTACAGGCGGGCGGCCGGCTGGTTCTCGGCATAGAAGGCGTCGCGCCGGGCTGCGGCGACCGGACGCACGCAGGCGACGTAGGCCTGCAGGAAGCCGAACGTGGCCGTGGCGTGCACCCAGGTGAGCAGTTCGACGTCGTCGGCCTTGTACGGCGCGCCCGCCGGCGTGCGGCCGGCGATGCGCGCATGGCCGGCATTGATCCGGCGGATCATTGCCTCGGTCCGGCTGCGCGCGCCGAACGCCGTCATCATCGCGGCGTAGCCGGTGCGCTGCATCCGCAGCAGCGGCTGCTCGCGAAACAGCGTGTGGTCCCAGACACCGCTGCGCACCCGGGGCTCCGCCAACTCCAGCAGCACCGCAGTGACGCCACCGACGAACATCGCGACCGGGTTGCCGAAGATGCGCCAGGACAGCGAGTCGGCGGCCAGCAGCGCCGGCTCGCCGCGCGGCTGCAGGAAATCATCCGCCTGCGTGCCCGGCGGATAGATCAGCCGTGCCAGGCGCCGCTGCAGCGGCCAACTCAACGCGACCAGAGGCGCGCGCAACAGATCAAACAAATTCATTCGGCTGAGGACGGAGAGTGTGTGGTCCGGCGAGAATGCGCGCGGAATGCGGGATAACGCCCGCGCCTGGACGCACGAGTGTCATGCCACGGCACGACATTGCAGCGTCTGGACAACAAGAAAATTTCAGGGTGGAATCGATGAGATCGAATTGGGCAGGCGCGTCGCGCCCGCGCCGCATGCGTGCGCGAGCGTGGCAAATCGTCGCATTGTTGGGACTGTCGCCGCTGGCGCTGGCGGCATCGGTGCCGTGGACGCCAAGTGTGTCGGCACGCAACGCCATCGAGGTGCTGGTCGACGACGGCGGACTACCGTTGACCGTGAGCCAATGGCCGCTGCCGCGCGACGCGGTGCAGCGCGCGCTCGACACGCTGCCCGCCGAGCTGCCGCCGGCGCTGGATGTCGCGCGGGCGCTGGTGCGCGCCGAGTTGCGTGCCCAGCAGTCGAGCCGCATCGGATTGACGCTGCGTGAGCGCAAGGAGGCGCTGGCGGGCTTCGGCGACGATGCGACGCCGGGCAGCAGCCTGCAGTTGCGCAGCGGGGAGCTCGACGGCCCGCACCTCGCCATGCAGATCGGCGGACGGCTCGACCCGGTGGCCGACAGCGGTCAGGATCGCGCCACGGCCCGTCTTGACGACAGCGCGGTCGCGGTCGATGCCTTCGGCTGGCAGGCGCAGGCGTGGGCGCATCGGTCCTGGTGGGGTGTTGGCTGGCAGACCGCGCTGCCGTTGAGCAATAACGCGCCGGCGCTCGACGGCATCGGCTTCCAGCGTGCGGCGGTGCTGCCGTCGGAATCGCCCTGGCTGTCGTGGATCGGGCCGTGGAACGCGGACTTCTTCCTCGCACGCACGAACGGCCAGGCCCCGGGCCTCGGCAGCAATCCGCTGGTGACCGGGATGCGCATCACCGCACGGCCGTTCTCGCACGTCGAGATCGGACTCACGCGCATGGTGCAGTTCGGCGGCCAGGGTCACGCCGAGACGCTGCGCAGCTTCGCTCGCGCGTTGAGTGGTGCGCACGCGAACGCCGAAGGACCGGACGCGGATTTCAAGGACTCCGGCAACGGCCTCGCGGGCTACGATATTCGCCTGCGCTGCCCCGACGGGTTGCGTTGCGCCGGCTACGGGCAGTTCATCGGCGAGGACGATCGCAAGCACCTGCCGTACCGGTTCATGAACCTGCTCGGCACGGAAGTGTGGACGGCAGACGGCGTCACGCGCCTGTACCTCGAGGCCTCCGAAGTCGGCTGCCGCATCACCTTGCATGGGGGCACGGAGCGCAACTGCGCGTATCGCAACCATGCATTCCCGGGCGGCTACACGTCGGGCGATCGCTGGCTCGGCGCCAGTGTCGGATCCGACGCTCGCCTCGTGACGCTGGGATGGATCGACTCCGGGTGGGACAGCTCGGTGCGTGTCGATGTGGGCCGAGTGGGCTCGCTCATCGGCACCTTCGAGCCCTTGGCCGGACAGGGCGCGACGGCCGGACGCCTGCTGGCGTTCTCGGCGCGCCGCAGCTGGCACTTCGGTTCGCTGAGCGTGACGCCCGAGTTCGACTGGAACCGCGTCCGGCGCGCCGACGGCCAGCAGGTGGAATCGCGTTTCGGCCTCGAGATGAGCGCGCCGGTGGACGATCTTGGCCGCCTGTCGCCGAGTCAGTTCGCCGAGCAGCTCGCGGGCGCCTCCTCGCCGACGACGGCCCGCCTGCTGGCCGCCACGGCGCTGATCGGCGGTGCGGCGCTGTTCGATCGCGCGGCCAACAGCGACGTGGGACAGCATCGACGCGAGCCTGCCTTCAAGGTGCTGCGCGAAGGCGGCTCGGCGTTGCCGTTCGCCGAGTTCGGCCTGGCCGGCGCGGCTTGGCTGGCGCTCGACGGAAGTCCCGAGAGCGATGTCGCGCTCACCAGTGTCAAGGCGGGACTGACGTCGGTGGCGCTGGCGGAGGCGATCAAGATGGGCGTCGACCGGTCGCGCCCCAGTGAAGGCCGCGGCGCCGCCGACTTCGGCCATGAAAAGCGTACCGAAAGTTCGTTTCCGTCGTTTCATACGGCGCTCGCCTGGGGCGTGCTGACCCCGATCGCCCAGCGTTACGACGCGCCCTGGCTGTACGGTGTCGCCGCACTGACGAACGTCGGACGAGTCGCCGGCCGCAAGCACTGGCTTTCCGATACCGTGGCCGGCTCCGTGATCGGCTACGTCGTCGGCGACTGGTTCGGCAAGCGCGCGGACGCATCGCACGATGGCACCGGGACGGCCGTGATGCTGATGCCGCGCGGCGCGGCGATGTCCATGGTGTTCCGGTGAGGCGCGGCCTCAGCCCATCAGGCTGAACACCGCCGGCACGCGATCCGGCAGCTCGATCTTCGCGGCCTTCCATTGCGCGGCGGTCTTGCACACCGACCATCCCTCCGGCAAGGTCAGTCCGCAGCTGATCGCCAGCCGCGTCGTCGGCTGCAGCACTTCGAGGCACGCCTCCAGCATCACGCTGTTGCGGTAGGGCGTCTCGATGAAGACCTGGGTCTGGCTCAGGCGCTTCGAGGTCGCCTCGAGCTCGCGCAGCCGGGCCCGACGCGGGTTGATGTCGGTCTGCAGGTAGCCGTGGAACACGAAGCTCTGGCCGTTGAGGCCGCTCGCCGCGATCGCCAGCGTGATCGAGCTCGGGCCGCTCAGCGCGACGACCGGGATCTCCAGGTCGTGCGCGGCCGCCACCAGCAGCGCGCCCGGATCGGCCACGCCCGGCAGGCCGGCTTCGCTGAGCAGGCCGATGTCGGCGCCGGTGGTCGCGGGCAGCAACAGCAGCTCCCATGGCGACGCCGTCGCCACCTCGGGCCTGGCCGGGCCGCTGCCCTTGGCCGGCTTGCCGGGAATCGCGCGCTGGGGACCTTTGGGCGCGCGCGGGAGTTCGGAGATCAGTGTCTGCTGCAGGGTCTGCGCGAGCGGCGTGATCTTGTTGACGCGATTGAGGAAGGCACGCGCGCTGCGGGCGTCTTCCACGACCCAATGCAGCAGCTTGCTGGCCTGGGTGATCACGCCGCCGGCGAGCACGTCGGTCAGTGGCACCTCCTCGGCGCCGAGGTCGAGCGCGTTGGGCATCAGCAGCAGGCGGCCAAGGGTGTGCGGGGCGGTGGTCATGAGGCGGATCCGGTGGGGGAGAGGGTGCGGGCGCGCAACGGGTCGAGCCCGGCGGCGCGCAGCAGGGTGCAGGTCTGGATCAGGGGCAGGCCGATCAGCGCGGTCGGGTCGTCGGACTCGATCGCGTCGAGCAATGCGATGCCCAGCGTCTCGCACTTGGCGCTGCCGGCGCAGTCGTAGGGCTGCTCGGTGCGCAGGTAGAACTCGATCTCGGCGTCGCTGAGCGTGCGAAAGCGCACCGGCACCGGCACGCAGCGCACTTCGGCGAAGCCGGTGGCTGCGCGCACCACGGCCAGCGCCGTCTGGAACACGATCGTGCGCCCGCTCATCGCGCGCAACTGGGCAGTGGCGCGCTCGTGGTTGCCGGGCTTGCCGATGGCCACGCCGTCGACGTCGGCCACCTGGTCGGCGCCGATCACCACCGCGTCGGGGTGCGCCGTCGCGAGCGCGTGCGCCTTCGCGAGCGCGAGGCGTTCGGCCAGCGCCGCCGGGGCTTCGCCGGGCAACGGCGTCTCGTCGGTCTCGGGCGCCAGCGCCCGGAACGGGATGCGCAGTCGCTCCAGCAGCTCGCGGCGGTAGCGCGAGGTCGATGCGAGGATCAGCACGGGTTCGTCGGACATGCCGGATTGTCGCCTGCAAGCGCCCGCTCCCATGGCCAGTGGCAGGACGACCCCCGCGGACTAAAATCGCGCCATGACCTCACCTGCCATCGATCCCGTGCGCCTGAACGTCGCCCACTTCGCCGCCGACGCTCTGGAGGCCGAGGGCGACTGGGCCATCGCCGAGTTGCCGCGACTGGCCGACAGCGAGTGTCCGGTGGACGCCGGCTCGCCGTTGAAGGCAAAGGCCGACGCGCCCAAGCCGCCGCCGCGCTCGGCGAGCGATCTCACGCGCCGCGTTCGCTGGCGCGCCACCGGCTCGCATCGCCCGGTGGGCGGCGAGGACCAGGTCTGGATGCACCTGCAGGCCGATGCGGACGTGATCCTGCAATGCCAGCGCTGCCTGCAACCGCTGGACGAGGCCGTCCATGTCGATCGGCACTTCCGCTTCGTCGCCGACGAGGATACGGCGGCCGCGCTCGACGACCAGGTCGAGGACGAAGTCCTGGTGCTGCAGAAATCGCTGAACCTGCGCGACCTGGTGGAAGACGAGATGCTGCTCGCGCTGCCGCTGGTGCCGCGCCACGACGTTTGCCCCGAGACGATCCCGATGCAGTTCGGCGACGTCGAGATCGTCGAGGAACGTGCCAATCCGTTCGCCAGCCTGGCGCTGTTGCGCAAGGACAAGGACGGCGACGGCGGCCCCGACATCGTTTGATCTGGGGGGTGGGCATGCACCTTCTCCGAATCCGGAGATCGCGGACACTCGTACAATGAAGGCATCGCCGAGTTAACTGAACAACTTGTGGGGCGATTCAAAAATTCCACTAAAGCGTTCGCCGGGTCCTACGCGCAAAGACGGCCGAACGCACGATTCCCTGGAACTCGCGCAGCTGGAGCTTTGACACGTGGCGAATGACTTTCTCTTCACCTCCGAATCCGTTTCGGAAGGTCACCCGGACAAGGTTGCCGACCAGATCTCGGACGCCATCCTCGATGCGATCTTCGAGCAGGATCCCCTCTCGCGCGTGGCCGCGGAGACGCTGTGCAACACGGGTCTCGTGGTCCTGGCCGGCGAGATCACCACGCAGGCCAACGTCGACTACATCCAGGTCGCGCGCGACACCATCAAGCGCATCGGCTACGACAACACCGAGTACGGCATCGACTACAAGGGTTGCGCCGTGCTCGTCGCCTACGACAAGCAGAGCAACGACATCGCCCAGGGCGTCGACCGCGCGAGCGACGACTACCTGAACCTCGGCGCCGGCGACCAGGGGCTGATGTTCGGCTACGCCTGCGACGAGACGCCCGAGCTGATGCCGGCGCCGATCTACTACGCGCACCGCCTCGTCGAACGCCAGGCCCAGCTGCGCAAGGACGGTCGCCTGCCGTTCCTGCGCCCGGACGCCAAGAGCCAGGTCACGATGCGCTACGTCGACGGCAAGCCGCACTCGATCGATACGGTGGTGCTGTCGAGCCAGCATTCGCCCGAGATGAGCGACGGCGCCAAGATGAAGCCCGAATTCATCGAGGCGGTGATCGAGGAGATCATCAAGCCGGTGCTGCCGGCCGAATGGCTCAAGGAGACGCGCTTCCTGGTCAACCCGACCGGCCGCTTCGTCATCGGCGGCCCGCAGGGCGACTGCGGCCTGACCGGCCGCAAGATCATCGTCGACACCTACGGCGGCGCCTGCCCGCACGGCGGCGGCGCTTTTTCCGGCAAGGATCCGACCAAGGTCGACCGCTCGGCCGCCTACGCTGCGCGCTACGTGGCCAAGAACATCGTCAAGGCCGGCCTGGCGCGCCAGTGCCAGATCCAGGTGGCGTACGCCATCGGCGTCGCCAAGCCGATGAACGTCACGGTCTACACCGAAGGCACGGGCGTGATCCCCGACGACAAGATCGCCGAACTGGTCAACGAGCTGTTCGACCTGCGCCCGAAGGGCATCATCCAGATGCTGGACCTGCTGCGCCCGATCTACCAGAAGACGGCCGCCTACGGCCACTTCGGTCGCGAAGAGCCGGAGTTCACGTGGGAACGCACCGACAAGGTGCAGATCCTGCGCGACGCGGCTGGCCTGAAGTAATCGGCGGGAGACTGCCTCTCCTGTCATTCTGCGCGGAGCGAAGCGGAGTCGCAGAATCCACCCCTGAGGAAACGCCTCGACCGGGGTGGATCCTGCGACTGCGCGCAGGATGACGGTCGCTGTTGGACGGCGCCAGTCCCCGGACTTGGCGGCCCGCCTCAAAGGCGCTATAATCGCAGGCTTTCCCCAATCTTTGCCCGGCTGCTGCATTGGTTTTGCAGTGTCGGATCCGCAGCAAGGGCATGGGTTCACTGAACGGCCGCTGGTGTCAGCGGCGTTCCCAGGAGTTTCAAAATGGCTGTTCAGCAAAACAAGAAGTCGCCCTCGAAGCGCGGCATGCACCGTTCGCACAATGCGCTGACGACCCCGGGCACGGCGATCGAAGCCACCACGGGTGAAGTGCATCTGCGTCACCACATCAGCCCGACCGGCTTCTATCGTGGCCGCAAGGTGCTGAAGACCAAGGCCGACGCCTGATCTTTTCAGACGGCTGCGACTCGTCGCAACCCGCGCGCGGTGCCGGCTTCGGCACCGTCTGGCTGCGCCACCCGGCTTCCGGGCATCGTGCGCGCCTTTGGCGGCGGTCTGCAACGGGTCTCGCAGCCACGGCCTCGGCTCGAGCCGCGCGCCATCCCATCCGTTTCCCCGCCCTGCAGCGTCTTTCGGCTTCCCGCGCGATGACGTGGCTTTGCTGTTTCCGATGGGTCGAGGGGTCATTCGGGTTGTCATGTGGCGTTCTGACAGGCACGTCTGCTATGGTCCTGGATTGCTGGATTTAGATCGAATCGAACGATCCCGACTGTGATTCATCCTGTACCTTTGACTCCCCGATCGCGCGTTCGCCTGGCGGTGGATTGCATGGGCGGCGATCTCGGCCCGTCCGTCACGCTCCCGGCCTGCAAAGCCTTCCTCGACAGTCATCCCGATGCCGAGCTGCTGCTGGTCGGCAGCCCGGGCGCGCTGGCGCCTGCCACCGACTGGCCGCGCTGCACGCTGATCACCGCGAGCCAGGTCGTCACGATGGATGACACGGTGGAAACAGCGTTGCGCCGCAAGCGCGACTCGTCGATGCGCGTGGCGATCGAACAGCTCAAGGTCAACGAGGCCGGCAACATCGCCGCCGACGTCTGCGTCTCCGCCGGCAACACCGGCGCGCTGATGGCGGTGTCGCGCTACCTGCTCAAGACGATGGACGGCATCGATCGCCCGGCGATCGCCGCGTTCATGCCCAACATGAAGGACCAGTACACCTGCGTGCTGGACCTCGGCGCCAACGTCGACTGCAGCGCCGAGCACCTGCTGCAGTTCGCCGTCATGGGCGGCGCGCTCGTCACGGCCACCGAAGGCCGCGCGAATCCCGCGGTGGGCCTGCTCAACATCGGCGAGGAAGTGATCAAGGGCAGCGAGGTCATCAAGCGCGCCGGCGAACTGCTGCGCACGGTCGCGGCGCACGGTCACCTGAACTATCACGGCAACGTCGAAGGCGACGACATCTTCAAGGGCACGGTCGACGTCGTGGTCTGCGACGGCTTCGTGGGCAACGTCGCGCTGAAGAGCAACGAAGGCGTGGCCAAGATGATGAAGGCCATGATCCGCCAGGAATTCGAGCGCAGCTTCTTCACCAGGCTCGCCGCGCTGGTGGCGATGCCCGTGCTGCGCCGCTTCCAGGCCCGCGTCGACCCGCGCCGCTACAACGGCGCCGCGCTGCTGGGCCTCAAGGGCCTCGTGTTCAAGAGCCACGGCGGCGCCGACGCGTTCTCGTTCGGCCAGGCGCTGATCCGCGCGCATGACGCGGCGCGCAATCGCCTGCTCGATGGCGTGCACGACGCGATCGTTGATACCATGCAGGCCCTGCCGCCCACGGGTGGCGAATCCGTTCCGCAGGCCGCATGAGCCCTGTCTCGCCACCTGAGCGTGCTCGCACAGAAGCACGCATTGGGGAGTACTCTCAAATTTCTTCAGCCCGCCATTCCCGTATCGCCGGCACCGGCAGCGACCTGCCGCCGCGCCGCCTGACGAACAACGACCTCGTCGAGATGCTCGCCGCCCGTGGCGTCGAGACCTCCGACGAGTGGATCGTCGAGCGCACCGGCATCCGCGCGCGCCACTTCGTGGCCGACGACGTCCACGCCAGCGACCTCGCCACCACGGCGGCCCAGCATGCGCTGGAAGCCGCCGGCCGCACCGCGGCCGAGGTCGACCTGATCATCGTGGCCACGTCCACGCCCGACATGGTGTTTCCCTCGACGGCCAGCATCGTGCAGCGCAAGCTGGGCGTGCACGGCTGCGCGGCGTTCGACGTCCAGGCCGTGTGCTCGGGCTTCATCTACGCGCTGAGCGTCGCCGACGCGATGATCAAGACCGGCAGCGCCAAGCGCGCGCTGGTGATCGGCGCCGAGGTGTTCTCGCGGCTGCTCGATTTCGACGACCGCACCACCTGCGTGCTGTTCGGCGACGGTGCCGGCGCTGTTCTGCTGGAGGCGAGCGACACGCCGGGCGTGGTGGCCACCAAGCTGCACGCCGACGGCCGCCACCTGGAGATCCTGTGCACGCCGGGCACCGTCAGCGGTGGCAAGATCTTCGGCGATCCGCTGCTCAAGATGGACGGCCCGGCCGTGTTCAAGCTGGCCGTGGGCGTCCTGGGCGACGTCGCCAGGGAAGTGCTGGAGCTGGCCGGACGCACCACTTCCGACGTCGATTGGCTCGTGCCGCACCAGGCGAACATCCGTATCATGCAGAGCACGGCCCGCAAGCTCAAGCTGCCTGTGGAGCGTGTGGTGGTGACAGTGGCCGAACACGGCAATACCTCGGCCGCCTCGATCCCGCTGGCACTCGACGTCGCCATCCGCTCGGGCCAGATCCAGCGCGGCCAGCGCCTGCTCCTTGAAGGCGTCGGCGGCGGCTTCACCTGGGGTGCTGCCCTGGTCGACTATTGACCCGATCGATCCGATTTCCGAGTGACAGGCGGCGCGCCACTTCCCCGCGCCGCCATTGAAGAGAACAACAAGATTTCCCATCCCATGACCGCATTCGCATTCGTTTTCCCCGGCCAGGGCTCGCAGGCCGTCGGCATGCTCGACGCCTGGGGCGACCATCCGGCTGTCGCCTCCACGCTGCAGGAAGCCTCCGCGGCGCTGGGCGAGGACATCGGCCGCCTGATCCACGACGGCCCCAAGGAACAACTGGACCTCACCACCAACACGCAGCCGGTGATGCTGACGGCCGGCATCGCCGCGTACCGTGCCTGGCGCGCCGAAGGCGGCGCCACGCCGTCCGCGGTGGCGGGCCATTCGCTGGGCGAATACACCGCGCTGGTGGCCGCCGGCGTGCTGACCCTGGCCGACGCGCTGCCGCTGGTGCGCCTGCGCGCGACCGCGATGCAGGAGGCCGTGCCGGTGGGCGTCGGTGCGATGGCTGCGATCCTGGGCCTGGATGCGCAGGCCGTGCGCGACGGCTGCCAGGCCGCTGCCACCGCCACCGGCGAGGTCGTCGAGGCGGTCAACTTCAACGATCCGAAGCAGGTCGTCATCGCAGGCTCCAAGGCCGGCGTCGACAAGGCCTGCGAGATGCTCAAGGCGGCCGGCGCCAAGCGCGCGCTGCTGCTGTCCGTCTCGGCGCCGTTCCACTCCAGCCTGATGAAGCCCGCGGCCCTGCGCCTGCAGGCCGCGCTGGAGAACGTCACGCTGCATGCACCGGCCATTCCGGTGGTCAACAACATCGACGTCGCCACTCCCGCCGACGCGGCCGCGATCCGCGACGCGCTGGTACGCCAGGCCGCGGGCCCGGTGCGCTGGGTCGAGGTCGTCGAGTCGCTGCGTGCGCGCGGCATGACCCACATCATCGAGTGCGGCCCGGGCAAGGTGCTGGCCGGCACGGTCAAGCGCATCGACGCCAACCTGGTGTCGGGCGCGCTGTACGACCCGGCCACGCTGGCCGAGGTGAGGGGGTTGCTGGCATGAGCGATCTCGCGGGCGGCAACGTTCAAACGGCGCTGGTCACCGGCGCGTCGCGCGGCATCGGCCGCGCCATCGCGGCGGAGCTCGCGACACGCGGCTTCCGCGTCATCGGCACCGCCACCAGCGATGCCGGCGCGCAGGCGATCACCGACGCCCTGGCCGGCCATTCCGGCTGCAAGGGGGTCAAGCTCGACGTCAACGACGCCGCCGGCGTCACGGCGCTGGTCGACGGCATCGTCAAGGAATACGGCGGCGTGCACGTGCTGGTCAACAACGCCGGCATCACGCGCGACGGCCTGGCCATGCGCATGAAGGACGACGACTGGGACGCGGTGCACGACACCAACCTGAAGTCCGTCTTCCGCATGGCGCGCGAGGTGATGCGCCCGATGATGAAGCAGCGCTTCGGCCGCATCATCAGCATCACGTCCGTCGTCGGCGCCGCCGGCAATCCCGGCCAGGCCAACTACGCGGCGGCCAAGGCCGGCGTCGCGGGCATGACGCGCGCCCTGGCGCGCGAGCTGGGCAGCCGCAACATCACCGTCAACTGCGTCGCACCGGGTTTCATCGAGACCGACATGACCGACGTGCTGCCCGAGGCCCAGAAGGCCGCGCTGCTGCAGCAGATCCCGCTGAATCGCCTCGGCAAGCCCGAGGAGATCGCACAGGCGGTGGCGTTCCTGGCCTCTCGCGAGGCCGGCTACATCACTGGTACGGAGCTGCACGTCAACGGCGGCATGTACATGAATTGAGCGGATTGCCGTATCGGCCGCAAGGCCGGTTCGGCCGTCTGGTGTTCTGGGCAAGTAGAATCCGCCCGTTTTTACGCAAACCTCCCGGAGGAGTGTCATGAGCGATATCGAAGCACGAGTCAAGAAAATCATTGCCGAACAACTCGGCGTTCCCGAAGCCGATGTGGCCAACGAAAAGGCCTTCGTCGCCGACCTGGGCGCCGACTCGCTCGACACGGTCGAACTCGTGATGGCCCTCGAAGA
>Ga0307516_10004690_pt1 | contig 16723 bp, 17 predicted proteins | sample 19_EM_MG_FD_203310 | JGI IMG/M metagenome (GOLD analysis project Ga0307516, IMG submission 203310) | Populus trichocarpa ectomycorrhiza microbial communities from riparian zone in the Pacific Northwest, United States - 19_EM | ecosystem: Host-associated > Plants > Roots > Unclassified | place...
GCACAGTGCTGCTGTGCACAGCAGTGGGCTGACGTGGCAAAGTAGCCACGATGGTATCAGGCGCGCTCATCCTTTTCTCACCGTTGCACAGTGCGCCCGATACATCCTTGGATACGGGTGTACAGCAGCACCTGTCAATCCACCAACTGTGCCCGTACTCGCTCCGTTCCATATGGTTGGATCAGCGCCTGGATCGCCCCCGTGACCTTCAGCGCGGAACCATCTTGACAGGGCGACATTGCGACATCTCTTCACGGTGACCGTCTTCCGGTGAGTCAAATCGATGCTGAGTTCGGAGCCTTATTGGCAGGGGAGAAACAAAAGTGATGGTATTGCCAGTGTACAATAATACTTGCCATTACAAGGAAGGGCAGAGTGCATAAACAGGGCATGGGAGAACTTAAACGGCTTCGGCAAATCCGACGGCGTTGCGGCCGAGATCATACACTGTGTAATAGCGACGGAGGAAGACGTCACCTGCACAGGATATCCGTTAGCGCTCACGACACATGCGGTTCTGTGGTTTTGTAGACGCTCACCAACAATCCAGATAGAGCTGCCATCTGGCAAGACGATGTCCATTGCGGTGAAGGCCGACAAGCATGTGCCTTGCACGTTCAAGATGTAGTCAGTAGCTTTAAGAGGGTATGGCTTGCCGCCGAGGTAGAAGGTGAGGTCTGGGAGGCCGGGAACCGTATTGCAGTCAACGGTGTACTGGCCATTCCAGGACTTCTTGGCACCAATCTGCGTGTTGAGCATCTCAGCGATGTCGGTGGGAAGAGCAATCAGGGAAGTGCCTGCGAAGGAGTGTATCACAATGTTATTCAGGGATGTGTTGATGGACGTCGACTTACCGGTGTCAATGGCAGCGCCAGTGTTCTCAAGGTCAAGGACATCATCACCAAAGGCAATCTTGTTCAACTCGACCTCCCAGTAGGCCTTTCGGCGTACGGGGGCGTATGTGAGCTTGCCCTTGTAGGCGGAGGTGTCGATACCACCAAAGGTAGCCTCTCCTCCATCTTCCTCAGTGGTTCCCATGCGGAAAGCGAACACAGGTTCGTCTACGAGGCCCTCGTTCACAAGGTAGTAGAATGGCGGGACGACGTGGTCGACGGCGATGGTGTCGTAAGCGAGACCGAGGATACCATCGAATCTAGAGACCATGGGTCAAAAAGGGGAGCTCATGGGGTTGAAAGGGGTACTCACTTGCCAAAGGCGAAGGCGAGACCTGGCTCCTTGGTAGCCTCAGCAAAGTCCATGCCATTCACCGTGAGATCGCCTATCTTGAAAGCGTCGTTCGAAACGAAACCTTCCATGGAACCAGAACCATAGTGGATTTCGAGATCAGTTCCGTTGGCGGTGTAGGTCGAAGAGGCGCCGGAATCGTATTTCGAGTGGAGGAAGCACGCGATGGACGTGCACTTCGAGCTGGGGATCCAAAGGTTACTCGACCTAAAGCCGACAAATAATGAGATGATGGCATCTGTGACGTATGCGGAGAATAACGGACCCTGTGTCGAGGATGACCTTGAACTACAAACGGGAGGGGGCTGTGAGAACTGGTCGGTGGGGGTAAAACGGGAAACGCCCTACGTTCTGCGGGGGAGTTCCCAAAGAGATTTCAGCAAAATACTGGGCGTTCATAAAATCTGGTCGCGAGTTTAGGGTCCAACGCGTGTGGGCGGAGGAACAAAGACATACTAGTCAAAGGAACGGTATGGCCCGGCTTGGTAGCATCCTCCTGGGTCCAAAAGAGGTCTTCACCCTGGTCGTTAACGCGGAGGCGCCTTCCAAAGCCACCAGCACCCATCAACGGAAGTTGAGGCTGGAGAGCGCCATACTTGGAAGCGAGATACGCGGTCTCGAGAGCGGGGTTCTGGGAGACTTGAGGAATCTTGTGTAGCTTGAGTTTGGCGACCTCAGCGGTGACGAGGGGGAGGAGGACGAGGAGGGAGGCGAGGTACTTCATGGTGGCGGTGGAGGGAAAGCCGTGAGACTGCGGATGGGTAATCCCTGACTGAAAAAGGAATGAGCGGGAGGCGGGTGACGCAGCTGGCGGTGACACCCAAAAGAAGAAATTCGTTCTCACACCCTCACCTCCAATGGACCAGCTCACCAACACCGAGCGACTCCTCCTCGCTCAGGCGGTGTACCAGGAGGGCGCGAACGACTGGTCAAAGGTTTCTCAGATCATCTCCAATCACCCCCTCATCGGGCGGCCAAAGTCGTACTTCAACCCCACGGTATGCCCACACGCTCCGGTATCGTCATAGCATCAACATAATATTGGTACGCCCAGATATGCAGCTCAATCTACGCTAGTATGATGCACGCTGCGGGATTAGATAGGTGAGCGCTCACCGGCCATATGCTGTTGCACCGCGTCCTGAGGGTATGGCTGAGTTTGGGTAAAGATAATGCGAAACCACGCGGTACGAGACTCAACTGTATGCGTGCGACCCGCATAGGCTCACAGCTACCCAGCTAGTGTGAACCGGCAACTGGCCGAGGTTCATTACTCCGCTCGTGTGATGGAGCTCCGCGACCTGATCCTCCAAGAGGAGACCCGGTTCAAGTGTGTGTGTTTCGCGTCTCAGGTTCCCGGATCATCATTGACAACTCCCTCAACTACTAGGACTGTGCTCACGGAAATCGAAGAAATTCGCTCTGGGCTATGGGACGAGAGAATCAAGACCGCTCTCGGTATAGTCTCTCCGGAGCCAGTCCCCGAAGCGCCACCGACACCGGAAGTCACGGAAATCATCGAGGAACCGACAAACGAAATCGAAGATGTGTCTATGATTGATATAGGGTCTCCGCAACAGGATGAGCCAATTGTTGTCGACGATTCGGACGCTACGACGGATGAGCCACCCGCTGCACAGCAAGCCAGCCAAGTACTGGAAGAAGATGAAGTTGACCTACACCTAACTCCAACCTCTGTCCCCTCCTCGCCGAAACCCGCCGAAGAAGCGGATGCCACTCAGGAGCTGGTTGAGGTCACGACCGAAGAGCACACTCAACCAGTTCAGGAGGAGGCAGAGCCTCAGGAAGCAGTGCCACAAGAACCGGAGGCGCGGGAACCAGAGCCGCGGGAACCGGAGCCGCAGTCACCGTTCACCGAGCAAGATCCAGAGGAACAGGAGGCCGAAGGTCCGTTCGGGCCTCATAAACCTTTTTGGGGTTTTTGACACGTACTAGGAGTAGATGACGCGGACGTGACGGAACCGGATCAGCCACCCTCCCCACCCGCTCCTCCGGAAGAAGAAAAAACGCCTGCGGATGACGAAACGGAACAAGAGGAGATCCCAGAAGAGGTCCAAGAGGAGGTCCAAGAAGCAGTCGCTTCCGAGGATGAACCTGAAACCGGGGTCCAAACACGTCGAGGTCCGCTGTCGCGTTGTCGTCATGCTGACTTGCACAGGAATGTTGAATCAGCGTTCACACCCCACAGGCAAACGTAAGGCCGAGGCTGAGGCGGACCCCAAGCGCGAGAAAAAGAAGTCCAGGGAGATCTCTGAACCCCTCGAGGAAAGTGAACCCGAGCCAGGTGAGGGCGTCCCTGCACTACCAGTCCCTCCTATCCGCATTCTGGCTGCGCCCTAACCCCTCTACCCCCTTACCCCCTTTTTCCCAGCGCCAGCCAAGAAGCGACGCGGCGCAACCTCGGAAGGAGCCTCCCGAATATTCCAGAACGTCATAGGTCTTCTCCACGGCCAGATATGCCAGCTTCGAAATGGAAGTATCTTCCATGGCCCAGTAAAGGTTTCAGACGCACCGGATTATTACGAGATCGTCCGGCGACCCATTGACCTGAAGGCCATAAAAACGAAAATAAGAGATGGTCAGATAACCAACTCGCTCGAGTACCAGAGGGACGTCTATTTGATGTTCGCCAATTCGATGATGTACAACCGACCAGACTCAGACCTGTACAAAATGGCCGAAGAGGTGCGTCCAACCTTCCTTCTGGTCGTTCCTACTCACGTCCCCCCCTCTTTAGATGATGCTGGAGAGTGAGCAGCTCATCAACCAGTTTAGGCAGACTGAAGGTTGGAACCAGTGAACTTGGTATTATGATTATGCTCTCCTAAAAAGTACAAACGAATATGATTATGTTCAACGATATCTGGCGTGAGTTGTGTGATGGGTGATGGAGGCCCTCTAAAACCAGGGTACGAAGATCTCCGTCATTTTCATCAGGTTAACCGGACTGGTCGACGTGTCCACGAGGCTCTTAACTGTGTGAACGATTACCCTTGCGTTGGGTGAAGTAGGACTTTGGGCAGCCTGTACGACAGGGCGTTAGCCAGATAACGTAGCGCCCAGTTAAATATACACTCGCCTGTTCACGCTCGAGTTTACAAGCGAGGGTCTCCGCTCTCGTTACGACACCTTTGATGCTTTCAGCAACACTTGTTCTAAACGACAAGTCGAACGTCCAGGGCTTTCCCCTGCCGTGAAGCCAGGTCATAACTTCATCCCTGCTGAACAAACAGAGCTGTTGCTCGAGCTCGAACTAAACACAGAAAGGGTTAACGACCGCGAAGGATCGAGGGGCGCAGCTCCTACCTCTGGCTCCGTCAAACCCCGTCCAATCGCCATCAAGCTTGGGACAAGTATCCCCTCTTGGAAGACAGAACCGATGAACCGTTGCAAGCTCGGGGTCAACCTGAACGGCACAACATCGCTTGAGGCAAACACTGGAGCTTGACTAGACGTAGACGGCAGCAATTCACTCATTGCGATCTGGCCGGTCGCCCGCGACAGGTGAAACCGTGAGGGGAGCCGGCTCGTCAAGCACAGGATATAGGTCATGAAGCATGTCGCGGCAAGCTGAGTGGTGAATTGCTTTCGCATCCTCCATAACTCCGCAGGGGTGTTCATGGTCTTCACCATATACTGTATCATGGGTATGAGGGAACTGGATGAAGGACGGTGAACGTGAGTCGACTTGCCTTGAGAAGAATATCGTCCGGCATGAGTTTGTTGGTCACCTCAGAGAGGACCTCTGTCTTCAGGGTGAAGTACTCCGACTTGCTTGGCTATTCAAAGGTGAGCGAAGGCCGCAAAGGAGGACAAATGAGCGCACCATCTTTCCATGAGAGGTCTTGTAGTCGCGGAGGACAGTCTTGACCTTTTCTCCGATCATAAGTACCGGTTCTTCCCGAGTGATACCAGAGTCCTCGCAATGCTGATCATAGATGTCGCCGAGGGTGATGTAAGACGAGTCGTTCTGGATCAACCGCAAACTTGGACTACATGAAATGGCTGCGGGAAGGTGGAAGCGAAGATTTCGCTTCTTGGTCTCCCTCTTCCGAGATAGAGCACTTCAGTGTTGTCAGTGGCTAAGAATCCTAGAAATGTTCGGGTCGTTCTCACCCATTGAAAGTCCTAAACAACTGTGTGACCCTTTCCTCTCGTTTCGTATGTCGCCCCGAGGGCAGCTGGACAGCGAACGTCGTGACGGAGCCGTCGTTCCCATGCATACTGAATCTCCGCCAACAATAACCATGTGATCTACAGTTCTCGAACTTGTGCCCGAACTTCTGTATCTTGACGAAGTTCTGATTGTTGTCCTTGTCCTATTACGGGGTGTTAGTTCTGTTACCGGGCCACAGTAAATGGTATTCCGTGCCTCGAGATACTGCCCCGGGACTTCAATATCGTCGAACCTGGTGTATTGGAAATCGACCAAGTAGTGACTGAGGAGGTCAAGTGATTGTTCACGGGGCTTGGAATCAAGAAGGCGTTCGTGGCGGTCTCTCCAGTTCTGCAGTCTACGCAGGTACTCGTAATGTGTTAAAGGTGTCTTCAAGAAGTCTTCTTCGTACTCTTTCTGCTCGAGGGCCGTGTCAGAATCACGATGTGTGACGCGAGGATCACATACCCTTGCAAAGGACGGGAGGTTTGAGGCCATCTTCTTGAGGGTCGCCATGGTCATCGGAAGAACCATCCCATCATCGTCCGGAACGTTCATCCTGAGAACGTAGTTCTAAAGGACACGTTAACGACCGCCCATCCCAGCAAAAATCCAGTTTTACCTGGATAGCATCCTGCATGAGCATACAGATCAAGCGATAGATATCCTCCTCTCCAGAAACTTTGAAGTGCGAGTTGATTTGGTCAACTAGAGTTTCCATACAGAGGATGAGGAGTGGAAACGCCGTCTTCAGAATCTGGTTCACTTCCTCGATATGATCCCAAGCGCCGCGGAGGGGGGCTGATGCAGCGACAGTTTCCGATTGGGCAGCGGTTTGGGTGGTGCCATTCACTGTGGTGGATTAACAAGGGGCTGCTGGTGATTGGTAGCACTTCCTTACCTTCGCTTTGTGCATTTTCCGTGCTAGCTTCGGACATCGTGACGTCCTTGATCTCCGTGGACTGAGCTGGTTGATTGTTATCCGCTTGTGGCTGGGCGACCTGTGCAGAAATCTGAGCCTGAGCCTGGGCTTGGTTCGCACTAATGGCGCGCATTGCTGCCCGTTTCACATAGATCATATCTTCCCTCGTCGTTCGCAGTGGGAAGAAGAGAGCCTAAGAGAGTAATTGGTTCTGGGTGGGGTTACGCGTGTGAGGCCTCATACCTGGGGGAACAACTTGGCAAGATTCAGCAGAATGTACCTCGCCTGTTTCACTTCCCGCTGGGAGATGGAAAGGCAAAGCTGAGGGATCAACGTGATCCAATACCAGAATGCGGCATCTCCTTTGTACGTATCGAACGATCTCGAGATCGTGAAGTTGGCATCGTCGACACTCAGAAGCCACAGTACTCGGGTCAGCAGAGGGCGACTCTTGTTGTTCTTGTAGATTCCGGCGGCATGCAGGTAGCAAGTGACCGCGGTACCAGCATAGATCATCTCCGTCGGATTGTCTTTGAACATGTTGTCGCTGAACTTACCCCAAGCTGCCCAAGCCTTTGCTTGATTGAGGTCCAACTGGATCGCGTGGTTGAACTCGTTGCTCGCTTCCTCCGTTCGCCCGACCTTAGCATGGAACATCGCCTTGAGAGTGAAGAACTCTGCCTTCTGCGCAGCAGAGAAGTACATGAGGTTGGTGTTATTGATGACATCCAACCCTGCCTGAAGGTCGTTGGGACGTTGGTAGTGGCAACGGGCCTGTTCTCTGAGCTTCAGGAACGCCTCGGAGATCTCGATGTTCGGTAGCGTGTAGATCTTGTTGAGGGAGTTCGCGCAGACGTCCAGAAGATCATGCTTGCGGGCGACATGGGCGAACCGGTTGATGATCCAGGCAGTTTCGTGGAAGCCTCGGTAGCCGAATGTATTGGTACTAGTTCCGGCGGTGCCGCCCTGGCCCGAAGTCTGAATGAGTGGGAGGTATGTCTTGTTGATGGCGTTGAAGACGTTCTGCCGCCAAGCCACAAGGTCGCTCCATATGCTGACGTCGTCGCAGAGGTTGGGCAGGCGCTCTCTCCAGAGCTGTAAGACCATTTTGAGGTCAGCAGATTTCTTCTCAAGGTTCTGAGCGGTAGTGGCTGAGAGGGAGCCGAATATCTGGACCGCCTCCTGCAGCTCGACAAATTGCTGGAAGTGTTGGAGGAGTGGAATATGTGCAGCGGAAAGGTGCGGCGGTAGGGTAACCCATCTTCTGAGACAAAGCTGCATTGCATCTTCCAGGATTTTGGTGAACTCCACATTCTTGTCCAGAGCAGCGGGCAGCTTGAGCAGGGCGAGGAATGCTTCGTAAACGCGACGGCGGGGTGTGGGAACCTCAGGAAGAAGATGGACCTGTTCTTCCAATGATTCCATATCGACCGACCAGTCCTTGATCCTCCAAGCGCTCTCCAACATCAGCTCGTAGTTATTCTCCCCACGCGCAAGGTCGTAGAGGATGTCCCAGTGCTGTAGCTTCTCGGCAGACAACATCCAGTGATCCTCCCACAAGGTGTACTCGTGATCGACGAAAGGAATGGCACCAGAACGTGCCTTCGTCTGAGCATTCTCGTATAGAGTGGCGGCTTGTTCCCACATACCGCTCTGTTCCAATGCCAGAGCCATATTCGTGTCCTGGTAGTAGGATCCGCGGCGCCACAGACCATAGAACGCGTCGTCTTCCGCAAGTTCCGCGTACAGCTCGGCGAGGGATTCGAAAACAGTGGCAGAGTCAGGTGATGAATCGTCTGAGATGGTCGTATAACTTTCGAGAATCTCGATGCACACATACCAAGCACCGAACATCTTTGCCAGGTACTTGATCAGATGGGGTGGTAGGAGCATGGGTGGAGAGCACCCGTTGATACCTGTTAGTAGGGTCTGGATAACGTTGGGGCGTAGGTCTGCCTGCTTGATGTGGTACTCGCGACTGAGGGTGGTGATCATGTGCTGGGTCATCTCGCCTTGCTCGCGTTTCGACAAACAGGACCATACGGCGGGGAAGAACGTGGCCCAGACCTCATGAGATGTCTGGGGGTCTAGGAACAACATGCGTTGGATGGGGCGGATGAGGTTGGAAGTAGTAACATGGGGAGGGAAGGTGGAAGGGTTCCTGGCGAACAAAGCCTGCGAGTTCGGGACGAGAGACTGCTCGCCATCGAGTGTGCCGAAGAGGAGGTGAAGAGCGAGGAACGTCCAGTTGTGGTCATTGAGAGCCTCCCAACCTTGTACGCCAAGGATGTACGTTAGCCGGTTTGATAACGACCTGGGGACGCTGACGTCCAGCAAATCGACGAATTTCTCCCGAGTGGTTACATCCTTTGCACGGCAACCAACAAGGAAGCAGAACTCCAGGCGTGTCGTGAGTTCGCTACGACGCAAAGCTGGGGATGTGTAGATATCGTAGATGAGTTCATGGAAGGGCGCCAGAACGTCCGGTCGAGATTCGAATACCATCATCTTCATCAACAACATCGCCTTCTCCTTCATGGTAGGGTATGCGTCGCGGCGGTCCAAGGTCCAATCTCGTGCCGTGTCCAGGATATATCGACATAGGGGGATGCTTTTGGATAAGGAAACCAGGTGAATGAGGGAAAGGACAAGCTTATAACGGTTATCCCCCCCGAGGAAAGAGATGGAAACCTTGTAGATGTCCAATATGTTCATCAATAACTTCACATTGCTCTCGTTAGCACCCGGTGTAGACGAGGCAGAAGCGGAAAGCTGGCCGTGCTCCTTCGCTATCTTTCCAAAAAGCTTGTGCAAGTACTCGCTGAAGGGAGTGATACGCTCCGGTACGGCTTGAGTGACAGACTTCAGCATGAGCAGGGCACCCCGAAGGGAAGTACTGTTGAGGAGACTCTCCGTGATGGAAGAGTGGATCCAAGCGTAGAATTCGGCCATCTCCGTCTGGTCCTCTTCGCCCTCTTTCGGAAGCGGGAACAGTTGAGCCAAACGGTCGAAAACTGGGTGGAGGGCTTCAAGCAAGCTAGTGTCGTCGGAGGTTATCCCTTTGCGGATCAGTTTCTGAAGGATAACTGCATTCGAAGTGTACCAGGCGTCATTCTTCTCTGCAGAGACAACCTGCAGGACCTTCGCTGCTTGGACTGCGAGGCTCAACTGAGCTTCGAGGGCGAAATCGAACTACAACACAAATCAGTTTTCCGGAATAAGAGGGGAGGTGGGATACATACCTGCTCGAGCGCTCGAACGAAGAAGTGCAATTTAACGGTCACATCGTTCCAGCCAGATGGACCCAAGACCGAACGGAGAAGAGTGAGAGCGCGAGGAATCACGAGGTTCTTAGAGTGCACCTCCAGTGGAGTGGTCGCAAGTTTCACGAGGTAACTAACCATCGTTTCCTTGAAGTTGATAGGCATCTCCCAGTGTGAACCGGCGGGTTCATCCACGGCCATTGCATCACCCGCTCCAGTTGCTTTCTGCTCCCATTCGAACATGACCTGTACCACCTCCACGGAGAGTAGACGCGAATCGTGGGTGTTGGATCCTCCCAACCCTAGTTTGAAGAGCGAATTGACCATATGAGGGACGAAGACCGAACGAACGGGGTAAAAAAGGTCTCGTTGACGGACGATGAGTTGGTATATGATCAAGATCTGGGATATCCCGGCCCCCTCCTCGGCCAACAGTCTGCGCGTGGTTTTCGCCCACTGAGGACAACCACCGTCGTTCGACTGCAAACGAGGGAGTGTTACAGCGAGGACATCCAGTGCTTGGCGTACGAGAGCCCTTCCTTCGTTGTGCGGTGGACGGAGTAGACCGGTCCAGGCCCGCACGACGAATTTTTCCGGAGTGGGGAACGATTCGAAGAATCGCGCGGCGAGCAAGTAAGCGGTGTATTTGACCACGACATCTTCGCTTGTAATGTAGTTCCACGTGCTCTTGATGATAACTTTCTGAACGTCGATGAGTAACTGGGGGTAGTGCTGAACCATTATTGACGTGAGGTGAAGCAGCTCGACCTTCAACGCGTCGTCGTGCTCCGGGAAAGAGTCCTTGATGTTCATTGGTGCCCAAATGCGACTGTGAAGCATCTTCACGATCTCTTCATCGATAAGTCCGCCCTTGTTATCCGAAGCCGTAGCATGGACGAGGAGCATGGGTGAGATGATGTATCGGATGAAGGACGTTTTCCGAACCCAGGTGATAGAGGGATCGCTGAACCACGAGAAGAACCGCAGGAGGATGCTCCTCTTGTAGAAGAGATCGTTTGATGACGCAACATGCTGGTAGATGAACCTTGTTAAGCTGAGCGTCTCGATGGGAAGGTTGTGGGTGAAAATTGTGGTGATCTCAAAGATGAGGTCGATTCGTGGTGCTTGCTTGAGAGCCTTCACGAAGATGGAGGTCAGAAGGTTTGCCCGTTGGGATGCATCCAGCACCGCTTCCAAGTCATGTTCCATGCGAGCGGGAATGTGCGTCTTCCAAAGGTGAACAAGGCCGTCGATGAGGAACTGGTTCGACATCAGGAGTGTTTCATCCTGCGATGTGATGTCGTCGATGAGGAGCAAACCGGGGATGATGTGTTTATGGTCCGTCGTCTGGAAACAGGCAGTGACGATGGCTGAGGCTCGTGCGACCATCTCTCGCAAAAGGCGGGGGGCTAGCTTGGTCTCGAGGACGCTCCGCAAGGATCGAATGTGGCGGGGGAAGAGGATGTGATTCATGAAGAAATCCATGGCGTCAACAGGATATCTATTGAGGTACTTGGCCAGAGGTGTTGTGAACGGACTCGGACCAGAGAACTGCATTTGTGCCTCAATCTGGACGATCGCGTTGACCAAACTTTCGAGGTACATGTTTGCGGTCGAAGGAAGGAGATGGAAGATGTTGGTAATACGGACGAGTTTGTTGATACCTTCGTTGTCATAGAGGGGTAGTTTGGACGAGGCTTGTAACATCTGTGGGTCTGCGACAAATCTGAAGTGGTCGAGGAGTTTGGAGCCAATCTCAACCTTGAAGTAGTTCGTCAGAAGTTCGAGCAGACGCGCGAGTCCCTCGAGCCCGGAAACGGAGAGTCTCTTTGGATCCGCGAGGTTCATCAGGATCGGCCGGAGACCGGTCTGCAGCAAATCTCGTGGTAGCTTGTTCTGGTGGGACATGACCATCTTTAACCCCTCGTACGCGACTTCCTTGATCTCGGGAGAACTCGAGTAGAGCGACTTAAAGTAGGTAGAAGAGACCCTAAATCCAGAAATGTAAGCTCCGACGGCTCGTGGACGACACAAAACACCCACTTCTGTCTCGTCTGGATCTGCTTGGCAAAAAAGTCCGTCATCGGCATAGACGCGGTCAACAACTTGATACAAGCAACTCTCAACTTCGTGATCTCAATCAGTGACTGACGCGGGTTTGCCCTCCCGAGGAGAGCCGCGTCCTCTGCATCCGCTAACGCCAACACCTCGTGGAGTAATCGTAACAGCTCATCGTTCAATTCCACGAAGTGAGTTTCTAAACTGACGCAGTACCGGACCGCCTCGATGATTCCAATTTGGATCGAGAATGGGAGAGCACGGAGGGGTTTGGTGTATAGGGTCGCCAGGATCTTGTCGCGCAGAGGCATCAGCAAATCGACGAGGTTCTTGTCGTTGAGTTCCGACAGGAGCTGAAGGCACTTCTGCGAAGCGTTCCTGACGATAGGGTTGGAATTTGACAAGTCTTGGAAGAAGATACTGGTGAGGTGCATGAGCTTGTTAAGTTGTGGGGGGTCAGTGGGTTGGCTTGGGGGCATATTCGCGCTGCTGAGGCGGAGTACACGAGTCATCACATCCATCACTTCGTCGACGTCTCGTATAAGATCGTATGGCATATCCTTGAGCACGTGCAACAGCGTGCGGACGGCGGTGACATCACGGTCAGTGACGCACCTCTGCCCCAGCCCAGGCATGCATGCAATGATCTTGATCCCGGCACACCCGGCGCTCTTGCGAGGCCAGCCAGGTTCCAGGCAGAGAGAGCTGAACCTCCCCGCGATGTGGTGTAGGATCCTCAGGACATCGACCTGGGTGAAGTTCGCATCCACGGTCATTGAAACCAATTTGGTGATGATGGATGACGCGAGCTCCTGTGATTTGGTCTTCTCCGCGGCGTTCTCGCGGGCCAAGGAAGCAGGGAACGCCTCCAAATAGCACGCGAGCATAGGCCCAGGAAACCTACGGGCGGTACTGTCGGAGGAGGGGCGCTCAGCGATTTCTTGCATGAAAAGGTAGCGCGAAAGGTTCTTGACGTAGGCTTCTGCTTGAGTCTGGAGTTCTGGGATGTGCACTGCATCGAATACTCCTTCCAAACACCGCACGAAAACCTCCTCCCGATCTCTGCCTTTCACTCCCTACGGGGTGATCAGTACCGGTTAACCGTGACACAAACAGAAGCGAACGTACGTCCTGAACAAGAACAGATAGGCAATTCTCGAGGTATGCATAGGCGTATCCCTGACATTGCGCCTTCGAAGTAGCCGGGACCGTGGCCGGCGGCTTCTTAATGATCTCCAGGGCCAACTTCGATACGGGTGCCAGATTCAAGTTGGTCACATTACCAGAAAACGAGATCCTGATCTTAGCGGGGTCGGAGTATTGCCTATAGTCCAGCAACGGTTCCTGATCTAACAGTCTCCTGTTTCTTCCTCCAAGCTTCCCGAGTATCCGAATCGTCGTGTGGGCGTGATGGTGGCTCGCGGGGACGGGCTTGAGTAGGTCGTGGAGAGCCTCCATCAGGTCCCTGAGGACAGTATTCAAGGTTGGATCCAGGAAATCGGGGGTGAGGTTGTCTATGCACAATTCGAGTGTTCGGAGACCTTGGGATACCAACTCGCTAGTCCCACGCAATGCGAGCGCCAGGGGCTGCATCAAGTATGTCAGGTGAGGTAATAGGTGTGTGAGCCGCAATGGAACAGTTAGGCACAGCTCGACGACAAGGTCCCGATGGGAACCAGAAGAGGAATTGAGTTGTCGGTTAAGGCACTCGAGCATCTCTGGGAGGAGAGGGAGCACTTCCTTGTATATGAGCTCGAATTTTCCACCGCCCCCACCGATCGCTCGAAAGAGTCCGCGAAGCAGGTGGAAGTAGTGCGATCCGTGAGGGGACTTTGCCGCAAGGGGGAAGCAGTCCATGATGAGTTTTCCAAGGCGAGAAGCAAGGACAGGCTCGTTGTCGGCGGGAAAGAGGGTTACAGCGCCAAATGCAAGCTTGAACATCCGGATGATTGCCACCGCTACAGACTCATCGAGTTCGCCGAGTTCAGGCAACCTGGATATGAGATGGTCGAGAACGATCGGGACGAGAGTAGGCGAGATGTTGTCTCGGGACAGGAGCTGTTGTACAATAGCGAGAATCCAAACCCGATTCTTCGCACACTCGACGTAGACTCCGATCTTCTGCGTCCAGACCTCTTGGACGATATGGGGGTTGATCTCCATGAAACAGAGTGCCAACCACTCCATAGCCTCGTTAACCTCTCGATCCTGGCCATCAAAGAACGACAGGCCATGTAAACCCGCATCGAACATCCGGCTGACCAGGCCACCATCAGGGATAGGGACCTCAAGTTTTCTCAGCCCGTTAAGGCAGGTCCGGAACCCATGAACCAAGGTCCGGTAAAGCATTTTGTACTCTGAAATTCCAATTAGTTCCGCGCTTTGATTGTGGGGGCTTCGTATCTGACCTGGTAAGATGTTTTCCGTCTTCTCACTTGCGAACAACGCAACCGCGTATGGTCTGGACTTCTCTATGGCGATCATATCCGACCCAGTTGGCTCGCCACCTTTCGTTTTATCTGCTCGAGTGGTGATGTCCTGATGAACAGTGAGCATGCTCTCGAGTTTTGCCGTGGAAATCTCGAGCATTGCAAGCAACACTTTCGCGGCGGTGTGTTTTGATGATGCGCTCTTGGTAACGATTACTTCCACGGAGTTATAGGCCATCTTGGCACTGAGGATATGAGTGCTGATGGTGAGGCAAGGGTTGTGGGTGAGGCCAAGGTAAAGGACTGCAAAGCGGGATAGTTGGTCGGGTTCCAACTCAGTGCGGAGATAGTGGATGAGGTCTACGACCGAAAAGTATCCTTGGGAACTACACAGGATAGAATTAGCGAAGCTACGTTATGCGTGGGTTGTATAGGACGAACCGTAGGTATTCCTGAGAGGCAATGCTAGTGCCCAAGAGGACGCGTTCATCGAGGAGAGTATCCAGATGGTTGATGAGTGCCTTTCGCTTCGAGTTTACCGCGAAGATGTGCCGCATAACAATCATCAAATCCTGCCAGAGGCCGGTCAACTGTGTGTGGAACGGAGGGACTTTAAGCTTACTCTACGCGAAAGAATGGCATTCGGAGGGCAGTCTTGGCAGAGCCTCAGCGAGGTGAGGACAAGCGCTTCCCCGAAGGTCTCAAATTGCTCTCCCATACCACGAAGAGTGAAGGTAAGGTAGGAAACCAACTACCATGTTTATGAGAGTTTGTTTGTGACTTCGCTGGATCACTCTACCTTGATTTGGGCGTTAATGAAGTCCGAGTAGGCTTGGTTGTTTTTAATCGTTGGCGCGACGCCGGCCCAGATGTTGCCCATAGCTTCACAGTCCTCTCTTGCCTTCTTCTGAGCGGGAGACTCCAAAGCAAGAACTTCGAGGGTTAAAGGGATAGTCGGTTGCATCGCAGAGGTCACCATAACGCGGTGGGATTGCATGAAGGTCATGACTACCATGCCCATCTCGGCGAGGACCTTGAAACTTCGAACGGAGGGAAACACTACGTTAGGATCTAGGCGGGGAGAATCCTCGGAGAGCGTCTCCTGGACCAACGATTTCATGTTGCGAAACATTTCGAGTAGGATAGAGAAGAAGTCTGCGACGATTTCTTCAGAGAGGGCTTTGAAGGAGCGCACGATATCGATGATAGTTTTGCAGCACGTTACACCGTTCTCTTCGTTGTCGTGTCGGAGCAGGTAGAGCATCCCTTGGAACAAAGGAAGGGCCTGCGGTCGTATGGCATCCCCAGATGGGATGCGGTGAAGGATGTCCACAAGAACACGGCGGAATTCGTAATCGGTGGTTTCTCGTTGGAAAGAAGCCTTTCCGGAGCGCAAGACCTCGATGATTACCGGGATCATGTTGGGGATAACACGCGGGGTCTCAGAGTCCCTGGCGGTATCAATCGTCTCTCGTAGCTCGCAGGCCAACGCATATTTTGTCTTTAGGTCTGGGATTGAGGAACCAAATACGTGAACATCGTTGTGGCTGTGGGAGCGGTTGTTGTGCGTACCAATCCCGGGGTCTGCGATTCTCCCTACTTTCAATTCCACCTCGGCGGCGGTGCTAACCGGCGCGGAGTCCATAGGGAGTTGGTGTAGAACGCGTCGAAGCACGCGACAAGTGGCTCAGGATCTCGCCTGGGTTTTGAGGTCTGGTATGAGCCTCTTCGGCAAACCCCGATCGCGTTGCCCGCTCCCCGAACTCCCAGGCGCTGAGGGACCCCATGCTGACGGCGACATATCACGACGGGCCGCACGCATCACACCCACTGACCTTTGGGTTACCCATAGCAGGCTAAGTACGGTGATGTGGGGAATTTTTGATACTGTTTGGTGTTGGGTTTGATGCGGGTTGCCGCACACAGCCTATGAGATCCCCTCCCGAGGCCAGGGCTTGTAGATAGATGGGCGACCCTGGTCACAGCAATCAACGCTCAGAGGCTTGTTTTCCCCTCTCATCACCGTCCCTTCCAAAGAGCTGGTCTCAACTCTGGAGCAGGCCTCTCCAGCGATTTCGTTCACGTCCATTCCACGCGCACGATCTCATAATTTCTCGGGCGGTCGTTGACGGAAGACCCTTTCATGACCTGGAATATCCGTGGTCTGGAGGATCCATCTTCGGATGAATTCCCGAAGGACCCTGACTTGTATGTACCAATTAACTTGTCCCCTCCCCTTCCCGCCTCCCACTCTGATCGTTCGTCGATCCTAGCCGCCAGATAGCTGCTTTCTTTCTTGGATGGGTTTGCTTTTACAGCGTGCAAATCATTCTTTCCTCCCCCCCGCTCCGAGAAAACTTCACACGTACATGTCTCTCCTTTCGCTCACTCATCACGAGGCACACCGAGAAACAAGGCGAACCTAACGATGTTGAGGCACAAACCCGAACTCCACCAGCAACCACACGTCGTCGTGGCGAGAAGGCACCCGGACTCAACACAGAGCTTAACAACCCTACCACTACCTCTCAACTAGTGGCACACGAAGGGAACGCCTTACTGGTCACCCTGGCGCTTTGTTTCGCATGTGCAAGTGTGGCTCACTTCGCTTCTCTACTACGATATACAA
>Ga0307516_10004691_pt1 | contig 16722 bp, 27 predicted proteins | sample 19_EM_MG_FD_203310 | JGI IMG/M metagenome (GOLD analysis project Ga0307516, IMG submission 203310) | Populus trichocarpa ectomycorrhiza microbial communities from riparian zone in the Pacific Northwest, United States - 19_EM | ecosystem: Host-associated > Plants > Roots > Unclassified | place...
GAACCTGACCTTTTGAGGAACAGGTCGAACATCAGGCGTAATCTTTTAGAGACCACGGCCACGATATGGGTCCACAGTTCCTTCGCCCCAATTGCGACCTGACGCCAATACCGGCAAACCAGGCTGATTTTCGCGAGTGACCTATTCGGGTTCCTCCACACGCCCATGGGTTGGCGAGGCCTTGATGGGATCCTGGGAGGGCGTAGGCACGCGAAGATTTGATATAGGAGTTCCGGTGGGAGTCTGTTCACAGGGGCCCGCGCGCCGTTGAGGGAAAAACGGAGGTCGCTGACCACTCGAGCGAGCCTTTCCTCCAAAGCTTCAGTCTGTTACGATGCGATACGGGTTACAACGGGTGGCGACCTGAAAACACTCGAGGCGTACCTCCTCAACGTCGATGCTTCGCTGAACAGGACAGTCAAATCAAATCCTTCGACGGTTTGAGGTATGAACTTACGAAGTTTGAACACGCTTCCTCACCGAACCTCTCTATTTTTGTTATCGCTTGCGTCAACGCGTCCATGCTGAAGAGCAGAAGCGTGGCGGTTTGCCGAGAGATAGGCTCGTGTGAAAATACAAAACACCTTCCTTATGAGCCGCCCGCCGAACCAGCGGAAGGAAAATAAAGTGCCAGCACGGAACCTGGAATGTCATAAGTAGCCCAACCAAGCGGCAGGCGATGCCAGCCAGTAAGTGGGATTGTAAAAGTTGCGTTTGATAGTGTATTTGTTGTGTAATGAATGATGGTACAAATGGTGGTAAAAATCAAACAAGAGGGGGATAATAAATACAAGGACCAAACCAGTGGTCCGGTGGTTGGGGGTGAATAGATGCTCCGATGACGACAAGAGGAAGAGACCGTGGTTAGGTTTCGAATTCCTCCATCGAGGAGGCCGAACATTTTGGCAAACCGAGGGGGTCGATGGGTTTACTCGACGGTCATAACTGGTTGCCACGTGCCCGAGGTGACTTCCTCGACGGAGTGGAGGATGATGCGGTCTGGGTGGATCGGGATACCGCGAGACTGTCACATCGGCGTAAGTGAAATGAAGAGGAGGGTAAAATTAACGGCAAGCTAACCTGGACGAAGTGGAGACATCCCCGGGCGACACGCCTCATGAGAGTCTGCAAGGATATCCGGCCGTCGTAGCCGTCGATGGGGACTTCGTAAGTCAAAGTAGGGTACCCGGTCCACTGATGAACATATACGTCAGCCTTTGCTCCTGTCACACACTGTGAATGATACGTACGACGATCCTCATGTAGAGGTTTCCCCTGCTATCGGCGTTCAAGGTCCTTGGGCTATAGGTCTTGTCACCCGAAATACGGATGTTGTCGAGGGCCTCGGTAAGGCTGACACCGGACCTGTGGGTGCCCTTGGGCTTGAACTTCAAGGTCATGAGGCGACGGAAGCTGTCCAAGAAGGGAGTCGTGGAGCGGGATCTGTCGTAGGTGGAGGCACGGCGGAGACGACGAGATCGCCTGCTGGAAGTGGAGTAGCTGCTGGTGTATCCGGGATCATCGTAGTAATCGTCCTCGAAGGCTAAGGGAGTGGTTCCAGATCAGCACACGATCAGTCTGAGGACAAGCGAAGGGAGGTTTACCTTCAGGGGCCAGAGAATAACGGCTCATGTTTCCTGGGGTCTGGTACATCTGCTGTGGTGTGGCTATCAGCATCGAGCTAACGCCAAGCCAGAACGAGCACGTACGTCGGAGTGCAGACTAATGGGTTGCATTGGGGTGGAATAATAGGGATCGGCGCCGTGGTTGAAGGACTGTCTACGGCTACGAAGACCACCGCCGAAGGAACGGTTGCTGTGCGCATCGTACATCATTGGAGCCTGATAGGTCATTATCGTGAAAGAGTCGTGAGTGGTGGCGGGGGAGGAGGTGGAGGGGAGGGAGGGAGGAGGGGATGAGGAAGGTATGGAGATGACGATGGGGTTTTTAAATGGCCCCCCGGCGCGGCGATAGGTGCGTAATGCAGCGCGCAGCACACAAACGCGATAAACAGACCCTGAGACACGTTCACGATACGCCAGGGGTGTTCGACACGCGTGTGGGGTGAGGATGCCGCAAGGGTGAAGCAAACTTCACTGCCGGTGATGCCTCCAGGATTTAATTCTCCGTTTCCGGGGGTGATATGGGGCAGTTTTACCATCGAAGGCCCGGCAGTCCGGTCACTGACGTCTCGAATGTGAGATTGGATCACTGCGAAGAAAGTATTGCTTACACGATTTACAGCAAGGATCGTGTGCGTGGGGAAAGATATTCGGTATCATCTTGATCAGTTGGCGATAGCGAGAGGTGATCATGAGATACGGGGCCGGCACTCTGGGATTGGAAACTGTGGAAGGCGCGTTGGGTTCGACTCGGAGGGTGGATCCCCCGGGTAGGAAATGAGTGAGTGGAGACCGATCGCCTCGAGCCTGTCTTATCTTTGAGTTAGAATAAAGGCCTGGGCGATTCGCAGGCAATCAGCGCGATGCTGCAGCTGTTCTGGCGAGTGATGTCACCCCCAAGCAGGCGTGGGCTGGCAGATGACCGCCTCGCCTTCGGAAACCCATTTGGCAGGCATGACGAAAGAGGTCTTTCCGCCAATTTGCCAATAACCTCAGCGCACGTCAAGACGCCGAGCGAGGCCAAATCCCGTGAAGCGGACGGACTGCGAGAGGAATAATGGCAGAGTGTTGGATCCGATGCAGCCGACCGTGTGGAGGATAGATCGCAAGATTTCGACACTGTTGCCTCGGCGACGACGACTCTTCCCTTGGGCGAACGACGACCTCCCTCTCCTCCTCCTCGACCCCGGCTGATGTCAGGAGCTTATTCGCCTGACCAAGACCGCAAGAGGTCCGTCGACTCAGCCGTCGGCCAAGAGGTCTCTCTGCCCCCACGGGATCCCGCTGCCCTCCACACCAACAGTCCCTACAGATTCCGCGACGACATCTTCGTTACCTCAACAGAGGAAGTCCGTGGCCCCCACCAGTCTCCCCCGACGTACCACAGGGTCGCTACTTCTTCTCAAGTACAGGTGACCCTGGATTCGCGCTCATTTACCGACCTCGAAACCCCGCCTTACAGGTCTCGCACGAACCTGGGCGAGAGAGATGAGAAGTCCTCCGACAGTCCCATTGTTGACGAGAAGGCCCCACTGAAGGGCGTCCACTACCCTCCGGACCTCACCACCCCGCCCATCCACCGTCCGGCAATTCTCCATGTTGACTCTGACGTAGCCTCCGTCGCTGGCACTGATGACGAGTACGAGGGGGACAGCGACTACGACTGGAGCGGCGAAGAGGACCTTGTCGACGAGGAAGCCAAGTTCGAAGCGCAGATGGGCAACAAACCAAACCGAAAGGGCTGGGGCGCCAAGAGGTATGGAAACCCCGACATCCATTCTACGAACTCCTCCCGTTGACAAGCGTCCTACCCCAGAATTATCACCCTCCTTTTTTCATCCCTTATTGGTTCCATGTTCCTCGTTGGCTTGCTCGTCACTGCACCGATCCTCCTCCACTTCTACTGGTACAAGAAGAACCCCACCGAAGAACGACGTTATACCCTCAACAACATCGAAGCTTGGCTATTCTGGGCTGCCGCTAATCTCATCGTTTCGTGGTGGCTGGCGCTCATAATCGATCTCGTACCTGTCATCTTCCTTACCTTAATCTCTATCGGTTGGGGTCACATTAGCGAAGGGGTTAAGGGCTCGGTTGAGCTCTTCAACGGAATTAAGAACACCACCAAGCCCATCTTTTACGCTGCAAGCATGTGGGTCAGTTGGGTGATCATCTTCGAGGGAATCTTCAAGCTCTACAACGACGGTGACCCGGAGGCGAGCAAGGCCCGCTACACACCCAGAGTACGTAACGCCCCTTTTCATTTCGGGGTGACGATCCAGAACGGTTTCACCTGACATCATCTGTCTCGCCCACTGCTTTTCGTTTAGGTGTATCAAGTCATTCAGTTCTTGTTCTTCCTGGTTCTCGTCGTTAGCGTTCAGAGGGTGATTTCCCAGGCCATCGCTCAAACCTTTCACAAGACTGCATTCAAGGAACGCCTGGACGCTGTTAGCGAATCCCTGCATGTCATCGAAACCCTTCGCGACTACAAGCCCGTCAAGTCACACCAGAAGAGGCCCTCTGGCACGCGTACCCCAACTTTTTTCCCCAAGTCTCCTTCCAGGCCAGGATCCCGGCAGAATTCCAGGCCTACCTCCCCGGTCGTGGGCTTCAAGGATGATGGTCACATGGCCGATAGTGAAAATGAGGACTCGCCAAAGGGCAAGGGGAAACGCCGTTCCGCGTTGCTTCTTAATCCTGGAGGTGATCCGAATGACCCATCCACGTCTATGGCGAGCCCGCACAGCTACCCTCCAACCCCACGAAGCGGGACGAACACGCCGACAAGGCGACGGGACAGCCACGACCCGGACGGTGCTGGCGCGGCCGCGGTCGTAACACAGGCGGCGAAGGCATTGAAAACCGCCGTTTTGCACGATGCCCGGAACCTGAGAGGCAAGGACGGCGCGGATAAGGCCCTTGTGTGGGACGTGACAAACTCGGCCGAAGCGAAGCGACTCGCTAGGTTGATTTACCTCACGTTCAGGGATCCCAGGAGGAAGTACCTCCTCCCTCAAGACTTCCATCCCGCATTCACCACCCCAGAAGAGGCGGAGGAGGCGTTCAGGGTGTTTGATAACGATAATAACGGGGATATCTCCAGAAGGGAGATCAAAACCGTGCTCCTGAAGGTTTATAAAGAACGGCGTTTCCTTTCAAGGAGCATGCGCGACGTCAGCGCGGCTTCGAAGACCCTCGATAAGATCCTATTATTCTTTGCCCTCATTATCTTGTTCTTCATCTCGTTGAGCGTTTTCGGGGTCGAGGTCGGCAGTTCTTTAACAAGCGTTTACTCGATCGGAATCGCGGCGAGTTTCATCTTCAAGAGCGCGGCCAGCAGTGCTTTCGATGCGATCATGTTTCTGTTCGTCACCCAGTACGTGCGCGTTCTTGAGGAAAGACGTCCTCTGTGTCATGGTTGCTTTACTGATGATTTCCACATTTTCTTTGGATTTTCACAGTCCATTCGACACTGGTGACAGATGTTTCATCGGCGGTAATTCATCCACGTCCTCTCCCTCGTTCGGGACCGTTGATGTGCTTCACAGAGGAGAACTTAGTTGTGAAGAAGATGGGATTGTTCGCGACCGTCTTTACTCGTGCGGATGGGACCGAGACGTATTATTTCAACAGCCAGTTGTTCAATATGTTTATGTAAGTTCCTCTCTACCCTTTACCTTCTTCCCACTGACCCGTGACCCGATGGTCGCCTTAGTACGAACGCCCGACGCAGTGCTGTGGGTAACCTTCATGGCATGTGACCTTTACGTTTTGGAGTCCTGACATTGGTTTCTTCAGAAAACGTTTGAGAGTTTGTCGATGAAGGTTGCCTGGAAGACACCGATGGAGAAGCTGAATGCTCTGGAGGCGTGTATGAACGAGTGGTTACAGACTGAGGAACACCGGTGGTTTGAACCCTCGACAAGCATCACGTTCCAACACATCCACTATCAGAGGCATCTGGAGTTCACCATTGCTATCGGGCACAACGGGTGCGCACCACTCACTTTCTTTACCTGTTGCAATGTGGCGGGGGCTTACGTGGACTCTTCTGTTCACAGGAACTGGCAGGACTGGGGCCTCCGGTTAGCGCGCAAGACAGCGTTCCACGCCGCGGCGCAATACTTCTGTCGTCACCTCGGGATCGTCGCCGCCGAATCACCCATTCCCCTCGTTTATGCCGACAGAGATACCCACACGTGGGAGAACCCAGATTTCGTCCCCCCGGATATGGACGATGGTTCTGTGATCAACATGCAGCAACAACAGCCAACTTCTCCTCAGTCTCCTACTACGCCGTGGACCCCAGCACACCCATCTGGGTTGGTTCCTGGACATGGGCACAAGGAGAAAATTAGTTGGCTCGGGTTTGAACCTCCGACGAATCAGCCTTCTGCGCTTAGGGCGAGAAGGGCGAAGAGCAAGAAGGGGGTTATGAGGAGCCAGATGGGAGATTAACCGTCGTCCCCCCTCTCGTGGAGCGGTTCGTTTGCGCGCAGGGGTGGTGTTGGTTGTTTCGAAGTGCTCGGATTGCCGACGCCCCCTCCTTTCCCCTCCCTTCCTCCCAGAATGACCCAATCTCGCGCTTTCAAAATTCCTCCGAGAGTTGTGCTGCCCTTTCTTCGAAACTGAACCTCAAGAAACTCAAGTTTGATATTTTAGATCCATGCATACATAGACGCCTCCATTTCATTTTCTCTTTGCATTCCGACCCCCCTCCCATAGAAAGGAATTTCCATTCATTTGTTACAATACATACAACGTTGACATTGACCATTCTGACCCTAGCTCAAGCCCCCTCTCCCAGGTGTTTGATTACATTGTGCCTTACCTTGTTTCCTCACGAGATGGAGGAGGGAAATCGCGTCGCGTGTGTAGTTCTCGTGATTTACATCGTCCGCAACCTAGGGTGCGTTCGTGATCAACAGAGGTTTCCCCAGTGTTCCACCGACGAACCTCCTTCCAGGTGAACTCTTTCCTCAGCAAGGCGAAGAAACGTTTATCCGCCTACCCAGAACTCGCTCGATTAACCAGGTAGATCCTGGATTTGAGTTGATAGAACGTACCTTTCTCCGTTTCTTGTAACAGAACAGGACCTCGACGGACTTGTCAGGGACGAGATCCGCGAGGGTCTTTACGAGGAGCGGGAATGCCAGTTCAAAATAGACGCAATCGGCGGCAAGGATTACGTCGTATTTGTGTGGGATGGATGGTGGGAGTGGGTCACCCCTGGTATGGGAAAATAAATTCAAGGAGGATGTTACGATGGCAGTCACTCCCACCCCCACAAGCCCGAGGAAGGGCGAAAAGAGGGAAGCACCAGTTCAGTTCAGCCACCGTCATGGTTGATGAGAGGGAGTTGAGTTGTACGTTTTGGCGCATGATGTCTAGGAGCGGGCTGGCAAAAGGGCAGGTCGCAGTTGGGGTCCCCCCAAGATGATAAGTATAGCATCACAAGCGCCAGCTCGGAAATGAAAGTGAAAAGAGAGGTGAAGCGACGGAAGCTGGGCAGACCTTTGATCTGTTATCCAGACATGTTCGGCACCGAGGTAGCCTGCGACGAGACCGACGAGACCTGTTCCGCTCCCTAGTTCAAGGACTGTTCTATCTTTGAGGGAAGATGGACCCCGTTGGAGAAGATATGAACTGAGGATCTGAGATCATCATCGTTGAACGCGAATGATAAGATTTCGCGAGCTCAGATTCGATAGAAGAGGTTACTCGCCTCGCCAGCAGGCCAGGCGATTCCTCCGCATCCGGGTGCTGCGTCGAGGGCGAGTTTGACCGTGATTCTGGGGTCGTCAGGGTTGAGACCGGGGATGAGTAGATCTGTGCGTTGGTTGAGGATCGAAGGGAGCTGGACGGGGACGAGGACGCCGTCTGCGTCTGAAGACCTGAGATGGCGTAGAGGGTCTTGGTCGTCGAGAAATTCTTCTCGCTCGAGGTTTTCCCGTTCTGACATAAGAGTGGAGGGGATGATTCTAGACCGTTATAAAATGCGGTCAACGCGTGTTCCGGCTAGTCCTCTCTCTTCCTCCCTCCCACCTCCTCCTCCCCGTCCCCAGGCAGGCCTCTGTCCCCTCTACCGGTGTGCGTACCAGTTTTCTTCCAACCTTCCAACGCGCCACCTGACGTCCCCGAAAAAACACAGTCCGCGGATCCCGGCTTTGGTAAGAGTAAGCAATGAGTGATTTACATGAGGCGGTTTTCAGATGGTCAGCCTTTTTGCCTGCCCCCCCCCCTCGCCTGCCTCCCGGTTAACATTTTCCTCCCCTCTCCAGGCCATACAATGCCAACGAGGTTATCGTCACCGGAACCTTTGATCAGGTACGCTCTCATGAATTCGCTCCCGGCCCGGCTCGCTCGGAACATTTCTCATGTTTTATTTTTTCCAATAGTGGACTTGTTCCGTTCGTCTGAATAAGGGTCCGACCGGCTTCGTCGCCACCGTTCGCGTTCCCTGGCAGGAGCGAGTCTTGTACAAATTCGTCGTCGACGGCAGGTGGACCACCATTGACCAAGCACCTACCGAAGCCGATTGGAGAGGAAACGTGAATAATATCTATTACGCCCCCACGAAACCTCAAGATGAGACGCCCCGTTACGAACCACCCGCTGCAAAGGAGCCCAAGATATCCCCCGTTCCCGTAGAGGAGAAGACAGAGGTTCCCACCCCTGCTCCTCAACCGACTAAAGAGGGTAGCGTCGAGGTTCCCGCGAAACCCAAGGACGAAACCCCCGTTGTAGACAAGAAGGAGTCCTCTCCTGTCGATAAAAAGGTCACTCCCTCGGTACCCGATGTCCCTCCCGTTCCGGTCGTCCCGGTCAACGACCCTAAACCTGTAGATACCCCTCCCGCTAAGGTGCGTTCGTTCCCCCTTACTATTGGTAAACTCACTAACCCATTCGCCTAGATTGAAGTGGTGGCCACCCCGGATAAGGTCCCTACCACGGTTCAGTCCGCCCCTTCCATCCCGAAAGCACCGCTCTTTGTCGTCCCGGTGAACGATCCAAACACGGTTGACAAGAGGCCTCCCGTTGTCGAACCCCCCAAACATACCGAACCCCCCTCTACCCACGCTCTTCCAGTCAACAGCTCGAGGAAGGCCTCGACTGGCACTGCCTCTTCTAACACCCTTCTCGCCGAGAAGAAGGAAGAGAAGAAGGAAGCCAAACCTGAGGAAACCAAACAACACGCCGGGACCGGCAACGGAACTGTGGGCGGGGAGCCAGTCAAGCAGCTACCATCCACTCCTACAAAGTCCACGACCCCCCCTCCTCCGGCCACCCCGTCAATGTTACCCTCCCCACCGACAACGCCGAAGAAATCTCACTTCTTTGGTTCAAGATCGTCCTCTCCCCCTTCGAGTCCGGGTGATTCGCTTTCCAGGAAGGGTAGTCACAAGAAGAAGAGAGAAACCTTTATCAACAAGGTCAAACACCTGTTCACCCCCGAGAAGGAAAAGGAGCACAAGAGGGAAAAGTCTTTTGGTTAAACGTTTTCTCTTGTTGTAGCACAGGCAGAGGACGTTATGCACCCTGTCCCTTCCCCCATGCTCCTAAGTTTCTTTTTCCATCCTATCTCTGTCGGCCTCGTTCGCTATCTGTTGGCTACCCCTCTCCAGACTGCCCCCTGCTTTCCCCTCTCTTGTCTTCGCATTTCGCTGCGATTTTGTACATGGATAGAAACTCCCATTTCTTGATACTTATGCGCCATCTTTACGTGTCCATATGTTGATTAGTTATTTTCTTCTCATACATACTCCTTCGTCCGTGCCATTTCTCTCTCTCTTGTACATAGAGCGCAACCCCTCCATCCCGTTGACGGTTTTCTCCACAATGCGGATGGCGAACCTTTTACGGCCCCATACACACGCCATCACCTCGTTTTCTTACGAGTGGGACAGCTGACCAGGACAAACGTTGGTCTATTCATCGATGGACAATACGATTCCTGAGCCGAGTTGGTCAGTCTTCACGTCATCGCTTCCCGTGGGACCAGACCACGGTGGCGAAATTCCTTACCAGCGGCCACGGTTTCTCCACCCCTCCTGATCAAAACCCTCCCCATCTCTTTGTTGGCCGCGAATGCCTCAAGAGGCACTGAATAAGCCTTACCGGTCCCCCCAGCCGAGCGGAGGGTGATCTGCACCTCTGCCGAGGCGCCCTTCGTTAACACCCTCGGAGATTTCTTGACTACCCGTCCCGTGGAACGGTCCACCGTCGACAAGAGCTTTGAAACATACGCTGGGATGTCTTGCGAGTGGTGGAATAACTCGACCTAGGTGAGGCGAGAGAGAGGGAGAAAGGAATCGTCAGGATCACTCTGTGGGGCTGGCTTCGGGGGTTCGCACCGATGTTCCAGCAGTTATCGGCATCGTGATGTCAAACACGATGATCTTAGCCGTGAACGTCATCGCGAGGGGCACGATCGACGTCTGGGGGCATAGTACACTCCCCACACTCAAATGAATCGGGTCGACCGCCGTCATGTATATGGTGACGGTTTGTCCGGCCGCGGCCCAGGGGATGTAATCCCCCTCATACGAAATCGCTGTCGTTTAATAGAAGAATCACCCTTTAGTCACTGAAACTGCCGGTGGTTGGGGGGATAAAGTGTCTCCCTCACTTTTTACGATACCGGATTCGTCCCCTGGTACGATCCTTAGCTTCTCCCCGGGCTGGACGGCACCCGCGCACACCCGTCCCGTAACGCCCGTAGCGGATCCCGAGCCTTTGAAAACGTTCGAGATGGGGAACCGGAAGGGTGAGGTTATGTCCCGTGCGGGAGGTTCCAGTTTATCTATGAGACGTGAAGGGTCAGGTGATTGGCCGAAGATATCTCAAGAATGTGCCTAAACGCGTACCCAACAAGTCGACCAAGGTCGGTCCCTCATACCACTTCCTCAACTGAACTCCATCAGGTCCATCCCTGTTGACCAAATTCACTCCGGCCATCGCAGCAACGGGGACGAACCTCGTTTTTGCGGTCTGGAATCCAGTCTGGAGTAAAAACGGTTTGAGCGCATCCACAATTTCCGTGTACCGCGACTGGTCCCATCCGACCAGGTCCAACTTGTTCACGGCCACGACGACCTGCGAAACCCCCAAACTCCTGACGAGCACAAGGTGTTCGCGGGTCTGGCCGCCCCTGTCGAACCCCGCCTCGAACTCTCCCGTGGATGCATCGACGAGGAGTAAGGCGCAATCCGCTTGCGAAGCACCCGAAATCATGTTCGGGATGAAATCTTTGTGCCCTGGTGCGTCGAGGATGGTGATATGTCGACGCGGAGTGGAGAACGAATTGAGAGCGATGTCCATGGTGATTCCCCTACACGCGCACACAGGTCAAAACCGGGTCTAGCGTAAAATTCTGGGGAGTACCTTTCTCGTTCTTCAGCCGTCCCATCCATTTGCCACGCCCAACTGAAGCTGCTTTTACCCATTTTCCCACTCGCCCGCTCGTTTGCGACTCGTTCTTTCTCGTCAATCTTTCCAAGCTCATAAAGCATCCTCCCCATCAGCGTCGACTTTCCGGCATCAACGTGACCTAAGGCACTGGGCCGTCAACCAACACCGGAGAGGATCTTACGAAGGCCAGGACATTACCAATAACAACCAGATTTACACCTTTCTTCCCATCCACACCGGTCTGGAGGGCCTTGGCCACTTCTTCGAGGAGTTTCTCTCGTGCAAGCGTAACCTTTGGTATTTCTTCCTCCACAATTTGCAGTTCTTCGACCTGTAAGTTCAGTCCGGTAAAATCCAACAACTGTTGGTCCGTTTTCTCCATTCCCGCACGACGGGGAACGGGGGTAGAAGCTCCAGAAATCAGAGGTGACCCGATACCCCCAGAACTAGTGCCACTCGGTTTCTTCCTCTTAGGCGTGGTGGCTGGGGTTCCTACCCTCGAGTTCTGAGCGGGCTGTTGAGCCGCTTTCTTCTTGGCTTTCTCGCGCTCCGCGGTGGCTGTCGCGTCAGAGGCCAGGCCCACACCAGACGAGAGAATGATCGAATACGAACAGCATTGAAATTAGCGGCACAGCGATACATATGACCGCGAGGAGAGACAGACGCAACAGCATAGGAGCACATCAACCAGAAAGAGCGGAAGCAAAAAAGAGATAATTATCAGCACAACATTGTCACGCAGTAGATGAAACACGCTTTGGGCCGGAAGAGACGGTGTGGGAAGATGAACGGGATGTGGTTGGAGAACCGGATTTGATGCGGGCATCAGCTTGGTGAGAGAGGGATGTGCCTTTCCTAGCGTTGAATACGATATCGTCCGGGCTCGGGACATCGAAAGCGAATGTGGGTGGGTTCGCGACGTGACCAGCCGTCTTCAATATGGGTACCTCTTCATTACCGTGGCGTGATTTACGGGTGCCATCCTTCCTCCTGCGTGACTTCTTCCCGTGTTCGGCCTCATCGAGAAGAACTGACGCGAAGGAGGATGGTTTGGCATTAGGCTCTCCGGTTGGGAGGAATATTGGTTTGATAGGATCTCGCATGTCCTCTATGACCTCCGCTTCGGGAAACCCCTTTTGTTGTTGCGCCTGTTTGGCCTTCATAGAGAGTTTCGAAGATCTCGAATGCGTGGGCGAGGAAGCAGGCTTATTAACTGACGGGGGTTTCTGCGAAGAGCTTGACTTCGGCCGTGCGGATCTTGTAGAAACTGGGGAAGGGGTCGACCTCGATTCGTCGGTTGGAGGGGGGAACGAAGGCGGGAGACCAGAAACGCCCCGAGGCATAAGATTGCCTAACGATTGATACGACGTCGTGATCGCAGTAGTCGCAGTGGGTCCATTCGCAATCGGAGTTACGAACTTGGTATGGGTACTGTGCTCCTGGGTCTCCGGTAACCGAGACCGCCGCGTAGTGGCAGAGGGCGGTTTCATCCAAGAAACGATTGTCTCTGGGTGTTGTTTCGCCTTCGACTGCGCTCGCTGTGCGAGTTTGGATGCCCCACGTGCGCTGCGTTGCTGGGAAACTGGGCGGGGAGTTTCGGTAGCAGTAGAGGACCCATCATCTGTTGATCCGGTAGACGAGTGTCCCGGGTTGCCCTCTGGCTTGGCCTCCAGTTGGTCCAGGCGCTCCTGTTCCAGGGCTGCGTCCACCGCTCGTCGGACATACGAAGAATCCGACGTGGAGGCCTCGGAAGGTGCGTACGCGGAGCTCAGAGAAAGACGAGAAGCTTGGGAAGGTCGGAGGATGGGATAAGTGAGGATGGAAGCACTGTCAACAGCGAATGACCGTGAACTCATGGTATGGAAGCTTTGATCACTAGCCAGAGACAGAGTGGACCTCGACTTGGCAAGTTCGACAAGTTTCGACATTTTCGGAGTACCTGCGACGCTCTTCTCTATTGGTGGAGGGGGGATTGTAGACTCGGTGGTTGCAGGGGAAGGGGGACGGTCATCGTACTGCTCATAATGTGGTTGTGGGGGAGAGGGGTAGTCATCCGGTGTTTCCATTTCTAATCCCAATGCGTTCTGTTGTCTTGGCGTGGATAAGGAGGACTGTGAATCGGAGTCCTGAGGCAGGTGATGTACAGGTGCAAGAGGGGTTGCGGTAAACCTTGAATCTGTGAAGGAGATGAGCGCGCGACCCAACAACCGAGGCCGCAGTACGCACCTCGGAACGCCCCGTACTCCGTATTGGAAGATATTGAGTCTCGGTAGACAACCTGTCTCGCCGAGGGATAGTGCTTTGAGTATTCCGACCTCTCCGTCCGCTCAGTAATCGTGCTCAGCCGATTGTACTCTAGTGAGTACTCCTGCGAATAGTCGTCGGGGGGGTAGTACTCTCCATCGTCCGCGTACTCGTCGTACTCTGGGGCCGGCATGGGAGGGGGCGCCATACCCATTGGAAGTTGGCCGTATTGGTGGTGTCCGTACTCAGGCGGGGGTAGGGGCGGGAGAGGTTTTCCGTCCACATCTGCATCTGCCATTGCAAAGGGGGGAGGTCCGTCAGTGACGAGTCACGAGCGTTAACAGTGGGCGACAACGAAGTGAGGGGGATGGAAAAACCGAAAGATATGCACCTTCTTTGCCATCAATCTGATAGCATAGCTGATGCCCAAACACATCCGGGTGTATAACGAAGGAGGAGGCGGGGAAAGTGGGGGTAATTGTATGAACGAAACTCACCCTTTCGGTCCTGAGCTGCCTCCTTCTTTTGTTTCTCCTCTGCGCGACAGGGATGTCAACGGACGTGACCTGGATACAGGGGGATAGTGCGCACCTAACAGCCAAACCACACTCTTGTCTACGTCGAAGAAGAACTCCCATAGAGCGTCCTTGATGGATTGGTCCGAGCATCCTGAGTGCTCTTGATTACCCAGTATATTGCGCACTTGCTCCAGGCCGTCAATCATTTGCGCTGTAGGACGATCATCAGGCGAAGTCAAGCCGAAGAAGGGAACGCAGATTGCGGAAAAGCGCACCATGTTGCTCATTTGTCATCTCCTCCTCCTGGCTGTCTGAAAAACCATCGTACGCCTCGAGTTCAGCTGAGGGTCCGGCGTGGTGTGATCGGTTGAGTACGATTCTGATAAGCCTTGAGATGTGCGTCAGGCTGACCATTATAATCGAGATTGCGGACTAGTCTGTGTCGCGACATTGAGGTCGTTTATGAAACCAAAGCCTTCAGCTCGCTGAAGATTTGGCAGTTCGTCGCGGTTGTTGTGTGAGGGAAATCCAACAACGGGAAGGGGGAAAGCGACGTCGCGATCGCGTCACGTGTGGAAACCCCCCTCTCCCCCTCCTCGACCATTGAAATGATGTTCCTCCCTCGTTCACCTCTTGCCCTACGTGTCGGGTCGCGTGTACGTTGGAGTTTTCCTACTGGTCGTGTTGTCTAATATTTCGGGGTTTGCAGGCGTTTTCGTCATCGCGGCCATTAGCGTCCGACCTAGCAAAGCTCATCCTCATCGGGCGTTTGGGTAAAACCCCAGAGACGCGCACGACCAAGACCGACAAGGAATATGTGACGTGAGCCTGCGGATGTTGGTGCTCAAGCGCTGCACTAACCTCCAGCACAGATACACCGTAGCCACCAATAACCACCCCGCTCCCCCCCCTAATGCTGACGGTAGTAAGTATTAGGCCCCATTAAACAACGGAAACACCGCTGATGATCGTCGTAACGCAGCACGACCTCCACCTACCACGTCGTGGCATACCATCTTCTGTTTCAGCCCCACCTCAAACACCTTCCTCCGTACCATCCCCAAGGGGGCTCAGGTCTATGTCGAAGCCGCTTACGAACTCCGGGACGCCGATCCAGATGCCGAGGCGGGGACCCCCAACGCCCAACGCCAGATCTTCTTGAGACACGGTGTGTACCTACTCTGCTTTCCTGGTGTGTCGACGGCTCAAGTGGCGTGCGCCTCAGAAAACCTCCGCGTTCTCAAGTACCCCACCGATCACCGAGGAGAGGAAGAACACCAACACTAGAATACAGTTCTAAGCTTTCGGTTCACGAGTTGATTGAAGCACGATGTCCTGTTGTTACTCTTAATCGCACATCCTTAATCTACGCCCTACTTTACTGCCCCCGCCCCTCGTCAGACGAATACTCCAGGCCTGAGCGTGGTCCGGTTTCTGTCACCCACTCCTGCAAGACACAGTTAGCCTAGCCAGGGTTCAATAAGTCTGGACCACGTACTGCGTTGCTCTGTCCATAAGAAACTCCAGAGTGTCGACGCTGGGACTCCTCTCCCGCAAAACTAGGTTCTGGGATCTGTCGCGGAGCAGTGCCTTCCATTGGGGGGTACGCGATGGAGGCTGCCTCCGTGCCCCTGAGTTTCTTCAGGAAATCTTTGATTGAAGTTACGACCAACTGTAGCATGACCGATATCAACAAGTTAATCTTTGAATCAAAGTTCGAGTGGCGTACGTGATGGTCGTCCCTGCTCGAACCGGAGTAGCAGGCGACAACTGCGATGGGACAGCATAGGGCATTCTAGAATCCGAGGTGTAAGCACTCGTAGGTAAGAGGACTACTTACGTACCTCCAACCAGATCGGAAATGCTGCCGTCCAGGACGCGTAAATTACAAACACCAACACAGAAGGGCGAAGGCACTCACCTCCTCCGTACACCTTCAAATCAGTCTGTACACCAGCCTGGCCCTTGGCCATCGCGCTCATCCCCTTCTCAACGTAATAACTCGAATGGCCCGTCCTCTTCACCACGTTCACCATCCCCTCCAACACGCTCCAACTGTCGAGGCTCACATCGCCCACACCAGAAACGCCACCCAAATCTCCAACGGTACACGCAAATAACGTGTGACCAGCAATGGTTTGCACCGTGATAACCAGGCCCTTGCCCTTACTGTACCTCGTCGAGGCTCTGAACCTCTTCCTCAGAGACAAACCCAACGTGACCGCGTCGTTCGCGGAGAAGTAGGGGAACCGGTGGCTGGACTCTTCTGCCAGAGCCTGGGATGCCAGCTCGGTTTCCGTGGGTTGCATTGGTTGGAAACCACTGAACATGTATGTCGTGGGTTCGGTTTTCTGCGTCCTGGGAGCCAGCCTGGTAAACTTGTGCTCTTCGCGCGACGCGAGAGTAGCGGATAGAATGCGGATAGAAGGAAACGAGGCACTGCGGTTCAATAGCAGAACCGCCCTGACCGAGGTTTGACGTCAAGCCGAAGAGTGAACGTTCTGGAGCGGTGCGGCACGAGGATCATGGATCATGACCATCGAAGGGACAGGAACGCGACCATGGAGTCCCACAAGTGCCGATCACCGGGAACCCAAAGGTAAGCTAGGATTGAACAAGGAATGTAATGATAGGATGCTAGGTGTGTATAGAATGGTATTGTGCGCATCCGACAGACCGAAGTATCAGATATATAGTAAATTAGCACAGACAAATAGCAGACGAGGGAAACAAGATAGTGGGGATACCTAATAAACGTGGGCCTGTAATTGTCAGTACGGGGAGAACACGTCTTCGAGTTCCGCGCCGTTCTGCTGAGGGTGTTGCGGGAGATGGTGGATATCCTGAGCCAGGGGTGTTCGTCGAAAGGTCTGTTGGCGGTCTAGGGTTTCATCCGTTGGCCAGTTAACGGTCCACCTTCGGGT
>Ga0307516_10004692_pt1 | contig 16719 bp, 14 predicted proteins | sample 19_EM_MG_FD_203310 | JGI IMG/M metagenome (GOLD analysis project Ga0307516, IMG submission 203310) | Populus trichocarpa ectomycorrhiza microbial communities from riparian zone in the Pacific Northwest, United States - 19_EM | ecosystem: Host-associated > Plants > Roots > Unclassified | place...
GTACCTCGATAGAAACGGGAGTCGCTAACTTCGTTGATTGGTATCGGAAATTTTTCAAAAGTCCGAAATGAAAATGTTGATGGCTGATGGCATGTGCTACTTTCGTAGTCGAACAGCACTGTTGGACTGCGACGAATTCTTACGAGCGAATGCCGCCACGACGTCCGTGCCTACTTTCTACGCCGGCATCGCGCTGCGTTCCTGCGCAGATAGGGTCTGTCGTGCTTGATGTTTTTCGTCGGGTGAAGATGCTCCTTTCAGCGCAGGAGAAAATTCACTTGGCTATGCTAGCTTGCCTGGTCTCTGCTACCGCACTCTTTGAAACGCTTGGTGTTGCCTCGATCCTTCCGTACATGTCACTATTGACTGTGCCCGACTCGGACATCTCCCGGCGAGTGTTCGAGTTCGCCGCACGCGTATCCGGCGAAACTTCCCGGGATCATCTTGTTGTCTACGTTGGCGGCGCCGTTCTGGTTGGCGTTGTCGCAGGAACTGTCCTTTCAGGACTTACTACATGGTTTACGTTGCGTTTTTCGATGTTGCGCATTCACTCGATGTCGCAACGCATCCTGGTTTCCTATCTGGCGCGTGACTACGAGTTCTTCATCCAACGCAATTCGTCCACGCTGATGAAAAACCTGCTGTCAGAGGTCGGGAATGTTGTGGGTGGCGTGTTGACTCCCTTCATCCAGATGGTCACGCGGATTCTCGTGGTCGTACTGTTGGCTTCGCTTCTATTTGTGGTCAATTTCAAGGTGGCAGCGATATCGGTGGGGGTGTTTTTGAGCTTCTACGCCACGATCTACATTTTCACGCGTCGGAGCCTGTCTCGCATGGGCGCCGAAGCCGTAGCTGCGAATGATGCGCGCTATCAGACGTTGTCGGAGTTGTTCAGCGGGATACGGGAAGTCAAGCTCTGGAACAAGGAAAATTATTATTTTTCTCAATTTTCGCGAGCTTCCGGCCGTTTCTCAGAAGCGAATTCGCGGAGCCAGTTGTTCTCTCTGGTGCCGCGGTATGCGCTAGAAGTTCTGGCCTTTGGCGGCATGGTCATCGTTACGATAGTAATCGCGAGCGCTGGCAAGAATTTCTCAAACTACATTCCGCTGCTGTCCTTGTATGCCGTCGCCGGCTACAAATTGTTGCCAAGCTTGCAACAGGTATTTGTAAATTTGTCGGCGATCCGCTTTTCCGCCGCATCGCTGGATGCTCTGATCGAGGAAAGTAAAACCTGGCTGCCTGCTGATGCGGGTTTGCAACCGACTGCGATCAAAGGCCCGGAGCGGCATCTGAATCGCGAAATTCGATTCGAAGACGTGATGTACCGCTATCCGGGATCGGACGAGGCTGCTGTCGGACCTCTGAATCTTACTATTTCGGCATTTTGTACCACCGGCATTGTCGGCGCGTCCGGCGCAGGCAAGAGTACTGTGCTGGATCTGATTTTGGGCCTGTTGCAGCCAACTTCGGGTCGCATCTTCGTAGACGATCAGGTGTTGGATGCAGAGTCCCGCCAAAACTGGGCAGCGGTGGTCGGGTACGTGACGCAAAGCATCTACCTTACCAATGGCACTGTTGCGGAAAATATCGCCTTTGGCACGCCTTCTGACGATATCGACCTGGATGCCGCCGCGGCCGCCGCTCGCGCCGCACAGGTCTACGACGTCATTGATGCCCTGCCGGAGAAGTTCAACACCCGTCTTGGCGAACGTGGATTACGCCTGAGTGGAGGGCAGCGTCAGCGCATCGCGATAGCGAGAGCTCTGTATCGTAACCCTGAAATCCTCATCTTTGATGAGGCAACCAGCGCACTTGACTCGGAAACTGAAGATGCGGTCATGGAAGCGGTGCGCTCGCTTGCTCACAAGAAGACTATCGTCATAGTCACGCATCGCCATAGCACGCTGCGTGATTGTGAGCGACTATATTCGCTTGAGGGCGGCAGGTTGGTCAATGCGGCTGACTTTCGTGGCGCTCCGGCTGTAAAGGCCCAGGCAGGGACCTTGTATACGGAACCTCAAAAATGACACTTAAAGTTCTTGTGACCGGCGCTGATGGGTTCATTGGCTCGCATTTGACAGAGGCGTTGACACGTCGCGGATATGAGGTACGCGCTTTTGTTCAGTACAACTCCTTTAACTCCTGGGGGTGGCTCGATGAGTGCGACCGCGACGTAGCTGGCCGATTCGAAGTATTCGCCGGCGACATTCGTGACCCAAACGGCGTCAAGGAATCCATGCTCGGCTGTGACGCCGTGCTACACCTGGCGGCGTTGATAGCAATCCCGTTCTCCTATCATTCTCCAGACACCTATGTTGAAACCAACGTCAAGGGCACATTAAACGTGCTCCAAGCCGCACGCTCTCTTGGCGTGCAACGGTTAATCCATACCTCAACCAGCGAGGTTTACGGAACGGCGCGTTTTGTCCCGATTACGGAAGAACATCCCTTGCAAGGGCAGTCGCCGTATTCGGCGACCAAGATTGCTGCGGATCAGTTGGCGTACTCCTTCTACGCTTCGTTCGGGCTGCCAGTGATCATTGCGCGTCCCTTCAATACCTATGGGCCACGCCAGTCAGCGCGCGCGGTGATTCCGACCATCATTACGCAGATCGCCAACGGCATGCGCCAGATTAAGCTGGGTGCAACTTCTCCGACGCGCGATTTTAATTATGTCCAGGACACTGTCACCGGCTTTATAGCGGCGCTGGAAGCCGAGGGTGGGCTGGGCGAGGTGGTGAATTTCGGCAGCAATTTCGAAATTTCGATCGGCGATACGGCTCACGCGATTGCCGAGGTGATGAAGGCTGATATCGAGATCGTCACCGATGAGGCCCGTCTGAGGCCCGTCAAATCTGAAGTCGAGCGCCTTTGGGCGGCCAACGCCAAGGCGCGCGAGCTTTTCGGCTGGCAACCCGCATATGGCGGTCTTGACGGGTTCAAGCGCGGTCTCGGCGAGACCGTGGAATGGTTCACACAGGCCCGCAACTTGCGTGGCTATAAGGCGGATGTCTACAACCTGTGACTACCCTAAATTCCTTATCCGACGTTGATGTTCAGGCAACGGCCCAGCGGGTCGTAACCGCCATAGCGCGTGCGATCGGCGATGCACCGGCAACCCTTCATGAACCGCGATTCACCGGAAACGAATGGCAATACGTCAAGGAGTGTCTCGACTCGACTTTTGTGTCTTCGGTCGGCAAGTTTGTGGATCGCTTTGAGAGCGAGATCGCCGCATATACCGGTGCCCGCCATGCGATTGCTGTCGTCAACGGAACGGCAGCTTTGCATATCGCCTTGAAGCTGGCCGATGTACAACCGGGTGATGAGGTGTTGACGCCAACACTGACTTTCGTCGCCACTGCAAATGCCGTGAGCTATTGCGGAGCGACGCCGCATTTCGTGGATTGTGACGAAGCCAACCTCGGCATGTCTCCTCTCGCGCTTCGTGAACATTTGCAGTCGATCGGCGAGTTGCGTCAAGGTGTCTGTGTGAATCGGATTACCGGTCGGCGCATCAGTGCCATGGTTCCCATGCACACTTTCGGTCATCCGGCGGATCTGGATGGCTTGCTGGGCGTTGTGCACGACTTCCGGTTGGCTCTAATCGAGGATGCGGCCGAATCACTTGGCAGCCACTATCGCGGGCGCCATACAGGCACTTTTGGAGCCATGGGGACGTTGAGCTTCAATGGCAACAAGACCATTACGACCGGCGGGGGTGGGGCGATCGTCACGGACGACGAAGCTCTTGCCCGCCGGGCAAAGCACATCACGACGACGGCGAAATTGCCTCATCGTTGGGCTTACGAGCACGATGAAATCGGCTACAACTACCGCATGCCGAACCTCAATGCTGCCTTGGGTTGTGCGCAGCTCGAACAAATGCCGGAGTTCCTAAGCGCGAAGCGCCGTTTGTTCTTCGCCTATGCTGCGGCATTTGCCGACGTTCCCGGCATGAGGCTGGTCGGCGAGCCCGCCGGAGCCACCAGCAATTTCTGGTTACAAACCTTGCGCTTGGACGAGGCGGACACGCATCTACGTGACGCAATCCTGTCAGCCACGAATGCCGCGGGCTACATGACCCGTCCGGTGTGGTCGTTGATGCACAAGCTGCAACATTTCGGGAATTGCCCCAGCGCCCCGCTCCCGGTAGCCGAGTCTCTCGAGCGTCGGCTGATAAATATTCCCAGCAGTGCGACACTGACGGTGCGTACTGCGTGATCGGCTGCCACGAGCGAATCTAGGATAGAAAATGGCTAACAGAGACAAAGCGAATACACTGCCCGGGCTGATATTCAAGGCCCGCGATCTTGATCTTTCGCAGTTGCCCAAGACGGATTGTCATCTCCATACATCTTGGACGGATGGTGAGGCCAGCGTTGCCGACGTTTATTCGGCTGCCGTGGCGAGCGGGCTCGATACCATTCTCTATAGCGAGCATAGCCGCAAGACCAGTACCGATTGGTTCAAGAGCTTCGCCGAAGAGGTTCGGGCCCTGCCTTCCTCGCCTTGCCGCGCTTATGTTGGCACGGAGGTGAAGGTTGAAACACGGGGAGGCGATATCGATACGACGGCAGCGATCAGCGACCATTGCGATTTCATCATGGCGAGCGTGCATCGGCTCATCGATGCCAATGATGTGACCATCCAGTTTGCGGATACGCATCCCGAGCAGGCCGTTGACCTCGAATATGCGCTCACCTGGGCGGTGTTGCCAAACCCTCAGGTGGATATTCTTGGCCATATGTTTGGTATGAGCTACCGGCGTTTTGGCAAAGTACCGCCGGACGCCATGATTCGCGACTTGATTGCCCGCGCTGCTGAGTATGGTGTCGCTGTCGAAGTCAATTCCCACTACCATCCCAATGCTCTTCACATGGTGCGCTGGTGCCAGGAGTTTGATGCGCGAATCGCCTTTGGTTCGAATGCGCACGCGTTAAAGGAAGTTGGTGCCATCATGCGACAACTGGCGCGGGAGCTCGTCGATGCGTAGGCAGTGTCGCGTCTTGGTGACCGGAGCAGGCAGCGGCGTCGGACAGGGCATCGTCAAGGCGTTGCGGATTTCCGTCTTGCCTGTGACCGTGGTGGCTGCTGACATCGCACCGATGAACGCCGCTTTATATCGTGCTGACGAGGCCGTCATTATTCCGCGCGTGGAACAAGCGAACGCGTTTGAACGCATTATCGAGTTGCTGCTTCAGCATCGCATTGATGTTGTCATGATCGGTTCCGAATTTGATCTTGAATTTTTTTCGCTCAATAGGGTAGAGATCGAATCGCGGGCCGGCGTGTCCGTCATCGTGGCGTCACCTGCCACGGTAGCGATCGCGAACGACAAGTGGCTGACTGCGGAGTTTCTGCGGAAAAGCGGGTTGCCATATGCGCAGGCCTATTTGCCGAAAGACCAAGAGGATGCCGTTCGTTGCGCGGAGAAATGGGGCTTCCCCGTTGTATTGAAGACCCGCCGTGGTACTTCCTCGCGACATGTGCATATTGTTAGTGGCGGTGAAAGTTTGGAAAAACTGTTTCCGAGCACTCCGGCCCCCATGCTTCAGCGAGTGATCGACATTCCGTCCTCCGAGCTGGGGAGCGAGTACACCTGCAGTGTGTTCAAGGTTGCCGACGGCAGCATGATCGGTCCCTTTACCGCCCGCCGCACCGTGCGTGGCGGTACGTCCTGGCATATTGAAGTCGCGCCTTTTGAGGCGCTGTACGCCCCGCTGCTGGCAATTGCCAATTCGCTTGATTTTGTCGGCTCTCTCAATGTTCAGCTAATGCTTACCGAAGAGGGCGCTATTCCTTTCGAGCTGAACTCCCGCTTCTCGGGTACCACGGCGGTACGCGCCCATTTCGGCTTCAACGAGCCCGAAATGGCGCTGCGCAGCTTCTTTTATAAGGAAGCAGTGTCGGCCCCCAAGATTCGTGCCGGGGTGGCCATGCGCTATCACGAAGAAGTGTTTGTCGAGAACGTGAGCGCAGCCAGTCTTTCGCTCTCGGCTAAGGGAGTGGTCAACCCGTGGTTCTAGGCAGAATCGGCCTGACAGGCGCCACCGGTATGCTCGGTCGCCACATGCGCGCCGCTTTGGAGACTGCTGGGGCGTGCGTCGTCCCTGTGTCTCGCTCAGGAAGCGACGGTACGGCGCAGTGGGATATGGCGAAGTGGCTTACGGCCGAAGCCTTGGATACGCTTTTTGGCGACGTGCAAGCGGTCGTCCACGCCGGCGCCATTGTCGATTCGATCGCTGCCTGGGGCGAGGGGCGCATGTTCGATGTAAATGTCCGCGCGTGCGCCAATCTTGCCGAATGGGCTGTCTCTCGGTCTATTCCCCTGGTCTTCATTTCTTCGGCGAGCGTCTATGCCGATCCCGATTCGGGTCACTTGTCCGAAGATGCGCCACTTGGGGCAAATCAACTCGGCGGTTTTTATGGCATGACCAAACTCATGGCCGAGGACATTCTGGGGCGCTATCGACTCCGTGGCCTGAAGCTGGCAGTGGTCAGACCCTCGTCTCTCTACGGATATGGCGGACCGGCAGCTAAGATGATTTACAAGTTCCTGGACCTCGCTGCGCGCGGGGAAACAATCGATTTGATTCCGCCAGTGGATGATCGCGTCGACTTCCTGCATGCCGCTGACTTGTCGGGCGCTGTTGTCGGGGTTCTCAAGAGAGCTTGCTGGGATACATTGAATATCGCTTCCGAGCGGCCGGTTTCAATTCGAGAGCTTGCGCTTGCCTGCGTCGAGGTGACGGGCCGCGGAAGTGTTCGAGTGCAAGAGGCTGAGCCGTCGGAGCGGGCGCCTTTGCGCCGATTGTTTCTGAATGCGACCGCTGCTCGCGAGCGTTTGGGCTGGAGATCGACCATTGGGATCCAGCAGGGCCTGGAAATGGTGTTCTGCGGCCAGCTCGTAGCGGGGCAGACTTCCTTATCCAATCTGATGGTGTGACTATGACGAAAGTGTTCATCATCGCCGAAGCCGGGGTTAATCACAACGCGCGCATGGACTTGGCGCTGCAGCTGGTGGATCAAGCAGTCCTGGTTGGTGCAGATGCGGTCAAGTTCCAGACGGCGATCCCGGAAATGGTGGCCACCGGGGCCGCCGAGAAAGCGGGTTACCAACAGAAAACGACCGGTAGCGAAGAGTCCCAGCTCGACATGATTCGCAAGTTGTTGCTTCCGATGGAGTCATTTCATGATATCGCTGCCTATTGTCGCGAAAAGGGCATCCTTTTCTTCTCTACCGCTTTCGATCTTGTGAGTCTCGACTATCTCGAACGCTTGGGCCAGCCGTATCACAAGATTCCCTCCGGTGAAATCACCAACCTGCCTTATCTTCGACAGATCGGAAGCTATGGCAAACCGGTGATCCTTTCGACTGGTATGGCGACACTGGGCGAAATCGAGGCCGCCATCGACGCGGTGGAAGCTGCGGGTACGCCGCGCAGCCGCATTACTGTGCTCCATTGCAATACCGAATATCCGACACCGGTAGGCGACGTCAATCTACGTGCGATGCAGACGATCAGGGACGCATTTGGTGTCGAAGTCGGTTATTCCGACCACACCGACGGCATCGAAATAGCCGTCGCTGCGGTGGCTCTTGGCGCCCGCATGATTGAAAAACATATGACGCTGGATCGCACATTGCCAGGGCCCGACCACAAGGCGAGCCTCGATCCGGCCGCGTTCAAGGCGATGGTGTCGGCGATTCGGAACGTTGAGTTGGCGCTGGGGAGCGCCATCAAGCATCCGAGCAGCAGCGAAACAAGGAATCGACCGATTGCGAGACGCTCCTTGGTAGCGCTTACCAGGATCAGGGCTGGTGAAACCTTCTCTGCCCAAAATATGACCGCCAAACGGCCTGGCAACGGGATTTCACCGATGCGTTGGGACGAGGTGATTGGCCATGTCGCCCCGCGCGATTTCGAACCTGACGATTTGATCAGCCTGTGAAGAAGATTTGTGTCGTTTCTGGCACGCGCTCGGAGTACGGGCAGCTGCGCTGGGTTATGCAGGGCATCCAGGATGATGCCGAGTTACGCCTGCAGGTCATCGCAACCGGCATGCATCTCTCCCCAGAATTCGGCCTGACCTATCGCGACATCGAGCGCGACGGGTTCGTCATTGATCGCAAGCTGGAGGTCTTGCTCAGCTCCGACTCGGCCGTCGGAGTGACCAAGTCCGTCGGACTTGGCACCATCGCATTCGCTGACGCTTTTTTTGATCTTCAGCCCGATGTCGTCGTACTTCTTGGGGACCGCTTCGAAGCTTTTGCTGCCGCCACCGCCGCGATGATGGCAGGAATTCCGATTGCACACCTCCATGGTGGTGAAATCACAGAAGGGGCGATCGACGACGCGATTCGACATGCGCTCACCAAAATGTCCCACTGGCATTTCGTCGCTGCTGAAGCGTATCGCCAACGGGTCATTCAGCTTGGAGAAGCACCTGAAAGAGTTATCTTGTGCGGGGGGCTTGGTGTCGACGTCATTCGAAAGACGCCACTACTCGACCGCGATGCGCTGGAAGCATCTCTCGAGTTTAAGTTTGGAAAACGAAATTTACTGATTACTTTCCATCCGGTGACGCTTGCTCAGGATGGTGGTTCCGGCCAAATGGAAGAACTCTTTGCTGCTCTCGATACGTTGCAGGATACGCACTTAATCATCACGCTGCCGAATGCGGACACGGGCGGACGCGAACTGATCCGAATGGTGAAGAAGTTCGTAACCGCATATCCGCATGCCAAAGCATTCACCTCACTCGGACAGCAACGCTACTTGTCGTGTATCGCCCAAGTCGATGCAGTGGTCGGGAACTCTTCCAGTGGATTGTCGGAGGCACCCAGTTTCAGGAAGGCCTGTGTCAATATTGGCGAGCGTCAGCAGGGGCGTCTGAAGGCAGCTAGCGTGATCGATTGCGCGCCGCTCCGGAGGGACATCGTGGAGGCCATTGAAAAGCTCTATACACCGGCATTCCAGACAACGCTCGAGACAGTGCGCAATCCCTACGGAGAGGGCGGCGCCAGCGAAATGATCGTCGAGACACTGAGGAAGCTTGACACGCACGGCAACCTAAAGAAGGTTTTTCACGACTTATCCATCGGCAGGGATGTATGAGCCCGCGTGAATTGAAACCAAGCACCACGGATTGGCGTAAGACCATTTTGTCCGCCAACGCGACGGTACGAGAAGTCATTGCCTGTATGAACGTATCCTCACTCAGGATCGTGCTGATAGTGAATGAGGGCAACGAGCTCGATGGCACTGTTTCCGATGGCGATATTCGCCGCGGCTTGTTGAAAGGGCTTACCCTGGATAGCCCGATCGACAGCGTCATTCATCGCGGCGCCCTCGTCGTTCCGCCGACCATGGGGCGGGACATGGTCTTGCAGCTCATGGTGGCCAACCGAATCCAACAAATTCCGGTGGTCGACGAGCAACAGCGCGTCACCGGGTTGCATGTATGGGACGAGATCACGACGACGCCTGTACGCTCGAACCGCATGGTGATCATGGCCGGAGGCAAGGGAACGCGACTGCGGCCGTTTACGGAGAACTGCCCCAAGCCGCTCGTGACGGTCGCCGGGAAGCCGATGCTTGAGCACATTATCGAAAGAGCCAAGCTCGAAGGGTTTAGCGATTTCGTTTTGGCTGTTCACTATCTGGGCCATATGATTGAGGAGTATTTTGGCGATGGCGAAAAGCTCGATGTAAGCATCGAGTATTTGCGGGAGGAAGCTCCGCTCGGCACGGCCGGTGCGTTAAGCCTGCTCAATTTGCGTCCCAAAGAACCGTTTGTCGTAACAAACGGAGATGTCGTGACGGACATCCGTTACGGTGAGTTGCTCGATTTTCATAATCGCCACGCTGCGGCGGCAACAATGGCGGTGCGTAGCCACGAGTGGCAACATCCGTTCGGCGTGGTTCAGACACGAGGTGTGGATATCGTTGGCTTTGAGGAAAAACCCATTGCCCGGACCCATATCAACGCGGGAGTCTACGTGCTTTCACCTCATGCGCTGGACGAGCTGGAGCAAGGGGCCGTGTGCGACATGCCGACCCTGTTCGAGCGCTTGCAGGCTCGCGAACGGAGGACCGTGGCCTATCCCATGCACGAGCCTTGGCTGGACGTAGGCCGGCCTGACGACCTTGAGAAGGCCCACGACGCAGTTCGCATTGCACCGCGTGGCAATGGAGATTTGAAATGATCGGGGGTAAAAAGGTTCTCGCCCTGATTCCGGCTAGGGGGGGCAGCAAAGGTCTGCCCGGCAAGAACATTCGCCCCATGTGTGGCAAGCCCCTGATCGCCTGGAGCATTGAAAAGGCGAAGGCGTCGAAATACCTGGACATGGTTCTCGTGACGACCGACTGCCAGGAAATCGCAGGCATCGCCAATCAGTACGGTGCCCACGTTCCGTTTCTCCGTCCGAATGAGTTGGCTACGGATCGATCCTCGACGTACGATGCGGTTCACCATGCGCTTGACTATCTGAGCGTGGAAGAGAGTCGGACTTTTGACTACGTCGTGCTGTTAGAGCCGACTTCACCTTTGCGTGAAGACGATGACATCGACCGCATGCTGGAGCAATTGTCCTTAATGAGTGCCGAGTTCGACTCGATCATTAGCATTGGCGAAGTGGACGAGCACCCATCGATCGTTCGCAGAGTCCGGGGGAATAATCTGGAACCGTTCTGTCCAGAATTGCAGCAGACCATGCGCCGCCAGGACAATGAGCCGGCCTACTTTCCGTATGGCGTGGCGTACATCGCCAAGACGGAAGTTCTACTTGCCGAGAACACTTTCTATACGCGGCGTTGCACCTATTTCAGAATCAAGCGGTATCAGAACTACGAGATCGACGATATCTACGGGTTTCTGTGCGCCGAAAACGTCATGAAGCATGAATGGAGATTAGGATGAAGTTGCTCATAGTAGGCCTTGGGTCCATGGGTAAACGTCGTATCAGAAATTTGCAGGCACTTGGCCACACGGCGCTAGCAGGCTTCGATCCCCGGGCTGATCGGCGGGAGGAAGCGTCCTCGCGCTATGGCGTCGCCGTTTTCGACCGCTTTGACGCGGCATTGGCCAAGTTCAAGCCGGACGCTCTCGTCATTTCGACCGATCCGAGCCTGCACATGGACTACGCGCAGCCCGCAGTCGGACAGGGTCTGCATTGTTTTATCGAAGCGTCGGTGGTCGAAGGTGAACGCGTCGCCCAGCTGGCTGAATCGATCAAGGGCAGCAAGCTCATCATGGCGCCATCGTGCACCATGCACTACTTCCCTGGCCCGGCAACGGTACGTGAAGTGATTCGCGCCGGCAAGATTGGTAAGCCCCTGAATATCAATTACCTGACTGGCCAATATTTACCGGATTGGCATCCGTGGGAGCATATCCGCGACTTCTACGTGTCCCGTCGAGAAACAGGTGGCGCCCGCGAAATCGTTCCGTTCGAGCTGACATGGCTCAATGAGATATTCGGCGACCCGGAGCCGCTGGCGTGCGTGAAGAGCAAGATCACAGACATGGACGCCGAAATCGACGACATCTACCATTGCCTACTACGCTATCCGAACGGACCGCTGGCCAACATCACTATCGAGGTAGTTTCGCGACCCAAGGCGACCCGTGAACTTCACATTATCGGTAGCGAGGGCCGCTTGGTATTCAGCGGCGACGACAATTGCGTTCGCTATATTGCGGTGGGAGATGCGGACTGGACCCGGATTGACTTGGGCGCAGGCACTGTCGAAAAGGGCTACATCAATCCGGAGGAGCCCTACATCTCAGAAATGGCGGATTTTGTGAAAGCTGCTTCGGCCGGCGATCGTCGTCTTTTCCCCAATACGCTCGAAAGCGATGTACGCGTGTTGGATCTACTAATCAACCTTGAAAAGCTCAGTTAATCGATATGGATTACCAAGAACGACTGCTGCGCGCCATCCCTGGCGGCGCCCACACCTACTCCCGCGGTTTCGATCAATTCCCGTCGAACGCTCCGCAGATTCTCGAGCGCGGTGAGGGCGCCTATGTCTGGGACCCCGAAGGTCGCCGCTTCCTCGATTACGGCATGGGGCTGCGCGCCGTGACGCTCGGCTATGCCTACCCGTCGGTTGCCGAAGCAGCCTGCATGGAAATCTGGAAAGGCAACAATTTGCCGCGTGCGACCACGACCGAACTTGAAGCGGCCGAGACCATCATCGACCTGATTCCCGGGGCGGAAATGGTGAAGTTTGCCAAGAACGGTTCGAATGTGACCACTGCAGCTGCGAAAGTGGCTCGTTCGTATACCGGTCGTCCGTATATTTGCGTTCCGCGCCAGCATCCGTTCTTCTCTTTCGATGACTGGTTCATTGGCTCTACGCTACTAACGCGCGGCATTCCGCCCCAGCACGCCCAGACAACGCTTGTGTTCGACTACGGCAATATCGACTCGCTCCAGGCCTTGTTCGATGCCCACCCGGGACAGATCGCCGGCGTCATGTTGGAGCCGGCCACGACCATTACTCCTTGCGCACCTTCCTGTACGCACACGCTGAGTTACGAAAATTCGTGCAAGTCCTGCAATTCGAATGGCAGCAACTTCCTGCACAAGGTCCAGGCGTTGTGCCGTGCCAACGGCACCTTGTTTATTCTGGACGAAATGATCACCGGCTTCCGCTGGCATCCGCAAGGCGCGCAAACCTACTTCGGTGTCGAGCCCGACCTCAGCACCTTCGGCAAAGGCATGGCCAACGGTTTCTCTGTTGCCGCCCTGGTTGGCCGACGAGAGATTATGGATGTCGGCTCCATCAGCGAGCCGGGCGCCGAACGCACTTTCCTGCTTTCTACCACGCACGGTGGCGAAATGTCGGGCCTGCGCGCCTTCATTGAGACCGTCAAGGTGTACAAGGAAAAGGACGTGTGCCGCCATCATTGGCATTACGGTGAAAAACTGCGTTCGGGACTGCTGGGACTGGCCAAGGAGCTCGGAATTTCCGACCACTTTGGCATTGACGGTCCGGCGATCGCCATGAACTACGTCACCCGCGATGCGTCCGGCGTAATTTCTATGCAATTCCGTACGCTGTTCGCACAGGAGATGGCGCGTCACGGCGTACTGATGTCATGGATTGCAGTCAGCCTTAGCCACGGCGAGACGGAGCTGCAAATGACACTCGACGCCGCACGCAAGGCTCTGCAGGTTTATGCCAAGGCCCTTAACGACGGCGTTGATCAATATCTGGAAGGCTCCGTCATGAAACCGGTGTTCCGCAAGTACAACTGAACACCATGGCCGACGATTTTTCCTACCGTTTGTTGTTCGATCTTTCCGGGAAAACCGCGCTGATCACCGGTGCGAGCGGTATTCTCGGTCGCCACTTCAGCGCCGGTCTGGCGGAGGCCGGCGCTGCTGTTGCGCTATTCGACATCGGCGCCGAAGCCGTTCGCGAACAAGCGCAGGAGTTGTCTTCGCGGTACGGCGTCAAGGTGAAGGGCTACGTGTGCGACGTGTCCGATCCTGTCTCTGTGCGAGATGCAGTGGCCGAAGTTGTCGCCGAGTTCGGACGCATCGACGTCCTGCACAATAACGCTGCGGGAAAATCGGACGACTTGAATGCCTTCCTGGCGCCATTCGAAGAGTATTCTTACGATCAGTGGCGCAAGATCATGGCCGTCAATCTCGACGGCATGTTCCTGATGGCACAAGCAGTCGGCAAGCAGATGCTTGGACAGGGGGGCGGCAGCATCATCCAAACTTCGTCCATCTACGGATTGCTGGGCCCGGATCAACGCATCTATGAGGGCTCCGAGTATCTTGGGTGCCAAATCAATTCGCCAGGCGTGTACGCCGCGTCCAAAGCCGGCGTCATCGGACTGACACGCTACCTTGCAACTTACTGGGCGGACAAGGGCATTCGCGTCAACGCAATAGCTCCCGGAGGGACGCAGAGCGGACAGAACGAAGAGTTCATGCGCCGCTATTCGGCGCGTATTCCGCTTGGCCGCATGGCCAGGGCGCACGAGATGGTTGGTGCGCTGCTGTACCTGGCCTCTGACGCTTCGAGCTACATGACGGGCCAGACGATCGCCATTGACGGTGGCTTAACCGCCTGGTGACCGAAGCTCCAGTTTCAATTTGTTATTGCGCAACAAGGAATTTTCACGAATGGCCGAATTGACTTACTGCACCAAGTGCCTCAATCCCCATACCCGCCCGCGGATCACCTTCGACGAGGAGGGCGTATGCAACGCGTGCCTCACCCAAGAGCGGAAGAAGATCATGGATTGGGACAGCCGCTGGGAAATGCTCAAGAAGCTTTGTGACCAGCAACGCGGCCGCAATAAGGATCGCCCGGACGTGATCGTGCCGTACAGCGGGGGCAAGGACGGGGCTTACATCGCCTACACGCTGCGCGAGAAGCTAGGAATGAGGCCGTTGTGCGTTACCGTCCGTCCGCCGCTGGAAGATCCGGTAGGCGTGCGGAATATCCAGAATTTCCTTGACCGGGGCTACGATCACATCATGATCACCCCAAATCGCACGGTGGAAAGGGCGATTGACAAAGAGAATTTCATCAACAAGGGCATTCCGATGCATGCCTTCATGATGGTCGTGCAAGCTGCCGTCATGCGGTGTGCCGTTCAGTTCGATATTCCGCTGGTGATGTTTGCCGAGGAAGGGGAATCGGAAATGGGGGGGGACAGCACGCTTGCCAGTAGCCCTACCTACGACATCGAACACAGCATCAAGTTCTACCTCAGTGGCGTGGATCCGAAGAAATACCTGAATCAGTTTTCAGAAAAGGAACTCTATTGGTTCCTGCACCCGCCGGTCGACGAAATGAAACGCATCGGCGCACGCATATCGCACTGGTCTTTCTACCAAGAATTCGTCAATTACAAGCACTACCTTGTTGCTAAAGAACATTGCGGCCTGGAAGAAAAGAAGGGGCGCGGCGTCGGTACGTTCGACAACTATTCAACCACCGATACCGAGATCATCTGGCTTTATTTCTATCTCATGTACCTAAAGTTCGGTTTCGGTCGGGCTACCAACGTTGTTGGCACTGAAGTTCGCCGCGGCGCGATGACGCGCAAGCAAGCGGTCAATCTGGTCAAGAAGTACGACGGTGAGTTCCCGGAGCAATACGTGGATGCTTACTTGAAGTACTACGACATGACGCTCGATGAGTTCAATGCCGTGCTCGACAAGTGGGCGAACAAGGACTTGTTCGAAAAGCAGAATGGACGTTGGGTTGCGACATTTACGGTCCGCTGAGATGTCAGGTGCTTCTCAACACTATTTCTGTGTCGCGGGCAACGCCCGATTGGCTTTCGAGGATGTTGAAGCGAAGATTGCGCCGTTTGTCTCGGATCGGCTTGCGCATTTCGGTATTCAGCATGAGCATTGTCAGGATTGGACCGCACTGGAAGTTCGCGTACGCGAACTGCTGGCCGCGCCTCCGATGGGCGTCGATTACATCGTTTTGGCCGATGTGATGAATCCCTTCTGTGATATGGCACTTGTATCCAGGATGACGGAAACCCTCCATTGCACCACGTCCTCATTCAGTCTGTGCGATGGCGCTGTTCCGGGCACGGAAGTTCGCGCCGTATTGGCCGTTTCGGGGTGGCGCGAGCGTGCTGCTTCGTTCAGACTCGCAGATATTGTCGGTGGCCCGGTGGTGCGCTGGGAGACTCAAGCGCAGTACAACAATCAACTGAACCTGTACAAGTACAAGCGCATCAAGCAGTTTTTGGCGCTGGCCGGGAGGTTCAATGGTCTGCACATGCTTGCCGTGCCGGAGCTTATGGCCTTCCTCGCGACAGATGACGCATTTGCCTTATTGGCACGCTTCGGGGACGACGTGCGCCAGATGGAGTACTCGCGGTGTCCGCATTGCGAGGGTAATCTGCATGCGCTTTTCAACACAATGTCGCAGCCTTTGTGCGGCTATTTGCCCAACGCTCGCCCGCTTTACCATGAGTGCGAATCGTGCGGCCTTGTGGTGCAATCACCGTCGGTCCATGAGGATGATGTACACAAAATTTATGACAAGTGGGACAAGCAGGACTTTGTCGCATCTACGAATAATCCCTATACGAGTGAGTCCGTCCGATGCGATCTGTCGCGCATCCTGTTGCATCTGCCTAGCGAGGTCAGAACGCTCGATCTCGGTGGTGGGATAGGCAAGTTTAGTCGCTTCCTACACGCCGCCTATCCAGCATGGGACGTGACGCATTCCGACTTCGAGATCAAGGCTGACGCACCCGACGGCGTACGTTCGCTGACGCTCGATTTCACACGCAACCCCATTGGTACAGCACAGTACGACCTCATCACTGCATGGGAGGTGATCGAACATGTTCCGTACCACAAGCTCTCGTTCATGCTGCGCAATATCTGGGAAGCACTCGCACCGGGCGGCTTTTTCGTTTTCAGTACGCCGGATTTCGACTCGCCGCTATGCAAGAGTTTCGACTTCTACGCTATTTGTCCGCCCTTCCACTACCTGGTCTTCGGACAGCGTTGGCTGAGAAATTACTTTGCGGCCTCTGAAAATTTCGAGGTTTTCGATGTGCGGCACTGTTCTGATTTTCTCGACGATGCCTTGAACTGGTACGGCTATGGAAGCAAAACTTGCCCCTCCATGGCCCTGCGAGGCACAGCGCAATTGCTGCATGCGGTATTCGAGCAAGATGGCGACAAGCAAATACGAAACCGACTCA
>Ga0307516_10004693_pt1 | contig 16717 bp, 22 predicted proteins | sample 19_EM_MG_FD_203310 | JGI IMG/M metagenome (GOLD analysis project Ga0307516, IMG submission 203310) | Populus trichocarpa ectomycorrhiza microbial communities from riparian zone in the Pacific Northwest, United States - 19_EM | ecosystem: Host-associated > Plants > Roots > Unclassified | place...
GTGGGAAGGATGAAATATCTGTGGGTGGGAAGGATGAAATATCTGTGGGTGGGAAGGATGAAAGATCAGCGACAGATAGACTTGGCGTGGATATGGGACTCGACAAAGGAGGTAGGGAGTATGGAGACGTGAGGAATGGAATGGAAGTGGTCGTGCCAGTTGGCGTAGAGGTCGGTAAAATCGTGTCATCCGAGGAAGATAACGACGGAAGAGAAAAGAAGCTGGTCGAACTCGGGATTGTTATGGAGAACGAAAACAGAGTCACCGGAGGTGATTCAGAGGTTGATATACTGGACCCCGACGGAGAAACCGTAGAGCTTGAATCAGAAGGCTGAGATGACGAAGAACTGCTTAGTTCGGTGGGGGAAGTCTTTGGCAGGCTGCTCGGCGGGCTGGAAGTTGAGCTTGACAGTACAAGCGGGCTAGATGTTGAGGTCAAGAAAGACGAAGAAGTCGTCGAGCTCGAAGAGCTGGATGAGGGTGTCGAGGTCGATCCAGGCTCACTATCGGAGAAAACGACCACAGATGCCAAAGGACTCGTAGGTAGCGAGACAGTCGGGGTTGGGGTGGTGGTCAGCTGCGAAATAGACGACGGGTCTGTGCTACTGCTGGTGATTGTAGAAGGCGTGAGACTTGAGCTGGGATCCGGCTGTGAAGTAGTGGAGGGATCTACAGTGCTTGGAGTTATACTGGGGGGGGAACTGGTCGAAGGAGGATTTTCAGATGTGGGGCTCGAGGCGCTGGATGTGGATGGTGGTTCTGAAGACGTGGATGGTGGTCCTGAAGATGTGGACGGTGACTCTGGAGAAGATGTTGATGGTGGTTGCTGGGATGTAGAAGGTGGCTCTTGGGAAGATGTTGACGGCAGCTGATCCGAAGTTGTGGGAACTGGAGGTTCAGTGGACGTAGGAAGTTGGGGTGAAGATGAAGGAACCTCCGGTGGTGGGGTGGAGGTAGGCGGGGGGACACCAGTGGTCGAAGGGACCGGGTTCGGGGGTGAGCTCGTCACCGTCAGCGGCTCGGGATTTTGAGACGGTTCAGGAGAAGGCACTGGGGAGGGCGAGGGGGCATCGTTCGTGGTGGGTGGGGGAGGAGGAGGGTTGAACGTGTTCTCAGGAGTCGTCGGCTGCGGATTAGGCGAAGAAGCCATTCGCTACAACGTGAGTAGGCGCCTGGATGTTACTTTAGCGGTGGGGGACGGGAGCCAAGGGAACTCGCGAAGGGGAAACACGAGCGTGCAGTATTTGAGGGAACGCTGCGTCTGTACACCGCCCAGGCTTTCTCCTCAGGGAGTAAGAGGGGGAGCGAAGATTACTGACGTCGAATGCTGATCGACGTGAATAGGGACGTGCACAGGCACCTGTCGATCCGCAAGTACGGCAGTGCGAATATAGACCGTCTGGCTCGGGATAAAAGAACAGGTCCACAGATCCGCCACCCTTAGAGCCTCGAGAGGGGGAGAAGCGGGAGATTAGGAGGGAGCGCCGGTGGTCCATCTCAGATTTGTAGCCTGCGGGAGGTGGCGTCGGAGCCTGAGAGCCGGCTGGTGTGGAACGTGTGCCTGATATGAATACATGTCGATAGAGCGTGCCAGGTTTCCCTTTGACGGGGGTCGGGCTCGACCTTTGGCAAGTAGTCAAGGGGACGAAGCGTGGGCTTGGTAACCCCTTTTGTAACCTCTTCGTTTCCGCGCGCGCTGCAAATCCCTACATTGTCCTCTCAAGGGATTTATGGAAAATGTCTATCGACCAGATACGGTTGCTTGCCGTGAGACTGCACCCGTCTTGCTATCGTGACGACATTCACCCCGTCATCTCGATAAGCCACTCTCAAGGCACCATACAATCTGCCGGCACACACTTGATGGTGATCCGCCACCGAGTTCCCCACGAAGAGGGGTGCGATGAAAGCCACGCCAGTTCCGCCACCAAACCTATCTATGCACGCTGGCGATGTAACAGAACAGATATGAAATCGGCCACGATGGTCAACACACCCGGCTGATCCGCACAAACCAAAGAGAGGTGTAGTACCCGGGTGGGGCAGTCGTGATCACCCACGGTAGCGTTCTTTCGAAACTTGGCCAATTGAAGTTACGTAGGCTATGTTTAGAGTAAAATGGCTCTGGGATCCAGGCCAATGACAACTCACCGATGCCGAGGGCCTGTTACGAAAGCCATTAGCTCGGTTGATCACTATCATTTGATCAGAATGGTCATCCTTGTCCTCGCAGCCTGAAGCTTGAAGCTTGAAGCTTGAATCTGGGTTTGGCCTCCTTGGGACACTGGGGACATCGAATTCTCTGACCTTCTGCTTGGCGCTGCCCAACCCTGTTCGGGTGTCCACGCGCCAAACCATGCTGAGACTCGCCGCTGAACCGCCGTCGAATCGTGTTTCCTCGTGATCTTCCCAGCGTCCTCTAAGACAGGGGTTTTATTCAACATACTAGCGACCTGAACACAAACATGCATCGCCCAGCACCGGATCCCGATAATCTCTCATTACGATACTCACCCCGAGCCCCTCCGAATCACACGGCCCTTCACTCATTCTCTTCGCAGGGGCAGCGGCGTCGTTTCAGACAAGACAATGGGTATATATCCTATTGCAGACAGCCTACAAACGGTCGCCGGTAGATACAAAATTAACGATACAAAAACTCCCCATGAACTCCCTCAAGCGGAGAGCTCGTACAAGAAAGCCAAAGCGACCTTGGCGAATTCGAGAGAGTGGCTCCAACTGAATCCGGGGAGAGAGGTGGTATCGTCGGCTGAGTGGATCTTGGGGTTGTCTTCCCCAGTGATAGCCTCGAACAGCATGGTAGTGGGGTAGCCGTGGCCGTACCAGCTGGCGTGGTCAGAGCAGGGGTAACCGCAAGGGGTGTCGTCTGCGGAGGGCAAGCTGCTGTAGGTGCTGATCAGAGACTTGGCAAAAGCGTTGGTTCCGCTGTCGACGTAATCAGTCTCGACAGCGATGACCTCGGTGGATCCAGGCTTGAAGCTGTAAACGCGTGGGTGATCGACGCCTGTTCATCAACAAGACCAGAGGGTGGCAAGGACGCACTATGCAGTCATGTCGAGTTCCATGAAAGCCTTGACCTCAGTTCCAGCGGTCTTGTAGCTGGCAGCAACGGCCTGAGAGCCAAGGAGCCCAGCTTCCTCACCGGAATAGAGGTGGATCTCTATTGGGGTTGTTGGTTTGAAGTCAGAGGCGACCAAGGCGCGGAAGATCTCTATGACATTGACGGCACCGGAACCATCCTGACCAGGCGGGATGACGTCTCAGTAATTGTTATCAAGTACGATCTCGAAACAAAACGCACATCGTCAGCACCTGGGGCACGTCCGGTCGTGGGAGCGCCCGCGTTGATCGAGTCCTCGTGGGCACCGAGGATTGTGACCGGGCCGGAGGTGGTACCGTCGATCCTGGCGATCACGGAAAACTGAGTCCAGGAGTGTGTAAACTTGGTGACCTTGACTCCCTGCTTTCCGGAGGCTATACCAGTAAGCGTGTCGAAGATCCACTGAGCAGATTGTTGACCGGTGGGTGACTTGTACCAGCGGTTGTTGAACGCGGTCAAGGTGTTCAGGTGCGACTCCATATTGGACGTGGAGAGAGTGGCGGCCAGGGCTTTGACGGCAGCCTGGTGAGACGGGGGAGGGACTAGAAATCGTGTGGTGTGAGATCCGCTATCCATCCAACAACCGACGATATGGCGTAACATACAAGTAGCCAGGGTGGTGGCTCCCTTCGAAGCCTTGGGGAAGTCGGACTGCATACCGAGCCACGTCTCAGTCACATCCATGAAGTCAGTACCGGCCTTCTTGAGTTCCCACTTCTCATCCTCGGTTTTCCAGACAGGATCGACGTCAAATCCGAAGAGGAGAAGGAAGAGGCCTTCCGCAGACTTCCTCTCAATCTCTTGAGAGCCGATGGGAGCTGCGCCGACAAGAGACGCAACGGCCAAGACAGCAGTAATGACTGAGGAGACGAACTTCATGGCGAAGGACCGAGTACTGGGGTGGTGACGACCGAGGACGACTGGAGGAAGTCCCAGGGACGGAAGCAGTGGACACCCGACTTTATACCCGGCTGGAACGGGGAAAGGTCGGTGACATCCAACGGTTTACGCGAATTGCGGATGACAACGGCCCAGAGTGAGACGCCTTCCCTCCCATGCGGTTCCCTCAGCCATGCGGTTATCTCATCCATGCGGTTTCTTCAGCTAGGAACCTGGAAAAGTGACGGCAGCAGAAGTAACCAGGTTCCTGTGGACCCATACGTGGACGAGAACCCGTGGAGCATACGGCTCAACCGATCCCAATCATTCGAGGAGTATCGTTACCTAGTCAACGCACGTGATCAGCGCTTCAGCTCCTAACGGGTAGCGAGTTCTCGCGCTGTTCCCTCCATGTCCGGCGGACACCGAGCGGGGGAACAGCATAAGGGTGATGTTCGGGAAAGAAGCTGCCGACCAGGGCTTTTCGGATTGAGGTGGGTGAGCAGTTAAATGAGATTTATGAGGGTACCCCCTCATGGCAAATCCGAGCACCCTGTTGGTTCGCTACGCTCACTACATCCGCTCGCTCTATGTTTTTTATTTTATCTCCCTTTCCCCCCGTGTGCGAGTTAGCCGACTCGCGGAAATTAGGTCAGCAAGTTTATTACTAAAAAAGGAAGTACGTTTGGTTTTTTTCGCCGCGCGCTGACTTATGGTCTCGCAAGCTCGACCAATCAATCGGTCCTTAAATTTAAATGCCGAACAACATCGTCAAATGTACATCCTGGCGGAGGGGAACATACTCGCCTTTGTGCATCCCGTGCAAACAACACCAGTGTGTCACAGATGGGATTCTGACTAGCCTTTGTTCCCTCGCTCTCCGATATGTAGTTGATTGGGTTCTGTTAACAGGAAACAACATGTCCACGGGTGGAAAAAGGACGGTGAACAACCCACCACAGAAATGAGCACCCAGTGGAGCGCGGGCGTCGAAAGACAGTAAGTACGTCTACCACCGAGGCGCATAGGTTCGCTGATCAGTTGCGTGTGGTCCTGACCCCCTGTAGGCTGATTGAAAGCCCCTTGACAGGGGCTGGTCCTTACTAGGTACCCTTAACTGCACGTGAACGTGAATATGGACATCTTCAAGTCGACGTGTGCGCGGCGCGGCCGCATTACGACAACGTGAAGAATCCGATGTGGCCTGGTCAAGCGGACACAGATAGACCAAGGTGGTTCACCCGGGCTCCCAACGGAGGTGGGACCGTTGGATCGAAACAACGCACGATTCCGATCAACCCCAGGTTGCAGTTGTCCAAGAGTAGATTGAGTGCGGGTATCCATTCCGCTACGGGTTGCTCAACCTTGGGTTCCGAAAACGCCGAACGCGGTCCTGACGTAGGAAATCGGTACGGCCGGAGCGAGGGAGAGGGTGGCGAGGTTACTCCTGGTGGGGTAGGTGAACGGCGCGATAGCATGTGAGGTGGGGACGTTCGTCTGTTCGGTGGGGAGTTCCTGAAGGGGTAGCGGATAACTCCGGGCCGGGAGACCGATCTACACGTGATCCCCCTTGCTGTACAGTCGTAATGCCGCTCCAACCAGAGTGACCGAAGTCTTTGCGCCTTTTGTACATCATCCCGATAACTTCAAAACTGTAAGTACAATCCTCCACCAGTGCCATTGCCAGCGGTAGATGAGTGGGCAACATCACTGCTGAGCCCGAATTCACGAGTTTTGAGGATGGATCGCAAGAACCTCGTTTAGATGGACATCGTGCTAATCCACCTTCAGATTATAGCACCATGGCTGACTCTGGACGCGGACGCGGTGGATTCGGTAGGGGTCGTGGCGACCGTGGAAGGGGGCGAGGACGTGGACGTCGTGGTGGCCGAAAGGACGAGGAGAAGGAATGGTATGCAAATCGTCCCAGATTTATATCACCCCGCATTCTCACCTGTGGCACCAAAGGGCCCCCGTCACAAAACTTGGCCGTCTCGTGAAGGACGGAAAGATCAAGTCCATGGAGGAAATCTACCTCTTCTCCCTCCCCGTCAAGGAGTACCAGATTGTCGACTTTTTCCTCCCAAAACTCAAAGACGAGGTCATGAAGATCATGCCCGTTCAAAAGCAGACCCGTGCCGGTCAGCGTACGCGATTCAAAGCCTTCGTTGCCATTGGGGATTTCGATGGCCATGTCGGTTTGGGTGTCAAGTGCGCGAAGGAAGTCGCGACCGCCATTCGTGGTGCCATCATACTTGCAAAACTCTCCGTCATTCCCGTCCGAAGAGGCTACTGGGGTGCTCAACTCGGTGAACCTCATACCGTCCCCTCGAAGGTCAGCGGGAAGGTCGGATCAGTCATGTGTCGCCTCATCCCCGCTCCACGAGGGACTGGTATCGTTGCGGCCCCCGCCTCGAAGAGGCTTTTGCAGCTTGCCGGCGTCCAGGATTGCTACACACAATCCAAGGGATCTACGGCGACGATGGGTAACTTCTTGAAGGCTACTTTCGCTGCTGTGCGTAATTTCCCCGCGTAACCCCCCTCCGTTCCTTACAGTCGTTGCTCACAGCTCACACTGACATACGGCTTCCTCACCCCCGACTTATGGCGGGAGATTCCCTTGTCGAAGGTACCGTACGACGAGTACAGTGCACACCTACAACTTGTGGCTGGCAAGAAGTATTAGCATTTGTTCTACGGCTGTGTACCTGCTACTTTGTTGTATTTGCCTGCATATCCATCGGCTCTTTTTCCACCTTTTATCACGGAAAAGTATGGCGATCATCCGCATGTGGGGCACGTGCAGCCTTCGTCCTCAGCCTCACCTTTAATATGGGTATAATATCCTCGGTCCTGGGAGCTATCGCAAACCTCTTCTTTGGTTCGGAGGAGAAGCCTCAGCAACCGTCGCCCCAGGAACGACCCCCGCAACGACCCCACAAACCTTATAGGCCACAATGGCAGCAGGAAGAGCGGCCGCCACAATCCTATCCCCCCACCACAAGCCCACCGAAGCAACACCAGCAGCATAAGCCACATAGCCCCCGTCCGCCCAAATCCCAACGTACTGTTCGTCCTTACCCCTGGTCGTTGATTGATTGTAAACTGACCGGATACACGAATCCCGGACCTGATCCTCCATGACATGCATTACCGCCGACGCCATCACTAGCAGGACTTGAACCAGGTCAATCAAGATGACCCGCACTACGTATCCCTACGTGCACGCGCCAAGGACGAAGGGGACAGAATGGCACGTTGTTTCGAGGAAAGCAAGCAGGCATACACGAGCGGGGATGGCGCCCACGCCAAGGCTTTGTCCAACGAGGGTAAAGCACACAAGGCGGAGATGGAGCAGTTGAATGCTGAGGCCAGTGCTTGGGTGTATGCGAGTAAGTCGCGCCGCTTCTTCCACCAATGATCCCCAGATGATTGACGCAGTCGTCCTCTTCTTGGCGTGTAGAGAATAACGAAGTGCGTTTGATCCCATTGTGTGCGGTTACCTGATCTTGTGTTGATGCGCGTTATTAGGACAGTGGCCCTGGCGAGGTTGACCTGCATGGATTATACGTGAAGGAGGCTATCGACTACACCGACAGGGCCATCGAAGCTGCCAAACGCCGTGGCGATACCACAATTAACATCATTGTTGGTTCGTCCTTTCCTTCCTTGACGCGACGGATGGTCTTGCGAACTACAGATGGACGCGTGCCCAGGTAAAGGTTTGCATTCTAGCGGTGGGGTTGCCAAGTTGAAGCCCGCTATCGAGGCGCTGATGCAAAAGTATGCACCCCGTTTTCACGAAACGTATGCCGCCTGAGCTCAGTGGTGTTATTTTACTTCACAGGCATGATCTGGTCGCGGAGGTGGACCCAGATAATGCCGGAGTGCTGATCGTGCAGCTCGGCGGAAGGAAGTCTGGCCGCCGAACCATGGGTGCCGACGAGGTCACTCGCAGGCTTGAGAAACCGGGTGAGGGCTGCGTTATCATGTAAGACGTGTAAGGAATCTTGCTTCTTGGGGCTCTCGCTGCACGGGCTTTCCACTGGTGGAACTCTCTGCGACTAATGCGAAGAGAGGTGTATGCATTATACCGTGTTTATACCGTGTTTATACTATCACCTGTTCGATACGACGAAGAATACCTTTTTGTGTACGTGTACGAAACCCAGGGAGGCCTTCGAATCGACCAAGGTAGTTGCCAGAACAAGGACAAAGCATCCTCATCAGGCAGACCAATGCACATCGACCGGTAAGTACTTAAGTATCGATAGAACACCCAGACCACCACCCCTGTCCGCCCCCATCTACCTTGGACCTCTTCTGCACCTCGCCCCAGGCGCCCTGCTCGAACCCTACACCTGATCGAATTTGCTTTTTGGAAACTCCCGGCTATATGGACCAGTATCCCGTTTGTCCTTATCCCCAAACATCGATTGGCTGTAAACTGACCGGATGTGCGAATCCTGGACTTCCTCTCAATCCTCTACAACACGCGTTGCCGCCGACCCCATCGCTAACAGGACCCGAATCAGACCAACGAGGATGATCCGTACTACCTATCCCTTCGTGCGAGTGCCCACGACGAAGGGGGAAAGATGGCGTGTTGTTTTGAGGAGAGTAGGCTCGCGTACGTGTCCGGAGATAGAGGCCTGGCCAAGGCGTTGTCCAACGAAGGCAAGGAACACAAGGAAAGGATGGAGTGGTTCAACGCGGAGGCCAGTGATTGGATATTTGCGAGTAGGTCGCGCAGCCTCCCACCGATGACCCAGCTTGATTTGACGAATCGTTGCCTTCCCCGGTATTCAGAGAACAACGAGGTGAGGATGACCCTCTTGTTTAAAAGCTGTAGTTATCTGACCCCATGTTGACGCGTGCTCTCAGGACAGCGGTCCTGGCGAGGTTGACTTGCACGGATTATACGTGAAGGAAGCTATCGATTATACCTACAGGGCTATCGAAGATGCCAAACGCCGTGGCGAGACCACGATCAAACTGATAGTTGGTCAGCCTGTCTCTTTCTTGAAAAAAGGATAGCCTTGTAAATGAGGGATTCGTACCCAGGCAAAGGTTTGCATTCCAGTGGCGGGGTTGCCCGATTGAAACCCGTCATCGAGGAGTTGATGCAAAGGTACGCACTCACTTTTCGCACGACGCCCATCACCTGGGCTCAGTCGTGTTATTTCACTCAAAGGTACGATATGGTCGCGGAGTTGGATCCGGATAATCCCGGGGTGTTGGTCGTGCAGCAGGAGGGGATCTGGTCCCCATACTATTGATGTCGACGAGGTCACCCGCAGGCTTGGGAAGTCGGGTGAGGACTGCGTTATCATGTATTGAAGACGTGTAGGAAATCTTGCTTCTTGGGGTTCTCACTGCGGGGACTTTCCACTGGTGGAACTAACTCTCTGCGACTAATGCAAATAAATAGATGTATGCATTATACCGGGTTTATACTATCACCTGTTTGAGATGATGAAGAATACCACCTTATGTGCGAGGTCTAGTGTGTTATTGAGCAGCTAGTCGCCTCTCGTCCTCGATCGTCTGTTTGCTCCTGGTGCCAGCGGTTGGATCTTTCGGTGGGAGGTATGCTGTGAGAGTCTCCCTGGGTGATCCCCTCTTTCCGTTCGCCCGTGAGTTTGCAGCAGCGGCAATAGCTATCCCTTCCCTTCGTGTCTCGAATGTTTGATACACAAAAACCACCATCGTCTGCGAACGCGTTCAACATATCATTCCACGTGAATTGAGGCACCGCTCACCGCGAACAGGGCCCCGACTACCAACCTCTCCCTCCACTTTTCGTCATGCCCAACGCGGAGCTCAGCTCTATCCCTCAACTCCCTCCGCCGCCTTGCTGACATTTTGCCTTCGGTAGCGCCTGCGAAGGGATTACCCCCAAAGTGGGCCTTGCCCTTAACTTTACGCTTCCGGAGAGTATCATAGGCTTTGGTTACCGCCTGGAACCTCGCTTGAGCGATCTCCGGAGTCAAGTACTCCCCCGATAGCGTTGCAGAAGGCGATGGCTCCCGCTCTCCCGGGGGCGGAGAACCTTGAGCCAGAGAAAGGGAGACCACGTCCGGGTGGTATATCTTCACGAGTTCATAGTCTAGTCGTTGACAGTTAACTCGTACCACGCAACGCCGAGAGTAGAGAAATAGAAATACATCTGGCTTTAATTGCTTCAGGGGGTGCGTTCGTCGGGAGGTGAAATATTTGAAAAGGTGTTGGGTTCGGGTGTGCAGGGAAAGGGTAGTGGGAATGAGCCCGCGGGGTACGGTGACCTTTGGAGGTATGAGATTTCGCCCCCGTAGTCTGCCACCGTCGGGGGAGTACCGCGTAGTACGAGGAGACTTGCAGTCGTCGCGATGAAGATGTTGCCTGTTTGCAACAAAGCCCGAGCATGATGATCGACGGAGACCCGTCGACCGTTTGTCAGAATGGGTGGCTGGGCTACGATGGCAGGAGGGGCCAGGTTGACATCTCCCGCTTAGCTCAGTGGTAGAGCGCGTCACTAGTACAGATCGCCGATCGGCACTTGCGAAATGACGAGGTCAGTCGTTCAAGTCGGCTAGCGGGAATGTTTTTTGTGTTTAAAGATCAGTGTGGATATCCAGTGGATGTACGTCTGGTTAGTTGGCATATGAACAGTAAGTCGCACAGGGATGCGAGGCGAGCAAAATAGTAGAGAATCTACGAAGGGGGACGTCGGGAGGGATGGGTGAAGAGTTGAGACGTGAGGAAAATAATCGGCAACTATTTTCCCCCTTCACCACCACCACCACCACCACCACTGTGCCCTCAACATGTTCTTCCCTCCTGTATGATCACTCTCCCGGAAACCACAACACACTAGTCATTCTACGGGTAGTTTAAAAACTTCTCTGCCCCAGTACCCCCGCTCCTTAACGTTTTAACCATGAACTCTTCCACACCTGAGCACCTGTCTACCGCCAAACACTTGATCTCGACTTTCTTCCTCAAGTCCGAGCACGAACTTTCACACCTCACCGAAAAATTCCCGTCGGATCCGGAGGGATATGAAGTTTCGAACGTGACAGAGGTGATCCTTTTTTTTTTTCAATCGTCAAGGATGGGATTTGTATTGACCTTGCCTTAGATCGACTGGTTCATAGACCAGGCCAGCGAACTTCTCTCGTCGCTTCGAACCCTCAGAAACTCATTGGTCCCAGTCAACCGAGTTCCACCCGAAATCCTCACATCGATAATATCGTATCGACTCATGCAAATCCCAGATCCCAGGCAGTATCAAGTGTTGTCAACGCCCGTGGCCGTATGCAGGTACTGGCGGGCTGCGATTTGTTCGTTTCCGTTATTTTGGACGACCGTGAGCGACACGTGCCACCCCCAACTCCGGAGAATTATCCTCGAGCGCTCAAAGGCTGCCCCCCTTCACGTTTCTTGCTTGCGGCCTTCTGACAGATTTATGGAAGACATTGGGGTCCATACATCGAGAATCAAAACCTTCCAATACAATGTTACTTTCGGCGGCGGCTTTGACGAGCCATTCAATCGTGGAGGGAACCCGAACCAGATGGTCTCGGATTTTAAAACCCCTTCTGACGCTCTGGAAACTTTATGCCTGTCCCGCAATGGGATTTCAGACATACCAGAAACAGTCAGGTTCGGGATAGTCCCCACCAACCCTACGGCGTTGAGGACCTTGCAACTCCGTTTCATGCCCCTCACGATCCAATTAACCCAACTCACCACACTCACCAACTTCTCCTACTTCAACCCCCATGTGCGTTCGGAGTTGCTACTCGACTTCCTCGCAGCAAACACACTATTGGAGGACATCGCTATATACTGCACAAATATCTCCGACCCCCCGAACCGTGCGGCCATTTCTCTGGACCACCTTCGTCAGTTGTCATTGAACACGAGACACGCAGCTCAAGACTTGCTGCAATGCCTGCAACTCCCTTCCACCTCACAGATCGATTTGTTCCTCGATCGGTTGCCCGAGGGCAAACTGCTGTCGGAATTATTACCCGCATCACTGCACAATCTTCCTGGGATTGCGGAGACTACGCTGCTGCATTGCAAATTTACAACCGAACACCATCTGATATTAATCGGGTCCAACCAAACCGGTGGGACGATTAGCGTCCGCGGGCATCCGACACAACTTCTTGCGGGGAAACCGATAAATCTTCGGCCGCTGAATTTGGGGGTGGTCAGGGAGATCGTTGTATCCTCCAGGACACGACCGCTCACTAGCATATGGAGCCGCTTCCAACAGGCAATCCAGGAGATGACCGGTGTGGAGGCCCTCGTCGTTGGCAGTCGGGTCCCGTTACATGGTCTGCCCGCTGTACTGGTGGTCAAGGACTTACTCCCAAATCTGTCTGCGATCACACTGGTGGCTCCACCCCCCGACGAGATCGCGTCGTTTGTGTCTTCCGTCATCGTTCGTAACGGAACACCGGACGTGAAGAGGATCGAGTTTTTGGAGATCTTGTGTCCACGGTACGAAGAGGATCTCGTTATGGAAGCAGTAAAGCGACCGTTGGAAGGGCACGTGGGTCTGGTAGAGGTGAGGTCTGTCCAGGACGTTGGAGACGTCTGGGTCAAGTCCATACAACGGACCATCGATCGCGATGTTCTTTAGGTAGTCGTTTCCTGTGGTAAACGTAGATGACATTCACACGATTTAGATGAGAATTTAGAACGGCAGTCCCCAGGATCAGTAGTGTCCCTCAAGCTCACATGTAGCACAAGTAGCCTCGTACTAACGCGGAGGATTCGCAACAAACTGAAACTACCCAGGTCAGGCAAGGGAAGAAAAAGCGATTCCCGCTAGCCGACTTGAACGACTGACCTCGTCATTTCGCAGGTACTAGTGACGCGCTCTACCACTGAGCTAAGCGGGACTCGATGAGAGGGTCTACCATTCTGCCGTCACATTCTTGCTCCCTCAGATATGCGATAGACAGGGTGAGGATTTCTCCCAACGGGATTGGGATATATGATTATAACAAGTATTTACTTGGTCTACTCGATGGGCGGGCAACATTAATAGTACATACACCGGGACAGGTAAGGAGCGAGGGTGTGCAGCGATTCGTACCGCGGCAAGAGCGAACTGAGGAACAGGACAGGCAACACGAGGGAAAACCTTCGGATAAGTAAACAGAAATTAGGACGGAAGCACAAACACAATCGATGGAAAACGACACAGCGATGGGAGAAAGTAAGCAGACTTTGGAATGGCCGGAACAGGTCAGTACGAGAGAGAAGCAGCAAGGCGACGACATCGTATCGAGTCCAATGGGGGAATGAAAGGAAAACAGATGAAAGCAGTTATTGAGATGCGATAGCTGGTCGGATGGCGCGAAGGGCGACAGGGAATCAGGTCTACCTGCGGGGTCGCCGATTTTTGTGCAGCAGCAACAAGAATAGGAGCGAGATGCAGTACTGGGAACCGAACGGGGGGGGGGATATACTGCGGTAAGACTACCGGAGCTCACTGGACGACAGCCAATCCTGCCCCTCTCACCCCGTTCCCGGAGTAGAGTGCCCCGCGGTTGTTCGAGCTCCTCTCCTTCCTCCTTAGGTGCGTGGGGGCGGGGAAAGGTTCGGGCAAGCCTTGTTTCGGTCCGTTCGAGAAGAAGATCTTGGGGCGGTAGGACTCCTGTTCATCCATGATGCACGAGTTTTTGAACTTTTCGATCAGCGCCTCCTTGCCTTGGTAATTGGCATAACACATCTGGAGAACTTTCTCGCTCGAATACATGTTCCTGGAGGAAGCGTTCAATCCCGAGAGAAGCGGATAAAGGTCATGGGCGACTTACCACTTGACACCCAACCTCGCCCTGGTGAAATGCAGCAAGTCCTCCACAGAAATGAAATTGACGAAGGCGTATCCAACGTTGCAACCTTTGCGAACGACCGAAGGTTAGTTGCTGTATCCCAACAAGAGTTCAAGGCGGTCAAGACTCACCATTCTGGAAATCCATTCGCAAATACATGAAATCTATCCGCCGAGGGCACACCTTCCCAATGAAGGACAGCAAGTCCTTGTCGCTCATCTTGTTTGGGATGTTCTTGATCATCACCGTGGTCCTCGTGTCCAGTCCCTGTTCGATCTTGTTCCAATCGAGTTGGTTCTTCTCGGAGATCGGAGGGGGCGGAAGACCAGGCGCACGGACGTGGAGGGTCGACGTAGAATGATGGGGCTTTTGGTTTTGGTGACGGGGAGCAACTGGGGTTTGGCTTGGGGTATTGTCGCTGGCGGTTGTGGCGGAAAAAGCAGGAGAAATGGGACTGAGTAGGACGGGTGAACGAGGGTAGTCGGCATGCGATGGCATGCGTTTCGAGTAATCGATGGCCGCGGGATGCATTATGGGAGGGGATGCCGGATATGAAGGGTAACGATAGTCCCAGCTGTGCATCGAGGGATGGGAGAGATGGCTCTCAACCGGGGAGTACAAATAAGGGTACGTAGGGTATTGATAATGCATTTGCATTGATTCGTCGAACTGCGGGAACACGTACGCTGTCGGTGACTGCACCGGGTAGACGAGTTGGGTCGGGTTGGGAGGATAGTAGTGCTCGACTGGTGGGAAAAAGTGGCTCGGGATGGCAGGGGGTTGTGAGGGATGGACGTACTGTTCCTCGGGTTCGGATTTGGTCGCAAAGTCGGTAGTTTCCGGAGCATAGCCCTCAACCAACGAGAGGGAGGGGATGGCAATCGAGAGATCCCTGGGTCTCGAGCTCTCTCCTGCGCTCACGCTACGTGGGCGGACTCGGCCGGGTTTCGGAGAGGGACTCTCTGGGGTGGAGTCCTCAGCGAGGTCTTTCGGAGTGGTAAGTTCGGCGCGGAGACGAGCACCAGCCAAGCGCAGGTCATGGGCGCTGTTGACGAACGCCTGGGCACATCGAGAGTCGGAATACTCTGCGATGTGACACTGAGGTGAAGGGCGATCAGTCGATCAGGCACGAGGGGATGAATGGCTGGGAACAAACGTACACCGCTGGAGGGGTAGAAGGACTGAAGGTGACCGAAGGACGTGAGGAGGTCACGCAGCTGGTCCTCGCTCAAGGTGCCGTCCTCGATGGAAACCGACACAATGGCCTCGCACTCGTCCAAAAATGCGTTTGGACTGGGAATGACCTGGAAGGATGGAAGCAACCGCCACGTGGGTGAGTTGGACGTTTGGGGCGGAACAACTGCGGAGGACCGGCTAACACACCTTCCTCAATATCACCGGCGATAACAAACGAGCGGAGAGGGTGGCGCCATGGATATAAATCTGCGGGATATAAGCTTTGGCGCGGGCTGCATCCCTCGAGTCGCAAAATGCGATGACAACGAAGCCGTGGATGGGCTGGAAGCGGGCGAGGATGCCCTTTATGGCGCCACAGGGCTGCAAGGCCTGTTTGAGGATATCGGAGGAGGCGGATTTTGGAACGTTCTCGAGGAGGACGAGGCGCGAGGTTGCGGGCTCCGGAGAGGAGTGGAAGTCGAGAGAGAGGTAAGGGTCCGATGGGGTGGAGGGAGTATGGGAGGAGGAGAAGGAGGAGGATGGGGTGAGCGGCGGGGTGATCAAAGACGGGTCGTGGGAAGCAAGTGGGGAGGGAGACTTTGGGGGGTCCTGGTCGGATGCGAGATCGAGGGGACGGAGGTGAGGGCGGAAACGCGAGACTGGGTTGAGGTCGGGGAGAGACATGGCTGCTGTCCAGATCCCAAAGGCGAACCGACCTCTCTTATATATACGTCTGCCAAAATTCTCGCTGTCATGTCCGTTCCAAATGCCAACCAAATGCAGTCAAAGTGGCGTGTAGTGCCCGAAAGGTCTTTCGTCATTCTCCCCTCCCTCCCTCCCTCCATCCATCCATCCTTCCGTGTGCTCGATCCCTTATCCTCGACAGACAGACGGTCCACCAGACGTGAGACGTGCGAGGGAGCGGCCACGGAGATCGAGGGAGGGGACGGGAAGCCTGTGATCGAGAGAGGGACTGCCTTTGCCGTTCACGGCATCAAAATCAGATCACGCTTTCTCTCATTTTGCCTCCAGATGGGATTCGTTCAGGGAGAGGGGTGGGGGGGAGACGACTTCCATTTAGAGAGGGGACCATCAGCTGTCTCCATACCATCTGTCTGTTTCTGGTCCCCCTCCCCCCATCTGGAGCTGGAACTCGGTCGTCCTCAGATCCTGAATCGAGCAACTCTGCTGCTCTCAACCGGAGATCTTTCTCTCTCTCCGTCCTCGGTTTCAGCCGGGCGTCTTTCTCTCTCCCCGCCCTCGCCTACTCCGGGTTCCCAATCTCGCCGGTTGGCTGAACCTCACCGCACCTCCGTATCTCGTCACCACTCCTACTCATGTCCTCTCAACCCGCGCCCACTCAATCCGTCCCGTCGCACCAGCGTCAACGTCAAACGAGGCGGGCCACCGTGGGAAGGGTGGGAGAGACACTCGGCCGCCGGTGGGTCTCCGGAGGGGGCTCGGATGCGGCGGACATGATCCCGATCGGCCTTCCCATCGATTCTTCAATGGAGAGCTTACTTTCTTCTCCGCACCCTTTACTTCCATCACTCACTGTTCTCACAGAGGGCACAATACATCTCTGCGAATTCAGTCCCTGGCTTGATCTGACAGAAATTCCGACATATCGATATTGTTTCCTCATACGTGGCGCACTCTGGTCAGACCCGTCCATCGCTATGGACACAGGCAGCCCGACAGAGTC
>Ga0307516_10004694_pt1 | contig 16717 bp, 19 predicted proteins | sample 19_EM_MG_FD_203310 | JGI IMG/M metagenome (GOLD analysis project Ga0307516, IMG submission 203310) | Populus trichocarpa ectomycorrhiza microbial communities from riparian zone in the Pacific Northwest, United States - 19_EM | ecosystem: Host-associated > Plants > Roots > Unclassified | place...
ATCGGCAGACCACAACCTCTATATATGCAACCAAAGCGTAATACTACTACTTTATGTAGACGATATTCAATTACTCTATGCCGAATCTGCTAAGAGCAGAGCCATTGATGTCAAAGAGTCTCTAATGCGTCAATATAAGATGAAGAACCTGGGACCGGTCAAGCAGTTCCTAGGACTCAAGAATAATCGTCTGCCGGACGGTTCTGTCACACTTGGCCACCAGTCCTATATCAATATGATCCTTCATCGATACGGAATGGAGAACGCGAATATGGTCAATACTCCAACGGATTACAAGACCATACTGGACTAAGTGTCTAATGACGCCGAAGCCGGAGCTGATCAAGCTCAGTACCAGTTAATTGTCGGAAGTCTCAAGTGCTGCACAAGCAACTCACCCCGATATTGCATTCACTGTTGCCGCGGTCAGCCGATATCTCCTCAAGCCGTACAAGGTGCATATGACGGCTGCCAAATGAGTCCTTCGATATCTCAAGGCTACCACAGACGCTAAGCGGGTCTTCCCTGGGTCTGGAGGGAGTTTGGAAGCATTAGTTGACTGTACAGACTCGGGCTGGGTAGGCAACTGGCAAGACCGGAAGTCTCAAGGTGGTTACATTTTCAAAATGGCCGGAGCACCAATCATGTGGAAATCAAAGAAGCAGACAGTCGTTGTGAGATCAACAACCTTAGATGAATACCTAGCTTTCTCGGAAGCAACTCGAGAACCCCAAGGACTCATATTTCTGCATCAAGACATTACCAGTGAAAAAACCGTAGTCCCACTTATCCACTGCGACTGGAATGGCGCACTGAGCACCATACTCTCTACGATAACGAGCGATAACGCCAAACATATCGATGTGCCTTTTTACAACTCACAACATCTTGACGCTGCTGGTGTTGTCAAATTCCCTGAGATCGATACTCTCGAGAACTTCGCCGACGTTATGACCTGGGTACTTCTGCCAGAGAAGTATCAATGCCTGACTCACGGCATTGGTTTGCACTCAGTTTAGACAAACTGTGACACTGGGGCTGTATCGTAACCGGAGTGTGGAGAGAATCATAGGTAACCAGGCTACTTTCGATATTTCACAGTGGAATAATCTTAGATCTTGTGTGTGGGTTCGGTGGTAGTGTTCGTGAGGACGCTGGTGCTGTTTTCTCTTCGTCGAGGCGAGAAATCCCTTTCTTTTTATCGGAGAGCGCGCGAGTGCGAAGCGGTGATCCGGACAGTGCCTGTTCCTTTGAGGCACGGGTGGGTTCGGCCTGTATTCCTCCGAGGTGGTTGCCTTTTGTTGGAACGTGGCCGGATTCATTGGTCTTGGTCGGGGTGTAGATAAGATAGATGGGGTTTTTTGTTTGCATTGCTGCATGTGTGATGCGGCCGAGTGGGGTGTGCAACCGTGTCAAGAGGCTGTCCGCTCCGATCAAGGTGGAGAGTGTTCTCCGATCGTGGTGGAGGGACGTGGTCGCCTGGCTGTTCCCGCTCGTTTGCACAAATTGTTCTCTTTATCTCCGGAGTTCTAACACCTTCGGCCAGTGTCTCGACCGAGGGCTAGACTCCGTTTCTTATGTCCCGCCTAGACTCTCAGAATTCCCTAGCCACGGCGGGAGCCTCCTCGTCCTCAGCCACTGGATCTTCTCTATCTAGCTACGTACCTCGCGATAAGCCGTTCAGGTGTAACACTACCTCCCCTCTCCCTTAGCCTCGTCTCGAGTGCTAATTTTTCTCTATCTAAGTAGCCCGTTTCTTTCTGATCATAGGAGTCTTTTTCAACGCCGAAGTTCCTTCAGCGTCACGAACTGCAGTCCTCCTCCCCTGCAGCCCTCCCAGCTGCCGGATCAGGGCATGTCCCTTGGGACCATCTGTAATCCGTCGGAACGGCTGGGCGCTCTGAGTAGGCCGATACGTACTGATACTGTCGGGTTATATTGAGTCGTACTCGTCGCCGCGCTGCGTCAAGGCTTTGGCCGGCCTGGTGATGTTCCGGGGTCACAGTTGGCACAGGGAATCGGGAGAGGCATGGTGTCCTTCGTGCAAGTAACCCGTATACTCGGCAGAGACCGCGCCCACGTCCTTCCGGGGGAAGACTACTATGCGGGAGCAGTGACAGCGCTGTCGGGGACTCGCTTCACCGCTTATGTGCCATCTGCGCCGGTTCCGCCGGTCCGGATCGGTCGCCGAGAGGTCGATACGTCTGTTCTGAACATTTTTCCTGACTCTGAACGGTTTCGGTCACGTGCACTTCTATGTCAGGCGCCCGGTCGGCGGCTTACTGTGGTTGCCCGAGAAGCGGGTCTTCTTGTTGATCGTGATGCTTTGGTACTGAAGTGCCCCACCCCTTCAGCCTAGTACCACCAGGTCCTCGGTGGAACTGGTCTAGCCCTCGGTGAGCTGGTAGTCCCTCGGCGTGTCTGGATTTCGTTGATGAAACTCTCGGAGTTTCTCCAGACCACCTACCGAAAAGTTGTCGAATAGTTCTTCCGTCCAGTCCTTGCGTTCTGGATAGTCGATCCATCGGACAAGGTAGAGAATCCGTTTGTTATTGCCTCACTCTCGCTCGTCTGACGACATTACTTCTTCGACATCGTATTCCTCCGATTGCTCGATGTCGTCTGCTTCTCGCAGTATTTTTGTCGGATCGGGTGGTGCTCGGTATTTGCTGGTTCAATAGGGCTCGAGTAGCGAGACGTGGAAAACGTTGTGAATCTTCCACTTCCGAGGCAGTGTGAGGCGGACGGCCAGTGGGGAGAAGATTTTCTCAACTTGGAAGGGACCATGGTTTTTGTGATCCAATTTCTTCAAGGGACGGCGCGTTTTAATGTTGCGTCTGCTGAGCATCACCAGGTCCCCTACTTGGTATGCAGGCGGCTCCTTTTTGTCCGGGTCAGTGTATCGGCGCATCCTTTCTTGTGCTGCTTCCAGCCCATTCCGGGATTCGTTTTGTACCGTTTGCATGCAGTGGGCGTATACCTTACTGGCCGGGTTCAGAGGTTCTCAGGATGGTGGGTTGATCGTTGCGGGGTGGCACCCGTAGTTAGCGTAGAAAGGCGACATCCCATTTCCGATCGTGAGCGAATTGTTGTAAGCAAATTCCGCCATCGGGAGCAACGATACCCAGTTTTCCTGTTCCCGGCTGACGAACGCTCGAAGGTAGGCCTTAATCGTCTGGTTGAGGCGTTCCGTTTGTCCGTCTGTCTGTGGGTGGAATGCGGTTGACATTCAGGGTCAGATGCTCAGTATTTCAAGGAACTCCTTCCATGTCTCCAAGGTGAACCGGGAATCCCGGTCCGACACAATGTCAGTGGGCAGCCCATGTAACCTCCATACTTCCCGTGTGAATATTTTTGCTAGGTCTGATGCCGTTTTTTCTCGGAGTGGGATGAAGTGTGCCATCTTGGTGAATCTGTCTATGACTACCCATAGCTGGTCGCGACCTTCCGAGGGTGGTAAGTCGGTGATGAAGTGCATCGCGATCAATTGCCATGGCACATATGGGAGTTCCAACGGCGAAGACAGTCTGTAAGGTTGGTGTCGGGAGGCTTTGTTTCGCTGGCACTCTGGGCAGCTTCTGACGAAATCAATGATCCATTCCTTCATTCGCAGCCTCCAGAAGTTTCGTCGGATTAGCTCGATAGTTTTATCTTGCCCCATGTGACCGGTGACTTTCGTGTCGTGTTCTGATTCCATTATCCGCTGTACTAGTTCGTTCGGGACCCAGAGTAGGTTTTTTCTGTACAGCAGTCCATCATTGTATCTTATTTCCCCGACTTTTCGGTTTTTTGGCGACAGTTCTTCTGCCTCTGCTTCCTGCTTCGCTGCCTGCTGGTAATCCGCGTCGTTTTTAGCCACCTTTTTTATTTCTTCTGTGAAGTCCAGGTTCCCCCTTCGAGCTGGGAGTGACCTTAGTCTTGCTGATGAGCAGACAAACGTTCTTTGCTGTCTGTCTGGTTCTGCGAAGTGGTCGTTTCTCAAAACTGTTGTAATTGGCTGGTTTTCTACCCCCCACTTTTCTGGGCAGTACTCCATACGCCTTGAGAGTGCATCCAGTTTCCCGCTTTGGGTGCCTGGTCGGTAATAAATTCTGAAATCTATGCTGGCTAGCTGCTCCGCCCAGCGCGCTTGTCGACGGTTGAGTACTTTCGTTGTTGTAAAGTATTCTAGATTGTGGTGGTCTGTGAACACCTGTATCAGGTGCTCTGCTCCTTCACAGTACCACCTCCAATGTTTGAAGACGTCGACAATGGCTAAGAGTTCTTTATCGTGGATATCGTAGTTGACTTCCGCAGGCTGAAACTTCCATGAGTGGAACACCAGCGGGTACAGGCGATTGTCGTTGTCCCGTTGGGAGAGGACTGCCCCACTCGCGAAATCCGAGGCGTCCGTCTCATTGATTACTGGCTTTGTTGGGTCAAAATGAGCCAATATAGGAGCTGTGGTGAATCGTTTCTTTAATTCCTCGAAGGCTCCTTCTGCCTCCTCGCTCCAGGACCACTTTTCTGTTTTCTTGGTCAGCTCTGTGAGTGGTTTGGCTATCCGGGAGTAATCCTTGATGAAGCGTTGATAAAAGTTGGCAAAACCTAAGAATGACTGGGTTTCTGTGAGCGATGTTGGTTGTTGCCAGGACAGTACTGCTTCCGCTTTGTCTTGACTCATCTGAATTCCCCTTCGGCCGATGACATAGCCTAGGAACTCCACTTCTTCTGCTTTCCACACGCATTTTTCTGGTGAGACCGCTAGTCCATTGCGCTGGAGTCGCCCCAAAACTTTCTTGACGAGCCGGTCGTGTTCTTCTTCCGTTTTGGCGTATATTAGGATATCGTCCATATATGTCAGAACTCCAACGTCAAGTACATCGGTCAGGATGTGATTCATTATGTCTTGGAAGGTTGATGGCGCGTTGGTTAGTCCAAAAGGCATTACCTGGAACTCATATAATCAGTAACGGGTCTGGAAAGCGGTTTTCCATTTGTCTCCTTCTTTGATCTGTATGAGGTTAAACCCCTTTTTGAGGTCCACCTTTGTGAACCACTGTGCTCCCTGTACCCGGTCCTGCAGCTCTTGCATTAGCGGTAGCGGATACCTGTTGGGTATCGTAATGGCGTTTAGTCCTCGGTAATCGACGCATAACTGCAAGCCCCATCCGTGAGGTTTAGGGACGAACAGAATTGGGGATCCCGCCGGCGAGGTGGATCTTTTTATTTTTCCTGTTTTCTCTATTTCTTTTAGCCATTCCTGGAGCACCTGAAGTTCCATTTCTGAGAGGGGATAAATGGGGTCCCAGGGGGCCGTGGTTCCTTCCTTGAGCTCGATTTTGCAGTCGTACAGCCGGTGCTCTGGGAGCTGATCTGCTGCTTCTTTTCCCATGATCCCCAGGTATTGTCGGAATTCCATTGGGACTCGTTTCAATGTATCTTCGTTCTCGGTTGCTGCTGCAACGTATCCAATGATACGGGCTTTGGCGTTAAGCTACCGAGTCATCCCAAGTTAGGGGGAACTGGCGGGTTTGGAATTTGGTGCACTGTTCCAGCCAGCGGCGGCTGTTAAACCGTACTTCGTCCGTCGTCCAGGTGCCCTGCGGCAGGTACGACGAGATCCATTCAAATGGGAGGAAAACGTCAATTTCTGCGACCATGAGTGAGATCTCGAATTTTTCCATGGAGTAGTGCTTCCGGTGCTGAAGGAGCAGAGGTTCTGTGTAATATTGCCCTGCTCCCTTGACGCTTTCTCCCGTGAAGCTTTCGATGCTGTGTGCCTGCTTGTGCTTCCGCCGTTCCAGGCCAAGTTTTTCAGCCGTTCTTTTGTTGATTAGCGCTATTGAGCATCCTGTGTCCAATAGTACCTTGATTCGGTGCCCCTTCTCGCTCTGGTATAGCACCATATCAATTATCGGGTGGGTGCCGCTTGCGGGCTTCCTCGGTTATTTGCTCGACGGGGTCCCAGCACTTGGTTCCCCGTTTTTCCGTTTCCGAGATGCTCCGCATACTATCGTAAAGGCCCCAGGCTGTGGCGGTTCCTGGCCCCTTAAAAATCCGATTCCATGTCCTCCCATAATGGGGTCACAGCATTGGTCTCCATTGTTTCCACCGCCGCTACTTTCTGTTGTTTCGTGGTGGTCCTTTCTTCCGGTTCCTTGGATCATTTTCTTTTCCCTTCGGACACCGCTGATGTTTTCCATGGTGTAGGTGGCAGAGCCGTGCCGCGCTTTGTGTTAAACGAGAAGTATTCGTAAGTTCGATGGCCGGGCCTACCACACCTCCAGCAGTCATCTCGGTTTCGGAAGTACTCCTCCTGTTCCTTGGCAGAGACATCTGTGTGCGCTGCCTCCTTGGAGGCCCATCGTCCCGGTCGGTCGTACTGGCTTTTTCCCTCGTAGGTCCGGGTGTCTTCCCTGTGGCCGGAGCTCCACTGGGTTTCCTTATTTCTTAGGGTATCGTCAGAGTTTCCTTTCCCTTTTTGAACGTCCTTTCGACCATCGATCATTGGGGCAGGTGCCGAAGAGCGTATGGCTTCCTTGGCTTGTTTGAGAGCCTTCTTTTTCTCCACCTGTACGCCAGCGCGGTATGTAGCTTGGAGGAAGCCTTCGTCGTCGATGGGGTCTTCCTCGTTTTGATTGAACCTCATGTCCAATATGCTATCGGGCATAGCCATGTCGACCTTCTCCCTGAGTCCTTCCCCGGTTGCCCGAGCAAAGTTGTTGAGGGCCTGGAATTCCGTCATGTATGCATGGATGGACCCTTGGTACCTTAGCTGACCTAGCTTCAGCTGGGGATCGACCGCCTCTCTCTCATTCCTGTATTCGGCTCGGATGGCCGCCACGTAATTTACCCAGGTGTCGGTGTCACCTAGGTCTCAATACCAGTTGAGGTGCCATGCTTTGGCCGTGTCGGTCAGGAGCATTCCTAAACACGTGATTTTCTGGCAGTCGTTTGTTTCGGGGTAGAATCCCAGGAACATGGTAACAGCTTCCCACCACTGATTGAAGGAGGTCGAACCCTTCCCGTCGTAGCTTTCCGGGTTTTTCATTTTTCACCTGGCAATATTGCCCTGTTCGGGTCGGGCAGGTCGGTCCTGTCGAGCCCGTTCCACTCCTTCTGCCACTAGCCATACGAGGTCCTGCGTGGTAATCGTAGGTACAGGATTCCTAGGCGACGAAGGGGAACGGAGGTGCCTGGAGGGCGGTCGAGGCGGTTCGGATGGCAGACCCGAGGAGGCTCCTCCGGACGATCCAGGTGGTGTTGAGAAGGGGTTCCCTCCTTGTCCTGCCGTGGGCTGGGGCGCTGGTGGCCCCGGGGATATGTGGCGCCTGAGTTGCTCCAATTGCTGCCTCATCTTGGGTGTTGTGGGTAGTGCCGGGGGTCTCTGTCGTCAGGGCCTCGCTCCCAGGTTCAGACGTAGCGGGCTTCCCAACGCTGGTGGTGAGTGGGCTGATGGGGCGCTGGTTGTTACACCTGAACGGGTTATTACAAGTACCTAGCTAGATAGAGAAGATGCAGTGGCTGAGGATGAGGAGGCTCAGGACGTGGCTAGGGAAATCAGAGAGTCTAGGTGGGAGATAAGTAACAGAGTCTAGCCCTCGGTCGAGACACCGGCCGAAGGTGTTAGAGCTCCGGAGATAAGGAGGACATTTTGTGCAAACGAGCGGGAACAGCCAGGCGACCAAGTCCCTCCACCACAATCGGAGAACACTCTCCACCATGATCGGAGAGGACAGCCTCTTGACGCAGCTGCACACCCTGCTCGGCCGGATCACATATGCGGCAAAAGAAACAAAACCTCATCTATCTTATCTACACCCCGACCAGGACCAATGAATCTGTCCACGTTCCAACAAGGGGCAAACCACCTCGGGGGAATCCAAGTCCGACCCACCCGTGCCTCAAAGGAACAGGCACGGTCGGGATCACCGCTTCTCACTCGTTCGCTCACCGATAAAAAGAAAGAGATTTGTCGCCTCGACGAAATCAGCATGAACGTCCTCACCAACACTAGCACCGAACCCACACACAAGATCTAAGATTATTCCGCTGTGAATTATCCAAAGTAGCCTGATTACCTTGGATTCTCTCTACACTCCAGTTACGATACAACCCCAGTGTCACACTATAATCTTGATCTCAAATCACCCTACTTTCATGACTGACTTCGACATCACCTACTTCGAAGACAACCTTTACCTACTCGAACTCTCTACCTTCTTAGAACCCAAGTCTTAGTACTCCTTCGACTACACGTTCCAATCAATCGATAGCGAGTTAGCCACATACGAACAGTGGGACACATTCAGCGACGGACCTATCAAGTTACTCCCTACCAAGAAGGCGACCACGAACCCTGGAACTGGTATACGCAATACTGGCTCAACTGCGCCTACAACCACAAGAACACCGAGTTTATAGAAAATGAGCTCCGGGATCTCCGTGACTATTACTTCACGGATGACAAAGCCATTTACACCGGAGACTTCCTCGACGATTATTGAACCATGACGACCTCCTAGGACTTTAACGTGCTCCGTCTCGAGGCCCCCCGTGACCTGCTCCAGATCACTGACGGAACACCAAGGCCAGAGCAAGCGGTGGAAATAGCCAACCCCGCAGTCTGGGTCAGGACCGTGGTACACCAGCAACAGCAAGCCGAGAACGACTTACAATGGCTTACGGAGCTGTGCGGAGACGCTTATGATAGAACCGACCGACGAACGCGGGAGATTGAACAAGCCTATCAAACCTTGGCGGAAGGCAGTAGGTAGGTATACGACCAAGTCAACTCTAACGAGAAAATAGCGGAAGAATGGATACGTAGTGAGCTGTCAAAAGCGGCGAACGCGTACCAATCTCGCGCCAGAAACGTCTGGCAGGCCATCATCGAGCGGACCAATGAGGCTAACGAACGACAAATATATCAGGCCACTCAGCTGACCCGGGTAAACGACGCCCTGTCCTTTCTGGCGGAAGCCAACACGGCCCGGAATCAACACCTGGCCAACTTTCAGGGAAACGTGGAACTATGGGCAGCCGCACACCAGAACCGGGTGGCCACCCTGGAAAACCAGCTCCAGGAAGCAAGGGCGGAAATCCAACATATTGCGACCAGAATCCCACTACCCACAACGCCACCAGTGCCAGCAGGACCACCCGCATGGAGAAGCCCCATCCGGCAGACCAGCACCAGCGCCCCATCGGCCCACTCACCACCAGTGTTGGGAAGCCCGCTACGTCTGAACCCGGGAATGAGGCCACGACACCAGAGACCCCTGGCGCTACCCACAACACCCGAGATGAGGCAGCGATTGGAGCAACTCAAACGCCACATATGCCCGAAGCCACCAGCACCCGAGCCCACGGCAGGACAAGGGGGGAATCACCACTCAATACCACCTGGATCGTCCGCGGGACCCCCCTCGGGTCCGCCATCCAAACCACCTCGACCGCCCTCCAGGCACCTCCGCTCCTCTTCGCCAGCTAGGAATCCTGTACCTACGATTACCACGCAGAACCTTGTACGACTAGGGGCAGAAGGAGTGGAACGGACTCGACAGGACCGACCGGCCCCACCTGAACAGGGCAATATTGCCAGATTAAAAATGAAAAACCCAGAAACCTATGACGGGAAGGGTTCGACCTCCTTCAATCAGTGGTGGGAAGCCGTTACCATGTTCCTAGGATTCTACCCCAAAACAAACGACCGCCAGAAAATCACGTGGTTAGGAATGCTCCTGACCGACACGGCCACAGCATGGCACCTCAACTGGTATCGAGACCTGGGTGACGCCGACACCTTGCTAAATTACGTGGCGGCTATCCGAGCTGAATACCAGAACGAGAGAGAGGCGGCCGATGCCCAGCTAAAGCTAGGTCAGCTAAGGCACCAAGGGTCCATCCGTGCATACATGACGGAATTCCAGGCCCTCAACAACCTTGCTCGGGCAACCGGGGAAGGACTCAAGGAGAAGGTCGACATGGCTATGCCCGATAGCATATTAGACATGAGGTTCAATCAAAACGAGGAAGACCCCGTCGACGACGAAGGCTTCCTCTAAGCTACTTACTGGGCCGGTGTACAGGTTGAGAAAAAGAAGGCTCTCAAACAAGCCAAGGAAGCCATACGCTCTTCAACACCAACCCCAAAGAGCAACGGTCGAAAGGATGTTCCAAAAGGGAAAGGAAACCCTGATGATATCCAAAGAAATAAGGAAGCCCAACGGAACTCTGGCCGCAGGGAAGACACCCGGACCTATGAAGGAAAAAGCCAGTACGACAGACCAGGGCGATGGGCATCCAAGGATGCCGCACTCACGGGTGTCCCCACCAAGGAACAGCAGGAGTACTTCCGAAACCGAGATGACTGCTGGAGGTGTGGTAGGCCCAGCCATCGAACTTACGAATGCTTTTCATTCAACACAAAGAGTGGCACAGCTCTGCCACCTGCACCATGGAAAACATCGACAGTTTCCGAAGGGAAAAGAAAACGATCCGAGGAACTGGAAGAAAATCCCACCGTGAAACAACAGAAAGTAGCAGCAGTCGAAACAATGGAGACCAACGCTGTGGCCCCATTATGGGAAGACTCGGAATCGGATTTTTAAGAGGCCAGGAACCGGCGCAGCCTGGGGCCTTTACGATACTAAGCGGAGCCTCTCGGAAATGGAAAAGCAGGGAACCAAGCGCAGGAACCCCGTTGAGCAAAAAACCAAGAAAGCCTGCGAGCCGCACCCGCCCGGTAATTGATATGGTGCTATACCAGGGCCAGAAGGGACACCGAATCAAGGTACTATTGGACAAAGGATGTTCAATAGCGCTAATCAACGAAAAAACGACTGAGAAACTTGGTCTGAAATGGCAGAAGCACAAGCAGGCACACAGCATCGAAAGCGTTACGGGAGAAAGCGTCAAAGGAGCAGGCCAATATTACACAGAACCTTTGCTCCTTCAGCACCGGAAGCACTACTCCATGGAAAAGTTCGAGGTCTCACCCATGGACACACAAATTGACATTTTCCTCCCATTTGAATGGATCTCGTCGCACGCGCCGCAGGGCGCCTGGACGTCGGAAGAAGTACGGTTTAACAGCCGCCGCTGCCTGGAAGACTGCACCAAATTCCAAACCCGCCAGTTCTCCCTAAGCTGGGACGACTCGGTAGCTCTGAACGCCGAAGCCCGTATCATTGGATACGTTGCGGCAGGCGCCGCGAACGAGGATCCATTGAAACAAGTCCCAATGGAGTTCTGACAATACCTAGGAATCATGGGAACAGAAGTGGCAGATCAGCTCCCGGACCACCGGCCGTACAACTGCAAAATTGAGCTCAAGGAGGGAACCACGGCCCCCTGGGGCCCCATTTATCCCCTTTCAGAAATGGAACTTCAGACGCTCCGAGAATGGCTAAACCAAATGGAGAAAACAGGAAAAATAAAAAGATCCACCTCGCCAGTGGGATCCCCAATTCTGTTCGTCCCCGAACCCCACGGACGGGGCTTGCGGTTATGCGTCGATTACCGAGGACTAAACGCCATTACGATACCAAACAGGTATCCGCTACTGCTAATGCAGGAACTGCAGGACCGGGTACAGGGAGCACAATGGTTCACGAAGATGGACCTCAAAAATGGGTTTAACCTCATACGCATCAGGGAAGGAAACGAATGGAAAACCGCTTTCTGAACCCACTACGGATTATATGAATTCAAGGTAATGCCTCTTGGACTAACCAACGCGCCATCAACCTTCCAAGACATGATGAATCACATCCTGTCCGATGTACTTGACGTTAGAGTCCTGGCATATATGGACGACATCCTGATGTACGCCAAAATGGAAGAAGAACACGACCGACTTGTCAAGGAAGTTTTCGGGCGACTCCAGCACAATGGACTAGCATTCTCACCAGGAAAATGCGTGTGGAAAGCAGAAGAAGTGGAGTTCCTGGGCTATGTCATCGGTCGAAGGGGAATTCGGATGAGTCAAGACAAATTGAAGCAGTACTATCTTGGCGACAACCAACATCGCTCACAGAAACCCAGTCGTTCTTAGGTTTTGCCAACTTTTATCGACGCTTCATCAAGGATTACTCCCGGATAGCCAAACCACTCACAAAGTTGACCAAGAAAACGGAAAAGTGGTCCTGGAGCGAGGAGGCAGGAAGGGTCTTCGACGAACTAAAGAAACGATTCACCACGGCTCCCATATTGGCTCATTTTGACCCAACAAAGCCTGTAATCATTGAAACGGACGCCTCGGATTTCGCGATTGGGGCAGTCCTGTCCCAACGGGACAACGACAATCACCTGCACCCGTTGGCGTTCCACTCCCGGAAGTTCCAGCCTGCGGAAGTCAACTATGATATCCACGATAAAGAACTCTTAGCCATTGTCAACGCCTTCAAACATTGTAGGCGGTATGGTGAAGGAGCAGAGCACCCGATACAGGTGTTCACAGACCACCACAATCTAGAATACTTTACAACAACGAAGGTACTCAACCGTCGACAGGCGCGCTGGGCGGAGGACCTAGCTGGCATAGATTTCAGAATTCATTACAGACCAGGGACCCAAAACGGAAAACCGGACGCACTCTCAAGACGTACGGAGTACCGTCCAGAAAAGGGGGGGGTAGAAAACCAGCCGATTACAACAGTTTTAAGAAAAGACCACTTCGCAGAACCAGACAGACAGCAAAGAATGTTCGTTTGCTCATCGGCAAGACTAAGGTCACTCCCAGCTCGAAGGTGGAACCCGGACTTCATAGAAGAAATAAAAAAGGCAGCAAAGAACGATCCAGATTACCAGCAGGACGCGAAGCCGGAAGCAGAGGCAGAAGAACTGTCGTCAGAAAACCAAAAAGTCCGGGAAATAAGATACAACGACGGACTGCTGTACAGAAAAAGCCTACTCTGGGTCCCGAACGAACTAGTACAACGGATAATGGAATCGGAACACGACACAAAGGTTGCCGGTCACATGGGGCATGATAAAACTACTGGGCTAATCCGATGAAACTTCTGGTGGCCACGAATGAATGAACGGATCATCGATTTTGTCTGAAGCAGCCCGGAGTGCAAAGTCTCCAGACGCCAACCTTACGGACTGTCTTCACCGTTGGAACTCTCATACACGCCATGGCAATTAATCGCGATGGACTTCATCACCGACTTACCACCCTCGGAAGAACGCGACCAGCTATGGGTAGTCATAGACCGATTCACCAAGATGGCACACTTCATCCCACTCCGAGAAAAAACGGCGTTGGACTTAGCGAAAATATTCGCACGGGAGGTCTGGAGGTTCCATGGGCTGCCCACTGACATTGTGTCAGACCGAGATTCACAATTCACCTCAGAGACTTGGAAGGAGTTCCTCGAGATACTAAGCATCCGACCCCGAATGTCGACCGCATTCCACCCACAGACAGACGGACAAACGGAATGCCTCAACCAGATGATAGAGGCCTACCTTCGAGCGTTCGTCAACCAAGAACAGGAAAACTGGGTATCGTTGCTCCCGATGGCGGAATTTGCTGACAACAATTCGGTCACGATCGGAAATGGGATGTCACCGTTCTACGCTAACTACGGCGGCCACCCCGCAACGAACAACCCACCATCCTCAGAACCTCAGAACCCGGCCAGTGCGGTATAGGCCCACTGGATGCAAACGGTACACGACGAATCCCGGAAAGGGCTGGAAGCAGCGCAAGAAAGAATGCTCCGATACACCGACCCGGACAGAAAGAAGCCGCCAGCATACCAAGTGGGAGACTTGGTGATGCTCAGCGGACGCAACATTAAAACCCGCCATCCCTCGAAGAAATTGGATCACAAAAATCATGGTCCCTTCCAAGTTGAGAAAATCGTCTGCCCACTGACCGTCCGCCTCACACTGCCTCGGAAGTGGAAGATCCACAACGTCTTCCACGTCTCGCTACTCGAGCCCTATCGAACCAGCAAATACCGAGCACCACCCGATCCGACAAAAATCCTGCAAGAGGCAGACGACATCGAGCAATCAGAGGAATACGATATCGAGCAGGTAATGTCGTCGGCCGAGCAAGGGCGAGACAATAACAAACGAATTCTCTACCTAGTCCAATGGCTCGACTATCCAGAACGCAAAGACTCGACGGAAGAACCATTCGACAACTTTTCAGTAGGCGGTCGGGAGAAACTCCAAGAGTTTCATCAACGAAATCCTGACCCACCAAGGGACTACCGGCTCACCGAGGGCTTAACCAGTTCCACCGAGGACCTGGCGCTAGTGGGCTGAAGGGGCGGACGACTTCAGTACCAAAAGCATCACGATCAACAAAAAGACCCGCTTCTCAGGCAACCACGGGAAGCCGCCGATGGGGCACCCGACGAAAAGTGAACGCGACCGAAACCATTGAGAGTTAGGAAAACCGCTCAGAACAGACGTATCGACCTCTCGGTGACCGACCCGGATCGACGGAACTGGCGCAGCTGGCACATAAGCGGTGAAGCAAGTCCCCGACAACGCCGTCACTGTTCCAGCATACTAGTTTCCCACCGGAAGGACGTGGGCGCGGTCACTGCCGAGTATACGGGTTACTAGCACGAAGAACACCATGCCTCTCCCGATTCCCTGTGCCAACTGCGACCCTGGAACCTGATCGGACCGGCCAAGCCTTGACGCAGCGTGACAGCGAGTACAACTCAATAAGACCCGACAGTACGAGTACGCATCGGCCTACTTAGAGGGCCCAGTCGTTCCGACGGATTACAGATGGTCCCAAGGGACATGCCCTGATCCGGCAACTGGGAGGGCTGCAGGGGAGGAGGAATGCAGGTCGTGACGCTGAAGGAACTTCAGCGTTGAAAGACTCCTATGATCAGAAAGAGACAGGCTACTCAGGTAGAGAAAAAATTAGCACTCGAGACAAGGCTAAGGAAGAGGGGAGGTAGAGTTACACCTGAACGGGTTATCGCAAGTACGTAGCTAGATAGAGAAGATCCAGTGGCTGAGGACGAGAAGGCTCAGAACGTGGCTATGGAAATCAGAGAGTCTAGGTGGGAGATAAGAAACAGAGTCTAACCCTCGGTCGAGACACCGGCCGAAGGTGTTAGTGCTTCGGAGATAAGGAGGACAATTTGTGCGAACGAGCGGGAAGAGCCAGGTGACCACGTCCCTCCACCACGATCGGAGAACACTCTCCACCATGATCGGAGAGGACAGCCTCTTGACGCAGCTGCACACCCCACTCGGCCGCATCACACATGCGGCAAAACAAACAAAACCTGATCTATCTTATCTACACCCCGACCAGGACCAATCAATCCGCACACATTCCAACGAGGGGCAAACCACCTCTTGGGAATCCAAGTCCGACCCACCCATGCCTCAAAGGAACAGGCTCAGTCGTGATCACTGCTTCTCACTCGCGTGCTCACCGAGAAAAAGAAAGAGATTTCTCGCCTCGACGAAATCAGCACGAACGTCCTCACCAACACTACCACCGAACCCACACACAAGGTCTAAGATTATTCAGCTGTGAATTATCCAAAGTAGCCTGATTACCTTTGATTCTCTCTACACTCCGGTTACGATACAACCCCAGTGTCACACTGGTGCTGGTCTGCCGGATGGGGCTTCTCCATGCGGGTGGTCCTGCTGGCACTGGTGGCGTCGTAGGTAGTGGGATTCTGGTCGCGATACGTTGGATTTCTGCCCTTGCTTCCCGGAGTTCGTTTTCCAGGGTAGCCACCCGGTTCTGGTATGAGGCTGCCCATAGTTCCGCGTTTCCCTGAAAGTTGGCCAGGTGTAGATTCCGGGCCCTGTTGGCTTCCGCCAGAAAGGACAGGGCATTGTTTACCCGGGTCAGCTGAGTGGCCTGATATATTTGTCGTTCGTTGGCCTTGTTGGTCTGCTTGATGATCGCCTGCCAGACATTTCTGGCGAGAGATTGCTACGCGTTCGCCGCTTTTGACAGCTCGCTACATATCCACTCTTCCGCTATTTTCTCGTTAGCGTTGACTCGGTCATATACGTACCTAGTGCCTTCCGCCAAGGTTTGATAGGCTTGTTCAATCTCCCGCGTTCGTTGGTCGGTTCTATCATGAGCGTCACCGCAGAGCTCCGTAAGCCGTTGTAAGTCGTTCTCGGCTTGCTGTTGCTGGTGCACCAGGGTCCTGACCCAGACTGCGGGGTTGGCTATTCCCACCACTTGTTCTGGCCTTGGTGTTCCGTCGGTGATCTGACGCAGGTCATGGGGGGCCTCGAGCCGGAGCATGTTAAAGTCCGAGGAGGTCGTCATGGTTTAATAATCGTCGAGGAAGTCTCCGGTGTGAATGGTTTCGTTGTCGGTGAAGTAATAGTCGCAGAGGTCCCGGAGCTCGTTTTCTGTGAATTCGGAGCTCTTGTGGCTGTAGGCGCATTTGAACCAGTATTGCGTATATGTGACACTGGGGTTGTATCGTAACCGGAGTGTAGGGAGAATCAGAGGTAATCAGGCTACTTTCGATAATTCACAACAGAATAATCTTAGATCTTGTATGTGGGTTTTCGGGGGTAGTGTTCGTGAGGATCTTCCTTCTCTCCGTCGAGGCGAGAACTCATCTCTTATATCGGCGGGCGCGCGAGTGAGAAGTGGTGATCCGGACCGCTTTTCCTCTCGACGTTCTGTCGGAGCGATGCGGGTGGGTCGGACGTGAGTTCCCCCGAGGTGTCTGCACCTCGGAAGGAACGTGGGTGGATTCAT
>Ga0307516_10004695_pt1 | contig 16717 bp, 21 predicted proteins | sample 19_EM_MG_FD_203310 | JGI IMG/M metagenome (GOLD analysis project Ga0307516, IMG submission 203310) | Populus trichocarpa ectomycorrhiza microbial communities from riparian zone in the Pacific Northwest, United States - 19_EM | ecosystem: Host-associated > Plants > Roots > Unclassified | place...
CCACCAGGGAAGTGTCGTCTGACCCTTGAATACGACGATTAAGCCTGTCCAATATTAGCCTGTCATTTAGTAGGGAAGCGATTCCAAATTACCTGCCAAGAAGGAGAGAACGAGAAGGATAGCATACCACCACCACGGAGCTTCTTTATATTTCCTCATAGCCTATTGCAAGATGAGCACAAACGAGAAATGAATCTGTAAATCTCGACTCACTTGATAATGCGGGTCCGGCTGGGTCCTGTTGAGAGCCAATTTGAAGGATTCAACAGCGTACGGGCCCCAAAATAGGATGGTATGAGCGATCAATCCACCAATCTGTACAATAGATCATTCAAAATTAGCAAATTCAGGTAACAAGGAGAGCATACAGCAAGATTAGACGTCAGGTTGGCCCAGGCGTTAGAGCCGGTCAAAGCAGGAAGTCCAACCTCTGCAAGCGCTGTTTCATTCAGTTGGAAATTCGTCCCGAAGACAGCTTGCTGATCATAAATAGATCCATTTGCGGAGAAAATGGAGGTCGAGAGCATCGGGAAGCTGAGTGACTAACGGCAGAGCTTTAATCCAGCTGCACTAGGCGAAGGGTGTGACGACAGACGTACGTTCCATGTGTTCGAGTAATAGATTGCCATGATCGCGATATAGCAGAAGGCGTAACCGACCCAGGAGTTGGCTGTTAGAAAATAGAACTTAGCTACACAATCCAGACCATAGAATAAATTAAGCGGACCTTGTTGAACGAGTGGCAAGCTCATATAACTAAGATGTACAAATCAGTCACACGCATGAGGAGATATAAACAGGAAATAGCGAACGTTGATCCGATATATTGCCAGTCAAAGGAAAAGGAGAGCAGCCCTAGCCCTTCATTACCGCTCGCTCCTCCGAACAAGTTCGTGAAGATATCGACGGTGTTGGGCGATGCATGTTGGGATGCCAAGCAGAAGATGCTGATACCGTTCAACAACGGAAATATGTACGCAGGGAAGATCTCGTAAACAAACATCGCCGCAAACGCGACCCAGAATAACTTTACACGCTTGCTATTGGCGCCGGTTACATCAAAGTGCAGCGCTGTTGATGATATGAGAAAAACGGTTATAACAATGTGTCTAACCCTTACTTTGGAAGACCGAAACGGTGGGGAGATTCTGAACCGTTTTGGGATTTGAGCGTTTTGTGGTGTTTAATGCAATGTAGACTCACCGCCCAGTAAACCATTTCGGAGGGATACACCGTGAGGGGTCGGAGTAACCCCACGAGCCCGTAGCTAAGGCGAATTAGTTTGAACTAGGATGGTGTTGAAGATAACTCACCCAAAGCATGCCGTTGAGAAGGTCGCTAATATCGCGGTGACGGGGCCGACGTTTGTATCATAGTAGAGCTGAGGTTCAGATCAGCGACTGACGGCGGTTGCGATTGAGGTGAACCAACCCTTTGAACCGCAAAATTCTGCACGGCAGAGCTTCCGCCAGCAGCGGTAGACGCCACAAGAGAGGCGATAACATGCTATATGGACCAAAATGTCAGCTGTGGAACCTTCGGGGTAGCAGCGAGTACGACGGACTTCTTTCAAGCCAAACGGACCTGGGTTGATAAAATACAGAACAGGACTGAGGCGCTCAAAGCGGGTATTCTCCACCCACGATTGCTTGGGCAGGAACTTGGCCCACGCATTACCAAAGGTATAGATGATGAGCAACAGGAACACAGTCGAAATCGACATCTGCACGGGCTTGAACAAATATATCTGCTCCCAAGGGTCCCGTCACATCCAAAGACGAAACCGAATAAAAGCGAATGCTCTCACCTGACACAAAGCAGCTCCTAGGCCTGCCATTACCGTCCCGAGGAAGAGGGATCGGAGCGTCAAGGCAGGGTCCCCATCGTCCCGCATATCGACCACAAACCGCGACACGTCGTGTCCGCTCGTAATCACAGGCTCGCCATTAAGCAGTTCAACATCTTCGCTATACCGGTCTTGATCCTCGCCAGCCTTCTCGAGGGAGTTGTCGAAGCTTCCCTCTGTATTGAGAGCGTCGTTCTTCTCTGACACCTGGTGGCTGGGCCCAAGGCTGGGAAGTCCTTGGAACTTTTCAGCATCAACAGCGGACGCGACCATTGGACCTCAGGTGGAACTGGGGGAAAATAATAGCCTCCAGAATGAAGAGCGAATTTCATCGCGGAATGTCCTATATATAGGGCGCGGTTAGGGACCATCCAGTGTAGCTTTTTTTGTTTCTTTTTCCATCCGGTCGCGCATGTATGAGCGGTCATGATTATCAAATTTGGGTAGTCGAAGTTCCCTGATACAATGTGCCATGTGAGCTCATGCGAGCAGCATGCTGCAGCATGTACGGTTGTTCGGTGGTTATTCGATAGTGAGAAGGATGATGCATCATGCAAGAAGAGGTAACCATACTACCATTCGATTTCGTGATTACTACAAAGTGAAATCAACCAGGTTCCCATTCCGGTATCTCATGGAATCATGGTGCTTCTCGGCTCTGTATTCCGACGACCTCGACTGGCAAAGGTCATTGCACTGAGGAGAACAGGGTTTTTTTTCAAAACCATGGAAACATTGTGAGGGAAGGCGAAGATGTGAAAAATCCTCATGTGTTACAACCTGGCCACCTGCTGATCCTAGTGCATGGACCAGCCTCAGGCCAGGGGAAGAGATAAAGACTAGCGTCCATGTGCTCGCTCTGCAAATTACGGCGGATTGATAAACATATGTTTAAAATAAGATACAACCTGGTGTTATTGGAAAGGAATCTACTACTGGGCGCTGGATGATGGACTGTATTATTAGTTACTGGCAGGAGAGGTGCCCAGTGATCAAATTGGAATACCCACTGAATAGCAAAAACAACGGCATCCAGAGAACGGGGTAACGACAGCAAGATGGAAAAAATGTACAAATAAATAGGATGCGGATTGAAGTCGGCGAAATCATGGATAAAGACAGTCGACTACACCCCGTCATTCCCTGGATGTTTATGTCAGATAACCTCAAATGAAGAAACGATGCATTAGAGAGAGAGGAGCCATACCTGACTCTTTCGTCCAGTCATCGTGGCGTTTGATGTCCGCATCTGTCACAGTGGGCCTTGTGTTTGCCAGCGATTTCAAAAAGTCGTTGATCCCCAAACCGGGCTCGAGCAGCTCCTCTGATCCGATATCACCCCACTCTTTCTCTTTGGCTGCTGGATCACCGGGCGAGCATGGTGTCCACTTTCGTGTTCCCGTTTCAGGGTCTATGACCTGTCTGAAATGAGTTGCATTGATGACCTTCCGGACAGGTTGCATGAGGGCGTCGCGAACGACGATGGAGATATCGGATCCAGAGAAGCCCTCCGTTCTATCGGCTAGTACCCGAAAGTCTTTCTGCGTCAGCTTGTTGGGTGTATCACCAACATGGAGTTGGAACATTTGCCGCCTAGCGTCTGGTCCAGGAAGAGGTATGTGAATTCGTTTTTCGAACCTGACAAGCGAAATCAACAAGGAATATAGGATCCACAAACAGCACCACGGCTCACCTCCGTTTGATCGCGTTGTCCAATTGCCATGGTATATTTGTAGCTCCCAGAACTAGAACACCAGTGTCATCATGTCCAACGCCATTCATTTGAACAAGAAACTCCGTCTTTATTCTCCGCGATCCTTCAGACTCTGCTTCATTACGAGTTCCCGCAAGGGAGTCGATCTCGTCAATGAAGATAATTGATGGCTTGTTCTCCCGGGCCATTTCGAACAACTGCCGCACCAACCTATGTCACCACTTTAAGCCTCAACGATCATGTATGGATGAGCCACAGTTCCAATCACCTCTCGGAATCACCTTGCCATTTACTGACAAGGTCACTTGAGCTTACGCTGAAGAAGGTGCTCTTGGCTTCGGTTGCAACGGCTTTTGCGAGATAAGACTTTCCCGTGCCTGGTGGACCGTATAGTAGGATACCCCGCCATGGTGTGCGTTTTCCGGTGAAAAGATGGGGGAATTTTATCGGTAGAATGACAGCCTCTTTCAACGAAGCTTTCGCACTTTCTAGGCCCGCGACATCGTCCCATTTCACATTCGGTGCCTCCGTTATAATTGCACCTGAAAGGCCCGCACGTAATTTCTTTGTTTCAGGGTCCTGATCATCCTCTTCGCCGTCCTTCCTAAGGCGTAGCAAGGGTCAAAGGAGTGGCGAACCAAAGATGTCGGAAGGGCGTACTTTTTGATAGCCGCACCGCCTGGACCGCCAACAGGACTCTTTGATTTATTCTCCAGATGTGACTTGAGGGTTTCGGCCCGCCCCAGGTATTCGTCAATCTTGGACCTGATCAACTGCTTTGACTTTTCATTCTTCTCGTCTGAGGAGCCATCTAGAGAGAGAGATCTGGGAGGGTGTGGTAGCTCTCACATTTGAAAGCAAGCATAAAGTAATCCAGTGACTCTTGGTAGTGTTTGTACGCATGTTCATACTGCTGCTTGACGTCTTCCTCGATGGCTCGTTGGACGAGTTCGATGGCCCGCTGTGAGCCAAATTAGTCCGTTAAGGGCAAATGGTATTTGACACGAACATCAAGGTTTGACGCGTTTGCCATGGATCGCTAACGAGAAGAGGTGAGATGCCACAGAATCTGTGCCCGCAGTGACTGATGCGGACTTGACTTCGGGAAAGGGTCAACGCTATGAGCCATTGACAAACAACCGAATTTGATCTGCGCCGCTTTGATCAGGCGGCGCTGCCTTGCTTATTGTGGCCATCCAACGGCCACAAACTCATTGAGGGGGAACAACTAAACGTTTTGGCCTCCTTGTTTTGGGCCACTGACATCACAACAAAGGCCCATGTTCCCAACATGTGTCCGTTTTCCTTTTACTGTATAAAAGACTGATCTTTTGTATTCTTCTCCATCCAGATCCCTCGATTCTCCACTGCTCCACCCGAACACCTACTACAGCCCCAAGTGACGTTGAACGTCGTAGTACACACTCTTATACTATCATCATCAATCACCATGTCGAAGAGCACTAGAATCACAGCGCGCGGAGTTCGAGCCGTCAAGACTCCCCTGCGCCCTATGTCCCCAGAAGAGGCGGAGTCCTGGAGTGACGGCGATAGTGAAGCCACACTCTCGGAACCGCAACCCTCTGACCTCGATGAGTCATGGGCGTACACCTTCCAGGTCAGTCGCTTTCATCTTTCCAATCTCCCATCAGTCATACTGAACATCCGTTTTCCAGCCTGGTGACAGCGTTTGGGTGAGAACCGTCGGTGGCAACTGGCACATGGGCAGGGTCACCGGACAGACCACAAGAATCGGTCAAACGAGAGAGGTAAATCACGACTAGTCCTAATCTAATCACCTTAGATGGCTGACTGTACGTCTTTTCTCAGAAGGAAGGTCTCTTTTATCCCGTGGTATTCAACGAAAAGATCCGCAAATATTTTGCACCCCTCAATGGAGAGATCAAACCGGATACAGCTCACATTCGACGGCTGATAAAAGATGCTGGCTGGCTCTGAGCGGATGTCCCATTGTCCCTACATATCTCCCATTCTATTATTTAATGTACTTTATGATCCGTTGATGCTTTCATTCGTATGCTACTGCTTCTTCCCTACTGATAGGCCAATGACATGATATACGGATGCAATTTCTTATACCCCACTTACTTCACACTTCACAATCATGAACATATGCCGTATACGCAAGAACTATATAGCCACACGGAATGACACAAGCCATGGAAGGCCCATCTACACAAATTAACATGGTCCTTCCAACTCTATCTTAAGAAGAGAAAACGGTTCGAGGGACGAAAGGAAAAGGAAACCAGGTTATGGAATCTCTGGAAGAAACCAGAGTGACCAGTGTACAACGGAAACAAGCACATAATAATAAGATCCACCGCAGGTCACCTTATCTGCCAATGTGTCTTCGGTCCTATGCCTGGTGACCTGTGGATCAACGCCAAGTAAAAAGAAAGAATGATCAACATACCCTGAGACCTAAGCTTAATGTCCCCAATTATTCATATGCATCGCCTCCATCGCTTTCGCGCTGGCATGTACATGTTTTGGCTGTGCCACCTCGGTACAGACCTCAATCCCTTTCAGCCAAGCATGCGCTATCACATCCTCGATCGAGAACCGATGCCGTGGGTCTGGCTCTAGCATCTTCCGTATCAGGGGCCGGCACGCCCGTGGGCTCAAATTGTTGATCGTCGGCGGACATGCAGAGACCGTAGTGGAGGGGGTTGCGCATGCCGCTGCATACGCCGCGTAGAGGCTATCGTTGCCCGGTTGCGCAGTACGCCACGGCAATTCTTGGAAGTGAAGGCAGTAATATACGATGCCGCAAGCCCAGACGTCGACAAGGCGTGCGTCATAAGCTGGAGTAAAACGAGAGTTTGTGTCGATGCGGAGTAAAGGGAGTCAAGAAAGTAACAGATACACAAGGGCACATCTGTTAGCTGAACGCCTCGTGAGACGAATGATTTACTGACGTTTGCCTAGGAACTGTTCCGGGGCGATATAGGGTTCACTTCCGCACAGGCCTGTCGACATGTGAACAGTTACTTCCCATGGAAGGCGATATACAGTGGAGGCGCCGTAGTCTCCGATCTGCAGCAATGGTATGACGTTAGAACCCAATCGACAACAGAACAATGATATTACCTTGAGGTGGCCGTTGGTGTCAAAAAACAGATTTTCAGGTTTAATGTCCCGATGAGCGACACCCTGGCTATGAAGGTACTGCACGCCATAGAGAATTTGTTTGAAGCAGCATTCAACCTCGCTTGGGCTCATCCCCCTGCAAATACAAAAATAGTCAACATGTCATTTCCGCGTACGGAAAATTCCGAGATAAGAAAGGAACGGCGTAAAAAGGGAGTGATATGGAAAATTTTGTGTTCTCTCCCCATGATGATAGATAGAGGACACGTACCCTTTCTTGATCGCAGCATACAAGTCCCCACCAGGGCAAAACTCCATGACTTCGCACCACGCATGATTCTCATCTTGAATCAGGTCGACAGTCTCAACGATGTTAGGATGGTGGAGAGTCGAAGAGATGCAGAATTCTGCGGTCAGTTTCTTGACGTACTCCTTCTCTGACTCGTTCCTTCGACGTTTCCGGAATTCCTGGCAAAGGCTAGAGTTAGGGGCGATCGATAAGAGATAAATAGCGGTCTAGGTGACTTACCTTGACGGCATAGAGTTTCTCCTCGCTGCGGTCCCACTTGTGTGCAAGCTTAACTACACTGGTCGCACCCTTGCCGATGGCCACCTTTTGGCAGACACCGTACTTCTTGGACAAGCTCGTCGTACTATCACCACCAGTGCTCTTGGCCTTGCCTCCCATCTTTCCACCGTCGCTGCCAGGATCTGAGTCCGATCTGCGAGATGAGCGCTGCGAGCTTCGACGGGGTATTTTTGGTGCTGATGCAAGGAGGTCCTTCAGGTTGAACCTATGACTGCTCGTATCAGAGTGGACTGATGGAGGTTTCTTCGCCGCAACGACCGTGGTCGGAGAAGTCGTGTTCGCAGAAGTGGGTTTCTTGCTATCCTTGTCCTTGTTCGAAGGATCAACTTTGCTTCCCGATTTGCCAATGGACATGCTTGGAGCTCGACTAGCTGGGCGACTGGGAGGTTGACTCGGGGGTTGACTTGGTGGCCGGCTGCTAGATAGATTTGTCGCAGGAGAACTGTTACCACCCCAATCACTTTCGGAGCCCGTCGGTGACGAGCCCGACGATGGGTGTTTCTTGTCGTTGTAAGGAGGCGCTGATATCGCCAGCTTCCGGAGGGTCTCCCGCGTATGGCCTGGTTGCTTCTCGTAAGCTTTGGCTTCGGGAGGGGGTAGGGGAACACAGAAAGATTGGTCGGAGAGTGGCATATAAGTGGAAGCCGTGTTTGCAGGGGCGGCCACAAGGTTGGGCATGTTATTATGCGCTAATTTCGTGTTGTTCAGTAAACTGGTCATTGTGGGCTTGCCATGTGCTGGTTTATCTGGCCCATCGGCAGATTCGCCGTCGGCCAACGTGGCCTCTTCCGCCGTAACGTGCATTGTTATGATGATGGTGGATTTGTTGGTAAGAGTAGGTGCGGATAGGATTCGAAGGACGAGAGGGCCAAGAAAAGCCAAGATGATACCTATAGGGACACAGTCATCGTACAAGCTCTGCTGAATAGTCTTTGATTCGAGCTTGTGAGGCGGGCCAAGGACGTAGACCCCCCTGAGCTCGCAGAGCTCACTGTGGTCGACGATGAGCTCGGAATGGACTCAGTGGAGTTGGGGCAGCGAAAATCAAGGAAAAATGCCATTTTCAATCTCGCTCTTAACAAATTATTAGTCAGTCACGGATGTCATCACCACGTGGCTCGGTTCGGTCCAGCCATCTCGCGGGAGACGCTCGTTTTGAATTTATTACACATGACGAGATCTCCATAAAGAGCATCGAGTACTACGCCAATATCAATCAAAATATCCAGATAGAATCGGAGAGAGTGAGCCTGAGGTCGTCCTACATCGATACCATTCAACAGGAAGCGATCGACTAAGTCTCGTCGCAGAATTTGCGCAATATACAACATCTCTTCCCAGCCATATGGAGATCCCCATGTTGGTAGATGTACAATTGCTCGCATCGAATGGGAAAAATTGCTCTCTATATCTGCAGATTGCATGACAACACACTTACCCTGTTTCATTATTAGATTCGCTAAGTCCTCAGCTGCGTCGACAGTCGGCATGGGGGACAAATGCTACCAAGCCGACTAATCACCTCCAGGGTTAGACGACTGCTTCATTTTTTCGGGTCGTGGTTAAAGTATGCGTTCGTCTCCTGGACCTGAGGCTTCGGAAATGGCGTAACGAGCCTCGAGGGGGTCCTCATTAGCGCCGCGACTAAAACAGCGTGGACCTTTCGGGCACCGTATAGTCGGCTAACATTAAACGTAAGATTCCTGGCAGTATGATATGAGGCCGAACTATGGGCATGACATTACACACTTGTTTTGGCTTGGGTAACGAGGATTACTCACGCATGTAATTCAGTTCTGATGGAGAGCGTCGACAACGTTTTGCCAAGAGCCATGCGATTTGAAAACCCCAAAAGAAGATGTCAGATACCCCACATTTCGCGGCCCTATACACGCTGCAGCATAAACACTGAGGGCCGACCCGTCGTCGACACCGTCCCTGCAGGTCGGAGTTACCGTGGAGAGATGTATACATACTTGGGGTAGCGGCAGACAGTCGCGGAGCGCCGCCGTCGCCGCCAATCGTCTTCTCTATCCAATGTCGAAGTTAAGGAGAATAGGTGGAGCCCGAAATAAACGAGCACCAAGGTACCGTAGAGATAGCACCACCATATCTTATAACATTGCGTTGATAGACACGCTTGTAAATCTAGGCATAGATCCATTTTAGTTCTCATCTCGCCGCTGTGAAGTGGAGGCGTGGCACTGATATCATGGTGTTTTCGAGTTATTTTCTGGATTCCCAGATCACAGATGCGCAGTTTTTGTCGTAATTCAAGTCACCGGTCAGGACGGACGTATGGAGTTGAGCATTTACAAGCCGCACGTCGCCAGCGATCAGTTCGGAGGGGGTAAGCATATGCCTATTACGCCCGAATTTGTAGTGTGGGGGTGGTGGTGGAGTTGGTGGTGGGAGTGGTGGCGGCAATGACGCCACCAGCACTTTTGGGTTACCACGGGCGATCGCTCTGCAAGGATGACTGCGATTGGGACTCACTCAAGATTGTATAATGATCCATGTGAAGTTGCGCTTTGATGCCCCCTTTAACTGAATTGGGAACTTGTGATGCTCACAGGTACGACAGTGAATGCAGAGGCGCAAAAAGATAAGGAAATGCCAGAATGGTCACGGGTAGGATTTCGTGCCGCGAACGGGCAGCGCCTATCATGAGAGGCGTGCCTGAACGATCTTCTGACAGACAAAAGTCCGTGCCCCCTTTGCGCAGGCGGTCAGAAGAGGAGATCAGCGGTAGACGCAGCCCTGGTGACTGGTAAGTGTAACCGAGACGACATTCCGTCAGGAGTTGGGAGGACTCAGGCTGGAACCCCCAAATCCACCTGTGCGGAAGCGCCGTCGTGGTACGAAAACGACTAAATCCCAGAGAAAATGTGTTGCTGACGCGAGTTGGCACCTTTCTATTCTGTTACGCTACATCGGTCTGCAGTCCGCGACAGAGTTCTTCGAGATCCCTGCAAAGAGGACAGAGGGTGGCAAAGACCATAAGTTATAAGAGGAAGAGGTTTTGGAAATATCGGGGAAATCACTCCAGTACTCACTGTTGGAGGAAGAAGAAAAACTGTATGGGTCATCAAGACGGCTCAAAACTCTTACTAGCACAGAGTTGACGGCCGTGGCCAAAGAGATCTACCTGACCTTGGGAATGAATTATCACCATGTCACGAATCTGTATACGTACTCACGGCTACAAAGCTCCCCGGGGCCGAACTTGCAAGCCTCAGTGCGCGCGTTGTTATTCGTTCGAATCAGCTGATAGGATAGGCCCCAGCTGGTAGACTTGGGTGTGTTATTCATGTATTAGACAAAGTCTAAGGAAGACAAGCGATACCAAGGTCTTCTACAAGAGCTTCAATCTTCCTAACATCTTTTGCACGGGCTCTTAGAGCAGGAATAAATGTTAGGTTGGAAACTCACCGAGTCCCTTCCAAGCCTTTTCTCTGATAGAAGCAAAATGCTTCGTGTGGCGCGAGTTTCTGAATCATACGATTATGAAAATGAAAGGGATGGGAGAACATGCGGCATTGCCGGGGAGGCTCGGCCTTAGTAAGAGCGCTTCGCCTGAATGGTCTGCAATGAGAATGGCATCTCCTAGAAAAAATATTATAAAGGAGGTCCACCCGGGCGTCCCAACGTTCCGAAGTCTGTGGCGCAGTTTCTTCGCTTCCCAATCCAGCCTGTGCAACAGTTACGCACCGTGCGATGGGTTGGAAGCATGCCGACCTTCAGACGCTATGAACTTCGAATTCGTAACTGGTCCAACACAGATATGCTGTAGAAAACCGTATCTGCCGCCTGATTTGATTCGAACGGAGTTCTGTGACGATCCACATTCAGCGTGTTTCTCGAGAATTCCTCAATAGCCCAGCCTCCAAGCCTCAAGATAGGGTCAGCCAAGTGTAGATTCACCGTAACATTGAAACGCCGTTGTCACTTCCGTCTAACTGAGGAAACATAGAAGGGGTCCCGAGTCCCATGTTGTACGTCAATGCCTTTGTGCAGTGTGTATGGATGCCGAACCCGGCCGAGCAGGTTATGCAGTTGGTCGAATAAGGTTTGGGTGGCTTAATTACGTAAGGAGTAAAGTATCGCTCGGGAAGAGTGGTATTCGTTATCGACGTTCAAATCCTCAAGACCAAGGCAAGTACTGCTCGTCCACGGATTCGGCATCCGCTGACGATTCCATTCCACAGACCCGACACGAACAATGGGTGTGTGGCTGAAACTTTCCGTAGGATCTCTTAGTCTGATCATCATGACCCATTTTAGTCAATTTACGGTCGCAAAAACGCCTCGCCGCGAGCGTCGCTGGCGTTGGCAAGCGCAAAATCTGGCTCGACCCCGCGGAACAAGCTGAAATCGGCAACGCCAACTCCCGCACGCACGTCAAGAAACTCATCAAGGATGGCCGAGTCATCATCAAACCCACCACAGTCCACTCACGTGCACGGACGAGGGATCTGCTGGCTGCGAAGCGAAAGGGGCGACACACCGGTCCTGGTAAGAGAAAGGGTACGGCAGAGGCTCGTATGCCTTCGAAGGTGCTTTGGATGAGGAGACAGCGGGTTTTGAGGAGACTGCTCAGGAAATACAGAGAAGCTGGAAAGATTGACAAACACCTGTACGTTTCTCTCCAAAATCTCTCACATGGAGTCTTTGGCTCATTGTTCCTCCAGCTATCACTCGCTCTACCAAAAGTCCAAGGGTAACGTGTTCAAGAACAAGCGTGTCCTTATGGAGTACATCCATAAGGCCAAGGCCGAAAAGACCCGCACCAAGGTCCTCACTGACCAGATGGAGGCCCGTCGCACCAGGAACAAGGTGCGTTTACTTCGGCCTATCGGATATTGGATTTTCAGCTAATGACTTCTTCTATAGGCTGCTCGGGACCGTCGCCAAGCCCGTGTGTTGGAGAAGCGACAAGCTATTCTTGCCGTCGAGCACGAGACTGCCAAGGAGTAGATTACTTTTGAATCGTTTTCTAACTCCTTTTCCACCCTTCGCTCTCGCGATACGTACGTATGCCCCAGGCTCTATCCAATACTTTCCGTACGACATCATGCACCATATGCTTCGGAATGAAAATGTCATATTTCAACGCACTGTTCTTTTTCTGCATTCCGGTTGTTGTCGTAAATATTGTGTGAAAAACATCACGAGAAATTCCACCCTGCCTGACGGCGCTCAAAATCGTCAGTCGCCACTACTAACAGCCTCATACAGTTCGACATTGACGCTACATCCTTCCTTATCGCGGTCTGTAGTGCAATACCATTCGACACGCGATCCAACTGAAAAATGCCACCAACGCATATCGTGTCGGTCGCGAGCAATCAAGACCTATATCACGTTATAAAGAACGGCGTCGAACGTGAGTTTCTTTGTCTATCATTCATAGTTTAACAGCGCCTAATTTCTCTTGAAAACAACCCGAAAATTGCAGGTCCTGCGCATGTGCTTCACCATGGAGAAAATAATCTCTATGTGCACTATCTCAACACGGACAGGAGGATGGACGAATGGGTCCTCATAGACAACTGTCGCAGGATAACTCCTCCTCCTGCCCCTCCTGCTGTTCCCGTAGAGAATGGGAACATCCACAGGACCGACGCGGACGTGCCCGACCACTCCGCGAGCGCCATCGAACCGACGAAACGCAAACGCGGAAGACCCCCCAACAGGGGTCGACGGGGATTAGGGACGCAGCCGCAGCGGTCGCGTTTGCAGGCGCAACCTCTAGAGACGTTGCCTGATGCTTCGGGGTCGAAGGGAATGTCGGTGTTTGCTGGGGAAGGAGGAGCAAGTGTGAGTGAGGCGGTCGTGGGTGGCGATGGGATGGGTGCGAGGAATGGGACGACGGAGGTTCTGATGACGGAGGAGGACTATGATATCCAGCATCATAAACAGATCACGGCGCAGAGGAATTTCGATAGGGTGCATTTCGGGGGGTGGCAGGTTAAGACATGGTGAGCTTCTTTTCTTTGTCTTATTGGTTTTTCCGCTGTATCTATATTTTGGTGAGGAGCTGAGCTGTCTTTTTTGGCCAGGTATTTTTCGCCTTATCCACTGACGGACATAGAAGAAGACCTTGCTGTACTGTCGACGTCGGGGACACAGCAGCCCAAGATCCCGGGGGTGCAGAAGACGACGGCCCGCTCCCATGGCCGCACCTCGGATTTACTTGCTGGAGGGTTGGGCAGGTCGTTTGCGGGACCTGAGAAGGCGATGCTGTGGGTTTGCCAGCAGTGCTTCAAGTACATGGCAGATGGGGCGTTGTATGATTTGCATGTGGTATGTTTTTTTTTGTTTCTTCTCTGGGGTGCGGCGCTGAATGGAGAATGTAGCGGCATTGCAAGGTCAATTCTCCACCTGGGGAAGTAGTGTATCATAAGGGAGCTCATGTCATATGGGAGGTGGATGGTGCGAAAAATAAAGTCATTTTTTTGTTCTAGGGAACATCTGCAGAAGAGCTCATGATTATCCTTTACCAGCTTTATTGCCAGAACTTGTCATTATTTGGGAAACTTTTTATTGACGTGAAAACGCTTTTTTTTGATTGTGATAATTGTGAGCTTTTTTTTTCTTTTTCGCTTCATTGGCTTACTTTTTGTCCTACTTTAGTCCTGTTCTACATCCTTACGGATGCAGATGGCAGCCAACATGATCATATCATTGGTTTTTTCTCCAAAGTTTGTCTCGTCTCTATTATATCTTGACGCTCAAGCTAACAAGAATACTGTAGGAGAAAGTATCTTATGATGACTATAATCTTGCGTGTATTATGACATTACCGCCTTATCAGAGAAAGGGGTACGGGATGTTGATGATAGAATTCAGTGTGTCCATTTCCTCTGTTCAACGAGAACTAGGCTGCTAACGGCGGGATTAGGTTATGAGCTGTCCCGTCGTGCAGGCAAGGTTGGGACACCAGAGCGACCTTTATCCGACCTCGGATTACGTAGTTATCTGTCCTACTGGGTATCAACGTTAATCCGGTTCTTCAGGTAAATTCTGCTCTGCATTCATGCCTTATGGTGTTAACATTGTCAACGAAAGACGTGTACTATCCGTGATGCCTGTCGACACACCTGCAATAACGACGGTGAATAACTTTCCGGATCTTCTGCGGTCGCCGTCTGGGGATTCGGACGACAGTAACTGGAATGGCAGTATGCCGAATGGTACGAGCGTGAACGGAAGTGCTGTGGTGAAGAAGAGAAAGAAGACCAAGGGGTGGGCGGGGGAGGCTGTTGATCCCAATGCTGATCCGGACAATGTCATGGTCCCGTTGGACGGTGTGTCTGTACTCTTCGTCTTATCGTCAAACTCATGAATGAGAGGATGGTAGAACCCATGTTCACTTCGGAACGTGTCTTCGAGACAGAAATGAACGAGGACGGGGCGGCAGTGACGCATGTCAGTGTGCGGTGTACTCTTACCCATATCGCTTTGGCAACGAATCTGCGTGTGGAGGACGCGGCGTTTGCGCTGAATGAGGTAGGGATGCTTGCGCAGAGGTTGGGAGAGGTGGATGGGGGAGAGACGGTGGTTGTTACGAGGAGGCTGGTGGAGAAGGTGGCGGCGGAGAGGAATGTGAAGAAACCGTGTATGTTTCCTGCGTATGTGCGGTTGCCCTAGTTCAATGTATTAGTCATCGCCATACTTACACTCTCGACCATGTTCGTGATAGGCCCAGTTACTTGGACGTAGGACTGAATTCTTCCCCCAGGTCATTTTAAGATCTGGGTCTATGCAAACCCCTCTTGCAAACCCTCGCTCAACTCAAATTCACAACGCCAACGCAAATACAAGCGGAATGTATCGTACCAGGCTTGGACGGCCGGGATATCATCGGTATAGCACCAACAGGTTCGGGAAAGACCGTTGCATTTGCTCTCCCCATCCTGCAGCGGCTATGGGATAAACCTCAGGACATGTTTGCCTGCGTGCTCTCCCCGACAAGAGAACTCGCTTATCAAACGTCTGCACAGTTCGAGGCACTTGGGGCATCTATCGGTGTACGAACCGTCGTCATCGTGGGCGGGGATGACGACCGTGTACAGCAAGCGATACGACTGGCGAAAAAGTCACACATCATCATCGCTACGCCTGGACGGTTGCAGGATCATTTGAAGGCGACGAAGGGGTTTAGCCTTCGGAATTTGAAACATCTCGTGCGTCCGACGGTCTCTTTCGTTGGCGTTGTCCCCTTGTAACGAAGAATATCTGTCTAGGTTCTCGACGAGGCTGATCGACTTCTCAACGCGGATTTCCAAGCTTCTATAGATGAAATTTTGAAAGTCCGTTCCGAAGGAACGTACTACGTATCTCTTTTCGGCAACGATGACAGCCAACGTTATGAGGCTGCAACGCGCAAGCCTTTCCAATCCTGTCAGAGTCGAGGTGTCGTCGCATAAGTGAGCCTCATGGTATTGGTTTGAACCGTGTGCTTCAATATGATTTGATCAGGTACACAACTGTGTCCACCCTCCTACAATATTACGTCCTATGTCCTCTAGTTCAGAAGGAGGTTCTACTCGTATCCCTCGTCAACTCGTTGGCGCCAGGTTCCATCATCATCTTCACGCGGACGGTGCAAAATACGAAGAGGTGGAGCCACCCCTGCCATGGTTATCGACATGCTAATAACCCGTCGGAACAGACTGACGCTCGTGTTGCGGTTCCTCGGGTTTCACGCGGTACCTCTCCATGGTGAACTCACGCAGACTTAAAGATTGGGATCTTTCAATAAATTTAAGAGCGGCTTGTACAAAATTCTCCTTGCAACCGACTTGGCGAGCCGGTTCGTTTTTTATTTTCGTATTGACGAAGGCTGTACCTGAAGCCCCTCTGTGTTGTACACAGCACAGGGTCCAAAATTTGGCCCCTGCCAATGTTATTTCTAAATTGTTTGTGAAATAATATTTTCTTGAAAAAATATTCACAAAGACTTTTGCAGCTGTGAAAGTCAAAGGCACGCGAAATTTGACATTTTGCAGAGGTGAAACATCAGGCACCCACTTTCGCCAGTGCAAAATATCAAATTTCGCGTTTCTTTGACTTTTGCAGCTGCAAAAGCCTTTGCAAATATTTTTTCAGAAAATATTATTTTGCAAACTATTTAAAAATAACATTGGCAGAGGCCAAATTTGGAACTCTGTGCTGTGGTACTCAAGGTAGATGTTGTTAGGAACTGACACTCCATTATATAAGCTTTTTCAATGAAACCTCCCCCCCATTTCTCCTACTTTCCACAACATTATATTGATTATTTAATTGCTGGGAACCAACAAGAATGACACTAGTAAGATACTGTTAGAGCAACCACTTAACTATCTTCTCAAAGCATAATCCAAAGACTATGCTGAGAATCAAGCATTGTGGGCTCACACATAGATAAGCTTAGAGAGAGAGAGGATGGTGGAGGAAAGCGCCAGTT
>Ga0307516_10004696_pt1 | contig 16709 bp, 14 predicted proteins | sample 19_EM_MG_FD_203310 | JGI IMG/M metagenome (GOLD analysis project Ga0307516, IMG submission 203310) | Populus trichocarpa ectomycorrhiza microbial communities from riparian zone in the Pacific Northwest, United States - 19_EM | ecosystem: Host-associated > Plants > Roots > Unclassified | place...
CCTAGACGAGTAATTCCTAACTGAGTCAGTGGTCGTACGCGATCAGTGACCTGGTCAGGGGCTGGCCGGTGGCGCGGTTGTGCCATATCGCGGCGGTCATGGCGAGTAGGCGTTGGGCGACGCGGACGCCGACGCCTTCGATGCTGCGGCCGCCGTGTAGTTCGAGGTCGAGTTGGCCTTTCAGCGTGTCGTTGACCGACTCGATCAGCTGCCGGACAGGTTTGAGTAGGTGCTCGCCAGGGTGTGGAGTTCGGTTGCGGTAGGACGGCCGTAGCAGCCGGGCACCACGTTCGGCCAGCCAACGGTCGAGTTCGGCGGAGACGTAGCCCTTGTCCGCGATGATCAGCTGTCCCGGTCGTGCGGCGAGCAGGCCGGGGTCGTTTTCCAGGGCGGCGGTCAGGACCTGCCGGTCGTCGGTCTTCGCGGTGGCCAGTGACCAGGCGATCGGTAGACCCGAGGGTGTGCAGATCAGATGCAGGCGCAGGCCCCAGAACCAGCGTGAGTGTGAGGAGCAGTAGCCGTAGCTGGCCCAGCCGGCCAGTTCGGAGCGTTTGACCGTGGGCCGGGATCTGCCGCACTCGACGGGGGTGGAGTCGGTGACCCACACGTCGTCGAACCACAGGTCGGTGTCCGCGGCGACCAGCCGGACGGCTTTCTTGAACAGCGGTAACGCGGCCCGCATGCGCTTGTTGTAGCCGGACTGCCCGGGTAGGTAGGGGAACGCGCCGGGCAGGTGCTTGGGAAGAAACCGCAGCCAGCGAGCCTCGGAACGGATCCCGAGCAGGACCTGGGCCACCGCCAGGGTGAGCAGTTCGGCGTCGGACAGCTTCGGTGGCCGTCCGGTCCGACGGGGCTTGCCGAGCCAGTCGTCGATCTTCACGTAAAGTGCGGTGAGAAGGGTGTTGATGTCTGTCGTCACAAACAGATCATCGACACCCTTCCCTTGTACATGGGTCAACTACTACACGCGCCAAGTGCGGGATCTGGCAGTTGGCGCATGACTAGTAGGCCGAGTTAGGAATTACTCGTCTAGCCCACCACCCTTGCGGAGAAGGGGCGCCAGCTAGTCTGGGCGTCCCATGTCTGAGTTGAGCAAAGCCCAGCGCAACGCCGTCGCGGAGTTGCTGCGGGTCTCCCCCGTCGCCGATGAGCTGGGGCGCCGTTTCGGCGCCGCCGGCCATGAGTTGCACCTGGTCGGGGGCTCGGTGCGAGACGCGCTGCTCGGCCGGCTGGGCGACGATCTCGACTTCTGCACCGACGCCCGGCCGGAGCAGACGCTCGCCCTGGTCAAGAGCTGGGCGGACGCGATCTGGGAGACGGGCCGCGAGTTCGGCACGATCGGGATTCAGAAGGACGGCCTGCGGATCGAGATCACCACGTTCCGGGCCGAGGCGTACGACGGGCTGACCCGCAACCCGGTGGTGGAGTACGGCGACAACCTGCTCGACGACCTGCGCCGGCGCGACTTCACGATCAACGCGATGGCCGTCAGCCTGCCGGCCCACGTCTTCACGGACCCGTACGGCGGCCTCGATGACCTGGCCGCCGGGATCATCCGGACGCCGGACTCCCCCGCTGCGTCGTTCGGCGATGATCCACTTCGGATGCTGCGGGCGGCCCGGTTCGCCGCCAAGCTGTGTTTCGCCGTCGACAAGGCGGTCGTTGAGGCCATGACGGAGATGGCGGCCGACCTGGACCGGATCACCGCCGAACGGATCCGCGAGGAGTTCACCAAGCTGCTCTGCGGCGTGGACCCGATCGCCGGCCTGCGGCTGCTGGTCGACACCGGGCTGGCCGACCGGTTCATCCCGGAGATCTCCGGGCTCAAGCTGGAGATCGACGAGCACGCCCAGCACAAGGACGTCTACGAGCACACGCTGATCGTGGTCACCAACGCCATCCGGCTGGAGGGCGACGCCGGCCCGGACTTCGTGCTCCGGATGGCCGCCCTGATGCACGACGTCGGCAAGCCGGCCACCAAGGCGGTCGGCCGGGACGGGCGGGTCAGCTTCCACCACCACGAGGTGGTCGGCGCGCGGCTCACCAAGCAGCGGATGAAGGCGATGCGGTTCCCCAAGGACGTCACGTCCGAGGTGGTCGAGCTGGTCGCCCTGCACCTGCGCTTCTACGGCTACGGCCGCGGCGAGTGGACCGACTCGGCCGTGCGGCGCTACGTCACCGATGCCGGCGAGTTGCTCCCCCGGCTGCACAAGCTCACCCGCTCCGACTGCACGACGCGCAACAAGCGCAAGGCGGCGGCGCTGTCCGCCGACTACGACGCGCTCGAGGAGCGGATCGCCCGGATCGAGGCCGAGGAGGACCTGGCCCGGGTCCGGCCCGACCTGGACGGGAACGCGATCATGGAACTGCTCGGCGTGCCGCCGGGTCCGATCGTCGGTCAGGCCTGGCGCTTCCTCAAGGAGCTGCGCCTGGACCGTGGGCCGCTGGACCGCGACGAGGCGGAGGCGGAGCTGCAGCGCTGGGCCCGCGAACAAGGTCATATCTCCTGACCGCGGAAGTGTCGTACCCGCGCGGCAGAATCGGGTCATGCAGCTGCTCGTGGAGTCACCCATCGGCCCGCTGGGCGTCAAGCTCGACGGCGACATCGTGGTCGGCGTGCGGTTCGGCGCGACCTACGGCGAGACGGCCGAGCACCCGGCCGCCGATCAGCTCAAGGCCTACTTCGCCGGCGCGCTGACGGATTTCACGGTGCCGGTCGAGCTGCGCGGCGGCTCCGATTTCGAGCGGGCCGTGTGGGCCCAGATCGCCGCGATTCCATACGGCGAGATGCTGACGTATGGCGCGATCGCCACCGCACTCGGTGAGCCGGGTGCGGCCCGTGCCGTGGGGACGGCCTGCAATCACAACCCGGTGCCGGTGCTCGTCCCGTGCCATCGGGTGGTCGGGGCGGGCGGCAAGCTGACCGGTTTCGGCGGCGGCCTGCCCCGCAAGCGGCAGTTGCTGGAGCTGGAGGCCCGGGTCGCCCTGGAGCGCGCCTGGGGCTGAGTGGCCCGCCGGCCGCGCTGGGCGGGTTGCCTGGGGCTCTTAGGGGCCTTCCGGCTGCTCCGGGCGGGTTGCCTGGGGCTGAGGGGCCCGCCGGCTGCTCCGGGCGGGTTGAGGTCGGGGTGCCTGCCGGGTTGCGCCATGCGGGTTGAGGCCCGAGTGCCCGCCGGGCTGGACCGAGTGGGCTGAGGTCAGGTGCCCGCCGGGCGGGCAGGCGGTCGAGGTCAGAGGTGGCAGGTGCCGTTCGCGGCGAGGGGGCCGATGCTCAGCTCCGGTCCGTCAGCGGTGAACGTGCCGTAGACGCAGGCCGCGCCGGTCGACGCCGCGAAGGCCGCTCCGCTGCCTACGGTGATGCCGGAGAGCCCTTGCGAGGTCAGCGTCCGCAGCAGGGCGGGCTCTTCCGGGCGCCCTCCCCGGCCGCCGGTCAGCAAGGTCAGCTCCAGCCGCAGCGTCCGCACGCAAGACTCCGCCAGGGCGGCCGCGTCGCCCTGGATCGGGCCGCGCCGGGGGACGGGCGGGTTCGCCGCCTCCAGCGCCCGGCGCGCCCGGGCGGCTGCCTCGGACTCGGCACTGGGCTGCGGATCGGGCGTGGTGGTCGCCGGCGGAGGGATCCTGCCCGCGCGGCCGTCGCAGGCCGCGCCCGGTCTCAGGCCCAGCCGGCCGGGCGCCGAGCCGATCAGTTCCGGCTGGGCGGGCGCCAGGCTGGCCCACAACGTCGCCGGCCGGGACGTGGCTTCGGGCGTACCGGTAGGGGTGCTGCCCGGGCGGGCACAGGCCGTCAGGGATGCGGTAAGGCCGAGCACGAGGGCGGCCGTCGAGAGGCGCACATCGATGAGCGTAGCGACGACGTGCCGCAGATCACATGAAGAAGGCCGGACCGCATCGCGGTCCGGCCTTTCCGCTGGCGCTGGATCAGCGCTCGATGTCGCCGTTGATGAACGCCTCGACCGCGTTCTTCGCGTCGTGGTCGTTGTACTGCACCGGCGGTGACTTCATGAAGTAGGAGCTCGCGGAGAGGATCGGGCCACCGATGCCGCGGTCCTTGGCGATCTTCGCCGCCCGGACCGCGTCGATGATGACGCCGGCCGAGTTCGGCGAGTCCCACACCTCGAGCTTGAGCTCCGCGTTCAGCGGGGTGTCGCCGAAGCTGCGGCCCTCGAGCCGGATGTAGGCCCACTTGCGGTCGTCGAGCCACGGCACGTGGTCCGACGGGCCGATGTGCACGTCGCTCTTGACCATCTCGTGCGGGATCTGGGAGGTCACCGACTGGGTCTTGGAGATCTTCTTCGACACCAGGCGCTTGCGCTCCAGCATGTTCATGAAGTCCATGTTGCCGCCGAAGTTGAGCTGGTAGGTGCGCAGCAGCTCGACACCGCGGTCCTCGAACAGCTTGGCCAGCGCGCGGTGCACGATCGTCGCACCGACCTGGCTCTTGATGTCGTCACCGACGATCGGCAGGCCGGCGTCGGTGAACTTCTGCGCCCACGCCGGGTCCGAGGCGATGAAGACGGGCAGCGCGTTGACGAACGCGCAACCGGCGTCGATCGCGGCCTGCGCGTAGAACTTGTCGGCCTCCTCGGAGCCCACCGGCAGGTAGGAGACGACGACGTCGACCTCGGCGTCGCGCAGGGCCTGCACGATGTCGACCGGCTCGGCGGACGACTCCTCGACCATCTCGCGGTAGTACGTGCCCAGACCGTCGAAGGTGGGTCCACGCTGGACGGTCACGCCGGTGGGCGCGACGTCGGTCAGCGTGATCGTGTTGTTCTCGCTGGCGACGATCGCCTCGGCCAGGTCCATGCCGACCTTCTTGGCGTCCACATCGAACGCCGCGACGAACTTCACGTCGGATACGTGGTAATCGCCGAAGGTCACGTGCATGAGACCCGGGACGCGGTCGTTGGGGTCGGCCTCGCGGTAGTACTCCACGCCCTGTACCAGGGACGAGGCGCAGTTACCGACACCGACGATGGCGACGCGGACGGAGCCCATCGCGTTTGCCTCCTTGTTCACGGCCGGTCCTGGTGCGGACTCGGGTCTTCGAGGGATATCTCCCCAGCTGGGGATCGGCCGGAGCGCTCGTTTGTGATGAGCTCCTCCAGCCAGCGGACTTCGCGCTCGCAGGCGTCCAGTCCATGGCGCTGCAGTTCGAGGGTGTAGGCGTCCAGGCGGTCGGACGCGCGGGACAGAACCTCGCGCAGCCCTTCCCGGCGTTCCTCGATCCGGCGACGGCGACCCTCGAGGATCCGCAGCCGCGTCGCGCGGTCGGTCCGGGAGAAGAACGCGAAGTGCACGCCGAAGCCGGCGTCGTCGTAGGTCTCCGGGCCCGCCTGGGCGAGCAACGCGGCGAAGCGCTCCTTGCCCTCGGCGGTGATTTTGTAGACGACCCGGCCACGCCTGCTGGTCAGCGGGGGAATGAGCTCGCTGTCCGCGGCCTCGGCCTCACCGATCCAGCCGGCCGCCTGCAGCCGCTTCAAGGTCGGATACAGCGTGCCGTAGCTGATCGCCGCGCGGATCGTGCCGAGCTTGGTGGCGAGTTCCTTGCGCAGCTCGTAGCCGTGCATCGGGGATTCCTGGAGCAGCCCGAGGATCGCTAGTTCCAACATGACGCCCACCCCCTCCGCCGTCTCGCACGATGTATCGGCCCGATACATCGTCACCGTAGATCGGGTTGCGCTCGGCCGCAAGGGTTGTCATGGTTTCGCAGTCGCCACGCCACGCTGAGTGATGGCTGTCGCCGTAGCCGTGTGGACCGCGTACTCTCTTCGCCATGCGTTCGCAGCGGCAGGTGGTCGACTACTCGCTTCAGAAGCGAGCGCTGCTGCGTGACGTGCACAACGGCAAGGTGGGGACCCTTGAGGTCTGCGACGCCTCGCCGTATCTGAAAAACGCAGCTAGGTTCCATGGCGAGCCGACCGACGACCGTTGCCCGGTCTGCCGCCGCGACAACCTCACCCTGGTGCATTACATCTACGGTGATGAACTCAAGCAGTCCGCGGGACAGGCTCGTAAGCTGGCAGAACTCCCCGTGCTGGCGATGACGCTGCGTGAGTTCCAAGTCTTCGTGGTCGAGGTGTGCCAATCCTGCGCGTGGAACCATCTGATCGAGCAGTATCTGCTCGGCCGGGACGCGCTGAACGCCGACGAACTGGACCAGGGCGGGGCCGTTGCCTCGTCCGCCTCGGGCCGCCACCGCGAGACAGGGTCGTCGTCACATAGATGGGAGGGCCGGCAGTGAGCGGTCTCAGCCTCGCTAACGTGGACACGACCCCGACCGATACGGGCATCCAGCGCCGCAGTCGGTCATTCTTGACATCCGACAGGGCGGCTGCTGACCCGCAGCCCAGAATCGTCCGCCCGTGGCAGCGCCTCCGAAGTCCCTCCAGGGCTTCTCTGGTGCGCCACCGCGACCGGTAGGTGTGACCGAATGAACTCGTACGGCGATCCGCAGTCTGCGCGTGCCCGGGCCCGAGTGCCCGGGCCGTCCGCTGCATCCACGCCTGACGACGACCAGTCCGGCTACGGCGAAGCGCCCGACGCCTACCGGCGTCCCTCGGGCGGCCGCGCGAGCGTCGGCGGTGCCGCGCCGCGTGGCGCCGCCTCGGTCGGCGCGGCTTCCGTCGGTGGCCGGGCCTCGGTCGGCGGCGCAGGTCGTGCCCCGGTCGGGGCCGGCGCGGGTTCCGCCCGCGTCGGCGGCCGCGCTTCCGTGGGTGCTCCCCCTCCAGCGGGGCCTGCCTACGGCGGGGGCGCCGTCGCACGTGCCGCGGTGCGGCCGGTGTCGCCGGCCGTCGGCGCACCGGGCGGTCCCGATGGTGCCGGGCACGGCACCCGCGGCAGCGCGGGCAAGATCCTCACCAAGGCCTCCAAGCGCCGCCGGCGGACCAACATCCTGACCGCCGCGGCGGCGGTGCTGGTCATCCTGCTCGGCGCGGGCGTGGTCGGCGGCACCTACTTCTTCGACAGCGTCGACTTCACCGAGCCGACGGCCGAGAATCAGACCGCCCAGGTGCTGGCGAGCGACAACTCGGTGATCTTCACGCTGGGCACGTTCAACCGCTCGATCATCCCGGGAGCCAGCATCAACCCGCTGATCAAGCTCGCGGTGGTGGCGGCCGAGGACAAGGGCTTCTACAAGCACAACGGCATCGACATGAAGGGCATCGCCCGCGCCGCGTGGAACAACTTCAGCGGCGGCGACACCCAGGGTGCCTCGACGATCACCCAGCAGTACGCGAAGTACGCCACGAAGCGAAAAGAGATCACCTACAACGTCAAGCTCCGCGAGGCGGTCATCGCCCGCAAGATGGAGGACGAGTACTCCAAGGACGAGATCCTCGGTCGCTACCTCAACTCCGTGTATTTCGGCCGCGGCGCGAAGGGCATCGAGGCGGCCGTCAAGGCGTACTACGGCCCGTCCCGCTCGGCACTGACCCCGATCGGGGCCAAGGGCGCGATCACCGCCGCGGAGGCCGCGGTCCTCGCCTCGGTGATCAAGCAGCCGGAGCCGGTCAAGGGCGGCCACCCGGGCTTCGACCCGCAGAACAGCAAGTCCGAGGCCGAGATCCGCTGGCGCTACACGGTCGGCAACATGGCCGAGTTGGCGTTGCCGGCCGGGATGAAGCAAGCCGGGGTGCCCGCCGGCATCGCTGTGCCGACCGTGTACCCGACGAAGACCTTGAAACCTTGGGACCCTGACAAGTGCTCCACCACCGCCACCTGCAATAACAACAAGCCGAGCGCCAAGATCGTCAAATACGTGAAGCGCGAGCTGAGCGACATGGGCATCACTGAAGCCGAGCTGAACCAGGGTGGCCTGCAGATCAAGACCACGATCGACCCGAAGGTCCAGAAACTGGCTGAGGAAGCGGCGAACGGCAAGAGCAAGGAATCGCCGCTGAATGGGATGGAATCCACGTACAAGTCCGCACTGGTCGCGATCAACCCGGGGAACGGGCGGGTGCTCGCGTACTACGGCGGCCCGGACGCGACCAGCTGGGACTATGCGGGCCCGAACTACGGCGACAACGGCAAGTTCATCGGTGGTGGGCGGCCGCCCGGCTCGACGTTCAAGATCTACACCCTGCTCGCCGCGCTGAGCGACGGCTACGGCATGGACACCATCTGGGACTCCACGCAGAAGAAGGTCAACGGCGGCGGCAGGATCAGCAACTCCGGTCGGGAGGGTAGCGGCCTGAAGTGCCCTGACCCGAAGGCGTGCTCGCTTGAAGTGTCCGTCGAGCAGTCGTACAACTTCACGTTCTACTGGCTCGCGGACAAGCTCGGCCCGGAAAAGGTCGTCGAGACGGCCCACAAGGCCGGTATCCAGCTGATCGGTGACCCGGAGACCGCGGACCGCCACGACCTCAACACGCTGAACGAGTCGGAGCTCAAGAAGGTGGGCTTCGGCCGCGAGGTCGGCTTCGGTCAGTACGCGATCACCGCGCTCGACCACGCCAGCGGTGTGGCCACGATCGCCAACGACGGGGTCTACAACAAGGCCCACTTCGTCCGCGAGGTGCGCCAGCGCGATGCCAAGACGGGCAAGTTCGTCGCGGTCAAGAACACCGGCGAGAAGCTCAAGCCGGTCAAGATGTTCAGCGCGGACGTCGTCGCCGCCGCCCAGGATGTCATGCAGAAGATTCCCAAGCTCAACAGCATCGGGCTCGCCGACGGCCGCAAGGCGATCGGCAAGACCGGCACCTGGGAATACACCGGCAAGGGCGGCAAGGGAGGCGACAACGGTGACGCCTGGATGGTCGGCGGCACCAAGGAGATCGCTGCCTCCGTCTGGGTCGGCCGCGAGAAGAAGGACAAGAAGACCGGGCAGATGGTATTGATGCCGATCTACAAGGCCAACGGCAGGCCGATGAACGGCGGTTCGACGCCGGGCCAGATCTGGAAGCAGTTCCTGGACGCGGCCTCGAAGGCGATCGACGCCGACAACAAGGACTTCCTGCCGAACTCGACCGCCTTCGTCGACCCGAACAAGAAGGGCAACGGCATCGCGCCGCCACCCAAGGCGCCCGAGGTGCCGGATAATTCCGTCTGCGCGATCTTCCAGCAGTGCGACGACAACAACGGCAATGGGAACGGCAACGGGAACGGCAACGGCAACGGGAACGGCGACAACGGCGGCGGCATCACCTTCCCCGGCGGGGGCACCATCAACAACGACACCGACGGCACCGGCGGACAAACCGACGACGATTGACGTCCGGTTTTCGAAGCGGCGCCCTCTCCTCTGGAGCGGGGCGCCGCTTCGCTTTTGTGGCGTTGTGGCCGGACTGTGCCGTAGGGCGTCGCCTGCCTGTCCGGCCGATGCGGCATGATGCCAAAGCATGAGCGTGCCTTCGTCCCCGGAGACCGACCGGCCCGACCTGCCCGCTGAATCGGACGGCTTCGTCCGAGGGCTCTCCCAGGCGATCGGCGGACCGCTCGGCGAACACGCCGTCCGCCCGGACGCCCGGCCTGGCCGGTTCTGGACCGTCCCGCGGATCATCCTGGCGCTGCTCTGCATGACGCTGGCGCTGAGCTGGGTGCAGAAGTCGCCCTGCCAGGACGGCGACTGGCAGAAGAACATCCAGTACACCCGGTTCTGCTACACCGACGTGCTGGCGCTCTACTACGCCGAGGGTCTCAACGAGGGCAAGGTCCCCTACAAGGACCACCCGGTCGAATACCCGGTCGTCACCGGCTACTTCATGGGCGCGCTCGGCCTGCCGGTGCACGCGCTCGGCGAGAAGTACCCACAGATCAACCAGGGCAAGTGGTTCTACAACGCCAACGCGCTCGTGCTGTCCGCCCTGGCCGTCGCCTCCGTGGCGATGATCCTCGCGCTGCGCCGACGCCGGCCCTGGGACGCGGCGATCTTCGCGCTGTCACCGATCGTCCTGGTCACCGCGACGGTCAACTGGGACTTCCTCGCCATCGGCCTGGCGGTGTTCGGCATGTACGCCTGGGCCAGACGCTGGCCGGTCCTCGCCGGCCTGCTGCTCGGGGTGGGCGGCGCGGCCAAGCTGTGGCCGCTGTTCATTCTCGGGCCACTGTTCGTGCTGGGTCTGCGCGCGAAACGCCTGCCGCAGTTCTGGGCGGCGGCCGTGACGGCGGTGGTGGCCTGGCTGGTCGTCAACATCCCCGTCGCAGTGCTCTACCGCGACAGCTGGAACCGCTTCTTCGAACTCAACAAGGAGCGGCCGATCGACTGGGGCACCTCCTGGTACATCGGCCGCTTCCTGGACTCGAAGTGGAACACCGGTGTGGTCGGCGACCAGGGCCCGTTCCAGTGGCTCAGCGACCACGTCCCGGTGCTCAACAACGTGTCGTACGGGCTCACCGTGCTCGCCTGCCTCGGCATTGCCGCGCTGGCCCTGCTCGCCCCGCGCCGGCCCCGGGTCGCCCAGCTCGCGTTCCTGGTGGTGGCCGCGTTCCTGATCTTCAGCAAGGTCTGGTCCCAGCAGTACGTGCTCTGGCTGCTGCCGCTGATCGTGCTGGCCCGGCCCCGCTGGGGAGCGATCATCGCCTGGTCGGTGGCGGAGATCGGCTACTTCACGGCGTTCTACGCGGAGCTGCTCGGCGCGGGCGGCAAACCCGTCATCCCCGAGGGCACCTTCGTGCTCGCCTCCAGCCTGCGGCTGATCACGGTGGCGGTCCTCTGCGGGCTGGTGATCCGGGAGATCTGGCGGCCGGAGCTGGACGCGGTCAGGCGCACCTACCCCGACGATCCGGACGGTGGTGTCCTCGACGGGGCGCCGGACGCGAGCTGGGTCGAGTCGCTGCGCCGGCGGATGCGGGTGGCACCACGACCCGCACCCACCGACGAGACGCCTGCGGAAAAGGCCCCGGTGGGCTGAGCGCCGCCGGTCAGTTCAGGTGGAAGAGGACGGAGTTGTCGTCCAGATCCTCGCGCCGGATGCCCAGGGTTTCCACCGGCACGTCACCCGAGCGCTCCCACGGCGTGCCAACGGCCTCGTCCCGCAGCAGCAGCACCGTGTCGACCCGCTGCTGCCGCAGATATTCGACGCTCGCCGCGTCCGGGAAGGTGGCCACCGAGCGGCGCAGCTCGGCCTGGCGCCGTGGGGCGAATCCGCCGCTGCCGTTCGCCACCGGCTGGAAGCGAGAGGTCGACCAGAGCAGGACGGTCTGGTCGGTGAGAGGCGTCGTCGGCAGCACCAGCATCGGGCTGGCGACCGTCCGCATCGCGGCCGGCTGATCCGGCACCACCGGATGCGCGGTGGCGTTCCAGGTCTCGACCAGCACCAGCAGCAACGGCACGAGCGTCGCCAGCCGCAGCCACGGACCGGGCCATGGCGGCATCCGATGCGCGGCCAGATGCTCGGCGCGCCGGACGAACTCGGCGACCGCGCCCGCGGCGAGGATCGCCAGCAGCAACGTCACCCACAGCATCAGCCGGCCGGGGATCCGCACCCCGAATGCCGCCGGCAGATGGCCGAACAGCGGCAGATAGGTCCAGCGGCCCTCGAAGAAGGTGGTGCCGAGCGTGAGGATCACGCTGACCACGACGGCGAGGAGCAGCAGCAGGCGCTGCCACATCCGCCACACGGAGAACACCAGGCCGACCAGCGCCAGGGCGTAGAGCACGAACCCCGGTAGCAGGGCCATCTCGGCAGGCCAGCCCAGCGACTGACGCGGCACGGTGTGCGGGGCGCCCCAGATCCGCGACTCGGCCGGGCCGATCAGCAGACCGCGCAGCGGCGCCGAGAAGAAGCGGATCTCCGTGCCGGCCGGCCCGGTGTCGGGGACCCGCAGATACGGCAGCGCGATCAGCAGCCCGGAACCGGCGAAGATCAGCAAGCCGAACAGGTCGGTGAAAAGCAGTCGCCAACCGAGCACGGGCCGCGGTGAGCGGCGGCGCAACCGGCGGACCAGCACCGCGAACCCGACGATCAGGGTCAGCGCGCCGAGCACATAGCCGAACGGCAGGCCGAGCGAGAACCCGAGACTGACCTGCCAGGTCGCGACTAGCCAGCCCAGGGCGGCCCAGCCGGCGTGCCGACGGGCGGGGCGGAAGCCGTACCGCATGGACCAGCCGTGCCCGCGGGCGAGCATGGCCAGGGCGAGCGGGATGCCACCCGCGGAGATGATGTCGAGGTGCCCCTCCTGGGCCAGCCGCCACGGCGCGTACGCGAACGCGACCGCGCCGACGATCGCGCCGGTGCGGCCGGCGCCGAGCTGGCGGACCAGGGCGTAGCCGCCGATGGTGAGCAGGGCGTGGGCGAGGACGAACAGGATGTTGTAGCGCAGGACGGCGGCGAGTGGGCCGCTGCCGAGCATGCCGGCGGGGGCGTAGCCGAGCAGGCTGTCACCGAACGCGTAGCCGTAGGCCTCCGGGAAGAAGGCGTTCGACTGCCAGAGCCTGGCCGGTTCGGTGATGAGGATGTGCCCGGCCCAGGAGACCTGCCAGGCCTGTCGCGACGGATCCCAGATGTCCTGCGGGAAGGTGTGCAGCGGGTAGCGCAGCGTGGGCCAGGTCAGCAGGACGGCGAGCAGCAGCGAGCCGTAGGTGACCAGGGCGTATTCGTGAGTGAGCACCCGGCCGACGAAGCGGATCGCCCGCCGGATCCGGCCCGGACCACGCTCGGAGGTCTCGGCGAACACGGTCCACGGGTCCGGCGGGGCGCCCGGGGGCCGGGTCGACGGCAGTCTCGACTTCCGCCGGCGCGTGCCCTTTCCGCTGGGCGTCTCGATCTTCGCGTCGTCTTTGCCCTCGTCCTTCGGGCCGCCTGCGTCGTCGCCCTTCGCGGGACTCTCGCTGCTCGGCTTCGTGGTGCCGGAGTCTGATTTGCCTGGTTCGGTGGCCGGCTTCGTCTCCGGAGGGGCGTTCTTGGCGATCGGGTCGGCCGGCGACCCGTTGGTGGGAAACACTTCGAGGGAACTCGGCTGCGCGGGCTTCGAGTCGCTCGAAGCGGGCAGGTCTTTCGTGGGTTTCGTGCCGGGGGAGAGGGGCGCTGACGTGTCGCTCTGTGGCGGGACCGCCGGGCGGAGGGCAGCCGGCGCCATCGGATCGGTCTTGCCGCCACGTCCTCTGCGCAGACCGGCCCACCGCCGACCCGGCTTGGCCGCCGGACGGATCTCCGCGGCCGGCCCTGCCGACGCGGAAGCCGAACTCGACGCTGCGGTGCCGGACTCCGCCGTGCCGGGTGGTGCCGCGCTGGACCCTGCCGTGGCGGGCGCTGGGTCGGTCCCGGCGGCCGGGTCAGCTTCCGCTCCCGAGCCTGCGCCGGATTTCTGGGCCGCGCCGGCACCGGGAACGGCTGAACCCCCAGAGCCTGAGTCGACGGCGCTGCCCGGCCCCGGGTCGACTACCTTCCCCGGCGCGGGCCCGGCCGCGGTGGAGTCGGCGCCGACCTGCGGCGGCTGCTCGGTCGTCATGCTGCTCCCTCGTGCCGCTGCGTCAGCTGGCCGCCCTCTCGCGCAGCAGCGCGATGTCGGCGGACTGGCCCTCCACGCCGCCGGGCGTCTCGACGATTGCCGGTGCGCCCGCGGCGCGGATCGCCGCCACGACCAGCTCCGGGTCGATCTTGCCATTGCCGAGGTTGTCGTGCCGGTCGCGGCCCGAGTCGAAGCCGTCCTTCGAGTCGTTGGCGTGGATCAGGTCGATCCGGCCGGTGATCGATTTGACCCTGTCCACGATGTTGAGCAGCTCCTCGCCGCCCGCGTGCGCGTGGCAGGTGTCCAGGCAGAAGCCCGCGCCGAACTCGCCCACCGCGTCCCAGAGGCGGGCCAGGTTGTCGAAGCGGCGGGCGATCGCGTGGTCGCCGCCCGCGGTGTTCTCGATCAGGATCGGCAGCGGCAGGCCGCCTTCCTTCTCCGCGTACGCGAAGGTTTTGCGCCAATTGTCGAATCCGACCGCGATGTCGTCGCCGGCGTTGACATGCCCGCCGTGCACGATCAGCCCTCGCGCGCCGACCGTGGCCGCCGCGCGGGCGTGCGCGAGCAGCAGCTTGCGGCTCGGTATCCGGATCCGATTGTTCAATGTGGCCACATTGATCACATAGGGCGCGTGTATGTAGACGTCCACGTCGGACGCCTGGAGCGCCGCCGCGTCCGGGCGCTCCGCCGGAGCCTTCCAGCCCTGTGGGTCGGCGAGGAAGAACTGGACGGCGTCGGCGCCGCGAGCAGCGGCGGCGGCGAGGGGTTCGGCGGGATCGACATGGGCTCCGATGCGCATGGGTCCGAGCCTACGACGCGGGTACGACGATCACCCGCCGTCGCTGGATGGCGACGGTCCGCGTCACCGGGCTCGTCGGCGCGTCGTTAATCGAGGGGATCACACATACCTACGTACCGGTATCAACCGGTTCGAGCTGGGAGATGGTGCATGTCGCGGCAAGTCCGAAACCGTGTGACGGCGACGGCCCTGGGCGGGTTTCTGCTCGGTGCCGCGCTGCTGACGACCGGTACGGCCAACGCCGAGCAGGTCGAGGGCGGCGGTCGCCAGGTGGTCTTCGCGGGCGGCGGGGTGCTCGGCCTGTCCTGCAAGTCCACGCCCTCCGTCGAGTCCATGACGGTGCCCGCGGACGGCACGGTGCGGCTGGTCAACCGGACCGGGCACGGCGCGCGACTGCGGCTCAACGGCGAGTCCAAGGGTTCGATCCCGGAAGACGGCTCGACCGAGGTGGTCTTCCGCCGCGGCACCACGGCCGTCACCCTCGATCCCAGTTGCGCGATCACGGATCAGGCCACGCCCGTGCTGGTCACGGCCTCGCCGACGCTGACGGCCAGGCCCGATCCGATGCCGGCCCCGGCCGATTCGGACGCCGACCCGGCCGAACTGCCGACGGCACCCACCGGGCCGGGCGCTCCCGAGGCGCCGACCGACAGCGGCTCCGCGCTGCCCGACTCGGTCGCCCCGGCGTCGCGGCCGCAACAACCGTCCACCACGATCGCCGGCCGGCCCACGTTGACGCGGCCGAACACGGCGCGGGCCAACCGGGTGGCGGCACAGGCCGCGACCACGGCGACTCAGGCCATGCCGCAGGGCGGTGCGGCTTCGCGGGCCAAGACCAGGACCCCGGCGAGGGGTACGGCGGGAGCGGTCGCACCGGCGTTCTCGGGGATGCCACCCGGTGACGACAAGACGATTCTTCCCGGCGTACCCACGCTTGATCTGCCGTCGCCTTCGTCGGTGGACGCGCCGGCCCTCCCGGCCGGTCCACCCTCCGGCCTGGTCGCGGCGGAGCCGGTCGCGGCGATGCGGCCACTGCCGGAGTCGCGGCCGGTCGGGCTGCTGGCGGTGATCGCGATGGTGAGCGTGCTCGGTGTGGCAATTGGTGTAATCCGGGCAATTGTGTCGCAACGTGCATCTCGGGCAAGTGTCGCGTAGACTACTCGACAGAAAGCTCCGCGGGGCGGCCGTTCCAACCTCATCGGTGTGGTCGTTCCTCCCCAGGTCCCACCCAGCGAATGCGGACCGGGCGCCCCGCGGCTTCCACCTCGAAGGGCCTCGTCTGTGGACGGGGCCCTTTTTGGGTGTGCGGCCCTCCACGGGTATGCTGGCTCGGTTCGCAATGGGTTTGCCGTGGGCGCCGCCCACGGCTTTCTGTTGCGAGCGACACAAGACCTCCTGCCACGGAAAGACCGTGGCCGTTTAAGCCCACAGGAGGTGAGAACGTCTTGCGTCATTACGAACTCATGGTGATCCTCGACCCCAGTCTCGAGGAGCGCACCGTTGCACCGTCGCTCGACACGTACCTGAACGTGATCCGCACCGCGGGCGGCTCGGTGGAGAAGCTCGATGTGTGGGGCCGTCGTCGGCTCTCGTTCGAGATCAACAAGAAGGCCGAGGGCATCTACGCTGTCGTCGACCTGCAGGCGACGCCGGAGGCTGTGGCCGAGCTGGACCGTCAGCTCCGCCTGAACGAGTCCATCCTGCGTACCAAGGTCATCCGGCCCGAGACCCGCTGACGTTCGTTTTTTGTCAGGGGGCTCTGGGAGCCTCCTTGCAGAAACGCATGAAGCGGCGAGGAGAAGATCATGGCAGGAGAAACCACCATCACGGTCGTCGGCAACTTGACCGACGACCCTGAGCTGCGCTTCACCCCCTCGGGGGCGGCAGTCGCCAAGTTCCGCATCGCTTCGACGCCGCGGACGTTGGACCGGCAGTCGGGCGAATGGAAAGACGGCGAGCCACTCTTCCTCGCATGCAACGTCTGGCGTGACGCCGCCGAGCACGTCGCCGAGTCGCTGCAGCGTGGCGCCCGGGTGATCGTGCAGGGCCGGCTGCGCCAGCGGTCTTACGAGACCCGCGAGGGTGAGAAGCGCACCGTCTATGAGCTCGAGGTCGACGAGATCGGCCCGTCCCTGCGCTACGCCACGGCGAAGGTGCAGAAGATGTCCCGGTCCGGCGGCGGCGGTGGGGGCGGCTTCGGCGCCTCCGGCGGCGGCGCTGGTGGTGGCAACCGGCAGTCCAGTGGCGGCGGAGGCGGCAACAACTTCGACGACCCCTGGGCCACGGCGGCCCCGGCTACCAGCGCTCGTCCCAGTGGGGGCGGCGCGGGCGGCGCCAGCAGCAACTCCTCGTTCGACGACGAGCCACCTTTCTGAGCCCGACGGGCTTTCATGATTTCAGGAGTTAAGAGCTATGGCTAAGGCTGCGGCACTTCGCAAGCCGAAGAAGAAGGTGAACCCGCTCGACAAGGACGGGATCACCTACATCGACTACAAGGACACCGCGCTGCTGCGCAAGT
>Ga0307516_10004697_pt1 | contig 16706 bp, 20 predicted proteins | sample 19_EM_MG_FD_203310 | JGI IMG/M metagenome (GOLD analysis project Ga0307516, IMG submission 203310) | Populus trichocarpa ectomycorrhiza microbial communities from riparian zone in the Pacific Northwest, United States - 19_EM | ecosystem: Host-associated > Plants > Roots > Unclassified | place...
CCTAAGCAATTGGTGAAGATTTACTAGTGTTATGATCAAAACAAAAAACTGTGATGCGAAAGGTTTTTTGCTAGGCTACATCTAACCTTGGATTGGGGATTCTCCAACCCACCTTGGAGATTCTCCACATCATGATGGGGATTCTCCACACTGTCATGAAGATTCTCCACACCATCATGGAGATTCTTTGCACCACCATGGAGATTCTCCACACCATGTTGGGGATTCTCTGGACCATCATGGAGATTCTCCACACTGTCATGGAGATTCTCCACACCATGTTGGGGATTCTCTGCACCATGATGGAGATTCTCCACACTGTCATGGAGATTCTTTGCATCACCATGGAGATTCTCCACACCATGTTGGGGATTCTCCGCACCATGTTGGGGATTCTCCACACCATGTTGGAGATTCTCCACACCATGTTGGAGATTCTCCACACCATGATGGGGATTCTTCACACTGTCATGGAGATTCTCTGCACCATCATGGAGATTCTCCACACCATGTTGGGGATTCTCCACACCAACATGGAGATTCTCCACACCACCCTGGCAATTCTCCTCACCAACAAGGTGATTCTCCATACCACCTTGGGAGTTCTCCATTAACTCAGAGGAAGTCCCATTTGTGCTCAGAAAAGATCCTATTTAGTGTGGAGAAAGTCCCTTTTGCCCTTCAAAATGGTCCCATTATGCCTGAAGAAAGTCTTATTTGCACACAGAAAAAGGCCCACTTAACCCCAGAGAAAGTCCTATTGATGCTCAGAAAATGGCTCAATTACTCTGGAGAATGCCTCTATTTGCACACAAAGAAATGTCTATTTAACCCAGGAGAAAGTCCCATTTATACCCACAGAAAGGCCAATTTAGCCCTGGAGAAAGTCCCATATGCACCCAAAGCAACACTCATATAACCCTGGAGAAGATCTCATATTTACTCAATGAAAGGCCTATTTAGCCCTGGAGAAAGTCCCATATGCACCCAAAGTAAGGCCTATTTAGCCCTGGAGAAAGTCCCATATGCACCCAAAGTAAGGCCCATTTAATCCTGGAGAAAGTCCAATTTGGACCCCAGCCACCTGCTAAATAATTAATTAAATATAATAATTATGGATAAATACATTTCTCCAATTAGGCTATGGAGAATCTCCAAGCATAGTGCTGGAGAAATATAATAGGGCTCTGGAGAATCTCCATGGGCAGCTGGGAATTTCCAACCTGTCAGGAGCTCATAGGTAGATACATCTGTAGAAATATACAAACCTAATAGGTCCTAAATGGGGGTTGACTGAAGTGGAGCTAACCTGTCCTTTTCAGGGCAGTGCGGGCAGAAAACTGATGGGCGGGGAGTTAGGTTGGCCAGATACGGGGGAATAAGGGGTTGAGAAGAACTATTATTAGCACTGGTGAAGGGGGGCTGATTGTTCTGTGAAATCAAGACGGAAGGGAGAGGTTGAATTGAATAAAAATTAATGCTGGATGCCAAGTTGGCCACAGCGCAGGTTGTCGAAGTCGAAGATGAGGTGGGCGATGTCATCGGGAATTTGGATGCACGGGAGTGTAAGTTCGGTGGGGGGATACTTGCCCTGTGAAGGGCCATCTGCTGGATTTCTTTTACTGGGTATGTACTTTGCGAAGACCCTATGGGGAGGGGATTGCGTGGATCCATCGGAAGGACCCATTGGTGGGTTTGTTGTGGCTGCATCCCTTCCGCCAGGCTTTGATGACTCCTTGGTTATCACCATAAACCATGAGTGGTGTGCTGGAGGAGTCAATGGTTAATAATATTCGAATGCGACGCTCTTGGCCCACCCGATGTCTCGCTCATCTCTTTTCCAGTCTTTGTGGAGTCTCCATGCACGCCATCTGTTCCCGATTGTGACTGCCAGTCCAAAACTGGAGCTGGCATCAGAAAAGGCATCAAGATCGAGGGAATGAATGTGGTGGGGGATGGGGACTGGGGGACTGGAGGTCAATGTGTGGGACCACCACTGCAGGTCAGCTGTCAAGCTGCATGGGGGTGTGTGGGACATGAACGGGTTGCTGCCGAAAATGCCCAGCATGGCTTGAAGTGACGTTAAGTAAGCGTTACCCTCGGGAATGACCAGAGATGCGTGTGATAAGCGTCCGTGCAGTTTTTGCACATCTTCTAATGTGTATTTAGCTGATTTGGACCACTCCTTTATTGCAGATAAGTATTTGTCACACTTTCCGCGTGTTAGCATAATGGTTTTATTTTCTAAATCCCATTCAAAGCCCATGAAGGTGGGTTTTGAAGAGAAGGGGGTGTCCTTTGTTGGTTCCCACGGGATGCCAAGCTGATCTGAGATGACATTGATATGTTCAAAGGAGAAAGCGAACCCTGAGGTGGTTGTCATTTCCTGGATTGGAAAACAGCAGTCTTCGGCAAACTCCTCATGTGTGCCATCTGCCAGGCACTGCCCTTTAAACCAGATGCGTCCACCATCTTGCAGGGGACCCCCATTAGCCTGGATCGTTGTTGCCTGTCGGGAATGGGTTGTATTGTACTTGTGGATTTGGTTGCATGGTATTCTGATGAAGAGATGATCATCAACCCATGCAATAATTGGTCCAATCCCTGCTGCATGCATGATGTCAAGACTGACATCTCTTAAGCCTCCATAGGTCCCTGCTGATGGTCCATATCCAAAGCAGAGGGCAGTGTCGACTGCAAAGGTGGGAGGGTTTTCCCCTATCCGAACCACTAGAGCTGGCCATTGTGAGGAATGCAGTGGTATGGTGCGATATGCTTCGGCCATGTCACGAGTTGCCCCTTGGCAGCCTGGGGGAAGAGAGTAAATCAGTGTGCATGTAGTGGCAAATGTCCCCCATGTGCAGGGGAACAGGTTTGAGTCAACCTGTGAGTTTATAGATGATATGCCACCGTGACTAGGTATATTCGGGTATGACAGATTCTGGATTAATCAGAAATGACCTGGCTTCCCTGCTTTAGGAAAGATAGTTAGGGGGGAGGACTGGAAAAACCCAATGGTTTGTTCCAGTTGGTTATGGGTAAAGGGGCCTATGTAGCGGTCTTTCTCAAACTCTTTGTAAACGATGGTATTAAAAGCTTCTTGGTGTATCATAATGGAAGGGTTGTTGGGGGGGGTAAAAGAGCATGTGATGATGGGGGCACACACAGTGAAGCCATGCAACAGCTGGTCAACTATGAACGGGTATTTATGATCTAGGCCATATTTAGACAGGAGATTTCGCCAGCCATCGACCCGGTATGGCGTGACTGCTTTGGTTTGTCTACACTGAAGCAGCTGGTTGGCTGCGGGGGCACCCTTGAGTGCCGTGGTTAGGGTCACTGCACCCAGAGCATTCATGAAGGTGGTTTTTGCTAGGGCATCCACAGGGGCGCTGGAAGTCCCAACACAGGGTCTGTCCGCTCTTGCTGATGAACCACCCATGCTGATCTCTAGTACATTGTGTGGCTTCCGATTTGTCCCATAAGAGGGCTTCATTGCAGATGGGGCAGTCTGAGCACTCTTCATGCCTACCCAAACATTTTGGGCATACCAGTGAGGCTTTGGGTCGAAAATTGCAGCGTGGGGACCCGGAGTGTCTGCATGGGGATGCAGATCTCCTTCATCTAGGTGAGGCAGAGCACTTTCGTCGAGATCGAGACCTGCAGTAGCGATGGCGCGAGTTGTGAGCTGGGTGAGGGGGCAGGGAAGAGGAGCAGGATGGAGGTTGATAGGGCACACGTGCATAAGCACAGCCCCGCTCTGGTTGGGCATATTTGCTATGGGGGGCCTGCTCTAACTGGAGGTGGCGTTGGCAAGCCATTTGCGACAAGTTAGCAGGGTTGGAGGGGGGGAGGCCAGTCCCAGCATTAGGCAGCAGCAGTATTTATAAGGGGGGTGGCCAAACCCAGCAGGTGGCAGCGATGTTATTATTTTGGGTGGAAAGTCAGGGAAGGGGAGGGCCAATCCCAGTGTTATGGCAGCAGCAGATGTGTAGTCCATGCGTTGGGGGGGGGGAGCAGAAAGGCGGCGTAGAGGTAAGGTTAGTTCCATTAAGGAAGGTGAGAGGGGATGTACATGCCTGGTCTAATCCCGTCTTTATGTCGTGGGCATCAAGCTCGTGGGCAATCTTTGCTAGCAATTCCTCGTTTATTATGCCAATGTTGTATGCTTTGCCCAGCATTAACTTATTGTGCCAATTGAGGCGAACCTGTGAGGCATAATGCAACAGTGCTCGCTCACCACAGTCGCCCTCCTCTCAAAGTTGGTGATTGTCGAGGTTATGAAAGAACCAATTGAAAGTGTCTAAGGCTTTGTTGCCCCATTTCGTGTTCTCGATAGCTGTTAGGAAGTGATTTTTGGCGAACATGTACTCTGCGTAGATTAGACAATGGTCTAGTTTGGCATTTTTTGATGCAGTGAGGGAGTTGGCTGTGTGTACCATCATATTGCCTTCTGCTGCTTGGGTAATAGCTAAAGTCTCGTTCTCATCTGCGCGACATACCAAGCGCACTGCCTCGTGAAGTCCTTCTCACATGAAGTACCATAAAGGAATGTGTTTCTTGTCGTTTAGCCTTTTGATAGCATAGTCAGCTGGTCTTGAGGCGAGCATTGAAGCGACTCGCACTGCTACATCAAAGGTAATGAGGTCCTTTTCCACTTCCCGGCCGGGCATTGGAGAGTGAGGCCTGGGCTCCGCTGGCTGGTGTTGCTGTTCATGTTGTGCGTTGTTGCCCTTGTTGGGCTGACGGTCCTCTTGGGGGTTGTTGTTTGGGGGTCTTTGACCGCCTCCTCTATCTGGTTGTAGGCCTGCCGCACCTCTTGCTGCCCAGTTCTGGTTCAGGAGCTCGATGGCTTCCTCTCTGTTCAGTAGCTCTTCGGCCATGGTGGGTTCGACTAGTCCAGCGAAACCCAGTTGGGTGAAGTCAGGTGGACGCTGCTGCGCTAAGTCCATCGTTGTGGGTGACTAAAACGGAAGTGAATCAAATGAAAGAATGACGTATGAGAGAAGGAAGTGAAAATGAGAAAACCTAAACAAAAGCATTGAGCTGCTTGATGCACAGACTGGGCTGGCTGGAGCAGGTGCGGAAAGAAAAGACAGCTGGCGTCACAGCCACTCATGCGAAGACAATATTCTATTCCTACTTGTGCCTCTTACGTAATAGAATGACAATGGATGAGTCACCAAGAGTTCAAGACTCACTGGGGGAATACAGAGTTGCACCTGGACATCATGCCACTCAGGGTGGAATGACATGCTGACTTGCATAACTTTTTGCTATTCCCACTCACACCCAGAACCACCTTTGATAGTGTTGAATATTCCTCATTTGTACAGTACCTAAAACAGGAATATTCTACAAGTTGTTAAGATATGATGTGGTGATTGCTGGCACAGCATTACAGGTGAGGATTATATCATGTGAATGGGACTACTTGGATATAAGGAGGCTAGATGGTGGGCATTGAGGATCAAAAAGGAATTCCATTGGATGGTTTAAAATTGCAAATCTAGGGGGCACATTTTGCTAGTCTAGCAGTGGTCTGGCACCAATGGACTTTCCAACGACCCATTAGAATGGTTGCTCATTTGAATTTATTAGCTAAAAAAAAGTTAGATAAGATATAATTCAAAACCAGCAACTTACACATGCGATTCCTTAGAACAATATCCAAAATAAGTTTTTGTACTGTAACATAATCACTGTGTTCATGTTCCTGAAGCACCTGCTGAAGATCCTGAAACACATTGGCTTGTGTTCCAGATTCCTCATACTGCATCACAGAAAGTGCAATAACATCTGGAGAATTGCCTCTTCCATGTAAACAGAAGTAGGAGTACTCATAAACAAGAAGGCATCCTTTGATCATTAAATTAAGTAGAAGGGGAATGTAATTTGCTCACCAACACCATGGATTATGCACTGATGCATAGAGGAAATAATAGACGAAGGCAACATCAAGGGAAACTGCACAGATTTTCCAATATCAAGTTGGTCCTGGTGATGATGAGATACATTCAGGGGAAAATGAAGAAATTCATCTTACAAGCTATAAAAAAGATGAAGTGTATGAAGAAGAAAAATGCTAATAACACACCAATGCCTGATTGGCAAGATGAGAAAAACCATCCACTGATGAAAATAAAACTAACCATCTAATGGATTGAAAATAGGTAAATGAGACAGAATGCCAGAAAATAGAAGACATGACCAACATCCTAATAGCATATTAGACCACACTATGATGTCATATAGATATTAACTTACTTGCTATAAGAAAATAAAGAAGTATGATGTTAGAACTGATGATAATATGAATTGGACATTACAACTGACTGTCTGTGCAGTCAACAAGAGCAAAGTGGGAGTGGAGACAGTGAGAACAGACCAAGGTGCAACTGCCATGGAATCACTCACTTGCTGTCAAGCCAACAGGACCAGAGTGAGAGTGAGGGCAGTGAGAACAGGCCCAGCTGCACCTGCCATGGATTCACTCACTTGCTGTCAAGTCAACAAGACCACAGTGGGAGTGAGGACAGTGAGAACAGGCTCAGCTGCACCTGCCATGAAATCACTCACATCCTGTGAAGCCAACAGGACAAGAGTGGGAGTGAATGCAGTGAGAACAGGCCCAGCTGCACCTGCCATGAAATCACTCACATACTGTCAAGCCAACAGGACCAGAGTGGGAGTGAAGGCAGTGAGAACAGGCCCAGCTGCACCTGCCATGAAATCACTCACTTTCTGTCAAGCCAACAGGACCAGAGTGGGAGTGAAGGCAGTGAGAACAGGCCCAGTTGCACCTGCCATGAAATCACTCACATCCTATGAAGCCAACAGGACAAGAGTGGGAGTGAATGCAGTGAGAACAGGCCCAGCTGCACCTGCCATTAAATCACTCACCAACTGTCAAGCCAACAGGACCAGAGTGGGAGTGAATGCAGTGAGAACAGGCCCAGCTGCACCAGCCATGAAATCACTCACTTGCTGTCAAGCCAACAGGACCAGAGTGGGAGTGAAGGCAGTGAGAACAGGCCTAGCTGCACCTGCCATAAAATCACTCACTTGCTGTCAAGCCAACATGACCAGAGTGGGAGTGAGGGCAGTGAGAACAGGCCCAGCTGCATCTCCCATGAAATCACTCACTTCCTGTCAAGCCAACAGGACCAGAGTGGGAGTGAAGGCAGTGAGAACAGGCTCAGCTGCAACTGCCATGGAATTACTCACATACTGTCAAGCCAACAGGACCAGAGTGGGAGTGAATGCAATGAGAACAGGCCCAGCTGCACCTGCCATGAAATCACTCACTTTCTGTCAAGCCAACAGGACCAGAGTGGGAGTGAAGACAGTGAGAACAGGCCCAGCTGCACCTGCCATGAAATCACACACTTCCTGTCAAGCCAACAGGACCAGAGTGGGAGTGAAGGCAGTGAGAACAAGCCCAACTGCACCTGCCATGAAATCACTTACTTCCTGTCAAGCCAACAGGACCAGAGTGGGAGTGAATGCAATGAGAACAGGCCCAGCTGCACCTGCCATGAAATCACTCACATACTGTCAAGCAAACAGGACCAGAGTGGGAGTGAAGGCAGTGAGAATAGTCCCAGCTGCACCTGCCATGAAATCACTCACATCCTGTGAAGCCAACAGGACCAGAGTGGGAGTGAATGCAATGAGAACAGGCCCAGCTGCACCTGCCATGAAATCACTCACTTTCTGTCAAGCCAACAGGACCAGAGTGGGAGTGAAGGCAGTGAGAACAGGCCCAGCTGCACCTGCCATGAAATCACTCACTTCCTGTCAAGCCAACATGACCAGAGTGGGAGTGAAGGCAGTGAGAACAAGCCCAACTGCACCTGCCATGAAATCACTCACTTCCTGTCAAGCCAACAGGACCAGAGTGGGAGTGAAGGCAGTGAGAACAGGCTCAGCTGCACCTGCCATGAAATCACTCACTTGCTGTCAAGCCAACAGGACCACAGTGGGAGTGAAGGCAGTGAGAACAGGCCCAGCTGCACCTGCCATAAAATCACTCACTTGCTGTCAAGCCAACATGACCAGAGTGGAAGTGAGGGCAGTGAGAACAGGCCCAGCTGCACCTGCCATAAAACCACTCACTTGCTGTCAAGCCAACAGGACCAGAGTGGGAGTGAGGGCAGTGAGAACAGGCCCAGCTGCACCTGCCATGAAACCACTCACTTTCTGTCAAGCCAACAGGACCAGAGTGGGAGTGAAGGCAGTGAGAACAGGCTCAGCTGCAACTGCCATGGAATTACTCACATACTGTCAAGCCAACAGGACCAGAGTGGGAGTGAAGGCAATGAGAACAGGCCCAGCTGCACCTGGCATGAAATCACTCACTTTCTGTCAAGCCAACAGGACCAGAGTGGGAGTGAAGGCAGTGAGAACAGGCCTAGCTGCACCTGCCATGAAATCACTCACTTCCTGTCAAGCCAACAGGACCACAGTGGGAGTGAAGGCCATGAGAACAGGCCCAGCTGCACCTGCCATGAAATCACTCACCAACTGTCAAGCCAACAGAACCAGAGTGGGAGTGAATGCAGTCAGAACAGGCCCAGCTGCACCTGCCATGAAATCACTCACATACTGTCAAGCCAACAGGACCAGAGTGGGAGTGAAGGCAGTGAGAACAGTCCCAGCTGCACCTGCCATGAAATCACTCACCCACTGTCAAGCCAACAGAACCAAAATGGGAGTGAAGGCAGTGAGAACAGGCCCAGCTGCACCTGCCATGAAATCACTCACTTGCTGTCAAGCCAACAGGACCAGAGTGGGAGTGAAGGCAGTGAGAACAGGCTCAGCTGCACCTGCCATGAAATCACTCACATACTGTCAAGGCAACAGGACCAGAGTGGGAGTGAAGGCAGTGAGAACAGGCCCAACTGCACCTGCCATGAAATCACTCACCAACTGTCAAGCCAACATAGCCAGAGAAATGATTCATGTACCATAATGTGCTCAGACTGAATAGAGCACCACAGTGTAGTGAATTGAGTACCTATAAAATATCATGTGGCATTAATGGCACCACCTGGCATCACCATCTTACCTTTTTGAATGGCATCCATTGGAGTATTTCAAGTTCCAGACGTCTTTTGTTAAAATGATTTTTGCTTGCCAATCTCATGATGTTTCTACAAACCATTAAAATATCATCTACCTTCCACCACATCAGACAGTCCTCTCACCTAACAGCAAATTCAATATTCAGATCAAAATTGACTTGTTGTGCTGATACCACCAGCTTCTGTAGTTCAACCTCATCAAGTGCATTTGTGGTGCATGTGATGAGTGGACCACAATCTGCAGCTTCTTCATTCATACCTACATAAAGCAGCATTGTTAGCACACTTACATGAAAGGTCCAGGCCATGGTAACTCACCACCCAGTGACAAATAGTCCTTTGGTGGGTACTTGCACTCATCCAATTGGTTTTTGATTTTTCTTCTAACCTCACTCAACATTTGTGGTGCCAAGCTTCTAGCCTTCAGCATTGCTTCTTTTATTTGCATACCTTCATCTCTGAGCCTTCCAATTGCCACCCCCCTCATTGCATCAGCCTTTGTCAACAACACAATTACTGGCACTACCCAATCATTATTCAGAACCTTTTATTATGAATCATAATGGTGATTTTTACCATGTTCAGTATTGCACTCATTGAAGAACTGTTCTTCTGCAGCGACAATTGGCCTCTCGGACTCGCACATTGGAATACAAAACCTGGATCCTGATTTTTAGCTACTTAAGTAGATTCAGTAATGTAGTCTCACCAGACAGCATGGATCCGGTCCGCTAACCACTGTTTCGTTGCTCGGTCTGCGATGAATTTCTTCATCGACTCTAATTCACTCACAGAGCCTGACTCGAATCCTCGTGAATCATGAAAGACGAAACGTGGACTGCTCCGGAAAATCAACTCATTCTCAATGTCATGATATCCCCTCTGGGCATTATTACTAGTTTGTTGGCGACACGTCCCAGCATCATCAAACGCACCTCCACAGATCCATGCACAACCGTAGAATCAAGCTGGGAATATTCGTGCATTACCTTTCAATATTATGCAGCGAGACGCCTACCTTTTTGCCTTTGGCATTGAACACTTCAGGGAGCTCTGTGGTATTGCAAACACGCTGTAAGAGTGTGGTTTTACCAGCATTGGATCTGCCGATGACGAGGACTCTAAAACGACCAATACGGTCGAAGTGCTTTCTGACGGTCCCTGGATCCATGTGAATCATATCATCGGCACCTAGAGAAGAGTCGGCCACCATGCCGCTAATGTAGGTCCAGTTGATGATATTGGAAATAAGTACCCACCTGCCCTGGAACCCGGGTTACGCTGCTCGGTGTTTCTGACGTCCGCAGAATCCATGTGAAGCACGTCGTCAGCACCTGGAGGGAGGAGTTAGTCGCCACCTTGGTAATAATGTACGCCATCCGGTCCATGATATTGGTCACAAGCACTCACCTGCACCGGAGACCAGCTGCTGAGTCATTCTGACATCCGCAGGGTCCATGCGGAATATATCGTCAGCACCTGGAGAAAAGAATCGGCATCTTGTTATTCGGTTCACGATATTGGACATAGGTACCCACCTGCGCTGGAGCCCGCGTCACGCTGCTCAGAGTTTCTGGCGTCCATAGGATCTATGTGAAGCACATCGTCAGCATCTTGATAAAGGAATCCGTGACCGCACTGCTGATGTGCGCTATCCAGACAACTATATATACTCACTTGCTCTGGGGTTTGAGTGGGTCGAGTGGTGGAGGGTGTGTGGTGGTTGGATTGAAAGCGTTGCAAGGACGACACTGAGGAGTGACAACCTCAAAAGCAGCCTCACTGATTGGCAACGAGGTGCCCCGCATCGATGGGCGCAACATGCATTCCGGATCGATCCTACTCAGATGGGACATCCATTCAGCCGCATCGTGATCATGATCAGACCTTGAGGGTCCCAGTTTCACCACCTATTGAACGACCCCTTCTCATGCCTGCAATGTATACGCTCGTACTTGCCGCACCATCGTCGACATCTGATCTGATCCAGAGCTCCGCCAGCTCGTTCGAGATATCTGTGTCATTGACAGTCAGCTCCAATTGCCGCCAGTCGCATCCACTCACCAACTCGCAATGCATACACGCCCTACGGTACCACCTTCGCAGCCTTCTGACTCTACTCCTCGGTTGTTCTCACTTTCTATCGAATTGCTCCAACCATCCACGCGTTCGGGCAGGGCATTCGACGCATTCGATGCTCAGCGTTCGACTCACCCGCGTGCCCAGTCGAGTCCTCTGGTCTTCCACCCGCACATACTGCCTGCTCCCCCTCGAACAGGACTTGCTGTGTTTCAGGTACGTTTCCCTTTGCGTTCTCATCGCACTGGCGTCTTTTTTCAAGCTGTAGTATCTTTTGCTTGAACCGCGGTGAGTCTCCGCGTGCTGTCTCGTCACCCTCGTTGACTCCACTGGCCTCGTTTGCCGGTTCACTGCATGGCCATCTCGTCAACCGCCTCGGCGACCATTGACGGCTCAACCACTTCCAGCGTCCCGTCCATTTCCTCTGCCGTCACGATGATGCCTCGCTCGCATTCGAGTGCCTCCCCCCAATTTAGGAACCTCTCCGATGCCTCTTGTGGTTCTTATGGCATTTCTCCCGCCTAGTATGGCGTATTTGGCATACCAGGTAAGTCTTCTTAGTCTGACGTTGCCGCTGCGACGTTAACGTCTACCCATGTAGAAATGATTGTATCGCATCTGCGCATCCGACGCCGTCGCTCGTCACCGACGTGTGTAGGTCCTCATGTTCGACACATCCGTTGTCCACATTTTCGGTGCCTCGATCTTAGTCGTCGACATCTTCGATACATGGTACATAAGCCTTCTTCGTTGACTGCCCTCTGTGGGTCTAACTGGACGTCTTTGCGACATGCAACTGTACTCGCGATCTGCGGACCGGCCCTCCATTAGGTGTCACCGCCCTTACTCGCGGGTGTCACATCCTTGCATTCGACCTATGTGCTGAGTTCTCGTGTCCGATAACGCCGTCTCTGCATCTCTATCACCGCGCCATACAGCCACGATGCCTACTATGTTTTAGTGACCTCTGACAATTTTCAATTATGTAGTTCACAAAGAATGTATACAGTTAGCTCTTCGATGTTCAGGAGCCGGAATGTATAAATTGTGATACCTAAATGACTGAAAGGGTAGATAAAACAGAGTGGGCAGTATAATCAAGAACATTAGTAATACGAAAGGTGGATGACAACGCTACTATGTAGGCGACTACGACACGACGGTATACGACGGCGAAGCCAAGGTAATAGAGGGAGAAGCGAACATGTAGCACATATCCGCGAAGGGATGCATGTCCAAGTGGTAACGAAGGATCACATCAGACCTGACCAGCAACCTCCCTGTGAACACGGTACAGGTTGCTGATGCTGAATGATGGCGACATCTTCATCGCTGGCGTTGGCAGAAGACGAGGCGGCGTTTGATGTGGCGGTAGGGCAGGTGTGGCATTGGACAGAGGAGATGGACTATTATGTTGTAAGCGCGCAGACAGTGAAAGGGCGGGATATTGGTCTCCATGTATCAAATGCCCGTTGTCGTCCGGACCGCCCCCATAATGCCCTGGCCGACCGACTGCCCGGTTACCGTTTGCAGATGGCGTACGAGTAGGAAGGATACCGGGAGAATTGTGTGGGTTAGACAACCCCGTCGCGCCACCCACGTCGTGCCCATTCCCGAGGGTCGGTGTCAGCTGCATCGCTGACCCACTCCACTGTCTCCCAGGAAGAGGCTTCAGATTTACATTGATCCCTGCGCCCAAATGCATATTGAAATGCGTCCCGTTAGGTACCAGGTATGCTTGGATCTGCCGACCAGGCGTTCCCTGAATCGCTGAAGTCGGATCTTGACCTGGAGCAAGCGCCACCCTCGAGTTTTTGCGTCGGATGCGGCGAAAGGCCATTAGGCTGGAGAGGGGCCTGCATATAAGCGCCATTTGAGATCGCATACCCGTTCAAGGGAATGGAGGTAGGCTACTGAATATCGGCTTTCAGTCGTGGAGGAAACCCAGTTGCCGTGGCAGAGCGCTGGCCTCAGGTGTTTGCTGCGTACTTCCGTAAGAGGTCGGTCCATTAAGGACAGGTGCACCATTCGGTATATACGATGCCTTCACTGCATTTCCGTCCGTGGACAAGGGGAGGGTAGGCGACGCGCTGGACGCGGGGGTGGGTGAAGAGTCCGCATTTGACTGCTGATGGGATGGTTGATGACGGGATAGTACAGGAGCCAAGTTTGATGTCGCAGGAGGGCGAATATTCCCGCCAGATATCCGCATATGAGGAATGGTGGCGGGAGGTTGCATGCCCTTCATACATGCCTGCATGAATATCGGCATGCCGTTTGGGATGGAGGGTAGCGGTACGCTGGTAGCCATTTGTAAATCCGCGCTGGACGTTCTGCGTGTCTTTGCGAATTGGTAGTGTAGCAGCGATTCGAAATGGGGTGGCAGCATGCGGACGGCCATCTTGCAAGACGTAGATCGTAGCGTCATTATCGATCTTGTTCGGTGAGCAACGTATCCTATGACGCAGATACCTTGGGTCATAGTCATCCACGAGCATACGGTCCTGTTCCTCCGCACCCTCTGGAGTCACTGCGGGGTCATCATCCTAGTCAAAGCCCCAACGTTCTTGAAGACGACGTGCCATCTCCCCATCCTCTGCATTATTGAATGTCTCCTCAAGAGATCGACCAAAACCGCGGCGTCGTCGCATCGACGTGATGTCATCACGAATATCATGCTTGTGCAAAGCGTTTCGTCTCGTTTGTCAAGCAAGATGTCGCCAAGACGTGTCAGCCGGCAGCGAAGATGCTCGGGCTTCCTGTCCTTGTCTTCCACGCCATCTGGCGATGGAGGACTCCGAGAGGGCGTAGGAATGAGTTTCCAGTGGCACCGAGGGTACGGTAGCATAGGCCGTTGGTAAGGATTCTGCATTGAACAGATTAACGCCTGAAGAGGTGTTATTGCAAGTGAAACACACCTCCACGACATCCTCATAGCCGTGATCCCTCTCCTTGCGACGCGCAAGATCACGTTCCATGGCCGCGTTAATAAGACTGAGTCGCTCCCTACTATTGGCGACGCTACATCACTATTCCTATCACGAAGCGTGAGTCCCGGTAAACGACTGAAAGGACGTTGTCAGCTGACTTGAATCAGGGAAAGAGAGATTCGAGATACCCAACGGCTTCGGTCTTGGGCGTCTTCACCACGCGCTCCTTGTCGTGTAACAATTGGTCATTGTCATTCGTGTTCAGCGATGGGAACTTGCGTTTAAGTGCGGCGAACTCGAGTCTTTTCTCGCAGTCCTTTTTCAGGGTTTCGTGCTCGAGTAATGATTTGGCCAGGCCAACAAACGAATAGTTTGTCGGAAGAAGTGGCTTGAGAGTCGCGAGTCTTCCGAACGGACTCGATCTCTCGGCGACGGAAGCATATGTACGACTCGTTGGTGTCCGTCTCGTCGAACTATAAAAGTGATTATAAGAAGGGTCATCCAAGTGTCTGAGTCGGGAAACTGACATTCAGCGTTGGGATGATTCTATGGCGACCCCGCTCAGTCCTGCGTTCGCGCCAATGTCGATAGACTGCCATTGCCACGCGCAGTAGTCGTACTGGTGGAGGCATCCAAGCTGGTACTGAAAATGGTGCGACGAGGCCGATACTAGATTTCCACTTCTCAAAGGATTCTCAATGGGATGCGCGTTGGAGAATTTGGAGCAAAGGCTCGATCTCCGAGGTCGCCGCGAAGCGCCCATTAAACATATCACGTGATGGCGAGGAGGAGGCCGGCAAATCGACCCTCTCTCCCGCCATTCTCTCTTGTTGAATCACCAGCGATTTCTACTTCACTTTCCTAACCCCATGAAACAGATTGGGTCGGCATCCGTGCCCAACCAAATCTCAAGTATAAGAAGATTGAAGGACTGAGTGCACGACTACTACGGTATATCTGTTCACTTTGCAAGGCACGGTAAAATTTGGTGAAAAAGTGTCGTTTTTGCCATGGATTTTCTCCTTCATCGACGCGTGAGTGTGCTCGATCCAAATTCCCTCCACTTGGTCTGACGGGCGCGCATATATCGAAGAAAACACTTCCAATGGTTGAGATACATCAAACAACCCGGGGTTTCGGTACTACGTATTCCAAGGCGCATCTCAATCGCTTCGAACATTGCCTTGGTACGGTTTACTTCATCCCTCTTGTAACACGTGTTGACAAGAGCCCTACATATATCCCCACAGGTGTTGGCCACCTGGCAAGACTCATGATGATGCATCTCCGAGATAGGCCATCAGAAAAATACCCTAACCCAGACCTGAGGAGACATTACCAGATATGGCATATGTCTGCAGTGTCTGGTCCATCTGAAGTATCTTGATCTGTTGGGTTGCAGGGTTGAATATCTGGCAATCTGAGAAAACTGAAAATGAAGGTAGAGACCAGGATTAAGGACAGTTCAGATACCACTATCTATCAGACATCTCAGAGATGCTCAGACACTGGATGTAGTTCAAACCAGTCCAATACATTGTGCATCAACAAGACATAACAATGTCATCTAATGTATGACCAAGTATACATACACATGCATTCCAGTTTCACTGACAGCAAAATGAAAGCACAAATGATCATCTGATGTCCAAGAGAGCGATGTGATGACAACAAAAACACAACATTCAGGAAAATGAGTTGGCAATGCAATCTTGCATGCATTGCCACATACTACCCTGGCAAAGCACAAGCAAACAACATTGAAACTATAAGCATGAGTCAAATAACAAGACAAACATACTTAAGAATACTCTATTTGCGAGCTTTGCATGGAGAATGCCGAGGCTTCGTTTTTGACCTCACAAAGCTGGGGGTATTATTGGCAGTGGGCAGTAGTTTGCGGGAGGAGGGCCAAACTGGACTTGGTTCCTCCTCATCAGCTGAGACCACTTGACAGCCTTTACCCTTGCTGCTGGTCTTGCTCACACTGGTCCATGATGAGAGCTCCTTGCAAGCAACTTTCTCCTGTGAACCATCTTCTGGTGGGGTCAGTCTGCAGGGAACACTACTGGCTATTGTGGGGCAAAAGTCTGGGGTGAAGTAAATGGCCACTGAGGTGCACATGGTTCCGAATGTGAGGGGACCTCCCTGGCTGGGGTTGATGGACAGGGTGGCCACTGATGGGCAGTAGGGCTTATTGGTGAAGATTGCTCCTGCAACTTGAACATTGCTCAATGTGGATAATCTGGGTCAGTGTTTGCTCAGATCATCAGGTGAAGAATGGGCATACCTGCAGGATCTATGTGCAGCGTCGACCATTGGCATCTGGTGAAGGGCAGAATTTGGTGGGCAGGGTGAGCATGAAGCCTTGTCAAGTGCACCAGTTGATGGCCCCGTTGTGAGTCAAAGTGTGGATTTGGGTTGGAGTAATAACCCAAACACAACACCAACAAAGGACTATGAAAATGTGCGAGTGGTGGTTTGCCTCCGCGGTGTCCAGAGAGGATGTGCTGAGGAGGGGGAGAGGGGATCTACACCAACAGGGTGATGCAGACAGAGATACAGGATACTCCTGGGGTACAGGAGCAGTAGATGACGAAGGGGATAGATG
>Ga0307516_10004698_pt1 | contig 16706 bp, 20 predicted proteins | sample 19_EM_MG_FD_203310 | JGI IMG/M metagenome (GOLD analysis project Ga0307516, IMG submission 203310) | Populus trichocarpa ectomycorrhiza microbial communities from riparian zone in the Pacific Northwest, United States - 19_EM | ecosystem: Host-associated > Plants > Roots > Unclassified | place...
GTTCGTTTGCACTCACGCCCTCATCTCCGGAGTTAGCCTAGGTCCGGTTTTCTCGGCCGACAGCTAATCTCCGTCTCCTCGATCTCCTACCTAGACTCTCTGACATCATTACCCGTGCTTCAGAGGGTAACTAGGGCCTCTTCTGAAGGCCCGTGATGAGTCTCCCTTGCTACGTACTCTAGCTAATTACTAAGGTGTAACACGAACGTACAGGCCGCGTGGTCGGCGTTTTGGGCATAAGGACCGAGTGGTCGCCGCGTCGTGCGGACAGCATGGTTGCCGTGTCGAGCGTAAGGACCGCGTGGTTGACCTGTGGGGCGTCAGGACCGCGTGGTCGCCGTGTCGTTCGTATGGACCACGTGGTCGCCATGTGGAGCGTACGGACCGCGTGGTCGACGTGTTGGGCGTACGGACCGAGTGGTTGCCGCGTTGTGCGGACGGAGTTGTCGCCATGTCATGCGTACGGACCGCGTTGTCGCCGTGTTAAGAGTATGGACCACACGGTCGACGTGTTGGGCGTGAAGGCTGAGTGGTCGCCGTGTCGTGTATACGGACCGAGTGGTTGCCGTGTCGTGCGGACGGAGTGGTCCCCGTGTCACCCGTATGGACCGCATTGTCGCCGTGTCCAGCGTACGGACCGAGTTGTCGCGGTGTCGTGCGGATGGAGTGGTCACCGCGTCGTGCGGACCGCGTGGTCGCCGTATCGAGTGTGTGGACCGACTGGTTGCCGCATTACGCGTACAGAGCGCGTGGTCACCGTGTCGAGCCTATGTACCGACTGGTTGCCGCGTCGCGCGTACGGACCGTGTGGTCGCGGTGTCGAGCGTACGGACAGAGTGGTCACCGTGTCGTGCGGACGCAGTGGTCGCCGAGTTGCATGTAAGGACTGAGTAGTTGCCGTGTCGAACGTACAGGCCGCGTGGTCGGCGTGTTGGGCATAAGGACCGAGTGGTCGACGCGTCGTGCGGACAGCATGGTTGCCGTGTCGAGCGTAAGGACCACGTGGTTGACCTGTTGGGCGTCAGGACCGAGTGGTCGCCGTGTCGTTAGTATGGACCACGTGGTCGCCGTGTGGAGCATACGGACCGCGTGGTCGACGTGTTGGGCGTACGGACCGAATGTTCGCCGCGTTGTGCGGAGGGAGTGGTCGCCGCATAGTGCGGACGTAGGGGTCGCCGTGTCATGCAGACAGACCAAGTGCTTGCCGCGTCGTGCGTACGGAGTGGTTGCAGTGTTAATCGTACGGACCCCGTGGTCGTCGTGTGAAGCGTACGGACCGACTGCTTGCCATGTCACGTGGACCGCGTGGTTGCCTTGTCGAGCGTACAGACCGAGTGGTTGCAGCGTGGTGCGGACGGAGTGGTCGCCGCATCGTGTGGACCGCATGGTCGCCGCGTCGTGTGTACCGAGTGGTTGCCGTGTCATGCGTACAGACCATGCGGTCGTCGTGTCGAGCGTATGGAATGAGTGGTCGCCGTGTCGTGCGGACAGAGTGGTCGCCGTGTTGGGTGTAAGAACCGAGTGGTCGCCGTGTCGTGCGTACGGACCGAGTGGTTGCCGCATTGTGCGGATGGAGTTGTCGCCATGTCATTCGTACGGACCGCATTGTCGCCGTGTTAAGCGTATGGACCACATGGTCGACGTGTAGGGCGTGAAGGCTGAGTGGTCGCCGTGTCGTGCATACGGACCGAGTGGTTGCCGTGTCGTGCGGACGGAGTGGTCGCCGTGTCATCCGTATGGACCGCGTTGTCGCCGTGTCGAACGTACGGACCGAGTTGTCGCGGTGTCGTGCGGACGGAGTGGTCGCCGCGTCGTGCGGACCGCGTGGTCGCCGTATCGAGTGTACGGACCGACTGGTTGCCGCATCGCACGTACAGAGCGCGTGGTCGCCGTGTTGAGCCTATGTACCGACTGGTTGCCGCGTCGCGCGTACGAACCGTGTGGTCGCCGTGTCGAGCGTACCGACCGTCTGGTTGCCAGGTCACACGTACGGACCGCGTGGTCGCCGTGTCGAGCGTATGGACCGACTGGTTGCCGCGTCACACGGACCGCGTGGTTGCCTTGTCGAGCATACAGACCAAATGGTTGCAGCATGGTGCGGACAGAGTGTTCGCCGCATCGTGTGGACCATGTGGTTGCCTCGTCGTGCGTATGGATGCACTGGACACAATGTAATCTAAACAGGTGCAGCGGATGCTACCCTAATCACACTTGCTTACCAGCACTCAATGAATGTCAACGTCGAAATGATTCTTACAATAGCTATGCTACATCGCGAGTGGCAAGTCTGTGGACAGTGTTGCTTGGGAAAGTATTACGCCGCCATAGTCTACATAGGTGCGAGTAAGAATAAACAAATAAAAACATCCCTACTGTGGAAAAGGTTTGCAATAAATATCGCATCTTGTCTGATATCTGTATGGTTGGTACAATCTGCTGGCGGTGAAGCTGCGAAAGAAGCCAGTCACGGGCGCGTCCCGTACTTTTGAGATCTTTTTGATCCAGTGTGCATGAACTGGCACTTGGTACAATCAAATCTTGAACATCCGGCTATAGGAGCACTGGAAAACACACGGTTACATACCCGAAGAAAGATGATACATTAAAAGAATTGGATCGGACATAAAAGAAATAGAACCAAACTGCTCCCAATTATCGTTTCACAATGATCAACCCTCCACAGCTCAGGGCTTCATGCGTCAGTTGTAAATCCTGAACTGTTCTCGAAAAGATTGTCTTGACGACATCGTTCTCACAGCCCCAGTTGACTAAGGGCCAGTCGTTAGGGGCCTTGATCATTTGACCACGTGCCGTGAGAACCTCAATATTGTTTGTTTGGGGTAGCTTGACTAACTCGGGGTGGGTTCCACGAGAATTGTCTGACAACAAGGTTAGATTGCACTGAAAACGACAAGCTTAAGACCAAAACGTACTGAGCAGCTCAAGAAGTTTTGTGTTTACTATTTTATGCGTGGCATCCCTTCCCACCGTCCCAGAGGTACCCACCTGACTGTTCGCCGCCTCATTCGCTCGACGTTCCAGATGGGAACCCTCACCAAACAAGCGAAACTCGTCGACCGTTCGACCGGTTTCCGCAATAAGTGGGTAGTAGCTCTTGGCTACACCATTGTTGAGGAGCAACAAATGAGGAGACTTGGACAGGATGACGTAGGCGATCATCCAAACACCCATACAGGAGAGATCACTGGCCTGTATGAGTGGTGGAATTGTCAGCATCGACCGTCTCAGTGGCACCAAGCCCCCAGGTGACTTACCAGCATCTTCAACTTATTGATAGTTCTTTTTTGGCGTAGTGCCAAGGAGACCTTGGTCAGAGTTTCACCCTTCTTGTTGATTATGCTGGCCTTTTCCATATACTCCTCCCGGTGTTGGGGCCACTGTTCTGCAACCACTTTTGTATACTCGCCGGTAAACTTGGGGCAAAGCCCATCGCCTTTCATGGGACAAAAGATGTGATCCGGGATATCCGCCTTTGCCTCCGACAGGAACAAATTTCATCCGGACACCTTGTTGTTTCGCATCCTTGTGGATTTGTATTCTGCTGACAGCAGAATGCCGGACATTTTTAGGACCTGCTGTGCTGTGAATTTATTCGTCACAGCAGCGTGCTCTTGCGCTGCTTTATGGATGATCTCCACAAAAGACTGGAAGAAATGCATGTCTTCGGAAAGGCAATCGTGTTCTTCGAAGTTGAATTCATCCTCTCGTACTTGTTGTACCTACAGGAGTTGTCAGTACATAGTGGTACTCCAGTAGGATATGTTAACAACCTGCTGTCGATACAGAAGATCTTTTGGATTGGCGTCCATCCCGGGCGACCGGGCTTCTAATGTGAAGGAAAGTCGAAGTCTGGCGAATTGTATGATGGAGAATTTTGGTAAGAGTAGACAACCGTAATGGTAGGTGGGCTTTTTTCAGGTACTGTCGTAGGTGCAGCGTAGTTGAAGGTAAAGGGGCTGAGGAGAGGCTCTACCTGCTGTCGGCAATCACAGGACTAGATGAGTAAACAAGAAGTGGTTTTGCGTACTAACTACTGGTCAGGTGTCAGCCGCAAAGGGAAACAAAAACGCTGGAAAACCTCCAATGATGCGTTCGGCCGTGTGGGCTGGGTGACCGAGGGCCCCAACCCAGTTCAGCCAAAAAATCACCAGGGGGCACATCAGGAAGAAAACGAAACCGCCCTAGTGCAGCTGTTACACCTCGAACGGAAACACGGGAAAAGGTACCTAGTTAGCTACATAGTCAGGGCACGTGAGACTTTGCTCAAGTCACTCGAGGGAGAAAGTCGAGTCTAGTCGGCTTCAGAGAGTCTAGGCGGGAGATAGCCTCGGGGTTAGACGTTACGGCTGTAACGGACCTAAGGGGCTAATCTCCAGACGAACTGCAAACGCAACTAGATACGGGATACGAAGGGTGAGGTCATAGAACCGATAACTCCTCTTTCCCTCATAGGCCGGTAATTCACTCACCCGCAGGGCTTGAGGGAATTACGCGGTGCGGGGATCAGTCGGCGTATCATTAGACCGACCAGGACCAATGAGGTTGTAAGAACCGGGCCCGTGGGGTTTCGGGGTCTTGACTAGCGGACGGAATCCTCGTGAATGACTGAGAAGTACGGGTTCCCTAGAGGAACCACGTGATGTCGAAAGAAGACTATATAGCCGACGAAGTTTCCACCCATCGAAAGGAAAAAAAGGAGACAACACCGAACGCACTCTCAACAAAACCCCGAACAAAAGATCTAAGATTATTCCGTTGTGAATTATCGAAAGTAGCCTGATTACCTTTGATTCTCTCCACACTCCGGTTACGCTACAACCCCAGTGTCACACTATAATCTTGATCTCAAAATCATCCTACTTTCAACTCATGCCCTCGTTCGAGCAAGACCACTTCTTTCTTCTCGAACTCGCGAACATTTTCGAACCACTCTCCACCCAGCACTTCGATCAGAGCTACCAGTCAATCGAAGCGCTGATCAACGAAGCACCTTGGGACGAACACATCGACGGCCCGATCCCATCGAAGGCAGTCATCGAGTGTAGACCTACGTTGTGGTACACGGCACACTGGTGGCAGTGTACAATCTCCAACACGATTGTCAACTGGAACGGATACGAATTCCGGGAACTATTCGACTACGACTTCTTCGGTGACTATTCGATTTACACCGGCCACCCGCTTGACCTATACTAAAGAAGAAACCATGTCGACCACCTCGGACTACAACATGCTCCGACTGGAGGCTCATCGAGGTCTCCTGCAGATCACGAACGACGAAGAATCCCAGGAAGAAGCCCTGGAAATCGCCAACCCGGTCGGATGGATGCGAGCGATGGCCAACCACCAGCAACAAGCAGAGCTAGACCTCCGCCAGCTCCTGGACCTCTGCGGCAACACCATGGATCGTACAGACCGGCGTATTCGGCAAATCGAGGTGGCCTATAATCGCCTGTCGCAGGGCGCGCAATTCGTCTACAAACAACTGGAAGCCAAGGAGCTGATCGCGGGGGACTGGGAAAGAAACAAGCTCATGGTGGCGGCTAACGCGTACCAGGCGTTCACACGACAGGTCTGGGAGGCCATTATCGATCGAACAACAACAGAGGAAGTGCAGCGAATGCACCAAGCCACCCAGATAACCCGCATGCACGACGCGGTGGCATTCCTATCGGAAGCTAATCTGGCCAGGAACACCCACCTGGCAGAGTTCCAAGGTAATGTCGAGAAATGGGCGGCTAATCACCAGCAGAAAGTGGAGGCCCTCGAGCGACAGGGGAACGAGGACCGTAAACGGATGACTAAACTGGAGCAACAGCTGGCCAGCACACGGGACGAGTTAACAAGGGTAGCGACAACAGTACCCCTCCCGGCAACCCCGCCAGGACTGGCCCGACCAAGGCACCCCGCGACCCGGGAACCCTCAGAGCCCGCTCCGACCCGCCTCACGTTGGGAAGCCCGCTGCTCAGAGGTACCTCCAGGCGCCAGAGACCCCCGGCACTCCCGGTGCTCCCGACCGAAGGGGGATCTGGAGGATCCCTACCGCCACCAAGGCCCCCGAGAAGGCCAGCACCACCCTCGCCCTCACCAGCCCCGAGTGAGGGCGACGACGACCTATACGAGCAGAACCTGCCCGCGGGACGACCCCCACCAGGCTCAGCGGAACCCACGACGGGGCAGCTGGCGACTATGCTCAGGCCGGAAGAGATAGCATGGCTAGTCGGAGCAGGAATTGCGGCGGCTCGAGGCCAAGGACGACCAGTCGAACCCCAGATCTGGACCTCCCGCCTGAAAAAAGCTCGTCCGCCTTCAACCAATGGTGGGAATCAGTCACGATGTACCTGGGATTCTATCCAGAAACAGTTGACCGACAAAAAATCGCCTGGATCGGGACCCTTCTCTCGGACACTGCCTTGGTATGGCACCTCCAGCGATACCGGGAACTGGGGGAACGCAACACTTGCGCCAACTACTCCATGGCAATCCGGACCGAATACCGGAACGAACGAGAGGCGGCGGACGCCCAACTTAAATTGGGCCAACTCAGATATCAGGGGTCCATCCGCGCCTACCTAACGGAGTTCCGAGCGCTCAACAACTTCGCAAGAGCAACCGGAGAAGCGCTAAGGGAAAAAGTGGACCTGGCCATGCCGGATGCAGTGCTCGACATGCGCGTCGCCCATTACCTCGAGGACTTTGCGGATGACGAGGGCTTCCTGCAAGCCACCCACCAGGTGGGCCTGCAAGTGGAAAAGAAGAAGGCCCTGAGACTGGCCAGGGAACAAGCAAGGGCCCCGGCCCCGACCGCAAGAAAGGAAGAAAAGAAGGGGGATGGTCGCAAAAAGGAGGAACCAAGAGGCGACCGGAAAAAGGACGAGGGAAAGGAGGCCCTACGCGAGAACCGCGGAAATAGCGAATACGGGGGAGCCGAAAGATGGGCATCCGAAGCCGCGGCCCTCAAAGGGCTCCCAGACCAAGAGAAGAGGGAATACGGAAGCACCAGGGGATGCCACCGCTACGGACGACCGGGCCACCGAATGGCCAAGTGCTTCGCCAACACCACAGCAAAAGGCACCAACCTCCCAGCAGCGCCATGGAAGGTAGCAGCTGGAACAAAACGGGCACGTGAACCCGAGGAAGAAGCGACACCGGTCCCGGCGCCCAAGGTTCAGAAAACAGCGGCCCTGGATGTTATGGACTCCGAGCCCCTGTGGGCAGAGGAGGAGGATTTTTGAAAGGCCCCCCGGCCTGGCTGACCGGAGAGGCCCAGCGCATTATAAGCGGAGCAGGCCAAAAAAGAAAAAATGAAGGAAGGGAAGGAGGTCCAGCAAAAAAACCCAAAGGGGGACCCCGGCCAGTCATATGGATGGTACTGACGATAGGGACCCAGGACCACCGAGTCCGGATCCTCCTAGATACCGGCTGTTCAATTCCATTACTCAACCAGAAAACAGCGGAAAAATTAGGGGTCGAGCTGGAGAAACACGACCAACCCCTACCCATCGAAAACTTCACAGGTCAAACTGTGGAGGGAGCAGGGCAATCTTACACCAAGCCCCTGCTCTTGCGACACCGACGGCACGTCACCAGGGAAAGATTCGAGGTTTCCCCTATGGAAGAAGGGATCGACATCTTCCTTCCCTTCTGGTGGATCACCAAACACCCCCTGCAGGGGATGTGGCTGGATGCGGAGGTCCGTTTTAACAGTGCCGAATGCCTGAAGAAATGCACCAAGTACGAACAAGCCGACTTCTCGCTAACCTGGGACAATACGGTCGCAACCGACGCAAGCGCCCCGACCATCGGCTACGTGGCGGCCGTCGAAGAAGGAGACCCTTTGGGAAAAGTACCCATGGAATTCCGGAAATACCTAGGGATAATGGGGAAGGAAGCGGCAGAAGCGCTACCGGATCACCGACTGTACGACTGCCAGATCAACCTCCAGGAAGGGAGTACACCACCCTCGGGACCGATCTACCCTCTCTCCGAAGTAGAACTGCAGGTGCTCCGAGAATGGCTAAAAGAAATGGAGCGGACAGGCAAGATTAGGCGCTCCACATCTTCGGCAGGCTCTCCCATTCTCTTCGTACCAAAACCACACAGAAGAGGGCTCTGCCTGTGTGTCGACTACCGAGCCCTGAATCGCATCACTATCCCCAACAGGTATCCCCTACCGCTGATGCAGGAACTCCAGGACCGGGTTCAGGGAGCGCAGTGGTTCACCAAGATGGACTTGAAAAACGGATTTCACCTAATCCGCATAAAGGAGGGAGACGAGTGGAAAACGGCGTTCAGGACTCGATACGGCCTGTTTGAATTCCAGGTAATGCCATTTGGCCTTACTAACGCCCCCTCTACCTTCCAAGACATGATGAACCACGTGCTATCGGATATGCTGGACGTGGGAGTGCTGGCCTACATGGACGACATACTCGTTTACGCCGACACAGAGGAAGGCCATGACCGGACGGTCAAAGAAGTACTTAAGCGACTCCAGAAAAACGGGCTCGCGATTTCCCCAGAAAAATGTGTCTGGAAAACCACGGAGGTCGAATTTCAGGGGTACGTGATCGGAAGAAACGGGATTAGGATGGCAGATGACAAAGTACAAGCTGTCCTTGACTGGAAGACCCCAGAATCACTAACCGAGGTCCAATCCTTTCTGGGCTTCGCCAACTTCTACCGACGGTTCATCCTAAACTACTCCCGGGTGGCGAGACCACTCACGGAGCTAACGAAAAAGAAGTCAGGCAAGCAATGGGCCTGGAACCAAGAAGCTGAAGCGGCCTTCCGGGAACTCAAGCACCAATTCACTATGGCACCAATCCTGGCCCACTTCGACCCAAAGAAGCCGGTCATCATTGAAACAGACGCGTCGGACTTCGCGTTGGGAGCGGTACTGTCCCAGCGAAGTGAAGAAGGGCGCCTGCACCCGGTAGCTTTCCACTCAAGGAAATTCCAACCCACGGAAATCAATTACGAAATCCACGACAAGGAACTTCTGGCCATAGTGGACGCTTTCAAGCACTGGCGACGGTACTGCCAGGGAGCGACGCACCAAGTACAGGTCTTCTCGGACCATCACAACTTGGAGTACTTTACCACAACTAAAGTACTGAACAGACGACAAGCAATATGGGCCCAAGAACTGGCCGGCATCGACTTCAAAATTTATTACCGCCCAGAAACACAGAACGGGAAGCCGGACGCGCTGTCTAGGCGTTCGGAGTACCGCCCTGAAAAGGGGGGGGTAGAAAACCAGCCGGTCACGACAGTTTTGGGAAAAAACCACTTCGAGGAACGTCTAACGCGGTCGTTTATCTGCTCGTCGGCGCGACTGGCGTCTCTCCAGGAGAGAAGATGGACGGAGGAATTCCTAGCAAGAGTCAGGCAGGAAGGAAAGAAGGACGAAGCCTACGAATAGGCTAAGAAACAGGAAGCGGTGACGGGAACCCCGTCACCGAAGGACCGAAAGGCCAGGGAATGGAACTGGGAAAATGACCTACTGTACCGACGGAACCTACTGTGGGTACCAGAAGGACTGATACAGAAGGTCATAGAATCGGAACACGACACAAAGGTGGCCGGGCACATGGGGCAGGATAAGACCATCGAACTAATCCGGCGAAACTTCTGGTGGCCGAAAATGAACCAACGGATTATCGACTTCGTCAGAAGCTGCCCCGAATGCCAACGGAACAAGGCATCCCGACACCAACCCTACGGGCTGTCCTCCCCGCTAGAGCTGCCATATGCACCTTGGCAGTCCATAGCAATGGACTTCATCACGGAGCTCCCGCTCTCAGAGGGTTGCGACCAGCTATGGGTAATCATCGACCGATTCACCAAGATGGCACATTTCCTCCCCTTAAGAAAGGAAGGAAAGACGGCGGCGGACCTGGCAGTTATCTTTGCGCGGGAAGTATGGAAATACCACGGCCTCCCCACTGATATTGTGTCAGATCGGGACTCCAGGTTCACCTCGGAAACCTGGAAGGAGTTCTTACAGCTCTTAGGAATCCGGTCCCGCAAGTCAACCGCATTCCATCCACAGACCGACGGTCAGACGGACCGGCTCAACCAGATGATCGAGGCCTACCTCCGAGCGTTCGTCGGCAAGGAGCAGGACGGCTGGGTACGCCTGCTACCCATGGCCGAGTTCGCTTACAACAACTCGACCACCACGGGCAATGGTATGTCCCCGTTTTACGCTAACTATGACTTCCACCCCGCTGCCATGGATCCCGCGTCAACGGAACCCCTGAACCCAGCGAGCCAAGTCTACGCCCACTGGATGAGCGCCGTGCATGACGAATCTCGAAAAGGGCTGGAAGAAGCACGGGAACGGATGCGCCGATACACCGACCCGACCCGAAAAGAACCCCCCGCTTACCAGGTAGGAGACTTGGTGATGCTCAATGGGCGCAACATCAAAACGCGCCGACCATCGAAGAAGCTGGACAACAAAAATCATGGCCCCTTCCAGATCGAGAGGATCGTTTCCCCGCTGGCGGCCCGACTTACGCTGCCTCGCAAATGGAAGATATACAACGTCTTGCTTGTCTCGCTACTCGAGCCCTACCGAACCAGCAAACACCGGGCACCCCCGGACCCCTCAAAAATACTCCGGAAAGAGGACGACATCGAACAGTCGGAGGAATACGATGTCGAAGAAGTTATGTCCTCGGTCGAACGCGGCTGGGGAAATAACAAGAGAATTCTCTACCTCGTCAAATGGCTTGACTATCCGGAACGCAAAGACTGGACGGAAGAACCATTCGACAATTTATCGGTAGGAGGTCTGGAGAAGCTACGGGAGTTTCACCGACGGAACCCAGATGCTCCGAGGGACTACCGGCTATCCGAATAGCTTCACCTGCTCGAGCGGCAGAGAGCCCGGCGGTAGGGGACGCAGTGGAGGAGGCCTACGTTCCAATGATCACCCAAGACATATCGAACCTGGGCGGCTGGAAGCTGTAGATGTTCGGTACGACACACCTCTGTCTGAACACCTGCCAGGGAATACCCGGGCACGAACCCTAAGTCGCGAAGGTCACTCGTTGCATGTGGAAAAGAATCGGAAAAACATCATATGCTTCCGGTCGTGGGCGAGCGATATGTCTAAGGGGGATCACCACAAAAGCCATACGACAGAGTATCAACAATTGCAAGGCCGGGCGAGCGCACCAGATATCATACACCTCTGTGTGCACACCGGTGGTAGGGGCGGGCAGAGTACCCCGGTCACTCCTTCCATGTGCCAAGTTCACCGGACCGCGTCTCGTCACATTTTGCAATACTCAGATAGTTGGATCTCGGACCGGTCGGGAGACCACCCAGATCTGAGGGCCGGTTGAGCGCCTCCACCAGAGGTGCTACGACAGGAGGGCGAGTTTTTCCCGTAGGAGGGTTTCTCGCTTGACTTAGCTCAACCGGAGGGCTGCAGGGGAGGAGGACTGCAGTCCGATAGCAGACCAACTACAATGCTTCGGACATGTTATCAATTTAGTCGTGAACAGAATCCTATGGGGTACAGATATCCACACCTATGAGGGAGAACGGCCACCGAACAGAGCAGATATCGAAGAGCTTCAGCGCTGACGCCGTGTCGGTCCACTCGGAAAACTACACAACACCTTTACCTACATTCTCAAGACTCCTCAACGACGTGACACATTTGAGGAGATTGTTCGGCGCCTCTACGTGGACGAAACTGTTTTCACGGTATTTGTCGGCAATATCACACGCTGGTCTAGTGCTTACGAAAGCATTTTACGTGAATTTTGTCTTCGGGAGGCTATTGACGAGTTCACCAACATGGCTATCCGCCGGAACGTCAACGGGGAACGGGATTTCAATCTCCAAGAAGCACTGGTTCACGATGAACTATTACCACGAGATTGGGAGTTGCTTGCTTCGGTCAAGGAAATTCTAGCACCCATAAAGGAATGGACCTTGAAATTGCAAGTTAGATACAGCAATGGATGTGTTGCCGATATCCTACCTGCGATGGATGAGCTTTTGGACCATCTTGAGATGTGCCGTGTGCAGTTCCATAGTAAGGATCACCTGCTGGCAATGGTCAACCAGGGTTGGGCCATTCTCGATAAGTAAGTACACACCCCGGAGATGGCTGCTTCTTATTAATGCATGCTTCGCAGATATTATGCTAAGGTAGATCTTTGCCCTGCGTATGTCATCGCCGTTGCACTTCATCCCAACATGAAGCATGCATACTTTCGCGAGCAATGGAAGAACAAGCCTGACTGGATCGCTTTTGCAGAAAGCTCTGTTGAGAAGACCTGGAAGAAGTCCTACCGTGGATACCGTGCAGCCCACCGAAGCCCTACACCACCACCAGCTCATGAAGATTCTGCACACTTGAGTCAGTGGCATCGAAAGCGGCAAGCTCTCAGCCGGGCAGATGTCAACATTGATATGATGGAGCGCTATCAGCAAGATCCACCCCTGGCGGGCGAACAAATCCTCGATGTTGTCTGTTACTGGCACACAAAGGCATTGGAACCGCAGTGGAAGGATCTTGCAAGGATGGCGCTTGACTATCTGACGATTCCGGCCATGAGTGCGGAGCCTGAAAGGGTCTTCAGCGCTGCAAAGATCACCTCAACTGACCGGAGATGTCGTATGGGTGAGGATGCCATCGAGGCCCTTGAGTGTCTCAAGAGTTGGCAGAGGGATGGCTTGATTGCCGCTACGAAGCAGGATATCAAAGTTATTGAGGACATGTTGAACGCATTATGCGAGGAGGATTTGGCTTAGTGTAACGAGATTGAATTTATTGCCTTGCTTTTTTCTACAATTTGGCAGTCGACCGCCGTCGAGCGCCGTCCGTCCCGTCCTAGGGATGCTCCAGACGGGCTCCGTCCAGTCCAGAGATTGGACGGACGGCGTGTATTTTACGTAGTCCCGTCCGAGGCCCAGGACGGACGGACTGGACTATGGAGAACACTGTCTTACAGCGATGACATGGCCCTTCCTCTGGGTCCGCGGATTCAGTCACTCAGCGGACGACTCATTCTATCCACAGACTCGGCTGGCAAAACAGCGGGCGACTCCTCCTATCTACGGGCACCTATCGCGCAGTGCCAAAAATATTTCACCGCTTTTGTTATGGAGCACGGGCAAAGAATTAAATTAATAGCCAATTTTGTCCAGTCAGCTCTGATATTCGGTGTCTACGTGTTTTGCCATGCAGCGTGCCTTGGTATTGCGATCAGAGCACCGACGGCAAGCAGCATTGCTGGGCTATGGAATGGTGGGGTGGGAGTTGGACATCGTAGGCGTGCTAGTGGGTTGACCGGCGGAGCCGCTCTGGAGTAGCGTACATAAGTACCGGCAGTTGTTAGTAGAGTTTATTTGTATCTATTGTGTCTCAGTCGACATATGCAGTTCCGGCGGTGTGCCGAACGGTTACACCTCGCCCAGAAACCCAAGGTTTCAAGCTGCATCTAAATTTTGTGTGGTAGATTCAAAATGCAGCTGGCAACCAAACAGGTCCTTAGTAGATTACCAAACCATGCAATTTTTGCAGACTGCGAATAGGTAGTACACGTTTGCATTCTGTAACAAGCGGAACGGGAGAATGAAAAATCAGCAGGGAAACTAAGTATTTACTCCCCAAATCCTGAAGTGAAATTGAACTAACCAGATACCCACATCACCCCATCGCTGACGGGGCAACCCTGCCAGAGCCGTATGCTAATTGAGGGATGCAAGACGTCGAAATTGAGAATCGGTTAGGATGTGGCGAAGTACATGAATGCCGCGCTCGTGAGTAGCCGCAGTCATCTGAAAGGCGCTAAGAGTTGGAGTCTTCGGGACGAACCATTGAAACCAAGGATGACCGAGTGAAAGAGATGGTAATACCATTTCAAATGGTACTGGTTCCGTTTAACATCACTGAAAGAACACCTGAAACGAGCACATTTGAGTGGTGATTATGTGGTAGGTAAAGATGAACCAAAGAAAATTGGGAAGACGTTAATGATCTCGCAAGCAGTCCAAGTAAAGCAGCACGGACAGCTTGAAGTATATACCACGAGTAGCGACATATTGAATTCCCAAGGCAGCCTAATGAGCCACCAATTTATTTGTTGCGCAACCTGGTGCTGCGGCGAACCCAATGAGCCTTTCCAGGCTCAGTTTCCTCTATCACTGATGAAAGCGGACGTGCGGTACCGTTTGTGTCGATTTTCTTCTCGCTTCCGCACTTGCTCGTGGCGTCCTTTTCTCTCCAGAGATGGCTATTTGCTAGATGGCGCTTCATCGCGTTACGCCAAAGCTCGGGGTCATTCTTCACGTTATGGACCTGCACCGATTCTTCACCACCCCGGATGAGCCTAAAATTATCCTCGCAGATCTCTTCCTCGATCCTCTTGTTGCCATTCTTCTTCTTCTGTTTGTAACCTTCCCTCAACCATTGAGGATACCACTCTGTAGGATTGTGTTGACGTTTTGCTGGGTTAATGCCCGGGATTGGTCGGCTGCGGGTCCCGGCCGATAAATCTTTGTGAACACTGGCGGCAAATGGGTCGTACGGTTGACGTGGCACCCGACGTGGAGCTGCCTGTTCCACCTTGGGATAATAGGCTGCAACGCCCCCGCGCCCGGCGGCCACCCGGCCAGGACTGCCGGCACCGCCATCGCCCCAAGTATCTTCGAAGTAGGCGCAACTATTGTGGTGACACACTTCATGTTTCTCGCGAGCGACAGCATGCTTGACTCCCGCAATAACTGTTGTGACATCAAGGCCAATTTCCCCGTGAGGCTCAGCCTGCAGCTCAGCCAGCAAAGAATGCAAATTGATGGCCGTCTCCACTACTCGTTCTTCATCTAGTCCCATATTACCGTCAGCCTCAGAGAGTATTCGATGCTCAGACTTTTCAAGTTTTTGCTTAATTTGTATCTCCTTCAGATCTGCAGGATAACGTACCGCTTTTGTAGCTGTAGTCCATCTTTTGAAAGACGACACCCTGCGTCAACTCAGTCTCACGGCCGTGTAGATACCCCGGCAAAGGTTGCAGAATTGGTTCCTGGCCATGTCCCTTGTAGACCGAACCAAGCAGTTTCTCGAAGGCTTCATCCTTGCTGGTCACCGCAGTCTTGACGTTCGACCCTGGTGTCTTGTCGTTCTGCTGCAATCTCGTGTTGATGCATTGCCTTCTCTTTACTCTCATTGATGCCGGATGGGGCGATTTGGAACGCGTCATGTGCCGCTGACGCTTCTTACGCTTCGGAGGTAATGGAGAAATCGGGGGAGACGAAAGCGGAGAGGAAACGAACGGCACATCGCGATTGAAATCGGCTCTGACCAACAGCTCTTCCCCGTCTCCAATTGAGGAATTTTTTGTTGATGTCATGCACACTGACGGCAATCGTCCGCGCTGCTGCTTCTGCCTCTTTTGAGGCGAAGGAGTACAGGGAGGCGTCGAGAGTGGTGATGAGTCTGGCAACATCGTACGAGTGGCACAGCGAATGCGGAGAGTTTCTTCTTAGGGACGAGAGCCGCCCACGGTGCGACGCGATTAACGGCTGCAGTGCAGGTTGCGAGGTGTTACCATCGGTTGTGGCGGAGGTGGAGTGTGGAGGAGTGATGGAGGGGTGGAGCACAGGGGAATAGTTGGAAACAACGGGCTCTTTATATATGTATAGCACGTGATTAACCCTAACGACAAGCGCCCTCAAGGACGGGGGTCATTGTAGGGTCTCATTCTCCAGCGGTCATCACTTAAGTTTAGGTCTAACCCTAGGGTGAGAAAACCATCGTTTGATTGTTGTAGCAGTAGGTTGTGATCCCATGGGGGTATTCTGTTGTATGATGAAAGTAGAGTTCGTTGTCAGTTTAGGGTACAATATGTGTACTGAGTTCGGGAACCTCATCTACCACCCAATCCTTACACACTTATAAACGACTCACAAACCACTCACAATGTAGTGTGACTTCGGCGTATCTATAGAGCAACGGTAAACACAAGCCCCCAACAAGCGCATCCCAGCCTAATCACCCTTCGATGCTACGGAATCAAAGCCCTCACACTCTGTGGAGTTTCTATCGTCGTCCTGTATTACCAACTATCTTCCTTTATCAGTAATTATCATGTACACTCAACGTATTGTAGCAACATACCTACTTATCATAACCCTCATATCTCTCACTGCATTTCTTGCGAATATATCGTCTGTTCATTAGTTTAGTCAGCTTCTTCGTAACCGTTGTCGATCTGTTCCTCGGGCATACCCTCAAACGGCCACTTCAACGAGATATCGACTGCCTGTACAATGCCAGTGCACCCAGCGGGAATCAGTAGTAAAGTGAGGGCATTCTTTTTCAAGAGGTTCTTCGCTGGCTTGGTTTTATATGAGTGCACGGGATCCGGGAGGAGAAGAGAAGGAAGCCATCCAAGCCTTGGTAGAAGCTGTGTCGACCGCAAACGGCGAATGGTGGCAATAGTTCGATATGCTTTGTCATGACACTCAACTTCGACTCGAGTATCCCGCTGTGATGCTTCACACCATCAAACTATCATTTATTATCCTCAATACACTGGAATATCATGAGCGGCAAAACGCGATATCCTCCATCGTTGCCTGCCTCTACCCCCATCCGGATGATGGATCTCGGGCTCTCGAACGTCACAGGTTTACTACCATTCACATCGTATCA
>Ga0307516_10004699_pt1 | contig 16704 bp, 19 predicted proteins | sample 19_EM_MG_FD_203310 | JGI IMG/M metagenome (GOLD analysis project Ga0307516, IMG submission 203310) | Populus trichocarpa ectomycorrhiza microbial communities from riparian zone in the Pacific Northwest, United States - 19_EM | ecosystem: Host-associated > Plants > Roots > Unclassified | place...
TCGGTTCCTCGCGCTCACCCTGTTAAGCGGTTCCTACATTTGCGCGGTTCCGATATACACGCCGAGACAAAAGTTTGAGTTTCTTTATTGGATTTATGTCTTTATCTTTATCGTTCTCCCGTTGTACAGCACTCTTTTTCCTACTGCGGGTTTCTCCCACAGGGTTTACCGCAGAGGTTTTAATGAGGCCATTGGGACTTTATGTTTTCCATTTTTTCATCCTTTATGGCGTTTCTTTGTCGTTCGGTCTTGCTTGCATGCTTGCTGCCACGGAGCGCAGCAAGAGGGGAAGTGTTGCAATATCTCACTCGTTCAGCTTTGTCACGTGTAGAATCACGTCATATACGTGTATTCAGACTTTTCACTTTTCCTGCCTTTCTCTCTAAGACAAGACAATACACACAAGACTTCATCGTTCCATCAAACTTCCATCATAATCTTGACATTCATCGTCGCCCTCACCATCTTCATGATGGGATTGCGGCTAGGAAACGGACTGTACATAAAACTCGTCATGATCTATGTAGGTCGCACACGAGTATAATGAATAAACAAAAAAAAAACCATCTTCATGATCCCCCCCCCTGCCTCACTGCCATTAAAGAATCATCATCATCATCTTCGTGATCCCCCGACGGCGAACGGGAAAGGACTGTATATAATATCGTCATGATCCAATAGGGTCGCACACGATTAATGAATCATCATCATCATCTTCGTGATCCCCCGACGGTGAACAGGAAAGGACTGTACATAAATATCGCATGATCCTATAGGGTCGCATGCGATCAATGAATCATCATCATCTTCGCGATCCCTCAATCCGGCCAACATAGTACTGGACCAGCTCGCTTGCGCCCGCAGCGTCGCGAGAGATGGCCTTCTCATCCCGTTCCCGGAGCTCTCACTCCGACGTCTCGTTCTGAGCGTCTTCCTCGGCCGGCTCCAGAATCCCACACCACATCAGCGGTAGCGAGGAAGCCCTGGATTTGCTCAAAAAAGTGGTGGAAGAATACATTCGTTTAGTGTAGACATGAGGTCGAGTGATATTTCGAGATGTATTGACCTTGAATTTTACGTTCCGTCTTCGTAAGTACGTAGGTGCGTGCGTAGTGTACATGATTCTCAATCGAGATCGGCTACGATCCTGCCCGGAATATCCCACTCTGTTCGGCTTCATTCTCCTCGATTTTCTGCGCTGTCGCCTCTTCCTCTGAGCTCGGAAGAGCTGACTCGGCGTCTTCCTCTCCACTAACGGGTAGCCCTTCGGCCACAGAGAGCTCAGTAGCAGTGGAGATGTCGGCAGCCTGTCCAGCCCTCTTATTCTTCGCCTTACCTACCCCTTCCCCGCCTCTCGCCTTCCTCCTGAATATCCCAAAGAATCCACCCCCAATGACCCTCTCGAAGCTGGTAGGCCTACAGACCAACTCAAACTCCGAATGCTTGGCCTCCTCTTCGTCACCTACCGCGCCGGTATCCTCCTTGTTCTCCGCCTCGGTGATACTCAACCTCCTGTCCGCCCTCGCCCTGACGCGGGCATACCGAACATCCCAGCTCCTCAGCCCTGCGCCGGTGCCGGACCCACCGGGGAATTCGAACACCTGACTGAGCACCAACGGTATCTTCTGCGCCCTCACCACTTTCAGACACGCTGCCACCTGTGTAATGCTCGGACAGAACACACCAACGATGCCATCGGTCAACGTCGCCTCAGCCGCCGCGGCCAGGTGCGCGTCGTGTCCTGGCAGGTCCAGCAGGACGGCGTAGAGGAACCCCCCGCTCTCGCTCTCGCTCTCTCGCTCCTCTCCCTCATCCGCTCGCAACCCTCGCTGCTCCAGCTGCTGCCTCATCCACGCGCTCGGGTCGCCGACGTAGAACTCTATGTCGTCCGAGTACATCCCCCGCCGAAAGCCCTTGACGACGTTGCGGGCGTGCGCCGAGTGCTTCGCCGAGATGTCGAGGGAGTGCACCACCGCGCCGCGCCGGTCCTTGTCCTCGTCCGACAACGGTTTGGCCAGGTGCGTGTTCCCCGCATGCACGGCGCGCGCCAGCGCCAGCGTCAAGCTCCCGTGGCCTGTGCCGGCTTCGAAGACCTCCAGTGCCGTGCTGCCGTCCCGCAGCTCCCCGCCGTCTATGTGCACGTCCAGCAGACTTGCGATCGTTGCAGCATCGAGCGGATAAACCTACATCCCCCTCCCCCCAACTCCCAACCTTAGCCCTTCTTGCCACCAACCCTAAAGAGAAGAAGAAAATGAAAAAGAAACAAAAAAGAACAACAGATATACCGGCGTCACAATCCTGGGAACCTTGGTGACATACTCGTCGAGCGACGGCCACGTCAGCCGGAACTCGGTCCCCCGGTTCGTCGCGAGTATGTCCCGCGGACTGCGCCCGATGATGTCCGTGTGCGGGATCACACCGTAGTGGGATTGCACCGACTTGTGCGCTGCCAGCGGCTGCGTCAAGTACCACTTGTCCGAGCTGCCAACATGGCGCAGGAGCACGCGGTCCCCCGGCGAGAATTGCTGGACGTTGGAGGAGACGCTCCGGGTCTGCCGCCAGAGAAACCCCAAAGGAGGAGGCCGGAGGAGTGGCCGGAGTATGTGTGAAATGGACATCTAACTGCTGTGGTGGGGGGATGGTCGGAGGTTGCGTTTAGCTCGGTGGAAGATTGGCTATCTAGATTTGCAGCGCCCTTGGCATCTCCGCTCGAGTATCTAAAGTACCGTACTAATGTATGTATATACCCGCGTTCCTGCAGATTGTTTACGGCTGGACCGGTGCCGGACGTCTTGTCCTGTTGATCAACTCGGGCTAGAGATTCCAGCAGCCAATCGCTTGTGTTCCATCCGTAAAATCACGGGATCCATACATATTATTCACAGGTAACTTGAAGAAATCTATGCATACGAAACCAAAGTACGAGAGAACTTTCCCCTCTATCTAACCCGGTCACCATACATCTAATTTCAGCACCCTTAAGTTATGCCCTCCCATCCTTCGTATGAACTCTAAAAAAGAAAGTACTCCAACTAAGCATCCAACAAGAGAAAAAAACATTGCCGCTATGTAAGAAAGGCGAATAAAAACTGAAGAAACTCCATAGATGAGGAACACAACAGATTACGGAAACTAATTGCGGGATGATCATATGGTACACAAGCGGTACAGGAAGGAGAAGTCGGGACTACAACACCTCTTGTACGAACTTCTGTATATCGAGGGTTATTAGAGCCATTCGTTGCAACGGGTACGGAGGGGTGAATTTACCAGGAAGAATGCCTTGAATTGTTTTGCATCTGATCGTCTTAGGCTATCGCAGTACTCTTCGATCCCTCTGTTAACGCCAATGCGAGGGAAGATGACTCCTTTGAGACTATCCAAGAAGCCTTCGCCCAGTTTGAGATACAGCATCTTTTGTAGAGATGCAATCTCACCAAGCACTGCTCTTCCCTGAGCATCCTTAGAGTTGAAGCCGGATGAGTACGGAATTTCCCAACACAGAAGGGAAAAGCGCTCGGTCATGAGATTTTCGAAGCCAGGGAGTGGTTGTTCTTGGGGCGGAATGACTCCCGCCAAGGTCGCTGCTATCTTGTTGTTTCCGATGGCAGGACCGAAAACGAACGACATCTTGCTGAGAAGATTGACAGCAAGTTTCGCCGTGGCCACATCTGAAATCTCTTTGGCGTAGTGTTCAATCACATTCAAGATGGTTTCGAATTGGTCCTTATTGGCTGAAACTATTATCAGCAGTGTTGATTTCATATATCGACGAGGAATTGACCAACCTTCGCTAATAAGAACTTGCCCGAGATCATTGTTTAGAATGAATACAATGAAATTCAGGAAATCTCGACGAAGCTCAGCAACCTGGACTTCGTCGTCTGTTCCAGTCACTGGATCTGAGAGTGACGAGAAGATGCGTTGCAGCAGGGGCGTGAGTAGGTCGTTCAACATGGCGAAAATCACGTTCTTGATAGCGAGTCAGCTATGGCGGGAGTAAGAGATGACAGCAAGGACTGACCTTAAACCCATGAATAAGGTGATTCATCAACTTGAGAAACATGGAGACCTCCTCCTTGGTAGAGCTCTTCGCCATCAACCCCGCGATCCACCGAGGCAGTGTCGGTAGGATATTCTGGCCTAGAACTCCAACGATTCGCGCAAAGGAAAATCTCGCCGCTTCTCGGACTATAGAGAAGTTGCTTAGTCGCTCCAGAGCGACCAAAATGGCCTCGGTGACTCGTCCAAACTCCTCTGCAACTACTGGAGCACAGCTTTTGTCCGGACGACTTCCCGTAACCCAGTCCGAGAAGCCCTTCCCTAGTGTGCCGAGCGCCATAACAGCATGGTGGATCTGAAGTGCGGCCACTGCGTCTCCACTTTCCGCCGGCGTGAGGTTCTGCTCAATGTCGGTAAACAATGGCGCCGATACCGATTTGACCAAGATGGCCTGTTTTTCGACGGACAACGATGGAACTGAGCACATGCACCCGACTGCTTCGAAGAGGTAGAGCTGGCTTTCGAAGGTCGGATCCCCAGTCTGCTGGGATTCTGACATCTCGTCTGCGTCTTTTTTGTCTTTTGGCAATTCTGCACGGATGACAAGCAGGTCACCCATGGCTCTCATGATCGTTTCGGCAACTTCACCCATATGCTGTCTCAGACTCTTGACAAAACGATGAAATAGATACCACGACCGAGTTCTAACACGGATATGTGTGTCATGGATACACTTATTGAACCCCTCTAGTGCCTGTGGAATGTAGTTCGTGTGCACTTCAAAAAACGCGGTATATCGCATGAAGATTTCCATAGACTTGAGCTTGACAACAGGATGAGGATGGTCCGCAACATCTGCGCGCAGAAAGGTCAGTAAGATAGGTCATCGCATCGGACCGGAACACTCTTACTAGAAGCCATCATCTTGCCCAGCATGTTGATAAGCCTCTCCGCCGGAAGCCCGGTAGGCCGCCCCTTCGAGTACAACCCACCATAACGCATCGCCATCTCTCCAAAGGAGTACATCTCGTAAAGAGCCAAGTCCACATCACGCCAGTCGACAGAGTTATTGCCGCCTTGCATCCTATCGAAAGTTCCTTCTACGAGTTGAGACATCAGATCGATGTAGAGGTTTTCATCAATTGTCGATATAGCATCTTGCATGGTCTTGAGTTGCTTCCTCAGCTGCTCAAACTCTGCCTCTTCCGATTGCTCATCCTCGTCCCCCCAATTCGTGTCCGCATCGTATTTCGTCTTCATCACGATTGCATTCAAGATTGGCTGAAGCATAGTTGCATGTCCAGGCGCGAGGGTTCCAGTAATCTTCTTTTCCTTGCGAATAAGCGACAGGAGCTCTGTGGTGACTTGGAAAACAGCCGAGGAGGTATCGTCGTAGTCGTCGGAGAAGAACCGGAGTAGCAAAGGAAGAAACATCTGAAGCAAATTTTCGGCTCTTTGCTTATCGTTCTCATCAACATCGTCCTAGAAAATGGTCAGCATAGCCTCCAAGATGGCATGTGATGCACCCACCCGTCCGAGTATGGCGACAATATCCATCATGGCCGCATTCACCAACTTTGCCGCCCCTTCTGCAAGGTCTGTGTCATAGTCGTCCGCCTTCTGGTCCTGCAGGGCTGGGGATTGAGCGATCTGCACTGCAATCGGTCCAACATTAAGGAAACCGATCAGATCCAGTTTGTCTGCCGGCTTCATCTTTTTGGCAACGATCTCGGTTAGGGCACCAATCGCCGCATCGCGAATCCTCCCGCCAAGGTCCATAAATTGGAAAAGCTGGCTCAGCATCAAGTCGTTAACGACGAGCGATATATCAATCCAGCTGATCCATCGGCCGATAATCCTAAGCCCCATCTCCACGACCGGGTTATCTTCTCTCCCCTTCCACTCCTCCATAATCTCCTGCCATGTCACCACCAGCTTCTGCACGTCTCGCTCACGTATATAATCTTTGATCATAACATTCCGTCGTCCTTCTTGCGGCGTCCTCGGAATAAGAACATCGGCAATCTCGTCGTGAACATTGGCGCATACACGCAAAAAGAACTGGATGCCCGCGAGGTTGTCCCATCCGCTGCCGGACGGGGACTTGCAGAGAGCGATCAGTTCGTCAAAGAATGTCGGCCAGTCGTGCATGTAGGTAGTGACGAAGAGCATCGTCATCACCTGTCCGAGCTTGTTCTGGATGAAGACACTATCGGGAGGGGTAGACCCTGGTCCGTAGCCCTTCACCACATAGTCCTGAAGAACCCGACGGATGTACTGTATGGAATCGTCCTCCGGGCGCTGGGAGCGTCGGTCTACGGTTTCCTTCAGGATCTCCAAGCAGTACAGACAGGTAGTTTCGGACGCCCGCGGAGTACGGATGAAAAGCGACAGTGCTGCTTGCCACCCATCTTCGGAGGCTTTGACGCTGTGAATGTAGTTGACAGCCTGTGTCCATCAGTGGTGAGCTGGAGCGCGGCGGCAAATTGGAGCGTAGGAATCGGCGGACCTGTTGCACGAGCTGGGGATCAGCGAGACGGCGAGGATCCGCTGCGATCTCGACAGCTTGTTCCAGCTAACGCCCCAGTGTCAGTCAAACGAGGGTCCGGGGGGATATTGAAGTACGTCGGATTTGTAGGCGCAGACTCACTTGAACTTCCATTTTGCTGCTTCCGAACGAGCACAGCGTCGCTGTCTGCTATACCGTAATCACCGAATAGTAGTTCGACACACACACGGAAAGTGTAGCAGTCTCGTTGCGCGTGAGAGGTGTCGCGTGTGCGGGGTTGTGATGGGGGAGGGTTTTTTTCTGCGTCGGATCGCCAGTTGTCGATTGATGCGTTGCGAGAAGATTATCCAATCACGGTGACTCCTGTCGGTGTGGTAAAGGGGTACCGGGAGAAGGTTCCGCTAGCGATATTACTGTTGCCGTGAGTAGGGAAATGCGGTTGTGTCGAGGCGCATCTATTGCTCGGGGTGAAATGTGGTCCGGATGTTATGAAGCTGAGAGGAATTAACTTGTGTGGTGGGGCAATTGTTGACGCTTGGACCAACTCTGACTCCGACGGCACGTGACAAGCCCTTAAGTGTTGTACTCGAGCTATTTCGAGGTCATATTTAACCTACGGCAGCAACCACAGAGAGTCACTCTCACCGGCTAGATACTCTGTAAGAAGTTAGAAACATCACCCTCGTGTGCTGATGATTCTGGATACAGTTCTTCCTATGTATAATATTTCAGGCGCAGTTATATATGGCCAGCAGTTGCATGCATGAATGAGATTTCAGCAGCCAATGCTGCACGAGAAATTCAATCACAACGCCCCTACTGTCAGCTTTTAGCCACAAGACGGTGCTGCGACAGCCGCCCCGTAAGAGACGTACGAGTGACCTAACATAATATAGCCGTTGTAGATATGTCCAGAACGCTGAACTTCCTTCGCTCGGCTCCTCTGAGGACTTTACTAGACCGCGTTCGGTTGGCCCCCAGAAGTGCAGATACTTGTACCACGGCCAGGATCATTACTTGTACCGAACGGATGCTGTGTAACCTCGCGGTCAACGGACTTCAACTTGGTGGGGAGCATCACAATTAACTAGATGGCCTCACGTTGTACTCTACGTGAAAGGTTATTTTCTCGGCCTGTGGTTATGACACCAGCACGCGCTCCAGCTGAGATTCCGAGGAAGTCTCATTGGCAGGAAGGATCGAGAGAAGTTGTAGACTCGAGACTTGGCTCAAAACCGTCATGATAGAAGGCAGAAGGTCGTGATTTGCGTCATCCTGCAGCAGAGCCGCACTCTATTCCTCAGAACTGACTTGGCGTGGACGCTTGTTTTCAGTTCTTTACCGGTGAACTGGTTTGACATGCAAAGCAAGATAATAGCTGCTACGAGTGCTCTACTATGATGTGCAAAAAAACCTTGCGCCCACCAACACCTCCTTTGATCTTCATTGGGTGTTTTCTTAATCTCATCGCGGATATATACATCAGTGATCATTACAAAGATCAAACCATAGATACGTTCAACGCCATAACTTCATCATCTCTTCAAGTGATCGTCTGTACATTCAATTCACCAACGATCCCCCAAGACCTAACCCCTGCATGGTCAACCCATTTGTAGCCACGGGACTTTCTATAGCATTGACCTTTTCCTGTTGCAGTCGTATGAACGCTAGCTTTTGGAATCGATTTAAGGAGTTGTAGAAATGCCGACCAGCCTACATAAGTTAGAATAAGATAATGAAATAGAGTGGCCGCAACCCTTACCATGTGGACTGATATACGTTCCAGTAAATCCACGACTGCAAAACGAGCCTTCTGTGAAGGGTGGAATAGACCCATCGAGATGACGAATAATCCTCCCTGATTCTCTGGAAGCGCACAAAGCAACTTGATACGGTGTTAGATTTCGATCGGATTTACATGAGGGACATGATACTTACTTGATTGATCTCCTCGTAATCATTCACATATTCCTTCAAACACTGGTAGATCTTTGCTGACTCCTCTGTGGACAGCTTTAACGCCCGCAAGCGATCCATTTGATGCTGCAGATCCATGATTTTGATCGGCTTCGCAGCGTAGAACGATTGGACATCCTGCACGTAGGCATGATAGCTTCGTGTACCTCTCCAGCCCTCAATACGCGTCATGTTGGCCGACAGATCCCGGTGTTTCGACTGCTCGTCTGGCCAGACATGGCCGTGCCCGCGGATGACATGGTTCTCCTCATGCCCTATCCACAGCTGACTTGAGCGGAAAACTAACTCCTCGAAGGCGGCGGCCATGTGTGTGAAGCGAATGATGTAATCCCTCCACTTTGTCCTGACGGCTTTCTCTCCGAAGCGAGATGCGATACAATGCACAATATCGTCCATAAACGCGTTATCGCCGGTATCATGATGTCCTGATACAGTTGATATAGCGCCAAACAGGGTTGCACTGTCTGTTGGCCCTGGCTGTTTCGTTTCCGTGGATATCTTGATGCGGCCCGTGTCGATATTGCATAGGATGTCCCACCAGGAGGGGTGGTGCGCGAACGCCGGGTTTTTGACGCCAGCTATGAAGCCAGGCACCATCAAGAGCTCATCGACCTTCGAGAGATCCGTGTATGGAAACGCATGCCGTGTGAAGCCTCGAAGGGTGCCACCACTTACCAACGCGCACGCTGCCAGTACATGGTTTGCTACTTCTCCCGACGGCCGATCATGGCTGAGAAAAATGATTCGTTTTTCAGTGAGAAGGCCGTTTATCAAGACAATCACTGGGTGGGTATATGGACCATTTGTCGTGAGATGAGAGTGAAGCGGAAAGGGCTGAGGATTCTGTGCATGCGGGGCTGAGAATGTTGTGATCAGTTGGATCAGCGAGAACTGGGTAATTGATCCGATATCAGCCCATAATCACCACAGAGTACTGCTCGGGAATAGGGGACCTACATCACCGACGGTCTCGGGCACGATGGCGACGGGTACTCGGATCGGTACAGGTATGCCATTGTACACCACCTTCGTTTCGAACTCGTGGCTATCTCGATTGATCGAGATCTTTCCATTCATCACTTTATTCCTTCCAGGTGCCAAGTGAATGTACGTCGTTGGTCTTTTCTCCCCTTCAGAGTCCGCCGTTCCCGGTACTCCCAGTGACGTTGACGGCGAGCGAACGTGCGACGCAGCCAGCGCCGCCGCATTGAGTGAAGTTTGTGCCATCTCTTCAAACTTCTCCGAGAACATATCTTTGTTATCGCTCGCGGAGAGTATCTGGCGCTCGAAGATCGACAGTTGCGGCATGGCCGACAGATCCATGCTATTTACGGAGGTAAACAGCTTTGTCAGGATATCAACCGACGGATTCTTGAAATAGTCCTCTAGCGCAAAGAGGAGTAATGGCTTGTAGATATGTAGGAAAGAGTGCCGCGTACATATTGCCATTGCCTTCACTATTGCACCTCTACACGAGGTTGTATTAGCTTCCTTGTTTGCGCTTGCATGGCCGACCATAGCCTACCTTTTTGCCTCTTTATCATGCTTCGTGATGACCAGATTAAGGACATATATTAACGGCGCCTGCACACCAGGTTCTTGCTGTTCTTCCGTTTGTTCGGCGTCTTTGTGAAGGAAGAAGATCGTCCAATCCTGATCGCGAGTATGCGCTCCATCCGGAAGCATGAGTTCCGCCAGCATGCTATTAGAGGAACACGATCAGTGAGTATTCGCATGTGGAGGCTCGAACAGGCTTACTGCTCGTCACCGCTGATTGGGTTCGGATATTGGTGCTCCATGATGGATCCTTTATCGATGGAGAATTCGGCAACGAGAATGTAATCAACATGTTGCTGATTTGCTGAAACATAGCCTGCGGTGCCGGCAAGATGTCCACCGCCAACACTCTGCGAGCTTCCGACGCTGGCACGAGAGATGACGGTACCGGCGCTGCTAGCTGTAGTCCTTATGGAACCTCCATTGAGACTGGTGACCGTCATCTTGACGTGTTTCGTGGTTTCGGCAGTGTTTGAGCTATCGCGATAGGAGCTGTTGGGGTTGCTGAGTTTGACGTGGGTGATCACTCCTCCATTGACAGGCAGACAATGGTGTGACGTCAAGAAGACAAATAGGTTGGAACAATATCGAGCGGAAATCTGTGGTCGAGACGATAGAGGTGGAGATCGGTGAAGCGAGAAACCGAGGAAGCTTGATTGATTGACATCTTCGCATTCCCCCTAACTCCTGGAGAACTACTCAGAGTGGTCCCGTGTAACTCGAGATACCCTTCATTTGTGTTTCCCCACCCCGTTGCCCTAGCAACCGAGTGTGGAGCGCGTCAAAGCTCCCACTCACACCTACGCGCCAGTACATTCGTCTTTGTTCAGCAAAGATTCCCACACAGCATTTAACAGAACAGAATACTCTCTAACAACCCTCCGAGACCTCCGCCCATTACACAGGACGTATTCGAATATCCGAATATCACGTTACCGCTTGTCCCACCGTCTTCCGAATCTCTTTCCAGGATGCCTCCGAAAGCCACCGCTCCTCCGAATCCATACATTACCATCAAGCAATGTCTTTCCGCCGAGTCCTGCTCGAGCACAACATTAACATTGCTCACCGAAACCTTGTCACCCCCGAAAGGACGAAGTGCTCGACCGATACCAGCTTCGAAAGGCCGACAGAGTGCGCCACCCCAGCTATCGATCGGCGACCGGTCAAGGCTAGCAGTTGAGGTCATCAATGGCTGTCTGCGCTCTCTTGCTTCCCATATTGAAGCTGTGAATTTACAGCCATCAGGTGGTAACATACGACCACTGGCAAAAGACGTTCCGAAGGGAGGTCGCAGACTCATCGCACAATCCGACAATGTGCTAAAGGCACGGCCTGGAAACATCAATAACATGCCACTTGATACCTTGGACGGCGTCGACTACTTGGCAATGTGCTGCAGCCTAGCGATATCGTTTTTGATATCGAACGAGTCAGCCGAGGGCATACAGCCAACACAACCACTGCAGACCGAGAATGCACGACTCAGCCTCGCGGGAAAGCTGACAGCACTCGCAAGATACGAACTCTCAATAAATGAGCTGAAGTTGTTGAAATGGAGATTGCTGGGCCTCATGCGAGGGGATAAGAGTGGTGAGAGTTGGCTGGTGGATGTTGGGAAAAAAGTGGCCAAGGATGATTTTTCGACCCTCTTGGAATTTCCTGGAGTTTCGGCGTCAAATCCAGCATTTCCGCTGGTTATCCAATGCCAACTTGGTGTTCTGCGCTGCATCTTGGGGATGAAGCAGCCCGGCTTAGCAGATGTAAGAATCTCCACCATAGTTGGCTCCATTGAATGTTAACCTGCATATCAGACTATCCTACCCTCGCTGTCGACTGAGACCAGCCCTCTTGCATGCATTAAGGCGCTTGCCAAATCATCAGCCACGAAGGGTTTATCCCATATCACCAACTTATTGCAGATATCGCTCGCTCTGCCACCATCTCCATCCTCGAGCGAAGATTCAGTCTCGTCCTCCAGCCATGCACTCTGCACGCCGAAGACCGCGTTTCTTCTTCAGTTCCTGAGCATAGAGTGTCTGTTTATCCAGCGGAAATTACGGCCAGAAGCGAACCCCAAAAGCTTGTGGGATTATTATGGGAGATACCTGGCAGCCTATATCCGGAGGACACAATCATCGGATCCGAACCGTAAGCGGGAACGATATATGCTCGCCAGAGATACAATAGAAAAAATGAAAGGGAAGCTCACGCAGGAAGCGCTATCTCTTGAAGTATTCAAACTGGTGTCCTTAGCAGCATCGGAATCGAATCTCCCTGGGGAATCCCAGCGATGGACCGAAGAATGGCTAGATGCTTTAAAAAAGGGCGGCGAACAGATAGATGAGGCTTTGATAGTTCTTTGTCGCGTTAGATTGGCTGTTCTGGAATTGAAACCAACACGGGTGTCAATGGTCGACCAAGGAATACCTCCGCTCGAACAACTGGAAACTCTTGAGGTGAAGGTTGACTTTGCCTCCGAAGGGCTGGGGTCTATTTCACGAGGGCGAAAGCCGGACCTTTACCTCCTACTCGAGGAAGCAGGACAGTTCAGACGCCATTGTCTTGGTCTTCTGACTGCCCTACCGCATGAAGGGCGAAAGGTTGGAGATGAGACAACAATCCAAGCACAACGAAGGCTACGAGGCATTTGTGACCGGGCCTTCCGAGGCGTAGTGAAATTTTGCCGCAAAATCATGTCCTTGGGTACAACCGCACAGGAGCAAGAGAGGATAGAGTCGATTCTACTCCCTGCAGTAGATACCGTTGTCTCAGCATGTTTGTGGGGATTTGACATCCAAAATGAAGAGTCATGGACGAACATTCAAGAATTTCTCGGAGATTGCTGGGCGGCAGTGAACTCCGTTGAGAAGGAGAAGCCCGGAACCGTGGATACTTTCTACAACAAGCTTTCGACGGTATTTTGGCAAATCTTTCTGCTTTTACGAAAAGCGCCTGGATGTGAGAGCAAAGCCGTGAAGGCCCTCCGGAATAGCATCAACGCGATGCAAGATAGACCGATTCCTGAGCTTATCAGTGCGTCGATCGCAAGAAAATGGGAGATTCTAGGAGGCTTATACCTGAGTGTTCGAGAATATCGGAACGCTGAACAGGGCTATCTTGCGGCCTTGAAGATTGCTTCATCGACCGGCTTGCTTGAGGAGCTCGGCGAGCGTGCAACGCATGGTGAATCTATCCAGCAGCTGATCAGCAGCTCCGGTAAAGAGATTGCATCTATCAGTGCAGTTTTGACAGGGTTGGTCACAATCGCAACAAAGAAGAAGGATAGAGTCGCTGCAGAATTACGATTTGACACTTATGGCCTCAGCACCGCAAGTAGAGGTTGCTTACTCGAATGGTGCTTCTCTCTGGCCCAAGAGCAAATGACGGATGATGGTTCAGTGGTAAGAGTCCTTGGGGAACGCCTGTTGGATACCTACGAACTTGAGGAAATGCCGATTCGCCGGAGTAGAGTCGTCGCCAATCTTTTGGAGCTGGTCGTTGATCAGCCTGACTTGCTGGACCCAAAGGAGGTGCGGCTTTTGGCAAACGAAGTCTTCGAGTGGGCAACCGGTGTTGCTTCCTGCGATTTCGACGAGGATGCAGGTCTTGAGAAATTCAGAGATGATGTTCTCGCCCGCTGCTGCATGGGATTGGCCTTGTCCGACTGGCCGAACCGCTCGGATCTTGTCTTGGGAGCTTGTGAATTATGGAATGGAATCATCCAACACGAAGGACATTGGGATGGCATCGTGTGTAGGGTCGACCATCCAGAAAACGCTATGAAGCGGTTGGGAATGGCCGCAGAGTTTTTCAACATGAAGGGGGAATACGACCTCAGACTGGTGGTTCTAGAGTTGGAATTGGGCCTGCGGAAAACGGAGGTTTCGCCCGATTACGACGGTAAGTTTCTTTTTTTTTTTGAATCGTGATCACGCAACCAATACTGATAAAATACTTCTGCAGCTTTGGTTGGACTACATTCCAAGATTGGTCTCCAGTATTTGCGGCTAGGGTATTCTGGAAAGGCGGGAATGTCACTCGCAAGGGCCCAGGCATGGCTCAAAAAGTTGGGAGATGATGTTACCACTGCAACTAAACTCGAATGGCATCTTGCGTATACGGAGTACCTTGTTGGTATCGGAAACTTGGACAAGGGATTGCAGTATTTCGATGTGGCAGGTCAAATGGCCTCCCAAGACGAGGATTTCGAATTATCCAAAACTAGCAGTAATGGAAGTTTGAAGCGTGTGAAAGTGAATCGGGCCATTGCTGATGCTGCATATGTTTCGAGTCTGCTCGCTTTTGAGAAGGTGAGCATTATCCTCTCGAGACTGTCGGCCACTAACCTGACGGCCGCAGGGAAACGCCAACGAATCACTCGTTCACGCGCGCCGATGTATCAGGCTTAACACCAGAGTTTGGACTGCGCTGCAGATGATGAGCAAGTCTACGAAAGCCCAAGGAACGGATGCCTTGACGACCAATCTGCAGGCGCTCTCCCTGGCGAAGGAGAGTTCCGGCAATACTGATGCCTTAAATCGACCAGCTCTGTGGTCGCTCGTGCCTGCCCTCCATCAGGGGTTTATGCAAACGGCAAACATATATCGCCACCTGGGCATGATCCGTGAATCGATGTACTACGTCAATGAAGCTCTCAAGGCACTCCAAGCCGTCGACGCTAAGCCAATCATTGATTGGACGAGTGTCTGGCTTGGAGACCTGAAGATTAGGTGTGGCGAGATCGAGGAAGGCGAGACGATTCTCGACGCCGTGGAAGAATCCATGAGTGCAACTCGAGCAATGATTGCGTTCCATGTGGCCAAAGGCAATCTGGAGAAGATGCAGGGAGATTTCGAGTCGGAGGTGGGAGCCTACCGTGCGGCAGAACGGATGATCGACGAACTGCTCGCCAAGGCTATGGACAAGTCGACAGCAGGCGGTGAAGTGCAGCAGAATGTGGCCAGCCAGTAGGTTTCTTGAACCCCCCTGCCTGTTCCACGCTAACCGTGTCCAGAGAGGATCCAATGGATATCGATGAGGAAAAGCCCACAAAACGATCAAGGACACCTACGCGTTCAAAGACCCCGACGCGGTCCAAGACCCCGACACGGGCAAAGACGCCCACGCAGGCAAAGACGCCTACGAGAGGTGGCAAGGCTGCTGCTGCCAAATCAACCTCTGGCGAATCAGCTTCGTCGATTTCCAGCGAGTGCGTTTCTTTGCTGAAGCAGAAGGGTGATATCCAACGGCTGATCGCCCAGAGCCTGGCTCTGCAGGGCGAATGTGACCTTGCCGCCGTGATCCTGGAACAAGCGGCCCAACAGCCAGTAGGAATCCAAGAAATCATTTCCCAAGGTCTCGTCGAAGCCACCACACAGTTCCATGAAGCCTTCTCTCTGGTTGCATCGGATCCGGTCTTCAGCGTTTTGCAAGATTCAACGATCTCGCTGCCGAGTGTCGTACGTGCTCTCGAGATGGCTGCAGGATCCCCAGTCAAGAAACCCGCGCGCAGGGCAACCGCAAAACCGTCCAAAGACTTCATCTTGGTACTCGAACGTGCCAGAGATTGCATCTTCAGGGTCCACTCCAAAGCCATGAAAGTGGGGTCCTCCACGACGATACCACGAGTTGCGTCGCTTCTTACAAGTATCATCGTCCTGCTCTCCGCCCTCACAAACTCCAAGGGACCGGGCCCGGAGCATCCCCTGTATGCTAGCTATTCGCTGGGTACGTAGTCGATCCGATGCGCTTCTGCGACTCTCACTGACAGAAACAGAGCTGCAAAAGGTGCTAGCAACGCAAAGGGAGAAATTGGTTGTCGAGACTGACAAGTTCGTCCTTACTGCCAAAGAAGACCTTCGTTGGCCTACAGTCGGCGTTCCGCTCACTCACGCGACAGGATTCGATGTCACTCCGTTTGAATTTCTGAACTTCCAGTCGGAGTACGTCGACATCATCCCAAAGAACTGGGCTGCAGTGTCCGTAACGATGAGCGACAACAAGAAGGAGCTCTACATCGCGCGCTTCCAGTCCGGAAAGAGCCAACTGATGGTCAGGCTACCACTCAACCGCCACAATTCCCGGGACGACGATGAGGAAGTGATCGAGTACGAGGAAGCTGTTTCGACCTTGAAGGAAATCATCTCAAAGTCAAACACCAGCACCCATCAGGCCAAGTACATGGAGAATAAAGCGGATCGCGCGATATGGTGGAAGGAACGTGAGGCACTGGACACGGAGCTGAGGGGTCTGCTCGAAGGAATCGAGAGGACCTGGCTCGGGGGTTTCAAGGGAATCTTTTCTCAGTATCCGAAGAACATGGCGCTGTTTGCACGCTTCCGGGCGACCTTCGACAAGATACTTTCCAAGCTGCCCTCGAGGAAAAGGAGGAATGGCGGAAAGGTGGAGATCGACTACAGAATCCTGGAGTTGTTTATAGCACTAGGCAACCCAGAAGGACAGGACCTGGTCGAGGCGCTCACTGATTTGATCTTCTTTGTGGTCGATATCTTGCAGTTTCATGGGGAGGGCAATGCCTACGATGAGATCGACGTGGATTCGGTGAGTGGGGGGGGGGGGGGGGGGGGGGGGGGGGGGGGGGGGGGGGGGGGGGGGGGGGGGGGCGCGGGCGGGGGCGGGGGCGGGGGGGCGTG
>Ga0307516_10004700_pt1 | contig 16703 bp, 21 predicted proteins | sample 19_EM_MG_FD_203310 | JGI IMG/M metagenome (GOLD analysis project Ga0307516, IMG submission 203310) | Populus trichocarpa ectomycorrhiza microbial communities from riparian zone in the Pacific Northwest, United States - 19_EM | ecosystem: Host-associated > Plants > Roots > Unclassified | place...
CGCAGAGTACCATGTCATGTATTGCGATGATATTCACCCGCTCGATTATTCGAACGAAAGACACGGGGGGAAACCAACTCCTGGGTGACCCTTGCGCGATGCCGGGGTCAGAGTCAAAACGTTCAAGCCACGTTCGGAGAGCGTGTATCATTGCGCAAAAGTAGGAAATCAGATAGCGTAGCGATGTGTCGACATCTACCAGCCACTGACTGCCACCCTGGTCGCCACTATCGCAAAGAAACATCATTACCGAATTCCACATGTGAGATGTATTTCTCCAACTTCAATACATCGGGCTGCGGATACACAAAGGTATCAACCCGAAGGGTCTTGAGTCTCGCCCCTCTCGATGCCCTCGCCGCCGCCGTCGCCGCCGTCACCTCAATCTCCATGTCGACAAGAGCAAAGAAATGAACGATGGAAAGCTCCTCCAATCTGGGACAAACCAAAACCCCCGACGAGTTTATGCTGGGGTCCAAGACGCGGATGATGATAAGTGGCTCGTGGCAATGATAAAGCGTGAGGGTCCGTAGGTTTTTCATCAGAAGAAACGCTCGGTAAATGTGATCACTGGTTGGAGACGTGCCCCATGCGATTGTTAGCCGTTCGGCCTTCGACGTGTCAAAGTGGGCGAGGAGTCCAAGCAGAAAAAGGTCCCCGGTGGCTTGGGGAACAATCGTAACCTCCCCGTTTGGCCCGCTGAACGTCAGAACTGCCGATAGGGTTATTGCGATGAAGTTGGCGAGATTCTTGAGGTTATCGATAAACTTCGGGGGACAGCCCTCGATTTGGTGGCTGCGTGGGTCTACCCCCATTTCCAAATGTGCGCCAACCGGGATCAACAGGTGGTCGAATAAGTTGCAAGATGCATTATTTATAGCACCCATCCTCTTCAGACACGCCAGTGGCACCAGCCGCCCAGTTTGAGTACCAAACACTGGGGTTCTGGAGATGAGGTCAACTTCGCGGAGGTGTGGAGCGCCTTCAAAGAAGCCTAGAAGCTGTTCAATGGAGGGCGGATCCTCGGAACGGAACATGAACGACGTGAGGTTGACCATGTTCCTCCAAGGCAACTCGGTGGGAATGCGCATCAGGCGCAGCTTGTGCAAGGAAGAGAGATCTCCGCTGAAGAGTGCAGGCGGGAGCACGGGATCACGGTGACCACTGCATCGTATTGACAACACCTCAAGAAGAGGAGCGCGGCCAGGCAGGTTGGTGGTGATGAGTTCCAGTTTTTTCGCCCCCACATCGAGGTCCAAGGATGGTGAGTCGTCCAGTAACGCCGGGGATGAGCTCGAAGAAATCATCAGAGGTGTCCGCCTCGGCAGTGACGAACAGATCGATGGGGGAGGATTTTGAGCGGTCAAGATAGACGCGAGTTTTTTCCAGGTTCAGGCAGCTGATGACGGTCCACAAGGAGCCACGCGATACGAGCGCTTCCCTCCAGGTCCGGCATACGTGGGTCAGCGCGATTAAGTTCCCGTCTCTGTCGTCCAAGCCCCAAAAGTCCGGAACGAGGGAAAGGATTTCGGGAGGGATCCGGTTGATTGGTGCCATCCTGTTCTTGTGAGACCGAATCAGGCGAAGGACCTCGAAAGCGTCTTGCTCGATGGTGTCCAGGGTCGCTGCAGTCCTGCAAACTCAAATCTCAGTCCTCCAACACGACGCGGTGCACGGCTCTAGACGTACTTCGCGTCAAAAGTTGCCCTTCGCAATAGATCCTGGGCAGCACGTAGGTGCTGAGGTATAGCGGGGCCACCAGTGGTAGGGGTGGACATGGTTGTTGACGATACAGACCAGCGATTGCCTGTTGGCGAGTTAAATAGGTTCAGACCCTACCGCGCCGTGGGTCGGGAGGACCATGCGGGAGGACCGTGCGATTATCTTTGGCCATGGGTCGATCAAATTGAGGTCGCGTTGTGTTGGTTCCACTAACCGTGTCTGGTCTCGGTGAAGACAACTTGCTTTGTCCAACTGGTTTCGCACGCATTTGATAAATGTGTGGGTATATAAGAAACACCATGATATAATATTGTTCGTGACTTGACGCCGTGACGCGGACGCGGACGTGGGTATTTGGTATGATATAGAAGAACAATCCTTAGAAAACATAGATCGAGAGAGTAAATGTCCCTGAACGGGACCACCTAAAGGGGGGTCTCACCACGCACACACACCGATCAAAACCAGGAGCGGAGCGAGACCACAGAAGGTCGAGGAACCTTTCTAATCATTCGCACTGCTAGTCGTGCTAGTGGCGGTCACGGGCTCGAACGAAGAGTCGGACTCGAACTGGAGCTGGTCGAGTTGTTGCTGTCGGAGTCTGAGTTGTCGGAATCCGGGATGTCCGGGGGATCGTCATTGTTATCGTCAGCGTTACTGTCGGGCGTTCTGGTCGGACGTGGACTCGGGGAGGTCGAAGTTGGGGGGGAATGGCGGCTGTCTCGGTTTCCGCAGAGGTGGGGTGTCTCGTTGTCGAGGCGGCTTTCGAATCCATCCGGGGAGTTGGTCGTGGTAGGGGATAAATTGTAAATGATGGGTGCTGTTTCGCGCTCAGCGCCTGCGCGCCGCACATCACGACGGGATTTACAACCGGACTAAGTAGGAACGAGCGGAATCCTCATAACTTAAGAAACTCGTATATAAAGAAAGCCTCTGTACTAGGTACCGTAGGCTACGAAATCTACTCAATCACCTCTCACTCTCGAGCAACCCCTGTGGTCGACGAAAGCCCTCTTCGCCCACTTGATCGACCGGCCGAAACCGATCGAACAAGCGCGGAAGGACCTCACACGTACATACGATCGCTGCCAAAACGTTGCCGCATCCCCGGTAAGCCAGCCGCAGTCTCACAAGACTTTCTTGCTGGATGAATATTGGCGTGAAATGCGTTAAATAAGTTGCCGACGGAAGGAGAACCAGCGTGGTCGAACATCACACAAATCGACCAGAAACTACGTGAATAGCGCGAGAAAACAGCTGTGTTATATGTAAACGGGGGAGGGTGGCTACAGGACAATGTTCGAGTACACGAAGTGGGTGAGGAACGCAAGAAATAGGTATAGGAGAGCCTCGAGAGGGGGGATCAAGATTGTGCCTTCCTCGTGAGGAGGGTGCCGTTCCACGAGGGAACGGCCTGATACCTGATCTAAAACCAGATTCTCCATCAGTTGGTCCAGGTTTCGAGGCACGGGGATGCAAACGCGCACAACTTACTCCCAGGTGCCTCAATACTATGTTGAGGTTGTCCACTCGAACGGGCTCAGAGTCTGGCAAACCTTCTGACGGCGTCAAGCCTTGATCACTTGCAAGTCTTGCCACGGCGGGGCCACTGATGTTTTTCAGGTTCCCGAGGGTGATACCATTCCAATCGGGGTGAGGGGGGATTAAGGCGACTTCGCCGGGGTGCTTGATCAACAGGAGAGAATTCGCGGCGCGAGCCGATCTGTCAGCGTTGTAGCACATTATTAGCCTTGCGACAGAAAGGGGACAAAGGTCCACGGTCACTCACGTTGTTTCCATCACTTGCTCGACCTTATCAACGAGAACGCCATTCGTCTTCAAACACTCTTCATACCATGCGAGCCGCTCATTCAGCTACAGAACCGAGGCGAGAGTTCCCTCAGCACGATGTGGTAGAGTCGGCAAAAACATCCCTCACCATTATGAACAGTTTCCGTTTAACGCCCTCATAAACTAGTTTCTGGATGACTTGGTCAATCGCCTTCTCATTCTTGGCATAGAAGGACCCTGTCTCCTGCTCTATGTGGGCCCGCAGTAGCCCAAACCCGTTTTGCGCGCCTTCGGAACGCTCTTTCGAACGCTTCCTCAGTCCTTCGACCTACGGCACGGCTCAGCAAAACCAAAACAATGAGACGGAGTTGGGCACATACTATCTCAAAACCCCGTAGGACGGTGACGGTGACAATTAACTCCTGGAGCCGACCGCAGAGGAGGCCTACCAAGGCTCGAGTCCCCACGGCCACCTGTTTGAGCTTCGTAACATAGTCGCCGACGTCTGCGAGCTCCCGGCCTGGTCCTTCAGCCGTTGACCCATTCATGGTAGTGTCTAGGGTTGGTAGTTTTTGAGCTTTGCCTTTACCCATAGCGAGGTTGGGGGTGAGAGGAGAGACTCGACGAACTGTGGCAGAGTCATTTAATGCTGGTAGATAAAGCCCTCAGGCCACGTATTGTCGAACCAGGGACGATCGACGATCGATGATCATCCCCTCCCAAGTCCGTCCAACCCTCGTGCCCCAGACAGTTACAACACAAACGGGTAGCAATCGTCGTCAGGATCGAGGACAAGCACTCCGGCTTTGGGACATAGAGAAGGTCCTACATAGAAACGGGGATGACCGGACTCACGTCCACACCACGATGCGGTTATATTTCGGCCGTCCTTATGATCGGTGCCTCGCATAAAGTGTGGCGGGTCGAGAGCGTGAGCCCGGAACCGATAGTGGAAGCACGGTTTTGGGTTTTGATGACCCACGTGGTAGTAGGGAGAGAAAACCGTCTGTATTGGGAAGGTGTTGCGCACTTTTTTTATTTGGGTACAGGGGGTTAGTAAGGCGAGGACTCCCGGTGGCCGCATCAGGGTTTCACTCGTTCACCCCGTCATATAATATCGTGGCAGGGCTGCTGCAAAGGAGTCAGTACGGCTGAAACACGACGAATTGAAGAAAAGTACCATTGCTTTTCGTCCTGTGAAAATTCATCAGAATGGTCGCACCACCGAAAAGGACGAAATATGCAGCGTACCCCTTCCATCCAACGCAATTGGACCTTGAACTCAGCCTTGCCACAGATGTACACCACCTCACAGGCCTGGGCAAAACACGGAGGCCCTAATGGGGTAGTGAAACTAAAGCAGGGAATTTTTGTCGCATCCACCATGACATGACACATGGTCTGATAGTTGTCTGTTCGAAGTCGCCAAGACGCCAGGGGTTAGCGAACTTCCAGTTGCCGCAGACACGTTATACTGACGTGGTTCCAAATCAACCCACTGCGGTTGTTCGAGTTCACCCTTGTATCGGGTTACCTCCAGCTTCCTAGGTGTTACACCAGGGGGGAAATTGCTCGTGCTAAGTAAATTTTCGCAGAACTCCTCCGTATCAGACACTTTCGTTCCCTAGAAAACTCCGGGGGTCAACTCGGCTGAGGAGCCGGCTGAATGCCACTCACTTTCAACAGGATAGGCGTGAACGTTTCCAGGACGAATTCTCCAGTAGCACTCATCTTTTTCTTTTCCAAGCGTCGGCGGTGTTCGGGATCGGACTCATCAAAATCAACGCAAGCGATAGTCCCGTAGGTGTATTTGACGAGCCTCCCTGTTACAAAGTGGTTCACGTAATGTGAAATCGCCCCGAAGGCAACCGCTTTGTTCCTGGACAACTCGTAAACTCCCCGAGCTCGAGGAAGGACGGAACAGAAGGTCACTTACGTTTGCGTATCGGGACGGGAGACCTTCAAACCAAATTCAGCGAGCTCGCGCCCTACTTCCCGGAAAAGCCACGGGCTTGCCGCGAACCCACCGACCAGGAAGACGAACTGTCTCGAGGCGTTAGAGAAAACTAGGTTGGCCGAATGAGGCGTCTGGGGTTACCGTGCTGTTCGGATCCGAATCTCCTGCGATGTCCTTGACAGTCTCGATAATAGCGTCAAGGGAAGGTTTAAAGAACTTTGCAACTTGTGCCCTGTGTAGTGAAAAACTCTTTAGTTTGTGGGATTGGGCGTAAATGGATCTCCCCACCCTTGTATCGTTAACTTGCCGCTTTTAACATCATGGCGACTATCGTTGTCCCGCGTAGAACCAAACTTTACGAACTGAAGTTTGGTGTCCTCCAGGAAGTTACCCTTCAACCCTTTGTCAAAGCACTCCGTAAACACCTCAATGTCCTCAGACTTGAACTTCGAACCCTTGAGTTTGGCTGTAGACAACTATAAGTCATGAGCAACGGGTTACGAGAATGGGTCAGACTTTCCTTGAGCATAATCCGTCGCCCGGAAGGTGACAAACTCGGCGCCCTGGTAAGCGCCTATCCTCGCCTTCAGACATATGGGGAGGGTTCTAAACAGAGCACGTACACTTCGGGAAGTAGGTTTCCTCAACCTTCAACGGCGATCTCGCACGCACGATGTAAGAACTGACGTCGATTGTTCCACCGCCTGCGTCGATGACTAAGACCCTGTGGTCTGCCTGGGGACCGTCGCATTAGAACCAGTTGATGGCAGTCTGCCAGGAGACGCTCACCTCCAACATTTCACCAGACTTCGTGTTGGTGACGCAGTAATCGAAACTTGCCTCGCCTTCCGTAACAAAAGAAACTCGGCTGAGTGCTTCCTCCTTGTTGAAGATGCCCGCTTGCACGACTGCCTTTCGCATCACCTCCTGCTGGCGGCCTTCCCAGCCATTTGGGTGAGTCAGGACCAACTCAACCGTCGGCCCGAAGTTTGACCACAAAACATCCCCCGTTGGTTCCGCCTCCTTGATATAGGCGACCGTAGAGTTGAAAAGGTAGAGGATGAAGTCCGCGAGAAGGTCGGTAATCGATTTACCCTTCGGCAGTGGGGTGATACGTTTCTTCGCCTCGGCGGGGAGTTCACCTTTGGCGAGATTCAACTTCCACCTATCGGCGCGTCAACAAGGCACTGTGGGGATTTTCGCCACCCTCACCATTTGATCTGGTCAAACTCCTCGGCGTCATCCCATTGAGCGGGGTCCCCGGCACCACAGAACTTTCCGTCGCGGTGATAGTACAATATAGACGGGATCTTGAAGTCCCCCCGGCCGCCGTTCAAGAAGCTGTTCTAAGTGGTTAGGCGTCAAGTCCGCGCGAGACGTGAGTGGAAGGGTTCCTCACGTTGTGACATGTTTGATCTCTGGGACAACATCCGGATCAAGGAATGCATAGCAGACACCGCTGTAGGTGGTCCCTATGTCGAACGCGAGTACGAGCTTTCGAGAGGACCCGCTGTAAGGCGAACGTGTGACGACCATGGTTGCGGCGCAGGAAAGGGGGAAGAGAAAATTTATAAGACGAAGGGGGTCCGCCACACTTTCCTTGGACACGGAGGTGAGGCCCGACTAGGTTTAATTCGACGTTCCTCGCAGAATCTCATCTCTATTTCCATGCCGTCCGTCCTGAAGAAGTCCCGCGGGAAACTCCGTTCCTGAGTATGATCTGGAGATGGAAAGGCGGGAAACTATTGGATCCGGCTCGTCCAGAGTGTTAGACACGGCCCAACGCCGACCCCCAGTGATGAGATCCCAGTGCTTAAGCTTGCTGAAGAGAGGGCCAAGTGTCCGAGGCTCGTGCGGGAATACGGAGGGCCAATACTGAAACTCCCTGAGGTGAACGGTGAGGCGGAGGAGGGTCGACATCGATGAGATCTTCAAAACTTGAGAGTTGAAAGGTCAAGGGACTCCTGGAGGGGGGAAAGGAGGTAGGGTGCGAGATTGGGTTCCAATACGAAGCTGGCGAGTTTTGCGGAACCTCTCAAGAGGCTCGTCTCGTCACGGACAACGACTGCACGCGCTCCGGAAGCATCCACACAATTACCCAAAAAGGAGAGCGACTCTCGGAGAGGAAACGGAACTAAGTGCTGTGGGAAGCGTCGTATCGGAAGCGGAGGCAGTCGGTATAGTCCCTGGCGTGCTTTTGGTCACTCGGGACCAACGAACAGCGATACCGCGATTGCTGTGGTGATATCCCCTGCCCACCCTCGCAGTAGAAACACCCCTTGGTTCAGTTCGCCGACCGGGTCGCGCCGGGTTGGGGAGACGGTGGTGGAGTAGAGACACTGGGTGGATGACTGCAGATGGAGGTGATGACAACTGACGGCGACCACCGTTCCCAAAGGACTTTTCGGCGCCATGGTTCCCGCGCACGTCGGTCCCGTGAAGCTGCTTCCCAAAACCGCCTCCAGGACAGGCGAGATCACATTCGCGTAGTTTGTGAGTGAACTTGAATCGGTTGACACCTTCGCACGTGGACGGGGTGAATCGTTGGTCAGGCACTCGATCCGATGATTCATCTCGTGGGCGAGGGTTCGTAGTTGCACCCTTCCAGGACCGTGAATGGGAGTGAAGATCCTCTAGTGGGGATACGTGAGTCTTATCCTGTGAAGGGGCAAAGGAGGGCCTCACCAACGGGGGGGGGAATACACCAAGACTGATTTCCGTTGGGGAACTGCCTCCCCAGAGATCCTCACATTCCTCGACGCCGGACCGTTTCGAACTCGACCGCTTTCGGGGGTTCCGCACCCCACCACGGACAAGTTTCATCGAATCCGAAGTACTACCCAGCACGACACGCCGAGCAGTGCGTCAGAATCAGTGAAAATGGGGAGAGTTATCTTTTACCACGCACTTGAGTTGAAGCCGTCTGGCTTAACGAGGGCGACCATGGGTGCTCAGTAACAGCAGTGACAAGCTATTATTGATACCGGCGTCAGTTGTCTGCCGCGACCGCATTCCGTATTGTCCCCGGGTGCTGCCCATCCACTGAGTCGGCTGCCTCTCCTCCGATACATTTCCAACCGAACACCCGATGGACCCAATCGCGGTTCGGCTTCGACAGCCATATCGATAGTAGGAATCCTTGTGGGACCGTGCGCCCCAACCGTTGATATCATCGCTCTGGATTGTGGAAGCGCACGAACAGGGGAGGAAGGTATAACTGCCGCGAACAAGTCGGAATTGTAGTCCACCATCCCCACACATATGTAAAGTACACACCAGCGTGCTAACGTCAGCGTCCAGGTGGGCCAACTGGCGGCATGGGAGATCGAATGATTAAATGCCGGAAAATGGCCAACTGAAAGAAACAAATGGGATAGACAACCACAGACGACATAATAATTTCAAAAAACGCAACCCTGAAGAATCTGCAAGAAACGAATCTGTAAGTTCACCGAGCGCTGTTCGCTCCATGGAAACGAAACCTCACATTAAGTGCATCGAAAACCGCCCCAAACCCCGGATTCCGAACCACGATCAGATTCACCGCTCCCTCAAACTCACGCTCGATTCGGGAGAGTTCGTCTGCGACCCGTCGAAGCCCACTACCCACGCCGTTAAGCAATATCTCGATGGATCGGTTGGCAGAGGAGAACGAGGTGAAGTTGAGTCGGATAGTGGATATGTGTGGAGAGGTGGTGGGTCTGAGTGTCGAAAGAGCTGTAGGGATCCAGAGTATATCCCCACCCACCCAACTGACCCCAATGTTCACTTCTCGGAGAGTTTGGAATTTGGAAAAGTCGAAAATCCGCTCAGAACCTCCGACGTCATCTACATTGGGAGACAGCATCAGTGCGAGCGCTAGAATCAGCCAGACTGGAGGAGTGAGGTTTACCATGGAAAGAGATCCCGAACGACAGCTTCACAAGTGTTTTGGCACACGCTTCTACGAGCCTCACGGACGAGAGGAGGCACTTGCGTCTACAAGAAATATCCATCTCGGTAAAGCGCAACCCAGTTGGGACCTCCAATAACATGTTTGCGAGGTCCTCGTGAGCGGGTCCGCCGAGGAGTTGTAATCGTCCGCTGAACCTCCCCCTCGGGACCGCTTCAATCACCGGCCGCGCCCTATCGTCCGCAAGACAACACGAATGCGACAAATTGTCCAAGTTCGGTAACCTTGCCAGAAGATCCCGGATCTCCATGAGAGTGAACGCGTTCATTCCGATGGCCAAAGTGGTAACAGACTGCGGTAACCTCCAAAACGGATAAACCTGCCTCCCATACCAATCCCCCCACAGGGCGACGTTCTTCACGTTCCCAAACCACGGCAGGGTGCGCTGGAAAAACTCCTCAGGGATGCAGTCACGCTCCCCAATCTGGGCAGATAAATATCTGACGTAGTGGGCGGGACTCTCCTCCGGCACCGGGAACGCGTTGAGCCATTTGCCTATGTTCTTCGATGTGAAGGTGACGGTGTGGAATAGGTGCCGCTGGCATGTCGGAACCCACGATTTGGATACTAGAGAGCACGATCTGAGGGAAATAACTGCTGAAAACGTTGGGTCGGCGGCGATGTGACCCAAGATCTCGTCGATTATTTCTTGTGGGACTCTGGGGATGGCGGCTGTCTCGGTTTTCCCAGAGGTGGGATGGCTTGTCGTTGAGGCTTTCCGATCCATTCAAGGAGTTGGTCGTGGTCGGGATGGATTAGCGATTGTTTCACACTTGGCGCCCGTGCTGTCAAAATCCGTAGGAAGCTGAATGCAAAAGCGAACGGAATCCTCATAAGATCCTTCAGGTCTGGGAATGTCGCGCCGCCGAATCTGTTCTCCGGTTTATGTTAGGCGGGGCACCCACGGCTGGAACTTCGTACAATACCACTGTACGATCGTTGCCAAAACTTTGCCGCACCCGGCAAGCCAACCAGTCTCACAAGACCCTCTCGCTGGAGGAATAGTGGGGTGGAATGCGTTGGCTTGCCGGACGAAAGGAGGACCAACGTGGCTGCACATCAAATCCACCAGGAACTACGCGAACAACGCAAGAAAGCTACAGTAAGCGTGACTAAGTAATCGGAACGGAAGGTGATGGTTCTAACAGAGGAAGGAAGAACTAAGGCAAATTGGGCGGGCACCCACGGATCCCGCTTCAGCCAGGGTACCGAAGGATCTGCAAGAAATGAATCAGTAAGTTCACAGAGTACACGTCGTTCGCTCCACAGAAACGGGACCTTACATTGAACATGTTGAATACCGCCTCGAACCCAGGACCCCGAACCACGGTCAATTTCACCACCCCCTTGTATTCACGTTCGATTCTGGTGAATTCGTCTGCGACCCGCAGAAGCTCACGGCCTGTGGCTTTCAGCAAGGCTAGGACGGCTCGGTCGCTGGCAGAATGCGAGCCGAGGCTGAGTCGGATGGCAGAGATGCATGGGGATGTGGCAGGCCTGAGCGTTGAGAGAGTCGTGGGGATCCAGAATATACCCCCGTCCACCCAACAGAGCTCAAAGTTTACTTCCTGGAGGATTGGGAACTCGGAAAAGTCGAAGGCTCGCTGAGAAGCCCCTCCACCAGCTATATCAGGAGATAGTATCAGTGCGAGTGTTAGAACCAGCCGGGCTGGAGGGAGTGAGGCTTACCATGGGCGGAGATCGCGAGCGACAGCTTCACGAGGGTTTTGGCACACGCTTCTACGAGCCTCACGGTCAAGAGGGAGCACTCGCGATCGCAGGAAATGTCCACTTTGGCAAAGCGCAACCCAGTTGGGACCTCCAACAACATGTTCGTCAGGTCCTGGTGAGCGGACCCTCTGAGAAGCTGCAATTGCCCGCCGAATCTCCCCCTCGGGACCCCTTCAATCCCTGGCTGCACCACATCATCTGCAAGAGAACCCGGTAGGAACAAATTGTTCAAGTTCGGCAACCGTTCCAGGAGCTCCCAGATGTCCATGAGGGTGAACACATCCGTTTTGATGGCCAAAAAGGTGACAGACTGTGGTAACTTCCAAAACGAATGGATCCGCCTCCCATACCAATCCCCCAACAGGGTCACCTTCCTCACGTTCCCAAACCACAGGGTGCGCTGGAAAAGGTCCTCAGGGACGCAGTCACGCCCTCCAATCTGGACAGACAAATCCCTGACGTGGCGGGCGGGACTCTCCTCCGGTACCGGGAACGCCTTGAGCCATTTGCCTATATTCCACGACGTGAAGGAGATGGTTCGGAAGAGGTGCCGCTGGCATGTCGGAACCCATGATTTGGAAACCAGAGAGCACGATCGGAGGGAAGTGACCGCTGCATAGTAGTAGTATGAACTGGTGGTGATGTGACCCAAGATCTCGTCGATTATCTCTTGTGGAACTCTGGGAATGATGTTGACTTTCACAGAGGTGGGAGGGCTTGTTGTCGAGGCTTTCGAACCCATTCAAGAAGTTGGTCGTGGTACGGATGGATAAATGATGGGCGCCGTTCACGCCCGGCGCCCATCGCGACGGGATTTGCAACGGTTCGTGGTGAAGCTGAATGCAAGAGCGAGCAGAATCCTCATAGGATCCCCATCCGGGTCTGAGAATATCATGCTGCAGAACCTATTCTGCGGTTTGCGTTAGGCGGGGTAGCCACGACTGAAACTCCATACAAACCTACTGTACGATCGTTACCGTAAGCCGCCAGACCGCAGTCTCACAAGGCCTTCCCGCCGGAGAAACCACACGAACAACGCAAGAAAACAACCGTGTTAGACGTAAACGCAAGAGGGGAACCTAATCGGGGGCTACAGGACAACACTCGAGTACACAAAGTGAGCGAGGAACGCAAGAAACAGGTACAGCAGCACTTCAAGAGGAGGGATTAAGATTGTGCCTTCCTCGAAACCGACGTGAGAAGGATCCCGTTCCACGACGGGACAGCCTGGTACTGGACCTAAAAAACAGGTTCACGTTTAGTTTACCCGAGCTTCAAGACGAAGGGATGCAAACGCGCGCACAACTCACTCCAAGGTGCCTCAATACCATGTTTAGATTCTTCGCCCGAGCGAGTTCGGAGTCATGCGCGTTCGAATCCTCTGACAGTGTCAAACCCTGATCTCTTGCGAGCCAAGCCGCATCAGGCCCGCCAATGTTCTTCATATTTCCGAGCGTAATTCCTTTCCAATACGGGTGAGGGGGGATCAGGTGTACCTCTTCAGCAGGGAATTTGGTGGAAAGCAGGGAATTTGCGGTGCGGGCGGACCTGTCGGTGTCATAGCGTGTTATTGGCTCTGCGGCGGAGAGAGGGCTGTGGTTCACTCACGCCGTCGCTACTACTTGTTTCACCTGGTCGATGAGAACGTTACCATTTTCCAGATAACCTTCATACCGTCCTAGTTTCTCCTTCAGCTGCATGACGGAGGAAATTTCCCCTCAGCACGACAGGGCCAAGTCGACAGAAAGAGTTCTCACCACTATAGGAAGTTTTCGTTTCACGCCCTCGACGACTCTTTCCTGTATGATTTGCTCGATCGCCTTGGAGTTCTTGGAGTAGAAGGACACCTTCTCTTGCTCGATGTGTGCGCGCAATGACACAAGCCCGTTATGTACACCCTCGTGGCATCCATTTGAACGTTCTCTGAGCTCTTCAACCTACAGTGCGATTCGGGTTAAGCCAGAATGGTAAGAGGGAGTTGAGAACATACGAGTTCGAAGCCTCGTAGGATGGGGATTGTTACTAACAACTCTTGGAGTTGGCCCCCGAGGAGACCCGCTAGCGTTTGAGTCGTCGCAGCCACCTGCCTGAGCTTCGCCATGTGGTCACCGATACCTACGAGCTCGGACCCTGGTCCTTTAGCCGCGCATCCATTCACTGTGGGGTCTAGGGTTGATAGTTTTTGACCTTTGCCTTTCGCCATAGGAGGTTGGGGGGGAAGAAGAGACTCGAGGAAGTGTGGCGGAGTCCTTCAACGCTGGTAGATAAAGCTCCTCAGGCCACGTATTATCAAACCAGGGACGATCGATGATCGTCCCCCCCCAAGTCCGTCCGGCCCTCGTGCCCCAGACAGTTACAAGAACACAAACGGGTAGCAATCGTCATCGGGATTAAGAACAAAGACTCCGGTTTTGGGACATAGAGAAGGTCCTACATAGAAACGGCATGATCGGTGCTTCGCACAGAGTGTGGCGGGTCGAGAACGTGAGCCCAGAACCGATAGTAGAGGATAGCATGAGTCCGTTTTTGGGTTTTGATGACCCACGTGGTAGCAGGGAGAGAAACCCGTTTGTATTCGGGAGGTAGTGCGCTCTTTTTTATTCGGTTACAGGGAACGAGTAGGGACTTCCAGTGGCCGTATCAGGGTCTCACTTTTTCACCTCGTCGTAGAGTATCGCCGCATCGCTGCTGTAAAGAAGTCAGTACAACCGAAATGCGACGGATTAAAGGGAAGTACCATTTATCTTCGTCCTGTGTGAACATTATCAGGATGATCATCGAAAAGGACGAAATCGATAACGTACCTCTTCCGTCTTCCAACGGATTTGAGCTTTGAACTCGGTCTGACCGTAGATGTACACCACCTTATAGGCTTGGGCAAAGCACGGGAGCCCTATCGGAGAAATGAAACTGAGGCAGGGGATTTTCGTCCCATCCACCACGATATGGCACAAGGTCTCGTAGTTGTCTGCTCAAAGTCGCCGTGGGTCAGCAATCTCGTAGTTATCGCAGGTGCGTCGCACTGACCCGGTTCTATGTCAACCCACTGCGGCTTTTCCAGTTCACCCTTGTATCGGACCACCGCCAGCTTCTTGGGTGCTACGGTGGGAGGGAGGGGACTTGTTCCGAGAAACATGTCGGAGAACTCCTCCGTTTCTACCACCTTTGTCCCCTGGAAAATCCCAGAGGTTAATTCAGGCGAGGAGCTAGTCGAACCACTCACTTTCCACAAGATAGGCGCAAACATCTCCAGAACAAATTCTCCAGTCGCACTTAACTGTTTCTTCCCCGAGCGTTGACGGTGTTCGGGATCAGACGCGTCAAAGGTGATACAACCAATAGCCCCATAAGTGTATTTGACGAGCCTCCCTGTTACAAAGTGGTTCACGTAATGTGAAATCGCCCCGAAGGCAACCGCTTTGTTCCTGGACAACTCATAAACGTTAAACCCCCGAGCTCGAGGAAGGACGGAACGTAAGGTTACTTACGTCTGCGTATCGGGACGGGAGACCTTTAAACCAAATGCCGCGAGCTCGCGCCCTACTTCCTGGAAAAGCCAAGGGCTTGCGGCAAACCCACCGACCATGAAGATGAACTGTCTCGAAGTCGTTAGCGCGAATTACCCTGGCCGAATGAGGCGTCTGGAGTTACCGTGCTGTTGGGATCCGAATCTCCTGCGATGTCCTTGACGGCCTCGATGACAGCGTCAAGGGAAGGTTTAAAGAACTTTGCGACCTGTGTCCTGTGGAGCGAAAAGATGCTTAATTTATTGGGTTGGGCGTGGACCGGTTTTCCCTACCCTTGCATCGTCAACTTCCCGTTTTTAACGTCACAGCGACTGTCATTGTCTCTCATGGAGCCAAACTTTACGAACTGAAGTTTGGTGCCCTCCGAGAAGTTACCCTTCAACCCTTTGTCAAAGCACTCCGTAAACGTCTCAAGGTCTTCGGACTTGAACTTCGAACCCTTGAGTTTGGCTGTAGACAACTATAAGTCATGAGCAACGGGTTACGAGAATGGGTCAGACTTTCCTTGAGCATAATCCGTCGCCCGGAAGGTGACAAACTCTCCGCCCTGGTAAGCACCTATCCTCGCCTTCAGACACACTGGAGAGGTTTCTAAACAGACCACTTACACTTCGGGAGATAGATTTCCTCAACCTTCAACGGCGATCTCGCACGCACGATGTAAGAGCTGACGTCGATTGTTCCACCGCCTGCGTCGATGACTAAGACCCTGTGGTCTGCCTGGGGACCGTCGCATTAGAACCAGTTGATGGCAGTCTGCCAGGAGACGCTCACCTCCAACATTTCACCAGACTTCGTGTTGGTGACGCAGTAATCGAAACTTGCCTCGCCTTCCGTAACAAAAGAAACTCGGCTGAGTGCTTCCTCCTTGTTGAAGATGCCCGCTTGCACGACTGCCTTTCGCATCACCTCCTGCTGGCGGCCTTCCCAGCCATTTGGGTGAGTCAGGACCAACTCAACCGTCGGCCCGAAGTTTGACCACAAAACATCCCCCGTTGGTTCCGCCTCCTTGATATAGGCGACCGTAGAGTTGAAAAGGTAGAGGATGAAGTCCGCGAGAAGGTCGGTAATCGATTTACCCTTCGGCAGTGGGGTGATACGTTTCTTCGCCTCGGCGGGGAGTTCACCTTTGGCGAGATTCAACTTCCACCTATCGGCGCGTCAACAAGGCACTGTGGGGATTTTCGCCACCCTCACCATTTGATCTGGTCAAACTCCTCGGCGTCATCCCATTGAGCGGGGTCCCCGGCACCACAGAACTTTCCGTCGCGGTGATAGTACAATATAGACGGGATCTTGAAGTCCCCCCGGCCGCCGTTCAAGAAGCTGTTCTAAGTGGTTAGGCGTCAAGTCCGCGCGAGACGTGAGTGGAAGGGTTCCTCACGTTGTGACATGTTTGATCTCTGGGACAACATCCGGATCAAGGAATGCATAGCAGACACCGCTGTAGGTGGTCCCTATGTCGAACGCGAGTACGAGCTTTCGAGAGGACCCGCTGTAAGGCGAACGTGTGACGACCATGGTTGCGGCGCAGGAAAGGGGGAAGAGAAAATTTATAAGACGAAGGGGGTCCGCCACACTTTCCTTGGACACGGAGGTGAGGCCCGACTAGGTTTAATTCGACGTTCCTCGCAGAATCTCGTCTCCACTTCCACGCCGTCCGTCCGTCTTGAAGAAGCCCCACGGGAAACGCCGTTCCTGCGTACGCTCCGGAGACGGAAAGACGGGAAACTATTGGATCCGGCTCGTCCAGCCAAACGCCACGCCCAGTGACGAGATACAAGAGCCTGAGCTTGCTAAAGGGAGGGCCAAGGCCGAAACGGGTGGAGGACGAATGAGATCTTGGAACCGGGTTCTACGAAGCTGGCGAGTTTTTCGGAACCCCCTCAAGGGGCTTGGCGCGTCACAAACAGCGGCTGCACGCGCTCCAGAAGTATCCACACAGTTACCCAAAAAGGATAGGCGACTCTCGGAGAGAACGACGGAACTGAGCGCTACGTGAGCGGGGGAAGCGTCGTTCCGG
>Ga0307516_10004701_pt1 | contig 16703 bp, 28 predicted proteins | sample 19_EM_MG_FD_203310 | JGI IMG/M metagenome (GOLD analysis project Ga0307516, IMG submission 203310) | Populus trichocarpa ectomycorrhiza microbial communities from riparian zone in the Pacific Northwest, United States - 19_EM | ecosystem: Host-associated > Plants > Roots > Unclassified | place...
TATCATGAACGCTATCAAGTTGGCTGAACCTCTTTTTTGTGGTTCTGGATAACTACGTGGATAGCGCTAGCAGGGGTCCGTTATCCATATCATATCAAGTTGCTATCAAGTTGGCTGAATCTCTCTAATAATTACGTACATACAAAATGTCCGAACACCGACATTTACCCCGACACACCAACTTCCAAAGAAACGCAACCCCCGAGCCATCGGATGATCAAGACAGAGCCCCCAACACCAACACCACAAATCTAACAGACCTCCCGAGACCCCAACCAAGGAATCCCTAAAATAAAGACAACCTCCGAGCCATAGAATTATCATTGCAGAATCCTAAACACCAATGACGTACAACCACAGCTCGATTCCAAACTCTTCCCCGCCATCACCACCAGTACCCAAGTCCCATGACAAGAGATTCTTGGAAAAGCTCCAGTGCTTGGGTCCTCTTCTTCCCCCTCCTCGCTATCTTTCCGAACCTCATCTTGGTATCCCACGGCACTGTATCTTTTCGTGAAATATTTTGCCAAAATATCAGTCGTACACAATGCCGTCACTCCATCCCTATACAATTCCCAGCTCAGTTTTGTTTCAATCGATGTTCGCTGGCCGGGATTGTATTATTGTAAGTTGACTTTAGAGTCTAGCCACATTACATCGTACTCATTGAACTCGTCGCTGGCGGTGAATCTACAGCGCTGGCCTGATCGATATACCAGGCAGTTGGAACTAAAGAATTCACGATCAGACAGGCGTTCCTTGATAAAAGAGAGTATTGTATGCAGGTACACCTACTTGCCGATGGTAGATGGTCAGGCGGTGCTGGATTTCCTTTCCTCTACGGATGTGGGGAAGCTAGTGCTGGTTGAGGATGAGGGCGACGCAGGGAGTGAGGCGCCAGAGTGGGAGCTCTGGGAGCGCCGGGAGCGGGAAGAGGATCGGAGGGTGGAATCGGAGGAGCTGGGTGCTGTGCGGGAGGTGGGTGCTGGGGAGGAGCCACCGCTGCTCTTACCCACCTGTGCCTTCATGGCATCGGGAGGCGAGGCTTAGAGGACGTGTCGCGATTATTTTTATTTTTTTTATTTTTTTTTGCTATTTCCTTTGTGAAGTTTCTTGGAGCGCATTTTTTTCTCTTTCTGGGACGGGCCTGGGCGGAGGGCAAAGGGGAGCTTGCAACGAGCCACCGAGCGCGGACTGCGGACAGGAAATGGACTGTACATGTCCTCGCCATGATCTACCTAGAGTGCGCCGCCCTCGCCAGCGCGCTGGAATCAGCCTCGAGAAGAAACACGATCCCGGAACGGGTGACCATCTTCACCGATGCACAGGCGGCCATCAAGAGGATGGCATCGGACGAACCTGGCCCAGGGCAACAATACGCCCTCCACGCGCAGAAGCACATTGCCGCCCTGCGCAGGGCCAGACCGGGCATCATCATCGAAATACGGTGGTGCCCAGTGCACAAGGGAATCGCAGGCAACGAGAAGGCTGACGAGTGGGCGAAGATTGTGGCGGGGGAGCCTGACACCCACGCGGGGGAATGGCTGAACTACTCTGATCGGACGGAAGTGCGGGCGATGACCCTCCCCCTGATCTCTCGCCAACCTCAAGCGGGAGATCTCGGAGAAGAAGTGGGCGGAGGCCCGTCAGTGAGCTGGAGGCCGGTCCTCCAGGACGAACTACCGGATCCCCAACAGCCAGCAGCCTGACGGTACGGTAGCTGGGAGCACCAAGATGCTCGCCTCGCCGTTCTAACAGGTCATGACGGGGCACTGTCTATCCAGACAGTACCTCAATTGGACGAAGAACCGGCCAACCCCCCAGTGCTGGTGGTGCCGGTACCCGAATCAGACTCGGGAGCACCTCTTCAAGGTGCATCCGGGGTGAAACGCCCAGCTGAAGACCCTGTGGGCGGAGGTGAAGAAGGAGACCGGGAGGTGGAAGAATAGGTGGAAGATCCGAGATCTCCTGGCGGATGAGACGTGCAGCCGGGCGGTACTGGACTTCCTCTCCACTACGGATGTGGGAAGGCAGGTGCCGGCCGAGGAGAATGAGGCCGTGAGTGCGGTGTCTGAGATGGAGGTTCAGAGGTGGCTGGAGAGGCGGGGGGCGGAGGCGGAGGAGCTGTGCGGGGAGGAACCACCACTGTTCCTACCCACGCCTGACTTCATGGCGCCCGCAGGCGCAGACCCGGGAGCCCCTGTTCAAAGAATGCACCGAGTGGAAGCCGCAGCAGAAAGTTCTGTGGGCAGAGGTGAAAAAGGAGACCGGGAGGTGGAAGGACCGATGAAAGGTGCGGGACCTCAAGGCTGATGGGAGGTGCAGCCAGGCGGTGTTGGACAACCTCTCCACCACAGATGTGGGGAGGCGGGTGCCAGTGGAGGAGGACGACGCCGTGAACGCGGTGTCGGAGTTGGAGGTGTGGGAGTTCTTGGAGGAGGCGGACGGGGCGGCCAAGGAGGGGGACAAGGGGGAACCCCCGCTGTTCCTACCCACGCCCTCCCTCATGGCATCGGCGGAGTGAGGAGAGGGGACGGGCAATTTCTCCTTTGTAGTTTCCTTGGTGCGCTCTACATCTTTTCGGGATAGGCCTGGGTGGAGGGCAAAGGGATGTTAGCAATGTGCCGCCACTGCGCGGACAACGGACAGGAACCGGACTGTACATAACCTCGTCATGATCTCCATAGGTCGCACACGAGTACTGAATAAACAAAAAAAAAATGGCGCCCGCAGGAACGGCTTATCGGCGGGGCGGCAATTTTCCTTTGTCTACTTACTTTTGTCTCGCGCGCTCGCTCTTCCTTTCTTTTGTTTTTTCCTTGGTGCGCATCACATCTTCTTGCGACAGGCCTGCGCGGGGGGCAAAGGGGTGCTTGCAACGTGCCGCCACTGCGCGGGCAGCGGACAGGAAACGGACTGTAGTAGTATATAATCTCGCCATGATCTGATAGGTCGCATGCGAGTAATGAATAAACAAAAAAAAAACCTAGTTTTTCCTGGTCGGCCCATCTGTAAAAAATCTGAAAATTCTCCCAGTACTTTTGAAACTTTTGAAGCTCCCGTAAGCATCGCTAGTTCTCGTAAGAGCAAAGTTATATTTCACTCCCGTAAGGATCTGGGGGAAAAAATAGAATTTATTTTAGCTGAAACCGTGCCTCCGGACAACTTCCATCTATCCCGGCTGTCAAAGGGCGGACAAAGATGAGCTATTCAGCTACCTGGATTCACGGCATATTTTGCCGGAGGATAGGGACTTTTCAAAAATTCTCCAGAAGCTCAGGCTACTACGGGTAAGGAAACCGTGGTGGCGATACAGTCGTGAAAAATGCTCTCACATCCCGTCCACTGCCCCGAAAACCGTCGTACTGAGTGCTATCTCCTCCCCATGCCGCATACCGCGCCGCCCAAACAAGAAGCTCTCCTCAAATCACGCTCCAATCCACCTTCCAATCCTCCTCCCACTCAAGCGCACCACTCCATTTCTCTTGCAGTCAAAGAAATGAAATCAACGCCATCAATTCAAACGCTGTATAATAACGCCTTTCGAGGAGAATAGGCTCCGTATTCCCATGCGCATGCTTCGAAACTTCAGGGTAAATCTTAATTGCGAGACCCCTGTGGGTAGACGAATCGCATACAAATTGCGTAAGCTTTACCGTTTCTCTTCTATACATATAACACGGAACACATGAAGTCACTCCGGTGAATAGGGCATCCTGCATCGCGTATCTTATACCGTGAAATGTCCAGTCGTACATTATCTCCTCTCTCATTACCCCTTCGATCGTAGCGGGTGGGAGATCCAAAAGAACCTCAATAACGGGTACCCCACCACCTCCCGGTGTCAAACGCCAACCACTTAGATTAGGCTTTGGCGCAGATAAGTAGAATGATTTCCCAGATGCTAATTGAGACTGGTTGAATTTATTCCATGGCGGCGAACAATATTCAATTTACACTTTGCCGAAATGTCTAAACTCTCCACAATATCCCGCATGCCTCCACCTTTACATGACTCCCGCCACACCAAATCCACTGCGGACGGGAAAAATGGGCAAAATGTACGCCGCCATGATCTATATAGGTCGCATGCGAGTATGAATAAACAACAAAAAAACTACGGTAGTGCAATTTTTATCCTGGTTTCCCGTCCGTCCACACATTGCAAGCTGCCCTTTGCCCTCCGCCCAGGCCTGCCTCAAGATGAGATGTGGGCCAAGGAAATCACAAAGGGAAAGAATCCGAGCGAGAGTGAGAGACAAAAAGAAACAAAAGAAAGCGCAGCCCGCCCCCTAGTCCTCGCCCGCAGATTGCATGAAAGAGGGCGTGGGTAGGAACAGCGGCAGCTCCTCCCCCGGCACCCAAATCTCGCACGGCACCCAGCTACTCCGCCTCCGCCGTTTTCTCCTCTCCACACTCCCTCCTCTTCCGGAGCTCCCATTCGGACCCGACGCGCGTCTTCCGCAGCCGGAACCAGTCTTCCCGCATCCGTGGTAGAGAGGAAGTCAAGTACTGTTGACACATGTGTTGGGTGTTGCGTACGCGGCCTCGACACCATTAGGTTGAAGCCGTCTAGGTTCCGTCGGATTATGTTTCGTTGACGTGTCCTGGATTCTGGTGTGAAAAGATGTTTTTTTTTGTGTTTCTGTTTACTCATTTTTCGCATGCGACCCGCATCGTAGGCTTCCTGGTTCTAGTCCTTGTGGGTTTTGATGCCCTTCCAGGTCGAGCCGCTCTTCCACCCCACCGCATACCCGGCTGCCCCATCGTCCAGCCGCGACCCATCCGTAACCATGGTGAGTCCGAGTCGGGTCTTCTCCGCCTCAGCTTTAGCCTCGGCTTCCTCCTCTTGAAGCAGCTCCGCGTCGAGGGTCTCCGGTTCCGCTAGCAGAACTGAGGCCCAACCAAAAGCGTAACCTCCGAGCTAGTTGCGTAGCGCGTGGACGAAGCTTTGATTCCGACCTCTTACGAAAGCAATCTTGGATAAAAGCTCCATCTTGCACTTTAGCTCGACCGTGTAATTCACCAAAACACTAAGGAGAAGTGAAATCTCTTATATATGAGGGTATCCGCACGCTTGCCTTCTCACATCACACAACGGATATTCTCCAACGGTTTCCACTTACAACACATCAAGAAGAGCAACGGCACGCAATGGGCTCTCCCGGCTTCTCCAGTTTCTTCCACGGCTTCTGTTTCTTCCGCAGGTGGATAGCATCTCCCAATAACGAGAAGGATCCCGAACTAGGCGGCGACGTCGCACCTCCAGCTTATGCACCGACTCCCACAATAGAAGGAACACTTGCTACCCCGGCCGTGCCTATTGCTGGGACTGATTTCACGACGTCGCGCTGCTGTAAACTAATCCCCAACGTACTCACTGTTCGACCGAATTGCTAAGGAGCTCGCAGATCATCTTGCACGCGTGATAATCGCCAAATGTTTACTGGTAAATTTGCTGCTGGTAGCAATTGGGGTGGCCACGATTGCACCAGTAGGTCCCTGTCTTTAGTTCAGTTGTTGGTTACTGATCTTTGGTGGCTGATGCAACGCGTGAATTATTCTAGATTGCGATCATCGTTGTGGTGGTTAATGTGATAGTTGATTCTATGTATTCTTCCTAGGGAAAGATAAAGAGTTGGAAATGATGAATTGAATAGCAGATAGATGATGATTCTGTTGATTCTCATACATCTCGTCGGTCTGGGAAGCCCTCTATGCATGTTAACTGTGATTTTCTTACGAAGGAGCTTCTCACATGGGCTACAACCAGAAGGCTTAGGACACAGAGTACACAGCCCTAACGAGAGCGCTAGACGCGGCAACTCAGCGCTGGCCACCCCCAGCGAGCGGCACAATCTTCACGGATTCCCAAGCCGCCATCAGACGCATGGCCTCTACGGAACCATGTCCAGACCCGAGGGTACACGATGGTGGTAGGTCCGTCGTGGCATGGTGTTGTAGGATAATCGTGGCCATGTGGTGGTATACAGTGCTGCTTTGTCGTGAGATGAGGGTTATACTCTATCGGGTGATTGAGTGACTGCCGTGAGGTGAGAGCAGCAATGTTGTTTAGCGGTGCGGTGAAATACACCACACATGTAGTGAGATTACCATCACAGCGCGGTGATGGCGCCGCTCTCTATATATTCATATGTTGGAATATATGGATCGATAAAACGTGTAGATTATATTACAGTATTATGCGGGCACAAGATCTCTCTATATACAGGGAGACCGTCAGGACAAAGGACGGAAGTCTGCCCCCCCGAGACGGTGCTCGGGGACTCAGTCATGTCCGGACGCCTCCTCATCTCCGGACGCCTCCTCATCTCCGGACGCCTCCTCATTTCCGGACGCCACCTTATTCTGACACTTCCCCTCGTACGGAAGATGTAAAGGAACACAGGAGAGAAATTAGGAAAACAGAATCCACGGATGCCTCGTTAAAACTCGTAACCGTGTAAAAAACCCTTCGAGGGAGAAGCCGCCGACACAGGAGAAAGAGTGCATCCTCCAAAGAAAGAATAGGAAGATGAGAAACTATTTCAACCGCTTAACTCGTGGTCTGTCAACCACTTCCCCTTAGTCCCGGCCTACAAGCCCAAGTCCGTGAGCATGCTTCCAGTGGGTGTCTCGAGGGAGGTTCTTCGTCATGATGACGGCGAGCATGTCGGATGTTGGAAGGTATGTGGTTTTGATGGCGTTCCGTTCGCAGGCATCACGGACGAAGTGGAAGCGGACACTGATGTGCTTCGTGCGCTCATGGAACTTCGGGTTCTTTGCAAGTCGGATTGCACCTTGGTTATCGACGAAGATTAGCTGGGGCTCGGTAGCCTTAGAGTCGTTGACTGAGCATAAGCAGTGCGGGCATTACTCGGCATGCTTGTACAGGATCTTGCCATATAATATGCAAGCGTATAAGGAGCGGACCCATATGGCTTCTTTTGCAGTGTCGGGAGCACGTAAGTATTCGGCTTCCACCGTTGAGAAAGCGACAAGTGGCTGCTTGCAAGCACGTCAGGTAATAGCACCTCCGGCGAGCATGAATACATAGACAGATGTTAATTTTCGGTCATCGGGATCTCCAGCGAAGTGTGAGTCGGTGTAGCCGATGGGTATGGTGGCTTCGGAGTCTGATGCATTGTACTGGATAGCGAGGTTGGCCGTGTGTCGCAGATATCTTAACGTGTAGGTGAGGGGCAGCGAGAAGCATGTCCATTCTATGTAGAAGGGAGGCGAGCGGTAGACACTATAAGAGTGTCTACTCTACGCTGTGACTGTCCTCTATGGAAGCCCTGATGGTACTCCTAGAGTAGCATCTATCTGCGCACCGCCACATCGGGAATCCCCCCTCGTACACGGTACTCCTAGAGTAGCCTCTACCTGCGCACCGCCGCATCGGGAACCCTCCTCCTACAACCACTCCCCTCGTAACAAAACCAGCCCCTTCCGCAACAAATGCAACCGCAACCTGCCAACTTGCCCCCCATTTCTGAAACACCCCAGCGAATACAGAAACCCAACAAAGACAGAAAAGAAAAAAAAAAGAAGAAAAGAACCAGTAAGAAGCATCACACCCCACGCCCCCTAAGCCACCAAACGCTCCATTCCTCTCGCCCGTACTCCTCTTACCCTCGCTCCATCCAGCGGTAGGTGCGTAGGCCATTCGCAGCGTGGTATTCGCGTAGCAGCTCGTTGGTGCTGCCCCTTAGGTTTGCAAGTGGCTCCCACGTCGCGTCGGGATAACCCACCCATTTGACGAGGTATTCAAGGTCTCAGACAGTGGTGCCTCGGTGTTCTCGGATAGACTCTACTTCGTACTCGGCTGTTGCGGTAGATCGTAGTGGTGGTGGGGGTGGGTGTTCCCGGTTTCTGTCAACTCTCGATGGCTTAAGTCGCGCAACGTTGAAGACTGGGTGTAGACGCCAGTGGGCCGGAATGTCCAACACGAACGCATTCTCCCCCGCCTTTTTCAACAAATTGAATGGTCCTGCGTACGGATGCTGGAACTTCCGAGAGTTGTTACTGTCGTTGGCTGCTCCCGTTACATTGGCGTAGCCAATCGGTAGCAGTCGTGTGTCCAGAAACACCTTATCTCCAACTCGAAACGGGTGAGCCTGCTGCTTTTCATTGGCCTCCGCCGCCATCGCCACCTGAGACTCTTCCATCCGCTCACGGAGCATTCTGAGAGTTTTGGCCAACTTTTCTGCATAGCTTGCGCCTTCCTCTGAGTTCAAACGCCGTGGGTCAGGTGCCAGAAGGTCCAGCGGCAGCCGTGGTACATAACCGATATCCGCTTCGAATGGAGCCATACCGATTGCCTTATGCCTCACGGCATTATAGGTAAATTCCGGTAGCGGCAGTAGTCGTACCCACTGTCCTGGGGATGGCAATTGAGCTATGTACGCCTTCAGAAACGTTTCCAGCGTGGCGTTTGCCTTTTCTGCTTGCCCGTCAGACTGAGGGTGGTAGGCCGTTGACATCCGGAGCTTGATTCCCAACAAGGCACATAGGAATTGCCAGAACTTCGAGGTGAACCTTGTGTCGTGATCCGAAACGATTGACAGTGCCAGTCCCCGATTCCTGACGTATCCTGTGATGAATGCCTCTGCAAACATCTCTGCCGTCAACTCGGATTCCTTCACTGGTATCCAGCGAGCTCTCTTTGTCAGCGGGTCGATGATGGTTGCCACTGTGTCATATCCACCTTCCCCCACTGGAAGTTTAGTGATGAAGTCAACATTAACCCTTTCGGCCCGTTCCGTAGGTATCGGCAGCGCCTGGAGGAGTCCATATGGTCTGGCGTTCTTATGCTTTACCCGATGGTAAACATCGCATCCGGCTACCCATTCTGCGACTGTATCTGTCTGTCGTGGCCAATGGTACCGTGATGCCACTGCGGCAGCTGTCTTTTCGACACCGACATGTCCTCCTCCAAGAATGGCGTCATGCGCTTACCGAATCACATCTGCCTGCAGAACCCGTGGAATTCAGAGCTTTTCTCCTGAGGCCCTGTGAAAAAGAAGTCCGTCTCTGAGGAGGTACCCTTTTGCCCGCTCACGTATCCGACGGCTCTTCTTGGTGTCCACTGGCTGATTGCCTTCCTTGGCTGCACTGCCCTGAAGGTGTTCGAGAATATCGCCGAATACCACATCTTGTCTGTATTCATTTCGGATGTCCTGCAGCCACTCTTCCGATGCCGAAATACGCAATTCCACGGTGTTCAGAAGGCTTTCGTCTTTGGTGGAAGGTTGTGTATAGGCTATGCGACTAAGTGCGTCCGCAACCACATTTGCCACGCTTGGATAATATTTCACCTCATAATCATGCTGCTGCAACTTGTCGAGGTGTCGCCATTGACGGCTCGTCAGCTTATTTTGCTGCAATATATGCTGTAATGCGGCATGGTCCGTGTAGATAGTCGTCCGCCTCCTCCCGTGTACGTAGCAGGCCCAATGGTCGAGGTTCGCACTAATAGCTAGCAGCTCCCGGTCGTACGCTGGATATCTTGACTCAACTGCATGCAGCTTCCTCGAGAAGTATCCTAGCGGGCGTTCCCATCTTTCCTTCGAACAGCTGCCTTTGAGCCAGCACCCCTCCTATAGCTGTGTCTGAAGCGTCGGTTCGCAGAATGAAGTCAGCATCTGGGACCATCGTCGCCAGTACGGGAGCAGATGTCAATGCTTTCTTAAGGTCGTCAAACTGGCCTTGGTGGCGATCGGTCCACACGTAATCGTTTTTCGGTTTTGCTGCTAGGTCGTGTAGGAGATGTGCTCGTTGCGCAAATTTCGGCACAAACTTCCGGTAATACAGGCGGATGGCATCGGACGAACCTGGCCCTGGGCAACAGTATGCCCTCCAGGTACGGAAGCACATCGCCACGCTGCGCAGGGCCAGGCCAGAACTCGTCATCGAAATCCGATGGTGTCCCGCTCACAAGGGAGTCGCCGGCAACAAGAAGGCCGAGGAGTGGGCGAAGATCGCGGCAGAGGATCCGGACACCCGCGGGGTAGAATGGCTGCGCTACAGCTGCGGAGGCCGGACGGAGGTACGGGCGAAGCCCCTCCCACACTCCCTCGCAAACCTCAAGCGGGAGATGTCCGAGAAGAAGTGGGCGGAAGCGCGCCAGTGGGCTGGAGGCCGGACCTCCAAGAAGAAATAAAAGATGCCGAAAAGCCAGAGGCCAGACGGCACGGTAGCTGGGAGCACCAAGAGGATCCTCACGGTTCTACCAGATCAAGACGGGGCACTGCCTGACGGGGCAGTATCTCAACTGAACGAAAAATCGGGCCACCCCGCAATGCAGGTGGTGCCGCTACCCTCACCAGACTCGGGAGCACCTCTTCAAGGAGTGCCCGGAGTGGAAGGCCCAGCAGAAGGTCCTGTGGGCGAAGGTGCGGAAGGAGACGCAGAGGAGGAAGAGCCAGTGGAACCTGGCGGACGAGCGGTGTGGACGGGCGGTACTGGACTTCCTCACCACCACAGGCGTGGGAAGGCGGGTGCCAGCCGAGGAGGATGACGCCGTGAGCGCGGTGTCTGAGCTGGAGGTGCGGGAGTGGCTGGACGAGCAGGGAGCGGGAGCGGAGGGGGCGGGGGCGGGGGGGACTCCACTGTTCCTGCCCACGCCCGGCTTTATGGCGTCCGCAGGAACGGTGTAGGCGTCCGGCGATGCTCTTCTTTCCTTTGTTCTTTCCTTCACGCTCGCTTTTCTATCCTTTGAAATCTCCTTGGCGCGAATCACATCTTCTTGGGACAGGCGTGGGCGGAGGGCAGAGGGGAGCTTGCAACGTGCCGCTACTGCGCGGACAGCAGACGGGAAACGGACTGCACACAACCTCGCCATGATCTGATAGGTCGCATGCGAGTATTGAAGAAACAAAAAAAATCAAAAAATCCGGAAGATAGCCACCCCATTGCCAACCCAGCTGCCACCCAAGTCGACACCCCAGGCGCCAAGAGACTGCGACGCACCCCAGGTATATGTATAGAATATCTACAACGGCCAGGAAAAAGAAAATCCAGATATGCCGGCTGTACCCTAAAAGCGGTTCCGTCATATACTTGATAGGTACTTGCCTAACATGTCTAAATCCTTGACGATATCTCCCACCTCCTTCTCATCAGGAAGAAATTTTTTAGACGTGACCCCTTGTCCTGGTCTTTGGGTCGGACTCTTTTGCTCAAACAGAGAGTTCGCAAAACTGTTGCCCAGATCTGCACGGCAGACAGCTTCAGTTGCAAAAAAGAAAAGAAAAATTCTTACAGACGCAAGCGTCTCTTACGGATGCACCAGACACTGCAGATGGACTCCAGCAAGGTATTATCCTTCTGGACGCGCGCGTCTTACGGACGCAGCGTGTCAAGCCAAATGTCTTCCAGACACAGTGTGTCAAGGCAAAGGCCTTCTAGACGCAGAAGGTCACGACGAAGCACATCCGGACGAGGTGTGTCCCGGCATTCGCCATCTGGACGCAGCCCGGGTCTTCCTGACGCAACGTTTCAACGCAAATGTCTTCCAGACGCAACTGTCACGGCGAAAGCATCCGGACACAGCTGTCACTGCACCGTCCCATTTGCCTTCTGGACACAACGTGTCTTATGGACGTAAAGTTTCAATGCAAATGGGATCCAGACAAGGCTTACGATGGCCACCACATATAGGCAACAGAGCAGTCACGGTAGTAGCATCCAGATGCGACCGTCAGGGTATAGCACATTGCAGCGTAGACTATCAACCACGCAGTTGGTTCTAGGCATTGTGACTCAATTCAGTTCTATTCATTACACCTAATGTACCTCGATATATGCTACCACACTTAGCTTACCAGTGCAAGCACCCACCATCACATCACTCGCCAAGATCATCGCCTGCAATGCTGTTCCTACCGTGGGTGCCATTGCTCTGCGAGTAACAGAAACAAAGGCAGTTTGCCGGATAAGACGACACGATAAGTATGGTGTCGATGAGGATCCAGCGGCATGGACGATCGCGCATAGGACGCGGCGCTTAGGTCGACGAGCTCCGTGACATGTTTAGCACAGCTCTGAGAGGGACTGAGACAGCGGGAAGATGTACAAGACGACCCGACGAGTAGGATGTCGATGAGGATACCGGCGGCGTGGATGATATCAAGTAAGACGTGACGAGTACGATCTCAATGAGGATACCGGCGGCGTGGATAATATGAAATGAGAGGCGACGAGTATGATCTCGATGGTGACGCCGGCAGCCGGTACGATCGTAGTCAGACGCGGCAAGTAGATCGGGGAGCTTCGTGACATTGTTAGCGTAACTCGCAGAGGGACTGAGACAGGTATGATGTCAATGAGGATACCGGCGATGCGTTGGCTATGTTGCGGAATGAGCCCGCCTCGCCTAATTCTTGTGCAGGAGTGGCGATCAACTTCCCACCAAGGCTTGGCCTGGGCGCAACCAGCAAAGAACTCTATGTCTCCGCCCCTTCCCGAACACTCTCTTGCGCGACTCCACCCACACTAACAATGATTCCCGGCTTCTATCACTACGTCGCGATGACAGGCGATATCGCCGAAGATGACTTCAAGCCGCAGAGCCAATGGTCCGAGGATGCAACCGGAACGAGCCACTGTCATCCGAATGTACTCAGTTATTTGGCTGCTGTGGTGGGATTATTGTTGGAATATATGGATCGATAAAAGGTGAAGATAGTGAACTGATTGTATTACAGCATTATGCGGGCGCAAGATCTCTCTATATACAGAAAGGCCGTCGGGACAAAGGACGGAAGACTGCCCCCCGAGCCGGTGCTCGGGGACTTAGTCATGTCCGGACGCCTCCTCATCTCCGGACGCCACCTTATTCTGACAGTCTGTGTAGCCAATGGGTATGGTGACTTCAGAGTCTTATGCATTGTACTGAATGGCGAGGTTGGCTGTGTGTCGCAGGTATCGTAACGTGTAGGTGGCTGCTGCCAAAGTGCTCGGTAGTCGGGGTGGAGGAGAATTTGCTTAGCATGGAGACAGTGAATGCAAGGTCCAGTCGAGCGCATAGCATTAGCCACATCAGACTGCCGGTTGTGGACTGGTATCGTTGTTTACCATCTGAGTCGGGTATCCTTGCTGTGCCGTTTGTGTTTACCGAGCCTGACTGTGGAAGTCGCAAGCAGCTCCCGGACAGTGCGCTGTTGGTGGATATGCAGTATCCGTCGTGATCGGTCGCGCTTGATCTCTATACCGAGGAAGCAGCAAACTGGGCGGAGGTCGGTCACCGTGTACTTGGCGCGGAGGAGGTTGTTGGTTGTGGTGACTCGGTTGGCCGATGGGGAGAAGAGCAGCATGCCATAAATGTACAGCAGCAGAATTACTGGTGCGTCATTCTGAGCCGATTGCTTGGAATTCCAGATGGCCAGTGGGGAATCGGTTCGATCGGTTAAGGTGGTACTTGCCGTGAGATAGATATTCGGATCATACTCGCATTGTTGGAGACCGAGAGATTTTCTCAGCTTGCAGACTTGAGGTTTGTCCGCCTCAATACCCTGCGACGGAGCCATATAGACGTCACCATCAACTTTGGGGTTCAGGAAGGCGGTGACAACATCCATTTGATCGATTTCCCAGTCTTAGACGGCAGCGAGGGCTAGCATCATACGTAGGCTTTGCAACTTTGCGAATGCCGCCTCCTGGCAACTCCTTGGCCTTGAAGACCCACTTGGAGCTAATGGGTGTGACGCCAGCTGGAACGTCTTCCAGCCCGACGTAGTCCCAGGTTGAGTTTTCAGTCAAAGATCTGAGTTCATCAACCGCATCAGACCATTTCTGGCCAAACCTCGGGTGCGCAATGGCTTCCCGGTAGGACACCGGATCTGCAGAATCCATTGGTTCGTCTTCCACCCGGATCCGGTGGGCGACCGCTCTAGGTCTCTTCCGAAGATCATACCGGCCGGTGTTTCCCTCCAAATTGGCAAGACTTCCACTCGAGGCGCCGAGTCCGAGTCCGACCGCCGAGGCGTCGAGTCCAAGTCCGCCCGAGGAATTGAGTTTGAGTCCGCTCGAGGCGCCGAGTCCGAGTCCGAGTCCGACCGCCCAGGCGTCGAGTGCGAGTCCGCCCGGGGAATTGAGTTTGAGTCCATTCGAGGAATTGAGCTCGAGTCCGCTCGAGGCGCCTAGTCTGAGTCCGACCGCCGAGGCGTCGAGTCCGAGTCCGCCCGAGGAATTGAGTTCGAGTCCGCTCGAGGCGCCGAGTGCGAGTCAGACCGCCGAGGCGTCGAGTCCGAGTTTTCTCGAGGAATTGAGCTCGAGTCCGCTCGAGGCGCCGAGTCCGAGTCCTCTCGTCGAGGCGTCGAGTCCGCTCAAGACGTCGAGTCCGAGTCCACTCGAGACGTCGAGTCCGAGTCCGCTCATCGAGGCGTCGAGTCCGCTCGAGACGTCGGATTCTGAGAAGGTGACGTTTGATGCCTGGCTTACCTGCCTCCGGCAGGGATCCTAAAAGCGCTGGATAGTGGTACTGTCATGGACATAGCCAAGCATGAATAGAGCGTCGGCGCGTGTACCAAACTTGCTGCGGTGGGTGGCTGGGAGTGTTTTTGAAGGCTTTGCATCCAAAATGTCCTAGATGGCGAACTTCCAGTTTTCTTCCAAAGAGCTTCTCGTAAGGAGTCATACCATTGTTTGATGAGTTCGGGCTTCGAGCATGCAAGTAGTTCGCTGTGGAGATAGCTTCTGCCCACATACTTGGTGGGAGGGAGCAGTCCAGTAGCATTGCACGGGCTTTTGCATTGTAGGTCTGAATCACCCTTTCGGAGATCCCATTTTTGTGCTGTGTGTATGGCGGTGATGGCTCGAAGGTGATGCCAATTTCTGTAAGGATCGATCGAAATGCTTCGTTGTCGTATTCTCCTTTGCCATCGCTTTGATGCAGATATCGCATGTGGTGGGTGCAGTTTCCGTTTCAGCATAAGATCACTTAGCCAATAGCTTTCGGACATCGCTATGGTTGAGATGGCCAAGGCATCGGTGCCAGGTTTGGATATCTGCTTACTTGACCGGGATGCGGAGTCCGAGTCGGAGTCCGACCGCCGTGGCATCGGGTCGAGGCATCAAGTCCAACCGCCGTGGAATCGAGTCTGGCCATCATGGCGTTGAGTCCGACCGTCGTGGCATCGAGTCCGACCGAGGTAACGAGTCCGTCCGAGACGAGCCCACGTCCGTTCGGGGTGAAGAGTCCACATCCACCCTTCAGGCCTTCCGCAGTTGTGCCGAAGGACGCGAGTACGTGTCCATTTATCAGTATTGAAGGGTCAACGATGTCTGACTTGCCACCGATGAGGGTCTTGTATCGGTTCTTGGCTTCGCTGTTGATGCCGTCCTCGTATCAACATCGGCTTTTTGTGGATATTGGCTCCACATCAATGGCAGCCTCGCTGTCGATATCGGGCTCGCGGTAGATTTCGGTCTCGCCATAATTCTTGCCATTTGCCACTCTTGGTACGCCAGTCGGGGCAGTGATAGGAGCTTCGAAGGACGTCCGCTTGCTTGACGGAGCAGCTTAATCCAGTGGCACTTCCACCCAGATCCGGCGTGGATGTAGTTTATGTCTGAGCAGCGAGACTGTTCTGAAAACTGGGTATTTCAGTGGATGTCTTCATGTCTGGAATGAATACTCAGCTTTTGGAATGGATTCCACATATGGTCTTTGTTCAATCGGTATCTCGGTAAAGAACCCACTTAGGAGCAAAGCCGATTCAGGAGCAAAGCCGAAAATCACTGGAGTAGCGATTATGCCGAAGTAGCCAAATCCTTTGAAGTGGCCGAATCCACAGTAGCCGTCAAACGCGCTACAGTAGAGGAAATCTCCGAGTGGTTCTCTGTTGGCCGAGAGCTTCTTTTTCGGATGGCTCGTAGGATCGCTCGTAGGACCGCTCAGTCTCTTAGGCTCGCTCGTAGAATCGCTCGTGGAATCGCTAGTGGAATCGCTAGTGGAATCGCTGGTAGGATCGCTCGTAGGATTGTTCGTATTATCGCTCGCAGGATCACTCGTAGGATCGCTTGTGGGATCGCTTGTGAGATCGCTGGTGGAATTGGTCGTGCAATTGCTCGTGGGGTCGCCGTATCCGAAGGTCCTTTAGCTAGCAGGCCAATGCTTCGCTCGGATGACAACCGAGTGATGCTGACTGATGAATGGTTGCACCGTTCAATGCGCAAGGCTCAAGTCTGGGCAGTCGCGTTGGCTGGTAGGCCCCTCTATGCCGAGGATACTATCGGGTCTGTCGTTCTTCAGTGAGCGATGGTTGCTGGCATTGTAAAGGCCGGTGACTGCAAACGTGACGCGTTGTCTGGTTGGCGATGTCGTCGGACGCGACGCGGCTGCAAAAAGTTAAGCCTTAAAAAACGAGAGTGCAGGGATGAGACGCAGAAGCGACGCACAAAGCGGCGGGTGCGATTATCGATGGGTCTCGGATTGGCAGAGCGTTCAATCCGGGCTCAAAACCTGTTGGAATATATGGATCGATAAAAGGTGAAGATAGTGAACTGATTGTATTACAGCATTATGCGGGCGCAAGATCTCTCTATATCAAAGACATTTTTTTTTTTTTTATATTTATTCATTACTCGCGTGCGACCTATGGAGATCATGGCGAGGTTATGTACAGTCCGGTTCCTGTCCGCTGTCCGCGCAGTGGCGGCACGTTGCAAGCACCCCTTTGCCCTCCGCCCAGGCCTGT